>AXCI01003973.1_pt1 | contig 29918 bp, 26 predicted proteins | sample 182571 | NCBI WGS metagenome assembly AXCI01 (sample SAMN02359225, study PRJNA218796) | groundwater metagenome | isolation source: Mt. Simon Sandstone pore water sample D5872 at 1.8km depth, Illinois-Basin... | place: USA: Decatur, Illinois | collected 2009-05 | reverse complement strand
TACCATTGCCATGGGCTCCACTGAGGGCTTGAAGCGTGGCATGGAAACGACCAGCACAGGTGCTGCTATTTCCGTACCGGTAGGTAAGGAAACGCTGGGCCGGATTATGAACGTACTTGGCGAGCCGATCGACGAAGCAGGACCGATCGGCGAGCAAGAGCGCATGCCGATTCACCGTAAAGCGCCGAGCTATGCCGACCAGGCAGCCTCTAACGAGCTGCTGGAAACCGGTATCAAGGTAATCGACTTGGTCTGCCCGTTTGCCAAGGGTGGTAAAGTCGGCCTGTTTGGCGGCGCCGGTGTGGGTAAAACCGTTAACATGATGGAGCTTATCCGCAACATCGCTACCGAGCACAGCGGTTACTCGGTATTCGCCGGTGTCGGTGAGCGTACCCGTGAGGGTAACGACTTCTATCACGAAATGACCGAATCCAACGTTATCGATAAGGTATCGCTGGTTTATGGTCAGATGAACGAGCCGCCGGGTAACCGTCTGCGCGTAGCACTGACCGGCCTGACCATCGCTGAGAAATTCCGTGATGAAGGCCGCGACGTTCTGCTGTTCGTCGATAACATCTACCGCTATACCCTGGCGGGTACCGAAGTATCGGCCCTGCTCGGCCGTATGCCGTCAGCGGTAGGCTATCAGCCGACGCTGGCTGAAGAGATGGGCGTGCTGCAGGAGCGGATTACCTCGACGAAAACCGGTTCAATCACTTCCGTACAGGCCGTTTACGTACCTGCGGATGACTTGACCGATCCGTCGCCAGCGACCACCTTCTCCCACCTGGATGCGACCGTCGTACTCGCGCGCTCTATCGCCGAACTGGGTATCTACCCGGCGATCGATCCGCTCGACTCCACGTCGCGCCAGCTGGATCCGCTGGTCGTCGGTGAAGAGCACTATGCGACCGCGCGCGGTGTGCAGAACGTTCTTCAGCGCTACAAAGAGCTTAAGGATATTATCGCCATTCTGGGTATGGATGAGCTGTCTGATGAAGACAAGCTGGCCGTATCCCGGGCGCGTAAAATCCAGCGTTTCTTGTCGCAGCCGTTCTTCGTGGCCGAAGTATTTACCGGTTCACCGGGTAAGTATGTCTCTCTGAAAGACACCATCAGTGGCTTCCAGGGCATTCTTGCTGGCGAATACGACGATATGCCGGAACAGGCCTTCTACATGGTCGGCTCCATCGACGAAGCCGTCGAGAAAGCCAACCAGATGAAGAAGTAATCCCGTCCATTAGGGGGATTCGCTATGGCGAATAGCTTTACTTGCAATATCGTCAGCGCTGAAGCATCGATCTTCTCAGGTACCGTTGAGCAGGTGATTGCTTCCGGGATGATGGGTGACCTGGGCATTTTGCCCGGTCACGCTCCGCTGCTGACTGAGCTTCAGCCGGGCCCGATCCGCGTGATCCACGATGGTGGCAAGGAGGAAAACTTCTTTGTCTCGGGCGGCTTTATGGAAGTCCAGCCGGATGTGGTGACGATTCTGGCTGATGCTGCCTCACGCGCCAGCGACCTCAATGAGGCCGCTGCCGAAGAGGCGCGACAGCAGGCGCTGAAAGCCTTTAATGAGAAGTCATCGGAGCTCGATTATACTCGCGCTGCCGCTGAACTTGCCGAAGCCGTTGCTCAGCTGCGAACGATTCAGCAGCTGCGTAAAAAGGCGGGTAAAGGCTAACACCCACGCGATTGGCGTGTGTCCAACGCCCCTTAAGCCCGCTAGTGAGGGTTTAGGGGGCGTTTTTTTGTTGGGCAGTACAATGGAAAAGACTGGATTACGTCGGCAGTACGACGTGGGTGAGCTTGATGGGGGGAGTTATGGCACTGAATGATGAAAGCTTACAGGCATTAAAAGCCGAACTGCTCGACGAGTTGGCCAAGGCGTCGCCAAGTCAATCACTGCTCTCTTTGCGGTTAGCCGAAATCCGCTCAGCGGATATCGGTGAAGTGCTTGAAGAGATGATTGAAGATGATGAGGTGCTGCCTGCCGCGCTCGCGTTGCTGGATATTCTCTCTGCCGAGCGTGCGGCAAACGTACTGGGTTACTTGCCCGGTGAGAGTCAGCTTGAGGTGGTCGGGGAGCTGGACGACAGCCAGGTACTCAAGCTGCTTGAAGAGATGGGCTCCGATGAGCGCGCCGATCTGTTCAATCTCCTCAGTGAAGATCGCCGAGAAGCGCTGCTGCGGCGCATGGCCCACCGCGAGCGGGAAGACCTCAAACGGCTTGCCAGCTACGAAGAGGGTACCGCTGGCGCCATCATGACCTCTGACTATGTCTCCATAGCCAGTGGCATGACGGTGTCACAAGCGCTGATGCGGGTGCGTCAAACTGCCCCCGATGCGGAAACGGTTTATCAGCTCTATATCCTGGATAGCGACGGCGAGTTGATCGGGACCATGTCGCTGCGCCAACTGATAGTGGCGCGCCCTGGCGCCATTGTCGATGACATTATGATTAAAGATGTGATTCGCACCCCGGTCGATAACGCTCAGGAAGATGTCGCCCGTATCGTGGCTCGCTATGACTTACTTGCCCTACCCGTCATCGATGTAGACGGTCGCATGGTTGGCATTGTGACCCACGATGATGCCATGGACGTGGCCGAATCCGAGGCCACCGAAGATTTCCACAAGGGGATGTCGATCGGTCAGTTGGAAGATGGCGTTAGCCGCGTGAAGCTCTGGAGCCTCTACCGCAAGCGGGTGTTTTGGCTGGTACTGCTGGTCTTTGCCAACCTGTTTTCAGGCGCCGGGATTGCCTATTTTGAAGAGACCATTGCCGCCCAGGTGGCGCTGGTGTTCTTTTTACCGCTGTTGATCGGTAGCGGTGGTAACGCTGGCGCTCAGGCCGCCACGCTGATGGTGCGCGGTATGGCGACCGGGGATGTCGGCGGAAAAGACTGGGGCAAACTGCTGGGGCGCGAACTGCTTGTCGCGGGCTCGCTAGGCATCACCATGGCGATAGCGGTAACCCCTATCGGTATTATGCGCGGAGGCGAAGCGTTGGCCATGGTAGTGGCCTTTAGCATGGTCACCATCGTTCTGTTTGGCAGCCTGCTGGGGATGTGCCTGCCGTTTGTATTAGAGCGGTTCAAGGTCGACCCTGCTACGGCATCGGCACCGCTGGTGACTACCTTGATCGATGCCTCTGGGGTAGTGATCTACTTCAGTATCGCCACGCTACTACTCTCTTGAGCGTCGTGTAAAGACGCAAGGGTTAGCGCATGGAGCTGCTGGCGGCGCGGGTAATAAACAGCACCTCTACATGACCCAGCCACTCGATATCGCTAGCCAGCGCTTTTAACTGGCTAGCGAGGCATTGGGGCGGCTGCTGCACCGCGTCATCAATGATCAGTGATACCGACACCTTGTCGTCCAGGTAGTGCAGTTGGAGCTCATTCAGCGTGCGCCATACCGGGTGCCTGTACCAGCGCGCATCCAGGGCGGCCTCTACTTCGGGCCGCAGCGGGAGCCCAGGCAGGCGGCTAGGGTCGCCGGCGCCTGCGTCATCTTCGGGGTCAACGTGGAAGATCACATCGGTAAGCGCGGGAAATTCGTGACGCAAACGTCGGCTGACTTCGTTGCCAATTTCATGCGCCTCCGAAACAGTGATTTTCGGGCCCACGACCACGTGCAGATCGACCATGACCCAGCCAGCCGACTGGCGTGTACGCAGGTCGTGAACGCTATCCACCCCCGGCACGCTGCAGGCCACATCGTGCATCTGGTTCTGTACATCCACCGGCAGCGCGGTATCCACCAACTCGCGAGCAGACTCCCACAGCAGGTCCAAGCCTACCTTACCCACTAATAACCCGACGATGATGGCAGCCACGGCATCCAGCCAGCCTAAACCAAACTGAGCGCCGACCAAAGCCACCAGCACCACGGCGGTGGACAGTGCATCGCTGCGCGAGTGCCAGGCGTTGGCTTCGAGCAGTTTTGACTTTACCCGCTTGGCGACGCGCATGGTGTAGCGAAAAATCCACTCTTTGCTCAACAGTGCGATTATCGTAATGACAATCGCCAGTATGCCTGGCGCATTGACCTCGGTGCCGCTAAACAAGCGATCCAGACTCGACCAGGCAATCCCCCCCGCGACGAATATCAGCACGCTTCCCAGGAGCAGTGTGGTGAGGGTTTCGATTCGGCCATGGCCGTAGTGGTGATCTTTATCGGGTTCCTGGCGCCCGTAATGAATGGCTGCCAGGACAAACCCATCGGTGACTAAATCAGAGAGGGAGTGAATGCCATCAGCGATCAACGCTGCTGAGCCGACCATAAAGCCAATCGCCACTTTAACGACGCTAAGCAGGGCATCCAGCCACGCGCCGATGTAGGTAACACGCTTGGCCTCTTGGCTAAGTTGAGCCTGGTCTTGAACCACTGGCGTTTCGATGGTCTGAGTCATGGGAACCTTGCAAGGACACACGCATTCAATAGAGCCTCATTGTAGCGCACTCCTTATATCCTCTATAGCGTCCAACGATTTTGAGTCTGCAATTATGCCGTAAAGCGTCTGTCGCGGTTAGGGGAGCAAGGCAATAGCGGACAAAGAATTAATGGATGTGTATCCTTAGGCGTCTTTACAAACGCTCACATTAATTTTGCAAACAGGATTACCTATGGATTGGCTCCAGGTGGTGGTATTGGCGGTTGTTCAGGGAATTTCAGAATTTTTACCCGTTTCAAGCTCTGCTCACCTGATTTTGGTACCTGTGTTGACAGACTGGCAAGATCAAGGCTTAGCTTTTGATGTTGCGCTGCATTTGGGTAGTCTCTCGGCGGTGATTCTCTATTTCCGACAGGAAATTTGGCAGATGGTGGTCAGCAGTGTCGCGGCCGTCAGCGGTAAGGGAGTGAATGAAGACGCACGGCTTGCCTTTTGGGTAACACTGGCGACAATCCCGGTAGGTATTGTCGGCTTACTGCTGCACGATGTTATTTCCCACTACATGCGCTCTACGCTGATTATCGGCTTCAGCCTGATTGGTTTCGGACTATTGTTGGGGTATGCCGATTGGCGCAAACAGGGGGAGCGCAGTGAGTACCAGCTGCGTTTGAAGGATGTGCTGATTATCGGCGGCGCCCAGGCGCTGGCGCTGATTCCTGGCACGTCGCGCTCGGGCATTACGATTACCGCTGCGTTAATGGTGGGCATGAGTCGGGAAGGGGCTGCACGCTTCTCTTTTTTGCTGTCGATTCCGGTGATTGTGTTGGCCGGCGGTTTAGAAGCCATAGGACTTTTTAACGCGCAACAATCGGTCGATTGGGCGGCAATGCTGGCGGGTACCTTACTGTCAGGGATTAGTGCATATTTGTGCATCCACTACTTTCTGGTCGTCATTAAAAAATTGGGGATGCAGCCTTTTGTTATTTATCGCGTGCTGTTTGGCGCTTGGCTGCTGTGGTTTTTTCATTTTTAAGCGCTTCATTGTAATAGCTTCATTTCCAGGGCATGGCAGCGATGAAAAAGTTTGATACGAAAAAGTTTGCAGTAAGTACCGGCAAGTGGGGACGTTCACTGGCCGTGCTAGGCATACTGATGACAGCGGCTGGCTGCTCAGAGAGTGATCGTCCGCTGGAACCCCCCGTACGCTTTGATGGCAATATCTTTGGCACCTTCTATCAGGTGACCATCATGGATCCGCTCACGCAGGGCGAGTCCCTTGAAGTGGAAGAGGGCTTCAAAACAGAGCTGGAGAGCGTGGATCAGGCGATGTCGACCTACCGTGATGATGCCGAGCTGATAGCCTTCAACGACGCGCCTTTAGAGGAGTGGCAACCGCTTTCCAACGAACTTATAGAGGTGATGGCGATAAGTCAGTCCGTGGCCGAGGCTAGCCACGGGGCCTTTGATATTACCGTCGGTGACTTGGTTAATTTATGGAGCTTCGGTCCTGGTGCACGACCAGAAGAGGTGCCCGCTGAGGATGTTCTGGCTGAGCAGTTGGCCCAGGTAGGGTACGACGCTTTAGAGGTCGATACCCAAAATATGCAGGCGCGGCGTATCCGCGATGTGTTTGTCGATCTTTCTGGGGTGGCCAAAGGCCACGCCACTGACCGGGTGGCGGCTTACCTGGATCAGCAGGGTATTGAGCACTACTTGGTCAATTTAGGCGGCGATCTCATCGCCCGGGGCCTGCGTGATGAAGAGGAGCAGACTCCGTGGCGAATCGGCATCGAAGTGCCTGAAGATGGCCAGCAGCGTGCTCAGCATGTCATTCCACTCGAGAGTATGTCGGTGGCCACCTCGGGCGACTACCGCAACTATTTTGAAGTAGACGGGGAGCGCTTCTCGCACACCATTGATCCGCGTACAGGCCGGCCTGTCACCCATCAAGTGGCCTCGGTCTCAGTCTTCCACCCCTCAAACGCTTGGGCGGATGCCTGGGCGACGGCCCTGCTGGTGGTAGGCGAACAGGAGGCAATGGAGATGGCCATTGAGAATAATCTGAAGGTACTTTTACTCGTTCGTGATGGCGAGCAGTGGCGCAGCATCGCTACGCCTGAATTTGTTAACTATTTTGGTGAATCACTGGTTGATGAGTTGGGCATTGTACAGTGGCCAGCCCCAGCGTCTGCCGACCAACCGGGAACAGGTGAATAATATGCAAGAACTGGATATCGTCATACTCGCTGCGGGTAAAGGCACACGCATGCGTTCTCAAATCCCGAAAGTGCTGCATACCCTGGCGGGTAAGCCCATGGTGCAGCATGTACTGGATACGGCCTCAGGGCTTCAACCTGTTCGCACGCATGTCGTTATCGGCCATGGCGCCGACCAACTGCGTGAAGCGCTGGCAGAAAATGCCGTACTGTTCGCCGTGCAGGCCGAGCAGAAAGGCACCGGCCACGCGGTGGCCCAAGCGCTTGAGCAACTGGGTAGCGGCAAGGTGCTGATACTCTACGGCGATGTACCTCTCTTGCAACGTGAGTCACTAAGGGCGCTGCTCGCCCAGGTGGATGAACAGCACATGGGCCTGTTGACGGTAACGCTCGCTGATCCCAGCGGCTATGGGCGTATTGAGCGTAACGCGGCAGGCGAGGCAGTGGCCATTGTCGAGCAAAAGGATGCCAGCACCGCCCAGCTTGAGATCACCGAGTGCAATACCGGCATTATGGCCATGACCAGCGCGCAGCTAAAACGCTGGCTACCGCAGCTCTCAGCCGAGAATGCCCAGGGTGAGTACTATCTCACCGATGTGATCGCCATGGCGGCAGGTGAGGGCATCAAAGTATGCACCGCCCAGCCGGCGACGGCGGTAGAGGTAGAGGGCGTCAATAACCGGGCGCAAATGGCTCGTCTCGAACGTGCCTATCAGCAGCAGCTTGCCCATCAATTGATGGAGCAGGGCGTCGCCCTTGCTGACCCCGCACGCCTGGATGTGCGGGGGCGGCTAACCTGCGGCCACGATGTCTTTATCGATGTGGGCTGCGTCTTCGAAGGTGAGGTTGAGCTAGGGGAAGGCGTGCGGATTGGCCCCTACTGCGTGATTAAAAACAGCACCATTGGCGCCGAAAGCGTGGTGGATACCCACAGCGTTATTGAGGGTACCGTGGCGGCGGGCTTGAATCAGATCGGCCCCTTTGCACGGTTACGTCCAGGGACGCGGTTGGCGGTAAAAGCCAAGGTGGGCAACTTTGTTGAAACCAAAAACGCCGATGTAGGCGAGGGCAGTAAGATCAATCACCTAAGCTACGTGGGCGACGCCCGATTGGGGCGTGACGTGAACGTGGGGGCAGGCACGATCACCTGCAACTACGATGGGGCGAACAAGCACCACACCGATATTGGTGATAATGCCTTTATTGGCTCGAACACCGCCTTGGTGGCGCCTGTCTCGGTAGGCAAAGGCGCGACAGTAGGGGCAGGCTCGACGATTACCAGAGATGTTACCGACGCCACCTTGGCGGTAACCCGTGCTCGCCAGTTAGAAAAAATTGACTGGCTGCGGCCCAGCAAGCGCACCGAGGCATAATTTGTTATTAATGTTCAACACGGCGCTTAAAGGGTTTTTTTAATAAAGTGCTAAGAATCGTTAAACGCCGTAGTCATGCTGGGTAGTACAGAAAAAGGCTGACGTTGGTCAATCAGGCAACCTAGCAAAAAGTATGTCGGCGGTGTAATCAGTCTGCCCAACAATATCTATCGCTAAGCTAATAAAAACGCTTTACAAGATGCGGCAATAAGCCGCATCTTATGCGCAACCGTTGCGTTGCAGCATGTCGTTAGGGTGCTTATGATCGTGGCGGTCTTTCTCCCTTCTGATTGGATAATATCGCCATGAAACCACCAAACGTCCTCGCAACCCGGCATTACGCTTGTCGGGTTGCTTGGCTGTTGCTCGCCTGTACGCTGTGTGTTTTTCCTTCGCTCTCTTATGCCGCCGCTGGGCCCCTTGACCTTACCCTTACGCTAACCGGTATCTCTTCTGTCGTGATCTTCGTGCTCGCCTATGCGTTGGTGATGAGTGAAGAGTTACTGCATATGCGTAAGTCCAAGCCGGTGCTGGTGGCGGCTGGTCTTATCTGGGCGCTCGTGGCCTGGGTCTATGTACAAGCGGGTATGCCGGAAGAGGCGGAAACCGCCTTCCGTGAAACGCTGCTTGAGTACGCTGAGCTACTGCTGTTTTTGCTGGTGGCGATGACCTATATCAACGCCATGGAGGAGCGCCGGGTATTTGATGCGCTGCGTTCTTGGCTAGTCCGCAAAGGCTTCAGTTACCGCACCCTGTTCTGGATTACCGGCGTCATGGCGTTTGGCATTTCGTCGATCGCTAACAATATGACCACCGCCATGCTGATGTGTGCCGTGGTACTCAAAGTGGCCGAAGGCGATAATAAGTTTATCGGCCTTTGCTGCGTTAACGTGGTGGTGGCCTCCAACGCGGGCGGTGCCTTTAGCCCGTTTGGCGATATTACCACGCTAATGGTGTGGCAGGCGGGGCAAGTACCGTTTGAAGGCTTCTTCGCGCTGCTGCTTCCCGCGGTGGTTAATTTCATGATTCCGGCGGTGATCATGAACTTCTTTATCGTCAATCGTCAGCCCGCCTCTCTTAAAGAGAATGTCTGGCTCAAACGCGGCGCAAGGCGAATTATCGTACTGTTTTTGATTACCGTGGCCATCTCAGTGCTGTGCCACTCGATCCTTTACTTACCGCCCGCCATGGGCATGATGTTTGGTCTGGGTCTACTGCAGTTCTTTGGCTACTACCTGCGTCGCAGCCTGCCGCGTTCACTGGAACGCAAGCGGGAGCGTTACTCCCGCCGGGGCGACTGGAAGAAGCTTGAACAGCTGGGTAGCGTAGTGCCCTTCGATATATTCAGCCGTATTGCGCGCTCGGAGTGGGACACGCTGCTGTTCTTCTACGGGGTGGTCATGTGTGTGGGCGGCCTGGGTTTTATGGGTTATCTCAGCCTGCTTTCCGAAACGCTCTACGGCAGTTGGAACCCAGTGTGGGCGAACGTGGTGCTGGGGCTTATCTCGGCAGTGGTGGATAACATCCCTGTGATGTTTGCGGTACTCTCCATGGCACCGGATATGTCGGAAGGTAACTGGTTACTGGTTACCCTAACCGCGGGTGTGGGGGGTAGTCTCCTCTCAATGGGCTCTGCTGCAGGCGTCGCTCTGATGGGGCAGGCACGGGGCATCTATACCTTTGCCGTTCACCTTCGCTGGATGCCCGCCATATTGTTGGGTTATGCCGGTAGTATCGTGGCCCATCTGTGGATTAACGCTTCCCTGTTCTAGCCTGGGTACGCTCCAATGACGAACGCCCTTCACCGATTCTTCGGTGAAGGGCGTTTTGCTAAAGCTTATAGCTAAAAGACGTTACAGGTCGTGTCCGGTCACTACTTGGCAAATATCGGCAAAGCTTTTCGCCATGGGGACCGGGTTAATCTCTTTGCCGATGGCACTCTGTATATCGCTTGCTGAAATAAGGCCGCGAATTCTGAGTTCGTGTTGATCGTTTTGCTCGGTGATCAATAGATGCTGGTCGGTAACGGTCTCCATCGACAGCACCAGGTCTTCAATGGTCAGCGATGCCAGTTGAGAGACAGGCATGGCGCTCAGCTTGTGCCATGGCGTCATGATCATTTCAGCGGTGACTTCGGCGCGATTAAGGTTGCGCTGCTGCATGGCCAGGTTAATACGACGGGTACCAATCACTTCCTTCGAGGTAATAACGCCAATACAGTGTGCCTGTTTATCCATGACGAACAGCAGCCGTATACCGCCATGCCGCATCTTGAGGTGAGCCTCGTCGACTGGCGTATCGGCTTCAACGGCTTGTGGCACTACCTGAGAAAAATCGGTCAGTACCGTCATGGCCGGGCTGGTGGGCTGTAGTCGCCGCTGGGCAGGCATCGTCAGCAGCGGCGTTGTGCTTAGTTGAACTAATGGTTTGGGTGAAAAAGTGACTTGGTTCATCAGGGGACCTCCTTGTGGAGAAAAGGTGAACCGTGGTTATCTGGTTCACTGTGCCACTCCACAGTTGCACGCAATTCTTATCGCAACCTTAAGAGATCCATAAAACTTGGCTTAGCCAGCAAACAGGGTATTACTTATCTTCAAGGCGCTGCAGATAAATACATACGCGCAGCCCCCCGCTAGGTGAATTATCGAGTTGAAGGGCGCCGTTATGACGGGCCACTAGCCGTTTAACGATAGAAAGGCCCAACCCTGAACCCGCACTGGGTCCTGCTCGCTGGAAGCGCTCAACCACTTTTTTGCGTTCACTGATCGGAATGCCGGGGCCTTCATCATCTACCGTTAGGCAAAAATCCTGCGGCGTTGTTGAAAGCGTGATGCTGATCACACTTTGTTGAGGCGAGTGCTGAATCGCATTACCCACCAGGTTCTGTACCAGGGTTTCAATCGCTCCGGGCTCTTCTAGCATCGACCACTGTGCCTGCTCATCCACGTTGAGCAGCAACTGCTGTTCGCGTTTAGCGGCCAAGGGCGAAAGCTTGGCCAGGGTTTCACGTACCTCACTAAGCAGATTGGTAGTGCGGTACTCGGGCGGCGCCTCCTCTTCAGGCTCCAGACGCGCCAGCGTTAATAGTTGCGTCACCAAACGCGTGGCCCGGGCGACACCATCGCGCAGGTGATTAAGCGCTTCCTGACGATCCTCACTATTATCGGCAGTGAGGGCATTCTGGGCATGCAGGTCAAGCACCGCCAAGGGAGTGCGCAGCTCATGAGTCGCATCGGCAATAAAACGCTTCTCGCGCACGCGCATTATTCTGAGACGTTCCAGTAGCCTATTCAGTGCCCCAGCAATGGTATCTAACTCCTGGGGCAGCGGGCTGAGCGTTAAGGGCTGGAGGTTATGCGGATCACGCGTGCGAATCTGCTCTGCCATGCGCGATAAGGGCACTAGCCCCCAGCCAATCGACCACCACAACAAAAGCGTAAGTAACGGCAGGCCGATCAAGTCCGGCATCAGGGTGCGAAGCGCCACCGCTTTTATGATGTCACCGCGCACATCTTCTCGCTCGCTAACGACAATGCGCTGCTCTGAGCCTGGGACATTAAGGACATAAATGCGCCATTGGTGATCATTGATCCATTGGCTAGTGAACCCGTTTGGGTGATCAACCAGTGCTGACGTGGGCGCATTGGCCGAACGCAGTATCAGGCTATCGCCTTCCCATAGCTGAAAGCCGAGTTGGCTATCTTCGCGATTTCCTGCAATAAGATGATAGGAGCTGGGCGCGCTACCCAGGCTTTTTTCAAAACTGTTGAGCAGTGCATCCCGGGATGCTTCAGGCAGCGGCGCTTGTAGTAACCCTTCCAGTAGGCGCGCGTTTTGCTCGAGACTGGCATCGTACAGTGTCTCTATCTCATGGGCGGCGTAGCGGTAGCTGATAAAGCCAATCACCAGCATGCTGATGCCAAATACCAGTAGCGCTAATCCTAGCGTGCGTTGGCGAATTGAACTCATGAACGGCCATCCTGGTCCGTTTTATCCATGACGTAACCGATGCCGCGCAGGGTGCGAATGAGGTGCGGGAAAAATTTGCGCCGCAGGTGATGTACATGCACTTCTATAGCGTTGCTTTCTACATCTTCATCCCAGCCATAAACCAACCGGGTCAGCGTATCCCGGGTAAAGACTCGCCCAGGATGGCTCATAAACTCTTGTAGCAGGGTTAATTCACGGCGTGATAAAGCGACGGGTTGGCCCAGGTAGCTAACCTGCATGGTTAACGGATTAAGGTGGATACCGCGACACTCCAAGGCGCTGTTGACTTGTTCATTGCTACGCCGCAGCAGGGCGCGTAGGCGGGCCTTTAGCTCGGCGACTTCAAAGGGTTTGGTTAAATAGTCGTCGGCGCCTGCATCGAGTCCTTCGATTCGATCATCCACGGCATCCCGGGCGGTTAACACTAAAATGGGCACACGGTTGCCCAGCCGCCTTACGGCTTCCAGCACTTGCATGCCATCCATACGCGGTAACCCGAGGTCTAAAATGACCGCATCAAAGGGCTCGCTCTCCTTTAAGGCCGCCAGAGCGGTTACGCCATCGCTTAGGTGATCCACTGTGTAGTGCTCAGGCTTCAATGCCAAGCGAATGCCCGAGGCCAAGCTAGGGTCATCCTCTACTAGTAGTATACGCATGGCAGGGTCGTCTCTTTTAAGGGGTAACTGCGTTGAACTTTAAATACTGAAAAAGTAGCGTTAGCGGATTCAGACAGTCAGGATGGCATTACGTTAATAACGTAGCATGCTTTGTTACTGCTTCGGAGTCTCGCCATTGGTTAAATATGCTACTCCCTGCCCGGCCTCCCATCGGCGCGAGGCAGTGCTGCAGTTGGCGGCAGCTCATGTTCCTGAGCAGCATGCAGCCCTGAGCGCGGCAATAAAGCGTATGTACCATCAGCCCGACGCTCTCTGGGAGGGGCTTTGGGTTAGCGTTGAAGCAGAACGGGTGACAAACGCCATCTGGGTGCAGCCGCTGCCGATGGGCATGGCCCAGCTCTGGTTACCCAAGTTCGAAAGTGCCCATGTCAGCGCGCTGCTACGTGCCGCCTATGGGTGGGTAAAAAGCCAACCTATTCGGCTCTGCCATGTAACGCTTTCACCCCCGGCAGCCGCAACAGAAGCAGCGCTGCTGGCGCACGGCATGCAGCGCCTAGCCAATCTGGAGCATCTCATTGGTAGCAGTCACTGCCGTCTAGCGATGAGTGAGGCGAGGCGATTAACACTGCAGCCGCTAGGCGAGTTCTCACACACGGAGCAGTTAGCCCTGTTAGCCGCGGTGGGACAGGATTCGCTGGATAGTCGCCCGCTGCGCGACGTACTCTCAGTTAAAGAGTTGCTCGCCGGGTTCCACCAGCAGGATCCGCAGGGGCCGCTGCACTGGTACGCGGTTAGCTATCAAGGCAGCGTGGTAGGCGTGCTGCTGCTGGCGCCGCGCCCTTTGGTAGGCCGTTGGGAGCTTATGCTAATGGGGTTAGCGCCTGAGTGGCGTGGCATGGGGTTAGGCCGTGCGCTGTTGAATTGCGCTCTTGAACTTGCCCAACAAGCAGGCGTGCCGGAGATTATGCTGATGGTGGATGACGTTAATTTACCGGCTAAGCAGCTCTACCAGCAGGCGGGATTTGTGCGCGCTTCCCAGCAGCGTTTATTAGGCTGGAAAGGTGGTAGTGAGCGCAGTGAAGCAGCAAAATAGAGCCTCGATAGTCCTCTTTAGACGCATAGGCGCGCTTAGTAGCATTTTCTTGCGCTTTGCGTTGCCGTTATACTAGCGCTATACGCGTGTCTTGGCGTCTCAGCGGTGCATTTATGATATCGGCGCTGCCACGCTCAGGGGTTAAGACAGAGGTTAAGAACAAACGTTTGATGACAATACTCAAGAGGTGGTGAGAGTGAAAGCGAAGCTGATCATGAGCGGGCTGGCGGCCCTCGGCGTCATGGCGGGCACCTCAGGTGCTTACGCTCAAGACGCCGCACGTGATGCGATTGCCGAGCGTTTAGCGCCGGTGGGTCAACTCTGTCTACAAGGCCAAGACTGTGGAACGGCGGCTGCGCCTGCAGGCGACAGCGATAGCAGTGGCGGAGATATCGACGGTGAAGGCATCTACGGCAACGTGTGTAGCGCCTGTCACGAATCCGGTGCTGCGGGCGCGCCTGTTCGCGGCGATGAAGAGGCTTGGGCTGAACGTACTGAGCAAGGATTCGCCACGCTGTTAGATCACGCGATCAATGGTATTGGCGCCATGCCGGCGAAAGGCGGTAACGCCAGCCTTTCCGATGAGGAAGTGGAAGCGGCGGTCGCCTATTTGGTGGAACCGGTGATGGAAGTGCCCGAGTTGAGTAGTGGTGACGAAGCTGCTTCAGACGACGAAGCTTCTAGCGACGAAGGCGCCGCCGATGAGGCCGCTAGTGAAGAGACCGCCGCTGCTGAAGGTGAAGATGCTTCCGCTGAAGAAGAAACGGCGGCTAACGACGATGCAGCGAGTGAAGAAGACGCGGCCGCATCCGAAGAAGCGAGTGGCGGTAGCGATTTAGACGGTGAAGCGCTTTACGCAAGCTCTGGCTGTGCGGCGTGCCACGCAACGGGCGTAGCCGGTTCACCGATGCTGGGTGATGCCGACGCCTGGTCAGCGCGTTTGGAAAAAGGGGCTGATGAACTTTATGCCAGCGCTATTAACGGCATTGGCGCTATGCCCGCCAAAGGCGGCAACCCGAACCTTGCAGACGAAGAAGTGATGGCGATTGTTGATTACATGATGGCTGAAGCTGAATAAGCGACAGCAAGTAGCGCACGTCTAAGCAAATTATCCACAGGGTGTTTTAGTTTTCGCCCTGTGGATATCCCTCTCTTAAATACAAACTTTTAAAACTTTCCCACGTATAACGCCCGCTTTATCACCCCAGCAGCGAGCGAAGCCCGGCTATGGCATCTTTACCGCGGGCCTGCTTCTTCTCTGGATCCTCTTTATCGGCACGACCTTCCCACTCTAGATCCTCCGCAGGCAGCTCGTCTAAAAAGCGGCTTGGCGCACAGTCCATCAGCTCACCGTAAGCTTTGCGCTGGCGGGCAAGCGTCAACGTCAGCGTACGCCGTGCCCGGGTAATGCCCACATAGGCCAAGCGCCGCTCCTCCTCCACGGTGCCTACTTCTATGGCGTTGCGGTGGGGCAGCAGGTCTTCCTCTAACCCCATCAAATAGACATGCGGAAATTCCAGGCCTTTAGAAGCGTGCATGGTGAGTAGCTGAACCCTATCCGAGTCATCCTCTTCCGCCTGCTGTTCCAGAATATCGCGCAGCACCAGGCGTGAAATAGCCGCTTGAACGCCGTCGGTTTCAGTATCGGTGGCGTCGGTATTTTCTTCTGGATCACGATTCAGCGACTTCTCTAGCTGGTCAATGAGAATCCATACATTGGCCATGCGACGTTCGGCAACCGTGGGCGCGCTGGCGTTTTGATACAGCCAGGCCTCGTAATCCATATCCCGCAGCATATCGCGAATGGCCGCAATGGCATCGCCTTGATCCATGCGTTTACGTACGCCGTCAATAAAGTGGGTAAAGCGGCTTAAGCGCTCCGTCGCGCGGGTCGGCAGTACTTGCTCCAAGCCAAGCTCGTGGCAGGCGGCGAACAGCGAAATCGAGCGCTCAGTCGCGTAGTTGGCGAGTTTCTCTACCGTGCCAGGGCCTACCTCACGGCGCGGTACATTCACAATGCGTAAAAAGGCGTTGTCGTCCGCGGGATTAATCAGCAGGCGCAGGTAAGCCATGGTGTCTTTAATCTCGTTGCGGGAGAAAAACGACGTACCGCCGGAGAGCTTGTAAGGAATCTGGTAGTGCTGCAGCTTAAGCTCTAATAGGCGGGCCTGGAAGTTACCCCGATAAAGCACCGCAAAGTCCCGCCATTCGGCTTTTTCCTTGATACGCCGGGTGAGCATTTCGCTGGCGACCCGCTCAGACTCCGCCTCTTCATGGCGATTGACGATCACCCGAATCGGCGCGCCGTCGCCCATATCCGACCACAGCGTTTTTTCGTAAACGTGGGGGTTATTGGCGATCAGGGTGTTGGCGGCGCGCAGTATCGTGGCGGTAGAGCGGTAGTTTTGCTCTAGTTTGATGACTTTCAGGCGCGGGAAATCTTCGCCCAAAGTAATCAAGTTTTCAGGGCGGGCACCGCGCCAGGCGTAGATCGACTGATCGTCGTCACCCACCACGGTAAAGGTGGAGCGCTCCGCCATCAGCAGTTTCACCAGCAGGTACTGGGAGACGTTGGTGTCCTGGTACTCATCCACCAGCATGTAATGGATTTTGCGCCGCCAGCGTTCCAGCGCTTCAGGGTCACGCTGCAGCAGTACCACCGGCAGTAGAATCAGATCGTCAAAATCCACCGCATTGTAGGCTTTCAGGTGGCGCACGTAGGCTTCGTATACCCGGGCGGCAAAGTGCTCATCGTCATCGGCGGCAAACGAGAGGGCATCGCTGGGCAGCACCAAGTCGTTCTTCCAGGTGGAAATTTTGCCCTGCACGGCGTTGATCTGCTCGGCGTCCACCTGGGCATCTTTATTCATCAAATCGCGCAGCAGCGCTTTGGCATCTTCCGGGTCAAACAGCGAAAAACCCGGCTTATAGCCGAGGGTTTTCAGCTCGCCGCGGATAATATTCAGCCCCAGAGTGTGAAAGGTGGAGACCGTTAGCCCATGGCCCTCTTTGCCGTGAAGCATCTGGCCGACGCGCTCTTTCATCTCCCTGGCGGCTTTATTGGTAAACGTCACCGCAGCGATTTTGCGCGCACTCATCCCACACTCTTGCACCAGATAGGCAATTTTAGTGGTGATAACACTGGTTTTACCGGAACCTGCACCTGCCAACACCAAACAGGGGCCATCGATGTAGCGCACGGCTTCCTGCTGGCGCGGGTTGAGCCCTTAATGCGACTTAGAATGCTCTTGGGCGTGGCAGGCGTCATGGCGTCGGTCATCCTCTACGAGTGTTGCTAAGCGGTTTCAAGTACAATCAGCCGCTTGGCGAAGGCATAATAAACAGGCAGGTGGCGATGTTTGAAGTAGCGCTTTTTGAACCGCGTATGGCGCCCAATACGGGCAATATCATGCGCTTGGTAGCCAACAACGGCTGCCGGTTACACCTGATTGAGCCGCTGGGCTTCGACCTGGAAGAGAAAAAGCTGCGCCGCGCCGGGCTGGATTACCGCGATCTCGACAACGTCACTCGCCATGCCGATTTTAACGCCTTTCAGCAGGCCATGCAGGGACGACGCATCTGGGCGATCACCACCAAAGGCACGCGCATCTACAGCGATGCGGACTTTGCCCCGGGCGATGTGCTGCTGTTTGGCTCTGAAACCGCAGGGCTCTCGCCCCAAATACACGAGGCGCTAACTGCGGAGCATAAACTGCGCCTGCCTATGCAGCCCAATAACCGTAGCCTCAATCTTTCCAACGCTGTGGCTATTGTGAGCTACGAAGCGTGGCGCCAGCAAGGTTTTGCCGGCGCGGGGTTGGTATAAACAGGTTACCTAATCAGCTAGCAATTCCGTAGCGGTCTCGGTACGCCCTGATCGCTTCAGCATAGGCGAGCATTTCGCCACCTGCGTGCTCTTCCAGGTAAGTGAGCACTTGCTCAAGCGTAACGATGCTGACCACCGGCATCCCATACTGGGCCTGCACTTCCTGAATCGCACTCTGCTCGCCCTGGCCGCGCTCCTGACGATCTAGGGCAATGATCACCCCGGCGGCGTGGGCGCCGCTCTGCTCAATCAGTGTCATCACTTCACGAATTGCGGTGCCTGCGGTAATCACGTCATCAATGATCAAAATATCGCCAGCAAGCGCAGCGCCCACGATGTTGCCGCCTTCGCCGTGGGTTTTCGCCTCCTTGCGGTTGAAGGCGTAGGGCATATCCTGGTCGTGATGATCCGCCAGTGCCGCCGCGGTGACTGCTGCCAGCGGAATGCCCTTATACGCCGGCCCAAACAGCACGTCGGCATTTAATCCGCTATCGACAATCGCCTGGGCGTAAAAACGCCCCAGTTTGGCCAGCGCCCGCCCGGTTTGAAACAGCCCGGCGTTGAAAAAGTAGGGGCTAACGCGGCCAGATTTAAGCGTAAACTCGCCAAACTTAAGCACGCCTTGCTCAATGGCAAAGGCAATGAAATCGCGCTGGTAGGGTTGTAGAGTGGTGGCCACGGCATTCCTCACTAGGCGGTAGGTTTAAATCGGTACGAAAGCAACAATAAAAGTGGGGTATATGGCAAGTTTTACTCGCTGCCTTTACCCAAACGTCTAAACGTCGGGTATCATACAGCAGCGACGCAAAAGGGACGATTTATGAAAATTGCCAGCATCAATGTCAATGGTATTCGTGATGCCGTTGATCGTGGCTTCCTGGACTGGCTGGCTCAGCAGGATGTCGACGTGGTCTGCGTGCAGAACATCAAGGCAAAAAGTTTTGAACTGGGTGACCACATTCTCTATCCGGAAGGCTATGAAGGCTATTTCCTGGATGCCGAAGAGGATGGTTTCTCCGGGGTGGCACTCTATTGCCGCAAAATCCCCAAGGCAATTATGTATGGCCTGGGGTTTCCTCAGTGTGATCATGAAGGACGTTTTCTGCAGGCGGATTATGAACGCTTCAGTATTGTCTCTTTCCTGATGCCTGACGGAAGTGACCAAAAAGCCAAACAGGCATTTATGGAGCAGTATCAGGAGTACCTGACAAAGATGTCGCGCAAACGCCGCGAATACATCATCTGCGGTACCTGGCACATTGCCCATAAAACCGTCGATTTGGCTAACTGGTCGGATAATCAACTGACCTCAGGCTTCCGCCCGGAAGAGCGCGCCTGGATGGATCAGGTGCTTGGCCCCACTGGGTTTATCGACACCTTCCGCGAAATTAATCGCGATGCAGGCGAGTACACCTGGTGGCCGAAGCTTGACCAAGACGTGCCCCGTGAACGCCAAGAAGGCTGGCGGATCGACTATCAGCTAGTCGGCCCCAACTTCCGCCGCCACGTGGTCGACGCGTGGATCGATTACGATGCGACCTTCTCCGAGTTCGCACCGCTGATCATTGAGTACGACCTAGCGCTCTAAGCGCTTTTCCTGCGTCGCCAACAACAAGCCGACTCTAGAGTCGGCTTGTTGCGTTGTGGCTGATATTAATTAGCCGCGAATGCCCAACGCTTCGCGCTGCTTCTCGCGAAGCGTATCCCCGGCTGTTTCGGCCAGATCAAGCATGGCGTTAAGCTCGGCGCGAGTAAAGGCGCCTGCCTCGGCGGTGCCCTGCACTTCGATCAGCTCGCCGCTTTCGGTCATCACCACGTTCAGGTCGGTATCGGCTTTGCTGTCTTCCGGGTAGTCCAGATCCAGCACCGGCACGCCTTTGTAAATGCCCACGGAAATAGCGCTCACCAACTGCTTGAAGGGGTCACTTTTAATCTTCTTCTCGCGCTGCAGGTAGCGAATGGCATCCATCAGCGCCACGCAGCCACCGGTAATCGCCGCGGTGCGGGTACCGCCATCGGCTTGGATCACGTCGCAATCCACGGTAATGGTGAACTCACCCAGCTTCTTCAAATTGACCGCGGCGCGTAGGCTGCGGCCAATCAAGCGCTGAATTTCCAGCGTGCGGCCGCCTTGCTTACCCTGGGTGGCTTCGCGGTTACTGCGCGAATGCGTCGCGCGGGGCAGCATGCCGTACTCAGCCGTTACCCAGCCCTGGTTCTTGCCACGCAGCCAGCGGGGCACCGTGGCTTCTACGCTGGCATTACACAGCACTTTGGTATCGCCAAACTCCACCAGCACGGAGCCTTCCGCATGACGGGTGTAATCGCGGGTCAGGCGAATCTCACGGAGCTGGTCGGCTTCGCGACCGCTGGGGCGCACAACGTCAGGACGCTTAGCACTGCTCACAAATAGTACCTCTCGATAAACGCATCACTAGGAAAAGCCCTCCATTGTACACGTCTGAGAGTACGCTGATTGGCCTATCGGGTAGACTGTTGCCAATGCGTTATGAACCGCGATTGATGAATAGGATAAACCATGGCCACTACCCGCCACGTACACAGCATGACCGCCTTCGCCCGCACCGAGCAGGCCGCCCCGTTTGGCACGCTGCAGGTGGAAATCCGCTCGGTAAATCAGCGCTACCTAGAGCCACACTTCCGCCTGCCTGAAAGCCTGCGTGACCTAGAGCCAGTGCTGCGTGAAGCGCTACGTACCCGCCTGGCCCGTGGCAAAGTCGAGTGCAGTGTTCGGTTTGAGAGTACCGAAACCGCTCAAGCCCCCGCTGTTAATAGCGTTCGCCTAGCCGCTATCGCGGATGCGCTAAGCGCCATTCAGCAGCAGGTACCCAGCGCCGTTCCTCCGACAACCTTGGAGCTACTTAATCAACCCGGCGTGATGGAAACCCAGCATCTGGATCAAGACACGATCAAAGCGGCCGCCAAATCGCTGTTTGATCAGGCGCTAAATGAGCTGATCGACGCCCGCGCCCGTGAAGGCGACAAACTCGCCGAAATGCTCACCACCCGCCTGACGGCGGTCAGTGAGCAGGTCGCCACCGTGCGCAGCCTGCTTCCGCAGATTCTTGAGCGCCAACGCGCCCAACTTCTGGAGCGGTTAGAAATTGCCAAAACCGAACTCGACCCCCAACGCCTGGAAGCCGAGCTGGTACTGGTGGCACAAAAAGCCGATGTGGATGAAGAGCTAGACCGCCTAACCGCGCATATCGAAGAAGTGAGCCACCAGCTCGCTCAAAAAGGGCCTAAAGGTCGCCGCCTGGATTTCCTGATGCAGGAGCTCAACCGCGAAGCCAATACGCTCTCGTCTAAATCCGTGGTGGCTGAGACGACGCGCTGCGCGGTGGAGTTGAAGGTGCTGATCGAGCAGATGCGGGAGCAGATTCAGAACATTGAGTAATGTCTGGGATTATTTTACTGTTCCATAAGCTTATGTTTTAAAATGGTTTATGCTTAGCCGTCTATGCTGGACTACCAGAACCTAGCTTAAGCCACCGCTGAGTGGGCAGTATAATGGAACGAGCACATATGCTCGGTAGTTTTCATCCGGTAATCCCGCGCGCCTTGCGGTGATGATGCCATGACAATCTCCCTCTTTTTGCCTTATCAAGGCTATAAGCGTAATGCCTGGGGTTGCCTATAGGTCATGCATTGCTGTCAGGCTGTGTTTCTATCGTTATGTGTGCAAACGAATCAAACTGTTGTTGGATACGCTACTTGTAGATGCGGTCAATTCGAGCGTATGGGCGACCAGTGCGCCAATGACGCGGATGTTGGGGCCAAACGAACTTATAACAGACTTGCCCCTTCACAGACTGCAAAGGGGCGATAGCACCTATCTTTTAAAACATTAACTTCACACCGGCAACGACCCCAGTATCTTCCGTGTTATCGCCACTGGCGCGGGAGAGATCCGCCGTGTCGCCATACTCTTTCTCCCAATAAGCACCGACGTAGGGGGCGAAGCGGCGGGTGACTTCATAGCCTAGCCGCAGACCAGCACGAACCGAGTTAAGCCCTTCACCGACGCCAAATTCTTCCACTTCACTGGCGGCCACGGCGATTTCGGTGCGCGGCTGTAGGTAGAGCCGCTGTGTGAGTCGCAGATCGTATTCGCCCTCAAAACTGGCAGCCACGTCGCCATCTTCACTCACTTGCATGGCAACGTCGGTTTCAATGCCGTAGGGCATCACACCTTGCAGGCCGACCACCCCATAGGTGCGTTCGGCGTGGTCATCGGAGAACACACCGCCTTGATAACCGATCCCCCCCTGTAGCTCCCAAAAATCTGCCACTAGGCGGCTATAGAGTAGTTCCAGGGATTCAAACTCAGCATCTTCGCCATCGCCCTGGACATTTTCACCCTCTGACTTCAGGTAAACGCGGTTGATATCGCCGCCATACCAGCCTTGAAAGTCCCATACCACGGCGTCTTGGCCTTTGTCGGGAACGGTGTATTCAAGCCGGTCGAACAGCCCCATGCCCATGTTGTGTTCCATCGTGGGCGCTGGCCAGTGGTCCGGAGCCGCATAGCCATCTTCGGCAAAAGCGGTAGTGGTGGCGGCCATGCCGAGGGCGGCGCTGGCGAGGGTTAAGTAGTGTTTGGTTTTCATACTGCCTCCTTAAGAAACCTGAACAACGCGGAACATGCCGGCATCCATGTGATAGAGAAGGTGGCAGTGGAACGCCCAGCTGCCCTCGGCATCAGCGGTGATCAGCGCTGACACGCGTTCGCCGGGCTTCACATTCAGGGTGTGCTTGCGCGGAATCAATTCACCCTGGCCGTTTTCCAGCTCCATCCACATGCCGTGGAGGTGAATGGGGTGTTCCATCATGGTGTCGTTGACGAGGATGAGGCGCAGCCGCTCATCTTTCACAAAATGAATAGGGCCGGTCACTTCGCTAAACTTCTTGCCGTCGAATGACCACATGTAACGTTCCATGTTGCCAGTCAGGTGCAGCTCAAGCTCACGGCCTGGTTCGCGGCGATCGGGCCATGGCGTGAAGGCTTTTAAATCGCGGTAGACTAAAACACGTCGTTCTTCGGGGTCGATGCCGATGCCCGCTTGGTCGTATCGAGAGCCGGGCTGGGCTTCACCGGCAACGAGCAAACCATTTTCGCTGATTTTCGCCTTCTCACCCGCCATGCCACCCATATTAGAGTGATCCATGCCCTCCATGTTGGAGTGATCCATGCCTTGCATATCCGACATGCCTGAGTGGTTCATCCCCGCCATGTTTGAATGATCCATGCCCTCCATGTTGGAGTGATCCATACCTTCCATATTTGACATGCCAGAATGATCCATACCACCCATGCCGTGGGCAGCCATGGCTTCCATGCCGCGGTCGGCAATTTGGCGGCGTTCAGGAATGTCGGCCTGCATGCCTTCACGCGGTGCCAGGGTAGCGCGGGCGTAGCCGCTGCGATCCATGGACTCGGCGAAGATGGTATATGCCCGGTCGTCTTCAGGTGAAACAAGCACATCGTAGGTTTCCGCCACGCCAATACGGAATTCATCAACGGGAACGGGTTGCACCGGCTGTCCATCCGCGGCCACCACGGTCATCTTCAGGCCGGGTATACGGACATCGAAGAATGACATGGCTGAGCCGTTAATCACGCGTAGCCGTATCCGCTCTCCGGCCTTGAACAGCGCGTTCCAGTTTTCCTGGGGGGAGTGGCCGTTGAGCAGGTAGGTATAAGTGCTGCCAGTGACATCGGCGATATCCCGGGAGCTCATACGCATTTGGGCCCACATGCCGCGCATTTCGGCGGTTTGTGAGAAACCTTTTTCGCGAACATCGGCGAAGAAGTCAGCAATCGTGCGCTCTTGGAAGTTGTAGTAGCCTTCCATGGTTTTCAGATTACGGAACACCGACATGGGGTCTTCAAAGGTCCAGTCGGTGAGCAGTAGCACGTGCTCTCGGTCGTAGCGGAATGGCTCGCGTTCGGCGGCGTCAATAATTAACGGCCCCGCATGGCCAAGCTGTTCCTGCATACCGGAGTGGCTGTGGTACCAGTAGGTACCGTTCTGACGAACAGGAAAGCGATAGGTAAAGGTTTCACCAGGGGCGATACCTGCAAAGCTAACCCCAGGCACGCCATCCATTTCCGGCGGTAGGATGAGGCCATGCCAGTGGATAGAGGTGGGCTCATCCAGTAGGTTGGTGACGCGAAGCACCGCGTCCTGCCCTTCTTGCAAGCGAATCATCGGGCCCGGGCTGGTGCCATTGATGGTGATGGGGGTCGCCTCCTGACCATCAATGGGGTGTGATTCGCGGCGAATGGCTAGCGAGACCTCGGGGCCCTCTTCGACGCCCTGCGCATAGACATTGGTGCGGCCCCAGGGGGTTGCCCAGGCGGGTGTTAACCCCATTGCGGCAGCGGAACCTAAGCCTAAGGCAGCGCCGCCTTTTAGAATCTGTCGGCGAGAGAGCGAGTGAGAAATGATGCTTGAGCGTGCCATGTGGAACTCCCATCAATGATGAATGGCACCATCTTGATGGAAGAAGCTGAATCAAAGCTGAATAGTGATTAATTAGTCACTTCAACCGCTAGAGGCAATGTAAGCGTAACGCGCAGTCCACCCAGTGGGCTGCGCTCAAAATACGAGTGCCCTGTGTAGCGGGCAATTAGTTGCGCAAGAATCGACAGGCCTAAGCCGTAGCCGGGACGGCGTTCATCCAGTCGTGTGCCACGCTCACCCAAACGCGAAAGATCTCCTTCTGCAACGCCGAGGCCGTCATCATCAATGGTGAGTGTGAGTGTGTTAGCGGAGACGGCAATATCGCAATGAACGCGCCTACTCGACCATTTCCCAGCGTTATCAAGCACGATGCCTACTATTTCAGAAAAGTCGTGAGCCTCAATAGGCACTTGGTCTTTCTCGTGTGCCGAGTGGGTAAGGTTGAAAATGCGCTCAGGGTAAAGACTACGGAACATCTCGATGAGTCGTGAACTATCACGTGTGACGTTGGCCATTCGACCCGCGTTAGGGCCTGCAATGCGTGAACGACGCAGCTCCGCATCTAGCTGGGCGTTAATATCCTCAATACGGCTGAGCAGTTTATGCCGTCGGTTTTCATCAATGGGCCGGTTGCCGCGCAGTACTTGGGTAACCGCTGCCAACGGGGTTTTTAAGGCATGGGAAAGGTTGGCGAATGACTCCCGAGAGCGCTGTAGCCGCAGGTCGATGTCGTCCATAAAGCGGTTAAGCTGTGCGACCAGAGCGTCCAGCTCGGCTGGCGCGGCTAGCGAAAGGCGCTCTCTCTCCCCTGACTGCAGTGCGGCCAACTGTTCACGAAGCTGCCATAACGGCGTCAGGCTGCGGTTAACGGCCAGCATGTTGAGCGTGATTAGCATTACTAAAAGCCCTGCGGCAATGCCGCCTACCCACCAGTGCAAAGTGGCTAGGCCCGCTTCAACCTGGGAAAAATCCTCCCCCACCAGTAATACGCCGTTAGAACCCTGCCACCCAAAATGGCGACGGTAGACCAGCAAGTGCTGATCGCCCTGTTTAACATCTAAAAGAGCATCGCCACTTTCTTCCAGCAGCGGGGCCAACTGTTGCTGCCATTGGGGATTAGAGGCGCTCACCGAGCCGTTAAGGCGCAGTACGTATAAATGATGGAAGACTTGATAGCCTTGACTAACCGAGTCAAGCGCGGCAGGTACGGCGGCTTCACCTTGCTCAAGCTGGGTGACGGCGTGGTCGGCTTCGCGCTGAAGACGCTCACCCAAAAAATCCCGCGCAAGATTCTGTAACAATATGCCATGCAGTAGCCAGGTCGTCACCACCACGAATAGCGCCACGCCACCTAGCCAGGCGAGTAGTCGAAAACGTAAGCTGCGCCGATCAATGTGAAGCAAAGAAATACCCCTGGCCGCGGCGAGTTTGGATAATTGATTTGCCTAGATAACGGCGCAGACGAGCGACATAGACTTCGACCAGGTTGGGCGCGGCAGCATCCTGCTCCAACGCATACAGCTGCTCTAGTAGCTGCTCTTTAGAGTGAATGCGATCCGGATGCAGCATTAAATAGCGCAGTAACCGAAACTCAGTCGCCGTGAGCGAACGCCACGTTTCACCTTCTAGACACACTCGTTGACCAGCACCATCCAACGAAACGCCGTTAAGCGTGATCACTTGAGATAACTGACCAGACTGCCTGCGTAGCAGGGCCTTCAGGCGGGCCATTAGTTCTGCTTCGTGGAAGGGCTTGGTCAGATAATCATCGGCTCCTGTTTCAAGACCAATGACCTTATCTTCCCAGGTATCGCGGGCCGTCAGGATCAAAATAGGCGTGTCGCGTTTTTGCCTGCGCCACTGGGCGAGCAGATCCAGCCCTGAGCCGTCAGGCAATCCGACATCTAAGATCGCCAGCTCATAATGCTCGGTTGCCATAAGCGACTTGGCCGCTTTCAAGGAAGCGGCCAAATCAACCAGGTAACCGTTGTCTTTGAGACTCTCTGCTAAGCTTTCCGCTAGCAAATCATCATCTTCCAGTAGCAACAGTTTCATGGGTAAGTGTCAGATTAAAAAGTAAAATTGCCGTACATGCCGGATTCATAGTGGCCGGGAATGTTACAAGCGTACTCTAGCTCGTTAGCATTATCAGGAACACTCCATAGTAAAGTCCCTGTCTCACCAGGCGCAATGGTCACCCCTGCCATGCTCATGTTGGCCATATCGTGGCTTTCACCGTGTGCCATATTAGACATATCGTGGTCACCATTGGCCATGTCTAGCATCATTTGACGATGCTCTTCCTGGGCTTCTTTACTGCCAATCACAAATTCATGCTCTAAATTGCCGGTGTTGGTGATTTCAAATCTAACCACTTCCCCAGCAGCCAGTTCTAGCGCTTCAGGGTCAAACCACATATCGCCAGCTTCAATGCTGATCGTGCGGTCGATGTCAGCCTCGGTTAGGTTATTGCCACCACCGCCGTGGCCGGGTGCAGCCAGCGCCGCGCCCGTGATCAGACTTAATGAAAGGGCAAACAAAGACGTTGTTAAAAGAGTGTAGCGCATGGTCATTTACCTCAGAGGTTATTGTCACCCTTTCTTTATACGGTGTTAACCTGAAACGAGCCTGAACCCAGCGGTCAAAACATGATCTGGAGCAACCTTACTGTTGTCCGCAAGGTTGCAAGACTTGACCTGAGGGTAGCCCCAGAGTTGTAAGCTTAAAGCGTTATTGCTAGCTGACTTGGTAGGAGGCTTACCATGATGAACGCAGATTGTTTTGCTTTTATGAGCTCGATGGGTTGGTTGGCTTGGTTAATGCCGCTAACTTTTTTACTGTTGATAGGGCTGGTTATTGCCTCGCTGGGCAAGTATTTGTTTAGCCGCAAACCTCAAGGAGACCGCTCATGAAGCGTTTTACCGCTACGGTTTTATCTAGTGCTTTACTCCTAGTAGCCGCCTCAGCTCAGGCTGCGTTGCCGGATGAAGCCACGCTGTACAAGAATCCGCAGTGCGGCTGCTGTGACGAGTACGCCCGCCATCTTCAAGAGCAGGGTGTGGATGTGACGATCGTTGATGACGTTGAGCTGAGTGAGATCAAACAGCGGGCAGGCGTCCCCTATGGTTTGGGGTCGTGTCATACCATCGAAATAGGCGACTACTGGATTGAAGGCCATGTGCCGATGGAAGCGGTTACCAAGCTGTTTGAAGAGCAGCTTGACGTAGATGGCATTGGCCTAGCGGGTATGCCAATGGGTACGCCAGGCATGCCGGGGCCTCAAGAAGGGCCATACGAGGTGTATACATTTATCGACCATGAAGATGAGCATTATATGACGCTTTGAATTAAACCGGGCTGAGGCTATGAATTCAAAACATCACCGGGAATCGGTGTGTTGACGCACTTACGTTGAGCAATTGAGCTGGTTTCGTCCTCATTTAGATGTCTCTCTTGAGGTTATCCAGGCAGTTGTTTCAGAGCACTAAGGTTGCCAAGGAACAGGGCGAGAAAACTGGATGTTTTGGCGACCATGAACAAGTATCTGGCCAGTTGCTTGCTAGCTTGTGCCCATACACTATGGGCAGTAGGGCCATGATTATTTCCTTTTTACTAATTTAAATTTATTTTATTGATTTTTATTTTAATATCTGTGTTCAGATGCAAAATATTAAGCAATAGGTATTAATTCCAGACCTATAAAGATGAGGGTTGGTCAGAAAATACGAATAATGTCGAGAAAGAGACATTTTGAAACTGGCGGTACTTAACCTCGTTTAATATAAAGGCTGGTCTAACTGACCAGCCTTACTGTTTCATTTAAGGCGATGTTAATTGGAGTTTGGGCGATAACGCTTGCGGGGCGACTTTTAGGTCTAAAATTGCGGGGACACCTGCATTTTGCGCATTGGAAAAAGCAGCTAGAAATTCTTCGTCGCTTGTAACCGTTGCGCCGTAGCCACCATAAGCCTTTGCTAAAGCGGCAAAGTCGGGATTTATCATATCCGTTCCCGAGGGGCGCCCAGGGTAATGACGCTCCTGATGCATCCGGATGGTTCCATACATGCCGTTGTTGGAAATCAGCACTATGATGTTAGCGCCGTATTGGCATGCAACGCCAAATTCCTGCATGGCCATTTGGAAGCAGCCATCGCCCGCTAGGCATATAACATCACGCTCTGGATGCCGAAGCTTGGCAGCAATGGCTGCGGGTAAGCCATAGCCCATCGAGCCACTCGTAGGCGCTAGCTGTGTCCGCCATCCGCGGTAGCGATAATAGCGATGCAGCCAGGCAGAATAGTTGCCTGCGCCATTTGTGAGGATGGCATCATCGCCAAGATGATCGTTGAGTTGCGCAATGACATGCTCCATGCGTAGATTGCCTGGCGTGCGTTGAGGTTGTTGCCACTCCTCGTAATCAGCGCGGGCCGCGTTAACCCACTCCTCTCTAGAGATCGTGGGAGTTTTAGCCGCCTCCGCAAGTTGTAAAATTAGCTCGGCGGCGTTTGCAACGATACCTAAATCAGGCCGATATACGCGTCCGATCTCAGAAGCGTCGGCATGGACATGAATAAGCGTTTGCTTAGGCATCGGGGGCGTCAGCAGGGTGTATCCGCTGGTCGTCATTTCACCCAATCGGCTACCTAAGGCAAGGATGACATCAGCGTTACGCACCCTATCAGCAAGCTTTGGGTTAATACCTATGCCAATATCACCGATGTAATTTGAGTGTCTATTATCCAGGTAGTCTTGACAGCGAAAAGAGGCCCCTACTGGCATGACTGCTTTATGCGCGAATTGGCCAAGTGCATTGGCAGCTCGTTGTGACCAAGCACCCCCACCTGCAATGATCAAAGGGCGTTCAGCCGAGGCTAATACTTCTAAAATAGCGTTTACATCGCTCTCTGCTGCTTTTCCTGAAGGCAGTACGGCAGCCGGAACAATATCGACATTCCCGCATTCTGAAGAAAGCATATCCTCGGGTAACGCAAGCACCACTGGGCCTGGCCGTCCGCTCTGGGCAATGTGGAACGCATGGCTAATGTATTCTGGAATGCGGTCAACACGATCGATTTCTGCAACCCACTTTGCCAATGGATTAAACATGGCTCGATAATCCACCTCTTGAAAGGCTTCCCTATCGCGCTGGTCGCTAGCAACTTGACCGATAAATAAGATCATAGGCGTGGAGTCTTGAAACGCAACATGAACGCCACACGACGCGTTGGTCGCGCCAGGTCCTCGGGTCACGAAAGCGATGCCAGGTTGACCGGTTAGCTTACCGTCAGCTTCGGCCATCATCGACGCCCCTCCCTCATTCCTGGTGACGATGGTTTCCACGCCAGATTCATAAAGGGCATCAAGAGCGGCTAAATAGCTTTCGCCTGGCACACAGAATACTCGCTCTACTCCCTGTGTTTTCAGAGCTTCAACTAAGACTTGACCGCCGTGACGTACATTGTTGTTGTTCATGGGTTTTGTCCTTATTACTTATAAAAAGTCTTCACGCGCGGCTAGACGTTCAGCAGCACGTTCAAAGCGCAGGCGTGTCGTCTGCCGAGCTAAAGCGATATCTTGTACAGCAAGTGCGTCTCTTACGGCACGGTGTTCGTTTATAATGGCTACGCCGAACTCAGAAGCAGCGGCATTCTTAAGAAAAGCCGAACGCAAGTTGCTTTGAATATTCCCCTCAATCATGCCAATAACTTCAATGTAATATTCATTACCTGAGGCTTCGGTGATGAAACGATAAAAATCGAGTTCAATATCCACTCTAGATTCAAGAGCGCCATCGGGGCCCAGTGCATCCAGCCGCTCCATTTCAATGAAGCGCTCTTCGATCCCCTGCATCTGCTTCTGGGAGCGTTTTTCGGCAGCCAGCGCCGAGGCTCCCGCTTGAACTTCAGCGCGTAGTTG
>AXCI01003336.1_pt1 | contig 30913 bp, 32 predicted proteins | sample 182571 | NCBI WGS metagenome assembly AXCI01 (sample SAMN02359225, study PRJNA218796) | groundwater metagenome | isolation source: Mt. Simon Sandstone pore water sample D5872 at 1.8km depth, Illinois-Basin... | place: USA: Decatur, Illinois | collected 2009-05 | reverse complement strand
GCGCTTCTATATTAAATCTTTATTAATTTTATGATGCATCAGCTACTTGCTGGGCATCATTTTTTGCGTGTCTGGCGCTCGGCTCGATTGCCCGACTTGAAAAAAGTCGTTTGCGCCCTAATGTTTTATCTTCTCCCTATTTTTGCTGACAGGACATGTTCATGGCCGAACCGGCATTGTCGATCCGTGGCCTTACCAAAGTGTATGGCAACGGCTTTCAGGCGCTCAAAGGTATTGATCTCGACGTCCAGCAGGGCGATTTTTTTGCTTTGTTGGGCCCCAATGGCGCCGGTAAATCCACTACTTTAGGCGTGGTTTGTTCGCTGGTGCAAAAGACAGCGGGCAAGGTCACCATCTTTGGCATTGATGTCGATAAAGACTTCGCCAAAGCGAAGTATCAGTTGGGTGTAGTGCCCCAAGAGTTCAACTTCAACCAGTTTGAAAAAGTGCTTGATATCGTGCTGGCTCAGGCGGGCTATTACGGCATGACCAGTCGCGAAGCCTTGCCTCGCGCTAAACAGCTGCTGACCGACCTTGGTTTGTGGGAAAAACGCAACGGCAGCGCGCGCATGCTCTCCGGCGGCATGAAGCGCCGTTTGATGATTGCTCGTGCGCTAATGCACCGTCCTAAGCTATTGATTCTGGATGAGCCAACTGCCGGGGTGGATATCGAACTGCGGCGCAGCATGTGGGAGTACATGCGACGGATTAACCAGGATGAAGGGACCACCATCATTCTAACGACTCACTACCTGGAAGAGGCCGAGAGCCTGTGTCGCAACGTGGCGATTATCAATAATGGCGACATTGTGCGTAACACCAGCGTACGTGAGTTACTGGCTGAGCTTGATACTGAGACGTTCCTAATTGATTTGGCTGAGCCAGTAGCAGAAGTGCCCACTATCGAAGGTTTTGAGCTTCACCAGCTAGAGCCCACCCAGCTTTCGCTGTTAGTCCATCGTGGCCAGCGATTGAATGATGTGTTCAAAGCGTTGAGTGAGCAGGGCATCGAAGTCGTATCAATGCGTAACCGGGCCAACCGCCTTGAGGAGATGTTTGTGTCGATGGTGGAAGGTAGTGGCCAAGGAGCGATTGATCAGCGCGTAGCAAGCTCTAGTGATGAAGCCAAAGAGGTGCGCGCATGAATTTCAGCCAAACACTCATCGCCCTCTGGACCCTGGTGCTAAAAGAGATCAAACGCTTCACGCGCATTTGGCCGCAAACACTGCTGCCGCCCTCAATCACCATGGCGATGTACTTCATCATCTTTGGTAATCTGATTGGTTCGCGCATTGGCGATATGGACGGCTTCAGCTATATGGACTTTATTGTCCCTGGGCTGATCATGATGTCGGTGATTACCAACAGTTACTCCAACGTGGCGTCGAGCTTCTTCTCCAACAAGTTTCAGCGTTCGATAGAAGAGATGATGGTATCGCCAATGCCCAACTGGGTGATTTTATCCGGCTTTATTTTAGGTGGCATGGCGCGTGGCTTGGGCGTGGGGCTGATCGTAACGGTCGTTTCGTTGTTCTTTACCCGCTTAACGATGGAGCACCCGCTGCTCACAGTGTTAGTGGTAGTACTTACTTCGGCGCTGTTTTCTATCGGTGGCTTTATTAATGCGTTATTGGCCAATAAATTCGATGATATCTCGATAGTGCCAACCTTTATTTTGACGCCGCTTACCTATTTAGGCGGAGTGTTTTACTCTATCTCAATGTTGCCGGATTTCTGGCAGGGCGTTTCCATGCTCAATCCTATTTTGTACATGGTTAACGTTTTCCGTTACGGCTTCTTGGGGGTCTCGGATATCCCCGTAGGCTGGGCGCTCGCTGCCATTTTCGCCTTTATTATTGCGCTATTTAGCATTGCGCTTGCGATGTTGGAGCGTGGTAAAGGTATCCGTAGCTAGCAGCCTGTCTGACTTAGCACTGATCTACTGCGAATCCCGGTATTTTAGCCAACTTTATTCGATCGATTTCGTTAAATAGCGCGCTATTCGCCTCAATCGATCGAATAAAGATGGCTTAAAATCCGTGCTTCTCGCGACGATCGGCTAAGCCAGACAGGCTGCTAAACGTATCAATCCGATTGAGAAGAGAGCTTTTTATACCATGGCACATCGCCCAGACACGCTAGAGCACGCGCCACTAGGGCGTGATTCCGCTTACCCTGAGCTGTATGACGCTGGGCTTCTTTTCCCTATTCCGCGTGCGGCTAATCGAGCGCCGCTGGGGATTGAGGAGGGCGCCTTGCCATTTGTAGGCGAGGACGAGTGGCACGCCTTTGAAGTCTCCTGGCTGAACAGCCGTGGCAAGCCCATTGTCGCCGTGGCGCGCTTTCGCCTACCCGCAAGCTCACCTCATTTGATTGAGTCTAAATCCTGGAAGCTCTACCTCAATAGCTTCAATCAAACCCGTTTCTATAGTCGTCAGGAAGTGATGGAAACGCTTGCCAATGACCTTGCAGTTGCGGCAGGAGCTGAGGTAAGTGTTGAGTTGTTTGATGTAGATGCTTCTGAGCTTTCAGCACAGCCCCTGCCGGGTGAATGCTTGGACGATTTAGATATCGCAGTAAGCGATTACACTCCCAGCAGTGCCCATCTAACGGTAGGGGAAGCGGTCGTCGAGGAAACACTCTACTCGCATCTGCTGAAATCTAACTGCCCTGTTACCGGTCAGCCGGACTGGGGTAGCGTGTTAATTCGCTATCAAGGACCCAAAATCGACCGCGAAGGGTTACTGCGTTACCTGATTGGGTTTCGTCAGCATCAGGACTTTCACGAACACTGCGTTGAACACATCTTCACTGACCTAATGACCCATGCAAAACCAACGCAATTGCTGGTGCTGGCGCGTTACGTGCGCCGCGGTGGATTGGACATTAGCCCCTGGCGCGCAACGCTAGGTCTAACACCGCCCACACCGCTGCGCCTAGCAAGGCAGTAAGCGGCAGTGTTATAAATGATGATGCTGTCAATGGCGGTACTAAGTAGCCCACCGATTGGATTTGGAGTTATTAATGGACGCACTCACGCTACTTCACGAACGCAGCTCGATGGGCAAGCTTATTGAGCCAGCGCCTAGCAGCGAACAGCTAAGCGACATATACCAAGCTGCCTTGCGGGCGCCTGACCATAAAGAGCTGCGTCCCTGGCGCTTTATCGAGTTCAGCGGGGAAGGGCGTGAGCGCCTGGGCGAACTATTTGCCGAGGCGGAGTTCCAGGAAAACCCTAGCGCTGACGACGATACACTCAACTCAGCGCGCAAAAAACCGCTGAGGGCGCCGATGATTATCGCCGTGATCGCCAAGGTCACGCCCGAACTAGAGAAAGTGCCCAAAATGGAGCAGGTGATCTCTGCCGGATGCGCCGCCCACGGCATTCTGCTCGCCGCTCACGCCTTAGGGCTGGGGGCCATGTGGCGCAGTGGAAAGTACGCGTTTGACCCGGTAGTACGCAAAGGGTTAAGCCTGGATGAAGATGACGAAGTCGTCGCCTTTATCTACCTGGGTACCCTGGGTGGTCGCCATAAACCGGTGGCGCAGCATAACGTTGATGACTTTGTAGAACGTTGGGACTAACCATGAACGTATCGCGTCAACCCGGTGTACCTCATCCACGCTTGCCGTTGCCAGAAGGCCAGCCAGACGACTTGGTCGCTTTCCAGCAGTGGCTGAGTGACGCCATTCCCATGGTAAGTGCGTTAGGCATTAGCGAGATGACGCGCCGCGGCGATTCACTCACGTGGCGGTTGGCACTTGAACCCAACCTAAACGATAAAGGCACAGGTTTTGGCGGCGCGCTATCGGCGCAAGCCACGCTGCAAGGCTGGTGCTGGGTAAAGTTATGGTTGCGGGAGCGGGGTATAGCGCGTGATGTCGTAGTGGCTGAGGCCAGTCAACGCTTTCTCGCGCCGGTCACGGACGATTATCGTTTAATATGTTCACCAGCCAAGTTAGATGGCCCCGCGCAGCTTGCCAACAAGCTAGCGGAACGTGGTAAAGGGCGCATTTCACTGACTCACCAACTCTATTGCGGCGAGACACTCTGCCTGGAAGCCAGTGGCAGTTACGCAGTCTTGCCATCACGTTAACCGAGGGGCAGTCGGCCTGAAAAGGCTTGCTATTTCGAGGCTTAGCCAATAGTATATGCGCCGTTCTGTTGCGAAAGGTTTAGCCTTTAAACAGAGCGAAACGCGGAGGGGTGTCCGAGTGGTCGAAGGAGCACGCCTGGAAAGTGTGTAAGCCGCAAGGCTTCGAGGGTTCGAATCCCTCCCCCTCCGCCACAGAATTTAAAAAGGCCGTCAAGCACTTAGTTTGGCGGCCTTTTTCGTTTTTAAGCGGTGGGAGTAGTGTTGGGAATAAGCCTGGGTTGGAATGCACAGGCTTATTTACTCCCGATGAAAGCTTTTTTAGAAAGGCAATCCGCCGCTGAAGCCAACACCAAGTACGGCAACAAGAACGACAACGATAACAACGATAGTGGTAGTAGACATTTTCTCTTCCTCTGAGTGGTTTATATTTCAGCTTAGTCGCCATTGCTCTATTTAGCACAACGGCAAATCGCTGGGCACCGTTTCCATGAAAGCAGCACCAATCCTGTTAAAACGCCTAGCAGCGGGACTATCAGGCGCTGATAAAATAACAGATAAATGCGTGCTAGTGGGCTTATTTACCGCACTGACAGCCATGACCACAGTCGCTAGAACCATCGGCATGGCCATTAGCGCACGCCTCACAACAGTAGAGCTTGCCATCTTTCTCAACGGCCTTGCTATCGACTGAACACGTGCATTTGGGGCATGCACACTCTTGCTGAGCCATGTTGCACCTCCTGTGTAGAAGCTTAAAGTGTAGACCCGCTTCCGCGTGTTATGTCATTGCATTTTGCTAATTCATACTACTGGCCAGGTTAGCCGTCTACGCGATTCAGTGCATCAACTAGCGCTGTAGATCACTCAGCAAATGCCCCATCATCTGCGCCCTCTGGGAGAACCATTGCGGCGATGGCGAAGCAGTTGAACCAGAACTTTTAGAAGCATGCCGTACTGTTTGTGTTGATATGAAATTAGCTGAAAAAGGTCCGAATTAATCTCCTCTTATGATTGCTCTATATAAAGAGTGGCCGTGAATAAGGTAGGAAGTAAAATGAACAGAGAGGAAACGTTGCGTTTGTTACACAAGCACAAGCCGATAATGGCTTCACAGTTTGATGTGAAGAAGCTTGCCCTTTTTGGCTCTAGGGCTCGGGGTAGTGCAAGCGACGCAAGCGATGTTGATATTCTTGTTAGTTTTGATGGCCCTGCTACCTCCGCACGCTATTTTGGTCTTCAATTCTATTTGGAAGATCTGCTTGGTGCACCCATCGACTTAGTAACTGATAAAGCTCTCCGACACGAACTGAAGCCATATATTGAAAGTGAGGCGCTTGATGTCTGAGCATAACCCAAACGTGAGTGGCGCTTTTACATTGATGACATGATCGTTTTTGGGGAGAAAGTACTTTCCTATACACAAGGGTTGGATCAAATTGGCTTTCTCAATCATGATCTAACTTACGATGCGACGTTGCGCAATTTAGAACTCATCGGTGAGGCTGCTACCAGAATTCCAAACGAGGTGCGCCAACAGTACCCACAAGTACCTTGGCGCTTGATTATTGCGACGCGTAATAGACTGATCCATGCATGTTTAGGTATTGATGAAGATACCGTATGAAGCATTATTCGAGAAAATGTACCAGAGCTTCTCGAATTGCTTAAAATGATACAAAGTGAAAGATAGATATAAGCTCTAAAAATTGCCCATCTTACTAGGCTTTAGCATTCAACACCCTTCCCAACCTTCCAAAATAGTCGCCAAACGCCACGTTAATCCGTTCCCGCTGCACGCCCTGGGGATAAAGCCCGCGTTCAGCCTCGGGTGACGCTTTGGTACCTTTGACTAAGAAGTGATTAGTGATCGATGCGTCTTGTACAAAGGCTTCAAAGGCGCGTGCGCAGAGCTCCTCGGGCTTACTGTAGTAGAGCTGGCCAAGCTTTTTGTCCATCTGCGCGGAGTGCTTGAAGAGTTCGCTGGGCTGGTCACCTTTTGGCTGTAGCAAAACGGCTTTAAAACAACGCATTAGTACATCGTTGAGCGGGTGAAGAATGGGGGAGGCGTCGGCTAGCCAAGCGGTAGAGGCGAACATGCTGCTGGGAAGGTTGCGAAAGCATTTAGTGGCGATGTAGTGATCAAAAGCATGAAACCACTCGTGAGCAATACTGCCGGGACCCGCGTTTTTAGCCAACGCAAAACTGCGTTGGTTGGGGTCGTAGTGGGCAGAAACGCCAGGTCGACCACCGCTGCCGTACTGCAGTGCGATTGAGCCACGCAGCGAAATCAGCGCCTCTGGACCCTGGAGAATCAACATTAGATCGCACAGCGCATCATGGAACAGCTCGGCAGCGCGGTCACGCTCAGCGCTGGTGACCCAGCGGCCAATCTCAATGGATCGAAAATCAAACTGACGCCGGATCAAGGCAAAGCTGCTGCCTTGCCCTTGACGATGGTCAGGGCCACTGCGATAAAAATCCCGCGCTTCGATGCTCACTGATCGTTTCACCTTGAGGATGACTGATGGGACTATGATAAATAAATCGCTTAACGAATGGGTAGCATGCGATGCCAATGCCGAATTCTCCATTCTCCTTGTATTCTGTCATCCAGACCCCCACTAACTAACCGTAACGCATTTTAATTGCTTCATTTTCCACCGCCAGGAGAGAGATATGAGCAAGCGTATTTTAGTGGTACTGACGTCTCACGATCAGTTGGGCGATACCGGCAATAAAACCGGTTTTTGGCTCGAAGAGCTGGCCGCCCCCTATTATGTCTTTAAAGATGCGGGTGTCGAAGTAACGCTTGCATCACCTCAGGGTGGGCAGCCGCCGCTGGATCCTAAAAGCGATGCTGAAGATAGCCAAACCGATGAAACGCGCCACTTTAAGCAAGATGAAAATGCCAAAGCTGAGCTTGCAGCGACCCATCGTTTGCGCGATATGAAGGCCGATGACTTTGATGCGGTGTTCTATCCAGGTGGGCACGGCCCGTTATGGGATCTTGTCGACGATACTGACTCTATTCGCCTGATCGAAACCTTTATTGCTCAAGGTAAGCCGGTTGCTACCGTTTGCCATGCGCCGATCGTGTTAGTGAATGCTAAAGACAGCGAAGGCGAGCCGCTTGTTAAAGGTCGTCAGGTGACCGGCTTCACCAACGGTGAAGAAGAGGCTGTTGGCTTGACTAATGTCGTGCCGCATCTGGTTGAAGATGCACTGCAAAAATGTGGTGGCATTTACACTAAAGCGGAGGATTTTACGCCTTACGTGCGCGAAGATGGCCAACTGATCACTGGTCAAAACCCGCCTTCCTCGGCGCTAACGGCTGAGACGTTGATGTCGTGGCTAGCTAAATAGCCGCTGGGCGTTAATCGCATGTTCTGTGAAAACGGCGAGGTTATTACCCTCGCCGTTTCTGTTTTAGCTACTTTTTACCTGACCAGGAAAGGGGATAAAATCTAACTCATCACCCACCGGCAGACGAAAGCGGCCATGTTCAAAATCACCCTGTATCCAAGCCTCTTTCGCAGCTTCTAAACGCTCGCGGGATGAAGCAACAAAGTTCCAGGATATATAGCGTGGGCCGTTAAGGGTTTCCCCGCCTAATAGCATCAGGCGCGCGCCAGTGGGGCCTGCACTAACGGTGATGGCGTCGCCAGGCTTAAACACCATCATCTGGCCCGCCTCAAACATATCGCCAGCAATACGAACGCTTCCATAGGTGACATAGAGACCACGATCTTCGTGGTTGTCCGGTAGCGGTAGTTTGGCGCCAGGCTGTAGGACGGCGTCAGCGTAAAACATTTCCGAAAAAGTGTGCACTGGCGCGCGCGCTCCCCAAGCGTTGCCGAGTATCAGGCGTACCTCTTTGCCTTCGCCAGTCAGAAGGGGCTGGGCTTCTTGAGCTTGGTGCTCAAAGGTGGCGGGTTTATCTTCATACGCTTCAGGCAGTGCTACCCAGGTTTGTATACCAAACAGTGAGTGGGGCGATTGCTTGCGGGTAGCGGAGCTGGTGCGTTCGGAGTGGGTGACCCCACTACCAGCGACCATCCAGTTGACCTCACCAGGATAGATCATCTGGTTGGTGCCAATGCTGTCGCGATGTTGAAACTCACCTTGATAGAGGTAAGTGACGGTGGCTAAGCCAATATGCGGGTGAGGCCGCACGTCAATACCGCCTTCATCAATAAATTCTGCTGGGCCCATTTGGTCGAAAAAGATAAACGGCCCAACCATCTGGCGTTTGGGGGCAGGCAGCGCCCGACGTACTTCAAAACCGCCGATGTCCCGTGCACGCGGAACAATCAGCGTTTCAATATCGCTCAAGGTTCCTGCGTCGGGGCACTTCGGTTCAATATCAGGCATCCAACTCATGGTGGTTATCTCACATTAGCGGCTAGGGTGTTTATTATCATCCTAGCCAGCTAACCCAAGCAGCGCCATGTGCCTTAGCTTTAGAAACAGGCGCAACGATTTTAGAAATTGTAGTTGAGCGACACGCCGGTCACGGTTTGCCACTCGCTGCCCAAGTCGTCAACGATGGGGCTGTCAGAAGCGTTGTCGGTTAAATAGCTAGTGCCGACAAAACCAGTGGCAGACCACTGAGGTGTCAAAGCGTAAGTCAGACTACTGCTAACCCCCAAACGCCAAGAGCCACCGTCAGGATTGTAGCTGGCAATGCCGCTACGCAGGCTGTCACGTGTCGAAACCGCGAACATCGACTCAGTCCACTCTTCGTCTGCATAAGCCACATTCGGAGTAAAGGTGAAGAACGTACGCTCATTGAGAGGCAATCGCCAAGCGGCCGATGCTTCAAATTCCGCGCCATCAACGTCCCCAGATACTGGCGTGCTGCCTGCCAAGCTATATTTCCATTGCCCTTGCTCCAGGGCTATCCGTAAACCGAGGGTAGCGCCGCCTTCAACTTCTTCGAACGCCGAAATGTCGCCTTCATTATCGCGGCCAAAGGTATAGCCGATAAACGGCGATACGGTCCAGTCGCCATTACGAATCGCATGCCACTCAATGCCTCTACGTGGGCTAATTGACAGTGTATCGCCATAGTTCAAGTTGATAGAGGGCCAAAGCTGGGTATCGTAATCGTCACTGCCCAGGTAGTCGGGCGCATACAGCACGCCTGCCCCAACGCTGCCTTCCCAGTTTTCAGCCCCAGCCTGAGGAGCGATGGCAAGGCTAAGCGCGGCGGCTGGCCACCAGTTTTTTGAGATCATGATCGCACTCTTAAATAAGGGGGAAATGAGCAAACGTGCATGATTGTATGTTCTGGCTTGGAAGCTTGGCAAGCGACGTATTAAAATCGCAATGAATATTTAAAATCACTTTATTTACCATTACATATCACAGGTTAGATAAACACACTGCCATTACGCGCACTGTGTGCACACAGCGAAAGGAACTCGCGATAAGGAAAAGCAAGCATGGAACGCTTGTTTAACACATGGAAGCACAAACAGGATGTTTGTGATGAAAGATCAAGGAAGACATGATAAAAACCCGGCCAGGGAAAGGCCGGGTTTTTTTACTCTCCTATAAATGACATGCTAATTAAGCTCTTGTGACTTTTTTATTATATCTATACTGCATGCTTAAAGAACTAATGTAGTGTTGATTAAGTAACTACTTATTTCTCTTGTTAACAAACCGTTAAGGCTTTAGTTTATCAATTAGCAAGCATAGTGATAATAGAGTGAGCTTAATTCGTTCAGGGGTATTTCCACCGCTGTTTGGCAGTTTAGGCAGCGAACAGTTGAACTGTTCTTCCCTGTGCCTTCTAAACGGAAGCGGTTAAAAAACGGTGTTTTGGGTGACTCTGTATTACCGCAATGACGACAGATGACATCCAATCCGTTGACTTTATTGATGATTATTATATCGCGCACGCTGACCTCCTTCCATTAGGATCGATATTGGTTCAGGCGTGGTAACGTCCGTGTAAAGCAGCATCAATGCCGATGCTTTTAAAAGTATATGTGCAGGTAGGGATGTTCGCCATGCTAAAATGTTAATAACGAGTGGTTAAACGACGAGGCAACGTTTTTTTAAAATAAAATGTTATTTTTCTGGTTTGATAACATAGGTTAGATAAATACACTGTTTTAAGGTTCATTGTGAGCACATACCACAAGGAAGTGGCAACAGGGAAGGTAAGCTATGGAAGCTTAAAGTACTCATGGAAGCACAGGCAGGATGCTTGTGAAGAAGAATCATGGAAGGTTTGCTAAAGCCCCGGCCAAGGAATGGCCGGGGCTTCTTTTTTATACGCTTGTTTTACTTTTTAGCTTTCTTCTTGGTTTTCTTGATGTGATTACTTTCTTTACTTTGAGTACTCGCAGCGCTTTGGTCACTTCCTGTATTTTCATCTTTACTGTCATCATCCTCACTGTCCGGCTTATCGCTGCCTTGATGAGTGAGCGGACTCGCTTGGTCTAAGCGCGGGTGGTTATCCAGGAATTCACGCTGTAGATCTGGTATAGCATCCAAGGCTTGCAGGGTATGGGTGAGGGCGTGAATAGCCGCCAGCACATCCTGGGTATGACCAGTTTCAGAGATGGTGTGCATATTGCGGATGGGGAAGCCAATCGAGGTAGCGGCGCTATCGATAGAGGCCAATACGCCTGCCATGCCGTCGGTACCCGTATCCACCCCCACGATGTCGCGCTGCAGCGGAATATCCTGCTCTTTAGCGGCGGTAGCAATAATACGATTGAGCTGTTCGCTGGCAATGGAGCCCACCGCCATGGTGAAGCCTTTGCCCATCTCTAGCGGCTGCATGCGTTTGTCACCGATGCCAGGGGCGGCCACATAGTCGTGGTTTACGTCCACGCCAATCAACGCATCCGGCTTCATTTCGCCTGCCATCACACGGCTGCCAAAACGGCCAATCTCTTCGTAGCTGGCAATCGCAAACAGCACACGCACGTTTTTAGTGCCGCCCGATTCAGCGATCAAGCGCGCCACTTCGGCAGCCACAAAACAGCCCAGCCCGTTATCCAGGTAAGCGCCGTAGAACGTATTGGGGCTAAAACCGGGGCGGATAGGGCGATCGAAAATAATCGAATCACCAGGGCGAACACCCAGGTTCAACACCTGTTGTTTTTTATTCTCGCCGTGAATTTGCAGGTCCAGGTAGATCTGCTCTTTTTTTCAGGCCTTTGCTGCCATCACGCTGGGCGGGGTCAGAGAAGTGAATGGCGCCCAGCGCTTCCACCGTGCCGCCTTCGATACAGCGGTAGCTGCCAGGTGCATCCGGGTCTTCGCTAAACAGCTTCACTTCATGGCCGATCAATACCGTCGGCAGGAACGAATCGGTATTGATCCAAATCTTGCCGTCTTCACCAATCGAGCGCACCTGCATACGGATTTTGTCCGCATGGCCGATGATCATGACTTTGAACATATCGTCGCGGTCAGGGTGGGTGTCTAACACCACGCCTGCATTGCCTTTGAACTGGTGAAGGTGCCAGCTTTTAGGAGCAAAGGTTTCAAAGTGGGGCTTCAGAACACCGTAAGTCATCGCGGCTTCCAGGCCCACAGGGCTAGGAGCGGCAAGAATATCGCGCATCAGTTTGAACTGCGCGTCGGGCATTGGCTGCGTCCAGGGTTTTGCACTATCACTCATCGTTGTCACTCACTCATTAAGGTGGATGTTCATCACCTCTAGTCTGCCAGATTCCCGTCCGACGTGTAGAGAAAGCAGCAGCAAAAATACTTATTTATAGAATGCCTTTATTCGTGATGTCGAATCAGCTGTTGCAGCGCGCTAGTGGCGGCAGAAGGAGGATGGCGGCGGCTTAAGATAATGCCCAGCTCACGGCGAATCGTAGGTTCGTTCAGCGGGCGGTGTTCGATGCCATCCGTGGCAATTTGGCGAAAACTGAGTGAAGGCAGCACGCTGATTCCTAAGCCTGCCGCCACCATGCGGCCCACCGTGGCGATCTGCCGGGCATCGCACAAAATATCCAACCGCTCGCCGACGCTCTGCATAATGCGATCAATATCCTGGCGCGAGCTGGAAAGGCGATTGATACCAATAAACGGATACGCCGCGAGCTGGCGCCAGGCCACGGTCGATTGCGACAACAGCGGATGCCCGCAGGGGCAAACGGCGACGTAACTATCTTCGAGTACGGGCTCAAAGGTGAGATCGTCAGCGTCGCTGGGCGGCACCGAAAGCCCCAGGTCGGCGCGGCCTTCGCGCACCATTTGATTGATCTGCTCGGCCAGCACATCGTGCAGGCTGAGGTTGATCCGTGGGTAAGCCTCATGAAAAAGCTTAATGACCCGGGGAAATAATCCTGCCGCCAAAGTGGGCAGGGCGGCCACCGTTACCTTTCCGCGCTGTTTGGAAAATTGGTCGTTGAGATCCTCGAAGGCTTCATTCCAATCATTTAATAGCCGCACGGCGACGGGCAGAAAAGCTTCGCCTTCCGGCGTTAACGCGAGCTGGCGGGTGGTGCGGGCAAACAGAGCGCCCCCTACGTTCTCCTCGAGTTTACGCAGCGCGATGGAGATCGCCGGTTGGGAGAGGTGCACCCGTTCGCTGGCCTCTGCAAGGCTACGGGAATGGGCGACGGCAACAAAAACGCGCAACTGCTGGATGCTTGGATTCATTTAGAAAGTAAAACATAAATTAAAAACTATTCAATATACAAAATGAAACCTGCGCACCATGCTTGGCTTATCGCGACTCATACGTTGCGGTCATCGCTTTACAACATCGTTTTACAATAACCGTATTTACAACAACAAAGGCTCGTACAGCGAGCTTCGGAGACACAATGAAAACGCTACTTACCGCCATGGTGGCCAGCGCCGCGGTGCTGGCTGCTACCTCTTCCCATGCCGATGAGCGCCTGCTGATTGGTTCAACCTCCAGCTCCTCCAGCCACTACAGCTACTTTGTCGCGGTTAACCAAATCATTAATAACCAAGTCGAAGGAGTGAGCTCCTCCGTTGCGGAAACCGGCGCCACCGTGGATAACCTGCGCCGTTTAGGCCGCGACCAAATCGATATGGGCCTGGTCACCACCAATACGGGTTATCACGCCTACACGGGTGAGGAAGATTTTGAAGGTCGCCCCGTCGATAATCGCCTGCTATGGGTCTACACCGTGGCACCGCAGAATGCCGTGATGCGCCAGGATGCAGAGGTAGAAATGTTCGCTGACTTGAACGGTGTTCGCTTCAATCCTGGGATTACAGGGTCAGCTACCGAAAAAACCACCGAAGCGGTGATGCGAGCGTTAGGTATTGAACCCGATTATGTGCGCGGCTCTACCACCGATATGGTCGACGCCATGAAAGATGGCCGAGTCATGGGATCGGTTAAGTCGGGCGTCGGTGAGCGCCTGGATGGCTCCACGATGGATATCGCCACGTTTACCCCGATTAGCGTGCTGTCGCTAAACGACGAAGAAGCCGACACCTTACGAACTGAAATGCCCGACGTCGCCATTGTCGATGTACCCGAAGGTGCGGCAGAGGGTATTCCCGCTTATACCACCTGGGCGTTCGGCGTCGCTGTGCATGCTCATCCCGACATGGATGAAGAAACCGCTTATCAAATCGTCAAAGCCGTGATGGAAAACCCAGAGCCGCAGGTCAACGCCTTTGCCGCAATGAAGGATGCTGATGTGGCGAAGATGACCTTAGAGGTAGGCACAGTCCCGCTCCACGCCGGTGCTGCACGCTACTTTGAAGAGCAGGGGTATGACATCACCGACGCCTTACAGCCTGTTCAGTAAGGCACATCGGAGAAGATGATCATGCGCGAGACAGTTACCAAAGGCTTAGCGCTCCTGCTGGGCGGGCTAATCCTTTATACCTCCGCCACTGGACCGTTCGAGAGCTTGATACAGCGGAGTATCTTTCTCGCGCTGGTCATCCTGCTAGGGCTTGCCGTTTATCCGTTAGGTGCCGGCAAGCGCTGGCGGCCGCTGGGCATTGCGATTGATGGGGTGCTGGCAGTGGGAGTGGTATTCGCCTGCGGCTATGTAGCACTTAACCACGAACAAATTCTGGTCGAACTCCCCTGGGCAACGCCTCGCGACATGCTGCTGACCGGCGTGCTGCTGGTGGCGATTCTGGAGCTTTCGCGGCGCGCCATTGGGGCTATTTTCCCTCTGCTGGTATTGGTGGGGTTGGCCTATGCGTGGCTAGGCGCTGCTATTCCTGGGCCGCTCGGCCACCGGGGGTTCGATCTCTACTACATGACCGAAACCATCTACCTCGGCGACTTGGGCGTGTGGGGCATGCTTGTGGGCGTGGCTGGCACCACCATTGCGGCTTTCGTACTGTTCGGCTGTTTGTTGCTGCACACCGGGGGCGGCAATACCTTTATGGACCTGGCGCTACGGATTAGCGGCCGCTCTCCGGGTGGGGCTGCCAAGGTCGCCACCGTCGCGTCGGGGTTGTTCGGCATGGTAAGCGGTAGCGCGGTGGCCAATGTGGCCACCACGGGCAATTTTACTATTCCAATGATGAAACGCTTGAACTACCCACGCCCGTTCGCGGCAGGGGTCGAAGCTGTGGCTTCTACCGGTGGTCAAATAGCTCCCCCGATCCTAGGTGCTGCCGCATTTATCATGGCGGAAATTCTAGGTGAGAGTTACCTGCGCATTGCGCTCGCCGCTTTGCTACCGGCCATTCTGTTTTACCTGGGCGTATTCATGACCATTCACTTGGTTGCCAAGCGCCGACAACTCCAGGTAGTTCCTGAAGATGAGCTGCCTGCTTGGTCAGACGTCATTCGCCCAGAACGCATTATTCCTATATTAGCGGCTCTAGGCGGGCTGTTTTACGGCGTGCTGAGCGGCCGTTCTATTCAGATGTCGGCGTTCTACGGCATCTTAATGACCGTGCTGACCTTTGTACCCTTTGCGCTAATGGCCAAGATGCCGTTGCGCGAGATTCTCGGCAAGCTGGTGGCGGGCTTGGTCGATGCTGGCAAAGGCATGGTCATTATCGGTGTGCTGCTGGCCGGCGCGCAGATTCTCGTCGCCATGATTGGTATGACGGGTATCGGTGTGACGTTAGCGAGTTTGATCGTCACCGTAGGCGGGGAGTCGCTTTTTCTGGTCGCCTTTATCGTAGGCGGCGTGTGCCTGATTTTAGGCATGGGCATTCCTACCACGGCGGCGTATGTACTGGTGGCCTCGGTACTGGCTCCCGCGCTTACTGCCATTGGCGTTGAGCCGCTAATTGCTCACCTGTTTGTTTTCTACTTCGCTACTCTCTCGGTCATTACGCCGCCTGTCTGTATTGCGGTATTCGTGGCCTCCGGCATTGCCGATACCAACTGGCTGCCTGCGGCAGTGGAGTCGGTGCGCTTAGCGGCGGCGATTTATGTGATTCCTTTCCTGCTGCTGATCTACCCGGCCTTGGCGGGGTTTGGGACTGCCTGGGAAATCGTTCTGGCCAGCTGCCAAGGCGTCGTGTTTGTGGTGGCCTTTGCCGCGCTGATGTCACGCGTGGCGATGACAGGTAAACGGGCCGTTGACGTTGTGGCGCTAGTAGCCGTCATCGGCCTTGCGCTGACCCCCGGCTGGCTGACGACCCTCGCGGCGCTGGTGTTAATTGTTGGCCTGTTTGTTCGCCGCCGAACGTTGCTGGATGACGAGCGGGTATCTGTTCCAGCCAATCCCCACACCCACCAAGCCAAGGAGACCCACCTATGAGCTTTTTATTAGGCAGCGGTGCAGGCTTTTCGGGTGATCGTACCGATGCGGCCGTGGCGGTGGTGGCGGAATTAATAAAGCGTCAGCAACCCTCCGCCTTAGTGTTTGAAACCTTAGGAGAGCGTACGCTGGCGGCGGCGCATCGAGCGATGCGCGATGATCCCGAAAGTGGGTTCGAGCCTCTCTTAGATGAACTGCTGGCCCCGGTACTTCGTGACTGCCTGGATCACAATATCAAAATTATAGGCAACTTCGGTGCGGCGAACCCCAGTGGCGCGTGTCAGGTAGTAGCGGATTTAGCTAGGCAACTTGGGCGCGATGATATTCGTATTGCCCAGGTGCACGGCGACGATATTCGTCAGCAGCTGCATAGCTTGGATTTAGAGCGCTGGGAGGCCGAACGGCTGGAGATGCCGGGTGATGAGGCCCTGATTTCAGCCAACGTCTACCTGGGCGCAAAAGCATTGGCCGAAGCGCTAGCGATGCAAGCCGATGTCGTGGTCACCGGTCGCGTTGCCGACCCGGCGCTATTTTTAGCGCCGCTGATGCACCACTTCAATTGGCGTTGGGACGATTGGGATCGCCTAGCCTGCGGCATGATGGCAGGGCATTTAGCTGAGTGTGGTGCCCAGGTGAGCGGCGGCTATTTTGCAGACCCTGGCTTTAAAGACGTGCCGGGGCTCGCGACCGTAGGCTATCCGATTATCGAAGTTGAGCAGGATGGCAGCTTAATTATCACCAAACCGGCCAATACCGGTGGCTGTGTTACTGAGCAAACGGTGAAAGAGCAGCTGCTTTACGAGGTTCACGACCCGGCTAATTACCTGACCCCGGATGTCACGGTAGATCTCTCCCATGCTGAAGTGCGCCAGCTTTCGCCTAACCGCGTAGCGGTTACGGGAATTCGCGGCAAGCCAGCGCCTGAGCGGCTAAAAACCACGGTGTGCTACGAAGGGGGGTGGCAGGGTGAGGCTGAAATCTCCTACGCAGGCCCCAATGCGTTGGCAAGGGCGCAGCTTGCAGCACAGGTGCTGCGTGAACGGCTAGTGTTTCGTGCTCCCGCTGAGCTGCGTACCCGCTTGGATATCATTGGCCTCGCCAGCGTATTTGATAGCGACAGTGGTGAGCTTCAGCGCAGCACGTCACCTTCTACTAGTGGCGATTACCGGCTTCGCCTAGCGGCAGAACATAGTGAGCGGCGCTGGGTAGCGCGCGCGACCCAGGAGCTATTGGCGCTTTACTGTGCGGGGCCTGCTGGCGGCGGCGGTGTACGCCGCCAGTTCCAGCGGCGGGTATTTACCGCCTCGTATTTGGTGAAACGTAGCGATATTCATGCCCACGCCAGCCTGTTTGAAACAAATCTAAACGGCGTTAGTAGGAGCGACCGCTATGTTGCAAACTGAACACAACCCGCGCACCAAACGTACTCATACCGCAGTGACACTTCACCAGATAGCGCATGCCCGTGCAGGGGATAAAGGCGAACGCCTTAATGTGGCGCTGTTTGCCTATGATTCGGATCACTATGCCACCTTACTGGAACAAGTGACCGAAGAGCGGGTGCTGGCGCTGTTTGCCCATCGCGGTGCCAGCCGGGTGCGGCGTTACCCCTTGCCCAACTTGGCGGGCATGAATTTCGTGATTGATGACGTACTCCAGGGGGGCGTTAACGGTGCGCTCAATTTAGATGGCCATGGCAAAACGCTGTCATTTCTGTTGTTAAGTTTGGAGGTAAATATCTAGCCAGACCTTTAGCCACGCCTCTCGACTTAGGTGGTCATGACGCGCTGCTCGAAACCCCTTACTATGACGGCACTGTACGCACGCTAATCAATATAACGATAGCTACGTTGTTTAAATAGCGCCGCCTTTCGCAAGCCGCTAAGCGCTGGTAAGGAGCACCTGATGACCGCAGCAACGCTAGGTTCCCAACGCTTTCGAGTGCTTCTGGCGGGTGTGTTTAGCCAGATATTGTGCGTTGGGGTGGCGCGTTTTGCCTATACGCCGTTGCTACCGGTGATGCAGCAGCAGACCTGGATGGGCGATGCGGATGGCGGTTGGCTGGCGGCGCTCAACTACGCGGGCTATATGTTGGGCGCGGTGCTGGCCGCCACTATCCGCAGCCTCTACATCAAAGACTTTCTGTTTCGCTGTGGATTAGTTCTGGCGGTGCTTACTACCGCGGGGATGGCGCTCTCCGAGCACTTCTGGGTGTGGGCAGGCATGCGTTTTCTGGCGGGTCTTTCCAGCAGTGCTTCCATGCTATTGGCGTCAGGGCTGATTCTTCACTGGTTACTTCAGCACCGTCAGCGCGGCGAGTTGGGCATCCACTTTGCTGGTTTGGGCATTGGCATGGTGGTGGTCTCCGTCGCGGTTGAAATGATGCTGCAACTATCGTTTAGCTGGCAGACCCAGTGGTGGGGCTTTAGCTTGCTGGGGGCCGCGCTGTTAATACCTGCCTGGCATTGGCTGCCGCGCCCAGAAAAGCAAGGGGGCGGGACGCATACGGCGAACAGCCAACCCGCGATGCCACCCACACGGACCTTTATGCGCTGGATGCTGGCTGCCTATTTTTGCGCAGGTTATGGCTATGTGATCAGCGCTACCTTTCTCGTCGCGATTGTTGAGCGTGAACCGTCACTGGCGGGCATGGGCAACTGGACGTTCGCTCTGGCGGGCCTCGCCGCGGCCCCAGCAGTCATGCTATGGGATCTGGTTGCACGCCGTGTCGGCTATCTGGGGGCGCTGATTATTGCCATGGCGATTCAGGTGGTGGGTATTGTGCTACCTGCCATTACCGCCAATGCAGCAATTGTACTGCTCAGCGCCGTGCTCTATGGCGGCACCTTTCTTGGCTGTGTCAGCCTGGTGCTGACCATGGCGGGTAGGCTTTATCCTTCAAGCCCTGCGCGATTAATGGGGCAGATGACGCTTGCTTATGGCGCCGCCCAGATATGTGCCCCGGCATTAACCGGCATGCTGGCGGAAGCTTCTGGCCACTACGGCGTTGGGCTGTGGCTAGCAGGTGGCTTCGTCACGCTTGGCGCTGTGCTGCTGGCCTGTTTGCGCAAGGTGGATCAAACCGCCCAGCGGTTGGATGCTGCCGCTAAAGCCTCGGTATATGCGTAAACGTCAACAGGCCCTTGTGGGCATGGCCCGTGAAATCCTTTAGGATGAGCGCCTTTTTTCTGACAGGATAAATGGGCAAATGACCTCTTCTGGGCAACCTCGCACTCAGTGGCTAGGCCGCTGGGGGTTTATGTTGGCGGCCACCGGTTCGGCGGTGGGGCTAGGCAACATCTGGAAATTCCCCTATATCACCGGTGAGTTTGGTGGTGGTGCCTTTGTGCTTGTGTACCTGGCCTGTATTTTTGCCGTGGGTGTGCCGGTCATGATGACCGAGATCGCCTTTGGACGGCGCGGCCGTGGCAGTCCTATCGATGCCATTCGCCGCGTGGTCAATGAATCAGGCCGCTCGTCCGCGTGGTCGCTGATTGGCTGGATGGCCATGCTCTGTGGCTTTATGGTGCTGTCATTTTACGTCGTTGTGGCGGGCTGGTCGTTCTCGTATCTATGGAAGATGCTGACCGGTGGCTTAGCAGGCAGCAGCGTCGATGAGATGGCCGCCGTGTTTGGCGCCAACAACGCCAACCCGCTGAATCTCGGTGCCTGGAGTACCTTAGTCACGCTGCTGACCATGTTGATTGTGGGTAAGGGCGTACAGAAGGGGATAGAGAAGAGCGTAAGTTGGATGATGCCAGGACTGGTCATCATGCTGGTGATCCTGATTGGCTTTGGCATGTTTTCTGGCGGCTTTGGCGCGGCGGTGAACTTCCTGTTTTCGTTCAACGCGGGCAGCCTCTCTAGCGAAGGCATGCTGGCAGCACTGGGTCACGCCTTCTTTACCCTCTCGTTGGCCTCCGGGGCGATCCTTACCTACGGCAGCTATTTACCTAAAGATGCTTCCATTGGCCGGACCACGGTCAGTGTGGCCGTGGCGGATACGGTCGTCGCGCTGATGGCGGGGCTAGCGATCTTCCCAGTCATTTTCGCCAACGGCATGAACCCCGGTGAAGGCCCTGGGCTGATTTTTATGAGCCTGCCGCTGGCGTTCCAGGCGATGCCTCTTGGCACGCTGTTTGGCACGCTCTTCTTTTTGATGCTCTCCATGGCCGCATTGACCTCTGCTATTTCCATGGTAGAGGCCACGGTCTCCTGGCTGTGCGATAACAAAGGCATTTCGCGCCCGGCCGCCGCTTGGAGCACGGGTATTGTGCTTTGGGCTGTCAGCACCCTGGCGATGCTATCGTTTAACCTGGGCTCGGACTGGACCCTGGCAGGCAAGACCTTTTTCGATTGGCTGGATTACCTGACCTCGCGCTGGATGATGCCGCTGGGCGGGCTGGGCATGGTGCTGCTCGCAGGCTTTATATTGAAGAGCGACTCTTTCCGTGAGGAGCTCGGGCTGGCGCCGCTGCCTTATGTGCTGTGGCTGACCATGGTGCGCTACGTTAGCCCGCTCGGCATTCTGGTCATCTTTGTCGATGCCTTGGGCATATATCAGGTCTCGTTTGCCGTGCACTGGCCGTGGCTGCTAGCGATTCTGGTAGTCATGGCAGCGCTTGGGGAAACCCTAAGCCCGCGGCTACGACATGCGTTAAGGACGGCGTAATCCTCTACGGCATCTGTCCCGATAGTAAACGCCGCTGCTGTGCTTTTATATCCTCACTGCGCAGCGGCGTTTGGCAGGTGGCAAACACCTCCTTTAGAAACCGCTTTCGCGAGCCACGGTAGCTGCCGCTGAGCAGTGCCGCCTGGGTGAGGGCACTGAGCAGTGTCTTACGCGATGGGACACTAAGCTGCGCATACCCCTGTTGGGCGGCTGGCCAATCAATCTCAATCGCTGGGGGTTTATCGGGCAGGCTATCCAGCAGGCGCGCTAAGAGCAGCACTAAATTGGGGTGCGGGTACTGGTTGCGCATAATCAGCTCGCCAACGCCCTGGGCCACGAGTTGGCGGGTATGCTCGTCACTCTCATTCAGTGTTTCCATTAACTGCTTAACCAGCGCAGGGCCCCGCGCCTGTAAGTAGGCTTGTTGAATAATGCGCGCGGCAATCCAGGCGTTCCAAATTGCGTATAACGGCCCGGTTAGCACGGGAAGAAAACCGCGCAGGGTAAGGCGGCCCAATAATCGGCGCAGCAATAAGCGTAGAATAAAACTGCTTAAGCTAATTTTTAAGCGGTAAAACAGTGCCCTGACAGGTATTTTCCAGCCATGCAGATAGGCGTGAGGATCAACACCATAAATAAGACTGCCAGGGCTGGGGTACTCCAACGCTACCCGTGAAACGCCGTGCACAGTGAGTTGGATGTCGGGTTCAAACGGCTCTGTTTGACCGTATCGCAGGCCTGCTAAGCGGGTGATGTTCGCCACGCCGCGCAGCGCATTCCAGTATAAAAAGCCAATTTCCAGCGCGGTAACGGTACCTGCGAAGGCAAGGTAGGCCGCCCAGTAGGGAAGCTGTTCCCGCAGGCTCATCGCTTCCCAGTTGCCAGTGGCAAACTCGCGCATAAACCACTCAGAGCCGCCAATCAGCGTGCCGGAAATCATACCCGCGAGCGCCGCCCAGGCGATGATCCAGCGGCGTGCATGTTTCAGTGCATACGGGTCAGGTGAGTTAAGTGCCGGGTGACGGCGAAAGTAGCCCTGTATATAGCGGTTTGCCCAACGTTGCGCTAGGCCAGGCGCTGGAGCGTACTCTTTATCTGGACGAGTGAGAGACATAGGGGCAAGCGTTTCCTGCGCAGTTGAAGCCTCAGGGTAACGGTTACGTTCGCGAAGTACACGCCTGGATCGCGCCTGGGTGAGTGCCTGCCTGCATTAATTCATCCCATCGGGTGGTAAAACGATTTGAACGGTGGGCGCAGCGTAACTGCCACGCAGCGGGAGCATCCGTCATACCAAAACTAATTGTGCCTTGGCCCATTTGCTGATTGATCTGATCCACCGTGGCCATCAAAAACGGATGGCGATCACGGACAGGTTGATGCAGTAACGACATCTGATACTGCTCGGCATCTACCAGGTCGAGTAGCATCACGCCTGCTTTCATAAATTGATAGCGAGGGCGATGAATCTGCTCAAGTCCCTGGCGAACGGCGTCAAGAATGACGCGGGTGTCATCGCTGGGGGAGGGTAGCGGTATTAATGCATGGGGAAAGTATTGCAGTTGATCTCGCCGGTGGCGATTGGTATTGAGAAACACCATGACAGCACGGGTTAAGCTGCGCTGTTCGCGCAGTTTCTCTGCGCTCCGCTGGGCGTGACGGCGCAGTGCGTTATGCACCTCTGCAAAAACGCCGGTGGGCTGACCGAACGAGCGCGATGTCATAATGCGCTCGCGAGGTTTATCTACTGCGTTCATCTCCATACAGGTCGTGCCACGCAGCTCAAGTGCAGTGCGTGCTAACACCACAGAGAAGCGCTTACGCAGCTGTTTAGTGTCGCATTCACGCAGATCCCAGGCGGTATGAATCCCGCCAACCGCTAGCCGTTCGGCGAGCCGATGGCCGACGCCCCACACGCTGCCTACAGGGGTACGTTTAAGCAGCGCCTCCGTGGTGTGGTTCTGTCCATTAAGCAGGCAAACGCCTTGGTAGTGTGGGTCTTGCTTGGCAAGGTGGTTGGCAAGCTTGGCTAGGGTATGGGTGGGGGCCAGCCCCACGCACACTGGCAACCCCAAATGACGGCGGATACGCTGGCGCAGCTTACGCCCTAGCGCCTCACACTGCTCAGTGGTGAAGCCTTCTAAATAGACGAACATTTCATCGATGGAGTAGGGCGCAACATCTGGGCAGGCATCGCGCAATAGCTGCGTCAGGCGTGCCGACATATCGCCATAAAGCTCATAATTGGATGACAGTAAGTGAATCTCGCCGCGTTGGCGCAACCCTTCAAGTTTGAAGGCCGGTGTGCCCATCGGGATATCTAGCGCTTTAAGCTCTGCTGAGCGAGCGATAATGCAGCCATCATTATTCGACATCACGCCCACTGGCTTGCCTTCGAGCTGTGGCTGAAATACTCGCTCGCAGCTGACGTAAAAATTGTTGGCGTCGATTAATCCGATCATCGCAATTCCCCTGTCCACCACTAAAGTTTAGTCAGCGTAAATACTCGTGCACGACGGCCCTCACCACGCCCCACAGCTGGCAGTCGCTGCCTTCAAGCGGTAGCGGCGGGTAGCCCGGATGGGCAGAGCAGAGGTGTGGAAAGCCCTGGTGAAGCGCATAGCGTTTGATCAGTACTTCACCTTCAAACATCGCCACCAAAAAATGCCCTAATCGGGGCTTAACACCGCGATCGACAATCAGTAGATCTCCATCGTAAATCCCCCAGCCCTCCATGCTGTCCCCCGTCGCAGTGACATAAAACGTCTCAGTGGGGTTTTTAACCAACCGAACATTGAGATCTAGCGTGCGAGGCTCGTAATCCTGCGCAGGGGAAGGAAAGCCACTAAAACCCGCGCGGCCCAGAAAAGTTAAATAAGGCAGCGGTTGAGAGGTTAACGGCAAGGCGGGGGTAAAGTGAGATGACTGGCCCGGCATCGTCGGCATCCTGGCTATTTAAATTATGTATGGATATACAGTATTTAATGTTAAGGCAGAAATTGCAAATCGTCGAGTAACAGCTAAATCACCAAGCCTCGTTCTCAATCACCCATTGAGGTACGCGCATGGGCGAAATAGAAAGGCTATGCTGTCCAATCGGTCAGCATTTAATGGCTGGCCCAACATGAAACACGCTCATGCACGACCTGACGCGGATGCGATGAAAGTCGCCTCAGGCTGCGTTATGATAGCGGCCTCGCTTCTTCCATGATGACCCTTTCTCGTTACGAGGTTCCCGCCGATGTTCAGCCGCGATATGACAATTGCCGGATTCGATGATGTGCTGTTTGATGCCATGCAGAAAGAAGTGGCGCGCCAGGAAGCCCACATCGAACTGATTGCTTCCGAAAACTACGCCAGCCCCCGCGTACTTGAAGCCCAGGGCAGCCAGCTGACCAATAAATACGCTGAAGGCTATCCCGGTAAGCGCTATTACGGCGGCTGTGAATTCGTCGATATCGCTGAAAACCTGGCCATCGATTACGCCAAAGAGCTGTTCGGCGCTACCTACGTCAACGTACAGCCGCACTCTGGCTCGCAGGCCAACAGCGCCGTTTTCCAAGCGTTGGTAAAACCAGGTGATACCATTTTAGGTATGAGCCTGGATGCCGGTGGGCACCTGACCCACGGCGCCAAGCCGAGCTTTTCTGGTAAGCACTACAATGCCATTCAGTACGGCTTAAATGAGCAAGAGCTGATTGATTACGACCAAGTGGCTCAGCTTGCCCGTGAGCACAAGCCCAAAATGATCATCGCCGGTTTCTCTGCCTATTCACAAATTGTGGATTGGGCCAAGTTCCGCGAAATCGCCGACGAAGTGGGCGCTTACTTACTGGTCGATATGGCCCACGTATCAGGTCTAGTCGCGGCGGGCGTTTATCCCAGCCCCTTGCCGCACGCCCACGTGGTGACCTCTACTACCCACAAAACCCTACGCGGCCCACGCAGTGGCGTGATTCTATCTGCTGAAAACGACGCAGATATCGAGAAGAAGCTACAGTCGGCGGTATTTCCCGGTGGCCAGGGCGGCCCCTTGATGCACGTGATCGCCGCCAAAGCAGTGTGCTTTAAAGAAGCCATGGCGCCTGAGTTCAAAACCTACCAGCAGCAGGTAGTCAAAAATGCCAAGGCAATGGCCAAGGTGTTTATCGACCGCGGTTACGACATCGTCTCGGGCGGTACGGAAGATCACCTCTTCCTGCTCTCGCTGATCAAGCAGGGCGTAACCGGTAAAGACGCCGATGCAGCGCTTGGCCGTGCCCACATCACCGTCAACAAGAACGCCGTACCAAACGACCCGCAAAGCCCGTTCGTCACCTCAGGCCTGCGTATTGGCACACCGGCGGTAACCACGCGCGGTTTCGGTGAACAAGAGTGTACCGAGCTAGCTGGCTGGATCTGTGACATTCTCGATGTGTTGGCCAAAAGGCGAAGACACCAGCGCCATCGAAGCGAAGGTGCTGGATAAAGTGGCTGAGGTTTGCGCGCGTCTGCCGGTTTATAAGTAACGGTAACGCTCGTTTAGTGTGATAAATAGCCCTGCTGTTAGCAGGGCTATTTAGTAGTTAGTACCTGTTTTAGTTAGTACCTAGTTTAGTTAGCACTTGGTTTCTCTATCAATATATAGGGTAAAACAGTAGAAAACTGCCATCATCACCAACCCCCTTGCCCCTCTAACAAACTGCGCGTGTTGTTGTTTAACGGCAGGCGGAAATCGGCACTGCCAAGCACCATGGCATCGCCCGCCCTCACTACACGAGCACTAACATAGACAAAGTCCTGACCTTGCGCATAGGTACCCATAAGAATAGAGCGCGCATTATGCTGGGCACTTAGGCGCTGCACTTGCCGTGAAAGAATCAACTCTCCCACGCTCTCTTCAATAAACATGCTGTCGCGCATTTTGACTTCGCGGACTTCCATGCCTTGGCGCGAGAGCGCTGATGCCATGATTTCAGAGCTAATGCGGCCAAGCGTCGAAGATTGGCTTAAATTGTCGATGCTCACAAAAGTAGCCGCAATCATGGGGCTATAGCGTGTCAGTTCTGGATTGCTGGCGATCATCTGTTCGGCAGCGGCATGAACCAATTCAGAAAGGTCAGGTTCCGGTTCGGCATAGGTGTTGTTAGCATTACCCATCGTGCCGCAGCCAGCCAGCAACAGTAGTGCAAGACTCATCAGCGCAGCACGGCTGATAACGTTGGCGCGCTGTGCATTAAACAGTGTAATCAACATGACATTACCACGTATCAGTAAGGGGAACGGAGGGAGTGGTAGGTGCCTGAGGCACGCGATGAGGGGCGTATTGACGACGATCGCCCGCATTGATGTAGTAAATATTGGACGATGAGTAGAGAATTCGTTCGCCATCGATTATCTGCGTCGTCACAATGATCTCCTCATTGCCTGTGCTGGTCCAACTCCCGCTGGTGGTATCGGCGAGAATACCTGCAGGTATTAACCCTAAAGCAGGCTCGCTCCACTGATTAAAGGGTATGGTGGCCACGGCGATGCCGGCAGTTAGCGCCGTGAAAGCGCCCACAGGGGGACGAATAAAACCACGGTCCCGGTGCTCGACGACTTCTACATCGATTGTAATGTTGGCGCTGTTAGCAGTGGGAACCGTAGTGAGATTGGCGCCGCGAGACACTAGTTCACTGGTAAGAAGCGTACGAAAGCCACGGCCAAACTCGCCGCCACTATAGGCGTATAAGTCACCACTGTCGGCTTCGCTGATGTGTAAATCGCGGTTTCTAACGCGCTCGCGTTGTAAAATGCTGGTAGCTTCGTGACGCGCGAGCACATCCCAATGGTGAGCTGCCTGCATACGTTGCTGCTCAGTATAGGGGTACGTTGTGGCAATGGGCGCTTGTGATGTATTGGCATAAAAGCAGCCGCTGAGCATGAGTGTTGCAAGCCCCATACCAACAGGACGTATGAAAGAGGGTAAACGGCATAATGTGATACGGGTGCGCACCTGCGGGTTCCTTTTCGCTACAAAACGGCTTTTGGTAGACTGCTTGCCATGCTTAGTTTGCCATGACTGATTCGACGTACCTACTGGGAAATAGCTGACTTAATGAGCCTAATTCGAAATACTTAATACGACATACTTGATTAGAACTAAATAGTTATATCGACCAAGAGGTTCAAAACTTGAATGAGCGAACATACTAATGCTTGAAGATCACCGCAGCGGTCCGCGTCATGATTCGCTTATGTCGGCTTATCATGAAAGCGATAGTAATAGCGGTTGGATGATTAGCTATCTCGATATTATGACCTTGTTAGTGGCTCTTTTCGTTGTCATTATCGCCGCTGCTGGGTCGACCAATCCCGATTGGTTAGCCGGCGATCAAGCAAAAGAGACTATTTTCTCGTCACCTACCCTTGAAATTCCCTTGCCCGATACGTTAGCTCAAGCAAGGCCTGACCGTGCTGTTACGGCTGCTTGGAGTGGAGCAGGACTAAGCCCAATGGCGGTGAGTGCATCGCTGGGTGTGGCGGGCCTGCCGACGTTTTCTCAGTTACCGCGTCGGGTGAGCGTTGGTGTTCCGCCGTTACTGGCTGCGCCAGCACCATCCACGCCCACTGTGCCGGCCATTACTCTACCCAAACTGCTGATGCCAGCTGGCAGTGACGATTTTTCATCGCCTTTGGCGGATTACATGGTGGTATTGACCGATCGTCCGCCGGTAAATGTGCAAGCAGTAAGCGATGAGTCCGTCTCTGGTGCCCTCGCGTTGAACCAGTCGCTTTCTGAGCGCGTGGAAGAGTCAACGTATTTGCCCGACCTTGAAGGTGTTGAAGTCTCCCGAGTGGCTGAAGGGATTAGTTTACGTGTGCAGGATCAACTGTTGTTTCCTTCAGCGACAGCGGAGTTAACTGATACTGGGTCGTCATTAGTAGGCAGTTTGCTGGAAACTATTCAACGTTATGATGGTGAAGTATGGGTTGAGGGTCATTCAGATAGCCAGACGATTAGCACCGAAGAGTTCTCTTCCAACTGGGCGCTCTCCAGTGCACGTGCTATTGCTATCGTAGAAGCCTTGGAGGCTGCGGGGGTCGATGCTGAACGCTTGCGCGCCGTCGGTTTGGCAGCCACACGACCACTGGAAAACAACACTACAGCAGAGGGGCGGGCGCGAAATCGGCGGGTTGAAGTAGTGATCCATGTGGAGTAGCCGCACTAATGGTCACGAGCTAAGCTACTTCCCGCAAGAGTGCTATGTTGATGGTAGAAGCATAAAAAAGCCCGCCGGGGGAGGCGGGCATTAAAGGGCTTGGCTCACTGCAGCCCACTGGCATCAGGTGAGGGGGTGTACAGGATTGCCAGTGGGTACAAGTTGAGTATAGCTATTTACACGGCGTTGCCAAGTGCTGTGTTGGTTTTTAGCGGTTATCGACACAAAAGTGCACTGATGTGCTTCATGCTCTATTTTGGTGCGCCAACACTGCTTCTTTTGGTGCTGACAGAACTGTCGGTTGGTTGAACCGTTATTAAGCCGTGTAACCTACTGCTGTGTTTACGCTTCTCTGTTTTGGCTTACAACTTGCTATGCTTTTAATAGCCAATTAATAGCTGGTCATTGCCATAGAGCATCTCAAACGACAGTTTTGATGATGCACTACGACCTAATAGAGGTAGCGCCATGCCTGAATCCAATCATCTCTCAGTGCCACTTTCCCTCCGGCTCTCCCCATCGCCAGCCGCGGTAGACCTTGCTTTGCAGCCGCGGCTGGTAGTGACCGATTTAGATGGCTCGCTGCTGGATCACCATAGTTATGATTTCAGTCCCGCCGCACCCTGGCTTGCTCGTTTAAAACAAATGGGCGTTCCGGTGATTCCGGTGACCAGTAAAACCCGTGCTGAATTGATCCCGCTGCGCGAAGCGTTGGGGCTCACGGGGACACCTTTTATCGCTGAAAATGGTGCGGTTATTGGCCTGCCGCCAGGTTGGTGCCATGCCCGTTTAGACCGCCCTGGCGGCGGCCGTGATGGTGTCGTGATTAAGCACCCAGGGGTGGATATTGGCTTTATTCGTGCTCGTTTGAAGGTATGGCGCGAGCGTCTGGATGTTCGCTTTACTCGGATGGGCGAGCTAAGCGTCCACGAAGTGATGGAGCTTACCGGGCTTGATGAAACCCGCGCCCGTGATGCGCGGCAGCGGGAAGGCAGCGAGCCACTGGTGTGGAAAGACAGTGAACAGGCATTAGAAACGTTTCGCGCCGCGCTGGAAGGGGATGGGCTTCAGCTTACTCAAGGGGGGCGTTTTTGGCATGTAATGGGACGCTCGGCTGATAAGGGTAGCGCTGTGGAGTGGCTGGTGAAACGCTTCACCGCGTTAAGAGGCCGAGCGCCGCTCTCGCTAGGTCTGGGGGACGGGCCAAACGATATCACTATGCTTGAAGCGGTTGATCAGGCCGTTGTCATCCGCGGTTGCCACGCGTTAGTGGTAGAGCCGCGTAACAGTTCGCTATATCGCACGGAAGCAACAGGGCCGACTGGTTGGGCAGAGGGGGTTGCCCACTGGTGGGGGCGAGACGACCGCCGTTTAGCGACGGCGGAGAAAGATGAAGCGGTTGTTATTTGAGAACTGTTAGTTATTTAAGAAAAATTAGTTATTTGAGAACAGTTCAATGAATCCAGGGAGGCAAGCGTATGAGTGACTTTCATCAAAATGGAATTATTACTGACTTCCATAACCTTACTAAGCGCTCAGTGGAAGCACTTGAAGAGGAGCTTTGCCAATTCTCTCGCCGGCGCCCGATGGGGTTGATCTTGCCGTCGCTTTTTTTCAGAATTGGAAGGGCCAGCGCTGTCTGCCATCGTCGATGAGCTGGTGAAAGTTCCTTACCTCAGTGAGATTGTTATTGGCTTGGATCGCGCCGACCGCGAGCAATTTTTATATGCCCGAGAGTTTTTCTCCCGACTGCCGCAGCATACGCGCATTTTATGGAACGATGGCCCACGCCTGCGCGCACTCGATGCAGAGCTGGAGAAGCATGGGCTAGGGGCATTGGAGCCCGGAAAAGGGCGAAACGTCTGGTACTGCGCAGGTTACATGCTCTCCTCCGGGCGCTCGACGGTGGTAGGTCTGCACGATTGCGATATTCTTACCTACGAGCGTGGCCTGCTAGCACGCTTGATGTATCCCGTCGCCCATCCCAATTTTAACTACAGTTTTTGCAAAGGCTATTATCCACGGATTGCTGACGGCAAGCTAAATGGCCGTGTCTCACGGTTGTTAGTGACGCCGCTGCTGCGGGCGCTCAAAACAGTATGTGGGCCGCTGCCCTATCTCGACTATTTGGATAGCTTTCGTTACCCACTCTCGGGTGAGTTTGCAATGCGTAGCGAGGTACTGGAAGGGATTCGTATTCCCGCCGATTGGGGGCTGGAGATCGGAGTGCTGTCGGAACTGCAGCGCAATTACTCGCTGCGTCAGCTCTGTCAGGTGGATATTGCCGATGCTTACGACCACAAACATCAACCGGTTAGCGAAGACAATCCCGATGGTGGCTTGAACCGCATGAGCCTGGATATCTCAAAAGCGCTCTATCGCAAACTAGCGACCCAGGGCATTACGTTCAGCAGCGAAGACTTCCGCACGCTCAAAGCGACTTACTACCGCTTCGCATTGGATTTGATCGAGGCCTATGACCACGATGCCACGATGAATGGCTTGAGCCTTGATCGCCATAGTGAGGAGCAAGCGGTTGAGCTATTTGCCAGCAATCTGCTCGAAGCTGGCAATCTATTTCTGGATAACCCAAGAGAGCGGCCTTTTATTCCCAGTTGGAACCGAGTTCAGGCCGCAGTACCCGACGTGCTGACCCGTATGCACGAGGCGGTTGAGTTGGATAATCAAGGTAAGGTTTAACACCACTGGATACTGTACGGAACAAGACCGGCTACCTTTGGGTAGCCGGTCTTTTTTAACACGTGTTAAAAATCGCTATCCTGATAAGCAGCCCGTGGCGCCGCTGATGACGCTGGTAAGCTTGCCTGCATGCGCTCTGTGTTCTGGTTAATACGGAAGTTGGCTACCAACTGACGCAGTTGGGTGCTGAGTTGAGCAAGCGTTTGAGTCGCATGATTGCTCTCTTGCACCAGGCTGGCATTCTGCTGGGTCATTTGATCCATTTGCGTGACGGCTTGGTTGACCTGTTCGATACCGCTGCTCTGTTCAATGGTGGCTGCTGAAATTTCCTGCACCAGGGTGCTTAGCTGCTTGATGTCATCGACCATGCCGTTGATAACATCACCGGTAGCGCGTACTTGGCGGCTGCCTTCGACTACTTTGCTATCCGACGCTTCGATCAGGGTTTTAATCTCCTGAGCTGCAGCGGCGGAACGACTGGCAAGTTGGCGAACCTCATTGGCCACCACCGCAAAGCCACGCCCCTGTTCCCCGGCTCTTGCAGCTTCCACTGAAGCGTTG
>AXCI01002454.1_pt1 | contig 30928 bp, 42 predicted proteins | sample 182571 | NCBI WGS metagenome assembly AXCI01 (sample SAMN02359225, study PRJNA218796) | groundwater metagenome | isolation source: Mt. Simon Sandstone pore water sample D5872 at 1.8km depth, Illinois-Basin... | place: USA: Decatur, Illinois | collected 2009-05 | reverse complement strand
AGGGGTGCCATGCGGTGTATCTTTTGCATGCACGATCAGGTAATCGCCCAGAGCTGGCTTGCCTTCCTTGATGTACGGGTTCCTTTCATAGGGTGTAACGATGATCACCCCGCCTTGCGAAAAACTTAGCCCTTCATTGCTCTGCATCGAGTCGTCGTCTAAAACTAATCCAAAGCTGCCCAGCGGCACGTCGATAGGCGTGGGCATGGTAGGCCTGGAGCTCAATGGGGGTGCGGCTCCTACTGCGAAAGCGTTAGAGCCATCTGAGAAAGGGAAAACGGGAATTTTACGGCACGCTTTTGTCTCCTTATAAGCGTGAAACGCATCGTTACTCTTGAGTAGGATATCGACCGTTGTACCCAGCGCCCTCGCAATATCCGCGACGGTATAAACGCTAGGCGTCAACTTGTCCTGCTCCACGCGGGACAGGTAGCCGGTCTGCATGTTGTTGCCGATCGCATCACAGAGCTGCTGAAGAGTCAGTCCCTGTTGATGTCTCAGCTGTCGAATAACGTTTCCTATTTTCATCTGTCAATTTTCCACCGCGAATCTACATAAAAGCAAAGTCTGATAAGCAGAAAGCTATTGAACTAAATTCTACTTATAAGCAGAATGTGGGGACGCCCACACTAGATGGGCTTAGTGCATAACTAAAAAAGGATGGTTGTCATGTCATCGAAGCCCCGCACCGAGTGCGACGTCATCATCAAAGCGACTCTGGATTGGTTCACGAATAGCCGTGAATCGATCGAGTCGTTTTCTACTATCCACCTGATCCCGGCGCTGGAACGCCAGGGCATGATGGAAGTGAACCGCGAAGAGGTTGAGCGCAACACCGAAAACTATATGAGGTGGCGACGTAGCGTCTCGATGAAAGTCGGGCGGATCATTCGCGGCGACCAGCCGTTTCCGCTGGCCTGGAAGTGGGTGTGGATCAGCCTGCTGCCTGAGCAACACCAGACCGAAGCCCGCCGAGAGCTCATGGCCATGGCGGGTTCGCTGTATGTGCCTATCCCCCGCTTTACGGCTGTTAACGAGCAGCCACGCGCTAAATCGCAGTTGCACCGCCTCAGCCAAGAGTTTGGCGAGCTGCTGCAATTCTCTCAGCCAGCCCATAACGGCGGTTATGACCAGAACGATTGCCCTGCACAGGTAGATCGCATGATGAAAGAAGCCGTCGACCTGGTGGAAGTTGTGCTGAGCGAAGTGGCGGCGGTGAGCCTGGGTACTGGGCGTCCGTTGCCGCGCTTCAAGATGATCTCGATTGAGATGGGGGTGTAACGATGCCGCAAATGAATTTTGACCTAGAAGATGGTCAGGAGCCGGTCAGCTTCCTGCTTTCCAACGCTGACAGCGAACGCTTCATGGCTTTTATGGCTGATTGCACTGATGCGATCAAAGAGCGCCGCGCACTTTTGGGTGCCCAAGATGCCCACCTTGACCACATCGAGCAGCTTGAAAAGAAACTTGATGATCTTACGGGCAGCCGCGCGGCGTTTGGGAGTTCTGGTGATCCCTCGCCCTGGAGTGTCACTGACGAAAAGCCCTGGTTTGCCTACTGCCCGGATAATGGCGTTATGGCGTTTGATACTGAGGAAAAAGCCAAAGCGCAGGCTGAAGAGTTTATCGAGGCATGGTTAGACGCGGATACCGGTTGGGATGAGCTAGTTGACCAGGTGTTCGTCGGTCGAGCTATTCACATCAGTGGTCAAGTTGACCGTGTCGATCGGCCTGAAGAGAGCGAGATCGATGAAGACGGTTGCGACGAAGACGGGCATTACTGGGGTGGCGATTACGAATATTTCTGTAACTACAAGTTGCTGCCAGTTGCGATCGCTGAGGGGAATGAGCATGGATAAGCTACCCCCGATTACCTCTGAACATCTGCGGCTAACGGCGTCTGCCATTTGTGCTGGGCTGCCAGACGATGAACTTGAATGCCATCCCGCTTATCGGGCGGCTGAGCGCATCGAGCAGCTTGAACAGGATCTGCTCAATCAGCGCTACAAACATCAGCGCGTATGCAAAGTGGCTGGTGATTTATTGAAGCTTGTCGAGTTTCGCGGGCAGGAGATGGATCTCCAACGTCGGTTGAGTGTGGTTAAGCAGACGCTTAAAGAATTTGGGCCAGAAGGTGAGCCGTCATGATGTTAATCAAAGAAGCCATGATCGGCAGCCTCTGGCTTGTCGCTTTAGTGGCCAGTACAGGGGAATGGTTGCTGTGAGTGATATAGCAGATGTCGCAGGGGAAGAACAGGCGCGCCTGGACGCGGCCACGGCTGAGCGATTAGCGCGTGAGCAAGCGGCACGCGAACGCCAGCAGGGGTCGGAGCATTGCGTCGAGTGTGGCTTTGATATCCCGGCTGCGCGCCGGGCGGCCATGCCGTGGGTGACGCGCTGTGTCGAATGTCAGGATTTTGTTGATCGGCAAGCCAAGCGCTTTCGATGAGGGGGTGGTCGTGCTGGGAGCTCAGGATCTGGCGTATCTGCGGCGCACCGTTGTCTATGCGCATGCAACGCCATCACCCCGCCGTATTAGCGAAGACGGTAGCGTCGCGCGCTATACCGATGACACTTACCGAGACCGCACTCCCCCGGCAGGGCCACGCCGTTGGTCGGCTGAAATGAAACGGGCATCAACGCGGCTGATCGCCAGCGGCACCAGGCCGAAACCGAGCAGCTCTCTCCCGCTGCCGCCGTGGGCGTTTGATGACGCGCGGATCGTGGCGGCGATCCGCACGCTTGAGCCTGGCCACCAGCACTGGTTGCGCTATGCGTATGCCGATAGCCGTGAATGGTGCGACGAGCAAGGCGTCACCGTGGCCCTGTGGGGGCGTTTCGAGCCGGTGATGGGCAAGGTGCAGGCTAAGACGCTCAAGGGCTGCAAAGGGCTGGCACACCTCGCTGTGCAGTGCCACAAGGCGCGTAAGAACAGCGGCAAGCCTGCCTATGAGCCTGAGCGCCTGCAGCAGCTGCTCGGCGTGACGCGGGCGAACTGGGACAAGCACTGGTGCGGCCGGTGGCAAACGATGCACCGCCTGCTTAACGATATCGATCGCGAAGCGCTTGAAGCGCTTTGGAGGGTGACCGAGTGAAGGTTTACGGCTGGAGTGACGCAGGGTTAATGCGCGGCGATATGGAGGCGGCGAACGTCGATAAGGTCGACGTGGAATATGAGGCGGCTGCTTGCAGCCTGGGCTGGGAGGCTCTGTTCAGCAGCTTCACATCGGCACGCACTGAGATGGTTAAGCAGATGGGTGAGTTCCTGGTGGATCCTGAAACCATACGCCTGGTTAAGAGCTTGAAGGCCAGCGGCGTGCCGTTGGCTGAGGAGTAGGCAAAGTGATCCACTGGTTTAGCGTTTCCGTCCCGGTATTCATTCCCAGCAGTGGGTTTGTCTTGCTATGGCTGTTGGGTGGTTTGGTAGCTTTTATCTATTTCGCTATAAAGCTAGCAGGCGTCAGGGAGATGATTTGGAACGACGCTGCTAGCGTTAGCATCGTTAGAACGGGCCTGCTGATACTGTTATGGCCTATCGTCACTTGGGCGCTGTGGGATGATAAAGATTGAGCCTGCCCAACTGCACCCACTGCCAGCACCCACCAGAGCGCCGCGAAAAGGCCGGTGCCCTGCTGCTGATCTGCCCGGTGTGTAACAACCGTGGTGAGGCCAGCACCAACCACGATTGGGCGGTGGCGTCCTGGAGCCAGGTCAACCGCACCGACCTGCCCTACTGCTGTGAAGAAAAGCCGGTGCGCTTTAAGCAACGTGAGCAGCAGTGGTTCGGTGGCTGCACCGGTTGCGATAACCGTGTGGGCGGATTTATGTCGTTGCAAGGCGCGGTGGCAGGCTGGGCGCGGCGCTTGCGTTAGTACAAAAGTGCTTTAGTACGAATGTACATAGGTAGGTTAGTTCGTTTGTACTTGTTGACAAAAGTCCGTACCGAGGTATTCTCTATGTCAAATTGCCCTAATTGCGAAAGCCCGCCCTAACCCGGCGGGCTTTTTCGTTCCCGGTGACAACCTTTGCCCGCCTTCGTGCGGGCTTTTTTGTTTCTGGCTTCCGCTAAAACTCTCCAATGGATACGACTATGAACTCCGACTTAATGAGCCAGGAGCTTTTCGCGCGCCTGGTGCGCATTGAGGAGAAGCTCGATCGCGTCGTTCGGCTGGAAGAGCGACAGGACAGAAACGAAAGAGACATTGCTCACGCTGAAGGCCGCCTGGACACCGTAGAGGGCGCGGTGGCCACGCTCAAAACGGAGGTGGAAAAGCTGAGCTCTACGTCAGTGCATCGCTGGAGCACCTTTTCAAAGGTGTTCTTTGGCGTGTTGGCGTTTTTCGGGCTGGTCGCTGGGCCGGTGCTTGTTGAGATCATTTTAAGCAAAGCGGGAGTGCAGCCATGAGCCGGGTGATAAGCATCGATCAGCTAAAGCGGAAGCTGATAGCGGAAGTGATCGACCGTGAGGGCGGCTATTCCAACCGATCTGAAGATCGTGGCGGGCCAACCAACTGGGGCATCACAATCGCAGTTGCGCGAAAGAATGGCTACACCGGCGATATGCGCGCCCTGCCACGATCCACGGCGGCTGCGATCTATGCCGGTGACTACTGGCATTCGCTGAAACTGGATGAAGTCGCCGAGTTAAGCACCGACCTTGCGTTGGTGTTGTTTGATTTTGGCGTTAACAGCGGGCCGGGTCGTGCTGCGGAGTACCTGCAGCGTCAGCTGAACGTGCTGAACAATCGCGGTCAGCTTTATCCCGATATCGAAGTTGACCGGGCGTTCGGTAATGAGTCAATGAAAGCCTTGAAAGGTTTCGCGGCCGCACGTGGTGATGGTGGTTTAGAGGTGTTGGCTCACACGGTCAACGCTGAGCGTATTGTGTTCTGCCGTGGTTTAGCAGAGCGCAGCGAAGACCAGGAGACATTCACTTATGGCTGGTTCAAACGTGTGGTCAAGCTGCTCTCTAACGTGCTGCTGCAGCAACCGGTGCCCAGCGATTGGCTTAACGAAGTGGCGGCTGTGCCGCAAGGGGAGTTTTTGTGAGTATTATCACTATAGCGTCCGCCCTAGCTCAAACGGTGGGCTTAGGCAAAAAGATTGGCGGGCTGTTCGCGGCAAAAAACGGCGTTGAAGTTGCCGAGCAGGTGATCGATATGGCCAAGCTGATTACCGGCGCGCCAACTGAGGTCGATGCGCTTGAGGCGCTGCAGACTGACCCAGAAGCCCGGCTTCGTTTTGAAGAGGCACTGATTGATCGGCAGGTGAAGCTGGAGCGTATTGCCCATGAGGATCGTGTCGATGCTCGCTCAATGCAAGTGGCAGTGATGGAGTCTGAGCGGTCAGGGTGGCTCGCTAAGAACTTCATTTACCTGCTTACCTTTGTGCTGGTTTCGTTTGCTATTGGCTATTCGGTTGCAGTCACCTTCTTCCCGCTGACGCCTGAAGGCGAGCGGTATGCCGATTTGATACTAAACGTTGTGATTGTCGGCGGCCTGATCGGCGGCTTAATGAAGTTCTTTTATGGCGGTGGAGGTGGCCCACCGCCCGCCCAGTTAGGCGGGAAAAACCTGCGAGATTTAAGCGATTATGGGAGGTAATAGCACCCCCAGTGGGAAAAGGTACTCCCCCGCCTACAGGCCCCCACGGGTGAGAAACTCGCGGGATTCGCGCGTTTTTCTGTGAATTTTTCGAGTCCTTACTTCCTTTCTAGAAAGGACTGGCCGGGGTGGCGTCGTCGCCCCGGCAGCCCAGCAACCATGCACATTAGTACAACAGTACAAATGTACAAACGGCCTTTAGTGAGAAAGGACGTTTCTACATTTGCACGTCAAACGGCCGCGCGCCTTAGTCCTTTCTCCTGGAGCCACACCGATGGGCGAGATCGTTAGCAAAAAGATGTTTGCCAAAATGGTGGGGAAGTCGGAGCGCTGGATCGGCAAGTGGGTCGATGAAGGCATGCCCACGGCGGGCGGTGGTGGCAAGGGCCGCGTGCTTGAGATCGACACCGAAGACGCTATCGACTGGCTGATCCGCCGTGAGGTGCGTCGCCAGTACGGTGACGATGACGACGAAACAGAGGATGGCGTCGGTTCGGCCAGTGCCGAGGATCGCCTGCTCAAAAAGGTGCGGCGTGAAAAGCTGCAAATAGAAGTTGATTTGGCGCGCCGCCGCTTGGTGCCGTTAGACGCGGTCGGGAGAATCTTGCAAGCGGTCGGCGCGGTGTTCGCTACCCAGCTCGATTCGCTATCGAGCCGTTTAGCCTCAGATTTGGCGGTGATCGATGACCCAGCAACAGTACGCGAGCGGATCCACGCCGAGACCCGCCGTATCCGTGGGTCTACTTCCGAACGACTTGACGATGCAGCATCGGAGCTCATTAAGGAGCTTGACGCGCTTGATTCGATCGACCGCGACGATGGTGAAGGCACCGCCGCCGAGGACGAGTGACGAGTGGGCACGCGACAAGCGGATCATGCCACCAGCCGCGCCGGTACCGGGGCCGTTTAACCCGGACAGCAACCCCTATATGAAACCGGTGGCGTGGGCATTCGCCCAGCCACAGTTTCGCCGCGTGACGTTCGTCATGGGCACGCAAATGGGCAAGTCAGTGACGATGGAAAATGTCGTTGGCCATCGCCTGGATGAAGATCCGACACCAGTCCTGTACGTAACGCCGACTAAGCCGCTGATAACGAGCACAGTCGAGCCGAAGTTCATGGACATGTTTCGGGAGTGCGCCGCGCTCTGGCGGAAGTATGACAAGCGCCGGTCAACGCAATTCACGAAGTGGATCGGCGGCACTAAATTCCGTTTCGCTTGGGCGGGTTCGCCCACGGAGCTCGCTGCCGACTCTGCCGGTTTGATACTGGTCGATGAGGTAGACCGGATCGTCAACACCGGCGAAGGCGACACGACTGAGATCATTGAAGCGCGTGGCGATGCCTACGTTGATTCAAAGGTCGGCTATACCGCGACGCCGCTACGTGGTCGGGTAACGAAGCGCAAGCATCCAGACACCGGCCTGGAGCATTGGCAGGTCGGCAAAAAGGGCGCGGTAACGTCGAAGGTATGGCGACTCTGGCAATCAGGCACACGTCACGAGTGGGCGATCCCGTGCCCCAACTGCCTCGACTATTTCATACCGCATTTAGATTTGCTGTGGTGGCCTGGCCAGGGCAGCAAAGAGGAGTGCTCGCCGGACGTTGCAGAACGCGAAGCGCGCCTGATCTGCTCCTGCTGCGGCGATTCAATCGAAGATAAGTACAGGCCGTGGATGAACGCTCGCGGCGTGGCCGTTGCGCCGGGTCAATCAGTCACACCGGCACAGCGAAAGGGCGACCAGGTGTTGCCCGGTGAAGTCACCGACACATCGGAAACTGAAGGATCTAGTCACTACTCGCTATGGGTATCCGGCCTGGTCAGCTTTGCGGCTAAAAAATCATACGGCTTTCTTGCTAAGAAGCTGCTGGAAGCGCAGCGATCGGGCGACCCCGCCACGCTCATGGGCGTCACAAATACCGGCTTTGGTCAGTTGTTTGCGGAAGTCGGCGACGTGCCAACGTGGGAGGAGATTCGCTCTATGCGTTGGGCTTATGCCAGTGGTGAATTAGTGCTGCCGGATCCAGTAAAGATTTTCTGCACTATCGATGTGCAGAAAAACCGCCTGGAATACACCGTGCGTGCCTGGTTTGTCGGGATGGGGTCGCAGCTGCTCGAGGAGGGCGAACTCTGGGGCAACACCGATGAGGATTTGGTGTGGGATGACCTGAGTGAGCTGATCGATCAAGAGTACAGCGGCCATCCGATTAACGAAACCGGTATCGATATCGGCTACCGAGACGATCAGGTTTATGCATTCATCAACGCTCACAAGGGCCGTGTGGTGGCACTGCGTGGCCGGGAAAAGCTCGATAAGCCGTTCAAAAAAGAGCTGGTTGAAGTTAACAAGCAGGGCAAGGTGCGCAAGCGCGGCGACGCCCGTTGGGCGTTCGACTCACCGTTGGCCAAGCGTTGGGTGCATAGCCGCATTAGCCGGGCGCAAAGCGGCGAGGCTGACCGTTACCCAGGCTGGTGGCTGATCCCCACGGACGTTACTGACGACTACTGCAAGCAGATCGTGGGCGAGGAATGGAGCGAGGAGACCGGCACGTATAAGAAGGTCGGCGAAAACCACAAGCTCGACTGCGAGGCGATGCAATACATCATGGCGCTACGCGCGAAGCTGCACAGACGCAAGCGCGGCGCGCTCACCATGGGCGATCTAAAGCGCCTGGCGAAAGGCGAGAGCGGTGATCCAGTCGATGATACCGACACACCAGCTGAGCCCGAACCGGAAGCAAAACCAACCTCCACTGATAACACGCCACCAGCACCGCCAAAAAAACGCGGTCGCTTCAAGGTCGTCAAAAAACGGCGGTAACTAATGGAACCTAAAAAACTACACGCAGGCGACTCGGTCGCCTGGGGCCGTGCCGTGCCTGAGTACTTGGCCAGTGCTGGCTGGGCGCTTCATTACGTGCTGCATGGCCCGCAGGTGATTGAGATTGCCGCAATTGAAGATGGCGACGCTTATCGCGTTGAGATCGCTGCGTCGACTACGCGCGACTGGGCGTCTGGGAAGTACCGCTGGGCGGCGTATGTGATTGGTCCAGGTGATCAACGCTACACGATTGAAACCGGCAGCATCATTATCGCGCCGAATCTGCTGCTGGCAGAACCAAGCGATGTGCGTAGCCACGCGCAACGGATGCTGGAGCTCATCCAGGCGGCGCTTGAGAAGCGTATTCCCAGAGACGAGCAAAGCTATGAGATCGATGGCCAGCGTCTTGATCGGATACCAGTAGAGCGGCTGATGGAACTGCGTCGCACCTACCGGCGAGAAGCTAGCCGAGAACGTAGCGGGTCGCCGTTCGGTCGTTTTATTTACGCGGAGATGTAATTCATGGGCCTACTCAAGCGAGCGGCACGCGCGTGGAAGCTCGCCGGGCAGGCCGATGCGGTGCCAGCCCAGGCAGCTCGAAAAGAACCAACGTTAAACCGAGGCTTTGCGATGGCGAAGCGTGGCCGTCTTCACCGCTCATGGGCCGGTCGAAGCACGGCGGGTGATGCTGACCAGGTAATACACCGCGATCACGAAACGCTGCGGCAGCATGCCCGTGAGCAATCAATCAACTCAGGCTATGCCAAACGATTCTATCGACTGCTGCGCCAAAACGTGGTCGGGCCTAACGGTATCGCCCTGCAGTCGAAGGCTTGCAAGGCAGACGGTAGCGCTGACACAAAGTGGCGGCGTGAGATCGAGAAGGAATACAAGCAGTGGGCAAAACGCGGTAACTGTGATGTGACCGGGCGCTATTCGTTCGTGGTTTTTCTCTGGCTGCTGATCGAAACACTGGCCCGAGACGGCGAAGTGATGGTGCGGTTTGTCAGCAACTGGTCGAACCGCTGGGGATTTGCTCTCCAGATACTTGAAGCCGATCGGCTTGATGTGAACCTAAACACCTGGTTAAGCAACGGCAATCGCGTGCGGATGGGCGTCGAGCTAGATGAGTGGGAAAAACCGGTTGCTTACTGGCTCAAGCATGACCATCCAGGCGACACCTATCGGACGCCAGGCGAGCAGGATTACCAGCGCATTCCAGCCGATGAGCTTCGCCTCATCTTCGACCCATGGCGGCCACACCAGTCGCGTGGTTTCACCTGGACCCACGCCGGGGCTAGTGATCTGCACCATGTGGATGAGTATGCCAATGCTGAGTTGGTAGCAGCTGAGCAGGGTGCAAAAATAACTGGCTTTTATGAGCAGGATGCTGAGTGGGCTGATCCACCTGCTGATGACGATGAAGAGCAGGGGGAGATTGTCGAGGAAATAGAGGCTGGCAGCTCGCGTCTGCTGCCTTACGGCGTGACGTTCAAGCCCTACGACAACAAGCATCCATCCACAAACTTCGCACCGTTCACTAAAGCGGCTGTGCGCCGCGTCGCCGGTGCGTTCGGTACGTCCTACAACCGCTTGGCTAATGACCTGGAAGGAGTGAGCTTTTCCAGCCTGCGTTCAGGCGAATTGGACGAGCGAGACTTTTATAAAACGGTACAGCGCTTCCTGATCGATGAGCTGCTTGATGCTGTTGCTGAGCGTTGGCTTGCTTCGTCGATGTTGTCAGGTGCGTTGGCGATCCCCCCGCGCCACTTTAGCCGCCTGTCATTGATCGAGTGGTTGCCTCGCGGTTGGGATTGGGTCGACCCGAAAAAGGACAGTGACGCCGCTAAAACTGGCCTTGAAACACTTACCGACACAGTCGGCAGCATTTTACGCCGCAAGGGTATCGACCCCGATGACCATTTCCGAGAAATAGCCGACGACGAGGCACGCCTCGCCGAAATGGGGCTGCCCAGTCCTTACGGCAAGCGCGCCACTAGCGAGGTAACCACACATGACGACGAAGACGACGAAGACGACATCCCCAACGCCACCGGAACCGACTGAAGGTAAGGCGTTATCGGTGCTGAGAGAAATTGAAAGCGGCCCGCAAACACGCTCCCTGGCTATCGATAGCGACACCATCGATAAGGAGACGCGAACTGTTGAAGTGGCGGTGTCCAGTGAATATCCAGTGCGCCGCTGGTTTGGCATGGAAGTGCTCGACCACAGCGCAGACGCGATTGATATGCACCGCCTGCAGGCGGGTGCGCCGCTTCTCGACAGCCACCGATCGTACACCGACCCGCTCGGCGTCGTTGAAGAGGCATGGCTCGACGGCGATCGCCGCTTGCGTGCACGTGTGCGCTTTGGCAAGGGCGAGCGAGCAGAGCAAGTCTGGCAGGACGTGATTGATGGCATCCGCCGAAATATCTCGTGTGGCTACCTGATCCACGAAATGGTTCTCGATAGAAGCGAGGGAGATCTCGATCACTACCGAGTGACCCGCTGGGAGCCTTATGAGGTTTCTAGCGTTTCCGTGGCAGCAGATCCAACAGTCGGCGTTGGCCGATCCAACTCAGAAACAACCAACACCATCACTATTCGAGGAATGGCAATGACCAAGGCTAACGAACAGCCGAAAACCACTGGTGCTTCTACCCAGCCAGAAGGCGGGCAGCGTCAGCACGCAGAGCCGATTGATCATGCGCAAACGGAGCGTCAGCGTTGCGCTGATATCTCCTCGCTGGGCGCGATGCAGAATCGCCGAGATCTCGCTGATAAAGCGATTGAAGAGGGTACAAGCGTCAGCGAATTTATGCGCAGCCTGCGAGAAGCGGGCGGGTCACCTACGCCATCGGCTACTCAGCAACCTAAATCGGGCGATCGTGATCTGCCCAGCTTCATGAGCCAGCCTAATTCACTGCGCGAACTGGGTGTCAGCGAAAAGGAGGCGGACGGCTACTCGCTGATGCGCGCGATCAACGCTGCTGCCGACAATGACTGGGATAAAGCAGGGCTTGAGCGTGAGATCTCGGTAGCGATCGCAGACAAAACCAAGAAAGAAGCTCGTGGCTTCTTCGTGCCTCACGAGATCCTGCAGCGCACCCTGGGTGCTGCGCGAACGATGGAAAAGCAGACTGCTGGCAAGGGTGGCGAGGTAGTGGCCACTGATCTGCGTATTGATCAATTCATCGATATTTTGCGCAATGAAGCACTGGTCGCATCACTTGGCGCACGAATCCTGTCTGGCTTGGTGGGTGATGTTGATTTGCCCAAGAAAGTCAGCGGTGCGGGTTTCGGGTGGATCAAAGAGGGCGAGAACGCGCCTCTCACCGATATGGATCTGACCACTCTACGTCTGACGCCTAAAACGATCGCTGGTGGTATCCCAGTGACTCGTAAGCTTCGTAAGCAGGCCAGCTTGTCGATTGAGGCGATGATCATCCAGGACTTGACCGAGGGGCTGGCAGTCGCGATCGACTACGCGATGCTGCTCGGCACGGGTATTGATGACGAGCCGCTTGGTTTGCTGAACCAGTCCGGTCTGGGTGGTTTGTCCTACACCGATAACATGAGCTGGGCACAGGTGGTCGAGCTGGAAACCAAGGTGCGCGCAAAAAATGCGCGTAAGAACGCGCTTTCCTACCTCACCAGTGTGGTGCAGGACGGTTATGCAAAAACCGCTGAGAAGTTTGCTGGAACAGGCAAAGCCATTGGCGAGAACGGAAAGACCAATGGCTATCCGCTCAACTCGACGAACCAAATGCCTGACGATGCCTGGCTGTTTGGTGACTTCTCGCAGCTTGTTTGTGGCATGTGGGGCGTGATGGATCTCAAGCCTGACACTTCCACGCTAGCTGGCAGCGACGGTTTGATCCTGCGTGTATTCCAAGACGCTGATGTGGGCGTGCGTCGCCCTGAGTCCTTCGCGCTGGCTCGTAAGACCGTCGTCTAAACCTTCCTTAGCGGGCAGTTAGGGGGCTGCGGCCCCCATTTTTATCCGCATCACTGATAGGACTAAGAGCATGGCAGTAACACAAAACACGTATGTCGTCGTCGCCCTGAGTGCCTTCTGGCATCGCGGTGATCTAGTCGAGGAAGGCGCGGTATTCGGAGCGACACGTAAAGAGCGCGTCACCCTGGTGGCCGCCAAGAGCGTCCGGGATGCCACTGATAAGGAGAATGAGAAGTTTCGCGCTGAACAGGGCAAAGCTAAACCGACGACCAAGGCCAGTACGCCTACCGCAGCAGGGGGTGACGCTGAAAAGCTAGCCGCTGAAAAGGAAACGACAAAGGCTGCTAAGTAATGATTGGCGATGGCGACTGGGCAACGTTTTTTGACCCTGATGGATTCGGTGTCCTGGTCGAACTGCATGTTCCGGGCGAGCCGAAGCCGCGTGAAACCGGTGGCATGTGGAGCCCACCGGCGGGCAGAGAGACGCTGCGCCGGGCCTACACCAATGGTGCGGGCCTGCGCATCGCTCCAGACGAGAAACCGCTGCAGATAGCTTTACGCGACCTGCCAAACGCCTGGCGTGAGACGCGGGTGGTTGTCGATGGCGTCGAGTACGCGATCGGTGATTTGGTCTCGCTGGGCCGACTGCGCATCGAACTGATCCTCACTCCCTGGAAAGAACGGAGCGAAAACAATGGCAGCTGGCTTCGCACTTGATATCGACATGAGCGAGGCACTGGCCCGCGCGCCGGACATCCTCAGTGCTGCCCGGCAAGATCTCGACCGGGCTGCTGACCGCGCATTGGCGAAAACTGCCCAGTGGTTGCGCACACACTCCGCCCGGGAGATCGGGCGCGAGCTAAGCATCATCCAGCGCCCGATTCGCCTACGTTTCAAGGTTTACCCGATTCGTGGTGAGCGAGAAACAAAGCTGTGGATTGGCCTTGAACCGCTGGCCGTTCACTATTTGGGCACGCCACGCCAGACGCCTAGCGGCGTTAGCGTAGGCCGCCACGATTACGAGGGCGCGTTCGTTGACCCGATGAAAAGCCGCTCGCCCATGGTGTGGCAGCGCAAGGGCAAGGAACGACTGCCAATCGAGAAAGTTACCGAGGACTGGCAAGAGGCCGCCCAGCTGGTTATTCAGCGCTGGGAACGCCGCGCCACGACGCGTTTTATCGAGATATTTGAGCAAGAGGCCCGCTATGTCCTTTCCCGTGATTGAGCAGCCGTCCGAGGTGTTTGACGGTATCACCGACACCCTGATGGCCCGCATTGCGGGGATCACTATCGGCAATTACGACGAGTTTAACGGTGTGACCGGCGACGCCATGGTGCTGATCGAGTTCGAGCAATCGTCCCCGGCGAAGTACTCCAACGATGGCCGTCCTGGCAGCCGGTACCGGATCACCCTGCACGGCGTGGTGGCTAAGCATCGCCGGCGCGCGCCGCTGGAAGCTGTCAACTTAACCAGCGCCTTGCAGCGCGTGGTAGCGGCGAAGGCTTCCCACCACTGGGGATTCAGTCACCGTGCGATCGGTGTGCCAGAGAACGTCAGCTCCGCGCCGTCTATGTTTGCCGGTGGCGAGCATGGCTACGAGGCCTGGGGCGTATCGTTCGAGCAAGTGATTTACATGGGCGAGCCGTTGCCGGATCCCGAAGCCACGCCGATGGGCGACACCGGTACAGGTATGATCGTCTGGAACGCCAACGACCCTGCCGCCGATCCTTTCTACGATCCGGCCGCGCCAGATACGTCTGACGACCCAGTCGATACTGATAACCCCGGCGACTATAGGCCCATCTCATGCGCGACATGATCGATCAGCTAATTAGCGATCGGCTAGGGCCGTTCCAGGAGCGCATGGCAGAGGCGCAGTCGGGGGCAGACGATGCCCAACGCCGCTTGCGCAACCAGGGCCGTATCGGCGTTATCTCAGCCGTTCAGGCAAAGCCGCCACGCTGCAAGGTTCAGCACGGCGAAAATGAAACGCCGTGGATAAAATGGCTGACGTTGCGCGCGGGTACCACTCGCGAGTGGGATCCGCCGAGCCTTGGCGAACAGTGCCTGCTGCTGAACTACGGCGGCGGCGATGACGGTGCGCAGGTCGCAGCGCTATGTGGGCTGTTCAGCGCTAAGCATCCGGCACCATGGGACTCTCTGGATGTGCACGGCCGGGAGTACCCCGACGGCACCCGCTTCAGTTACGACCATGCGGCGCATCGTCTGCTATGGGAGATCGCCGCTAGCAAGATCACCGCCGATCGCGATCATATCGAGCTATCGAGCAACGGCTCGACGCTGACACTCGACGCTTCAGGCATTCGTTTGAACGGTTCACGTATCGACCTCAACTGATAGGAGATCACTATGCCAGCAGTTACTCGCCGTGGGGATAGCTGCACTGGCCACGGTTCATTTCCGCCACGGCCTAGCACCGGGGGAAGCGGGAACGTATTTGCCAACAGCATCGCTGTGCATCGTCAAGGTGATGGGTGGGCAACGCACTGCAACCCTACCCCAGTCTGCCACGGCAGCAGTCTCGCCAACGGGTCCAGTAGCGTTTATGCCAATGGTAAGCAGCTAGGCCGCATCGGCGACCCGGTCGCCTGCGGGTCGTCGGTGGCTGGTGGTAGCGGCAACGTCTATGCGGGGGGCTGACCATGATTGGCATGGATCGAAACACTGGCCGCACCATTAACGACTGGGATCAATTCGTTTCGCGCGTGACCCAGGTAATGACTACCCCGCTGGGGTCGCGTGAGCACCGTCGCCGTTTCGGCTCCAGAGTGCCCGAGACGCTTGGAAAAAACATGAGCGACGAGCTGCTGCTGACTGCCCAGGCGCACGCGACCGATGCTTTCTACAACCCGGTCAACGGTATCGGCGATTTTCGCGTTGATAGCTGTGTGGCCACGCGGCGCACGGATGGGCCGGGTATTCTGATCAAGTTTCGTGGCGTTTGGCGTCACGAGCGCGTGCAATTCGAGGTACAGACCTAATGCTGATTCCCGGCCAAAACCGCCTCGCGGATCCTGCAATCGTCGAGGTTCCGCCGTTCGAGCAGATGCTCGCGAAGTTCAAATCGGTAGCGATCGGCCTGGTTGCGGAAAGCGATCCGGCCCTTTCGGAAAAGATCCGGGCCACTTTGGAAAGTGAACCGGAGGTTTTCACTAAGCTAGTGCAAGCCGCGACAGTGATACTGCAGACCGAGCGTCGCCACCGAAACGAACAGATTAAGCAAATGCTGGCCTGGTGGGCAGAGGGCAGTAACCTGGATGCCAAGGTCGCTGACCTGGGCTTACAGCGACAAACGATCACCGAAGGCGACCCGGATGCTTTTCCCCCGGTACCGGCGGTGAGAGAAGACGACGAGCGCCTGCGGCTACGCTACTTTCTCGCGCCGCACGCGCCTGCTGCTGGCTCCCGGCTGCATTACCGTGCCGAGGCGCTAACGCTGGGCGATCGAGCGCTTGTGACAGTTGAGACGCCAGCCACTGGCGAGGTGCTGATCCGTTACCAGTTCGCGGGCGATACCTGGGCCGCCCAGGTGAAAGATGCCAAAGGCGTGCGCACCGGCGTCGGTGAGGTCACGGTGGCCGTGTTAGGTCGCGAAGGCGATGGAACGCCCAGCGCTGAACTGCTGGACGCCCAGCGGGCACACTTCGCCCGCGATGACGTTCGCCCGGAAACCGACGACGTCATTATCAAAGCGGCCAGTATCTTGCCGTATCAGATCACAGCGATCGCCTACATCTACCCAGGCCCGGACAGTGCAATTACGAAAGAAAATGCTGAAGAACGCCTGCGGGGGTACGCCGATGAGCAGCACCGGCTAAATGGCAGCATTGATCCCAGTTGGGTGTATCACCACCTGCACGAAGCGGGTGCCGCGCGTGTTGAGCTAGTCGGGCCGATTGAGGCGGTTAACGCGTCATGGGATGAAGCGCCGTTCTGCGAGTCGATCAATGTCGAGGTAGAGCAGCTATGACCTACAGCCTGCTGCCTGAGAACGCATCCAAATTAGAGCGCGCCTTTGAGCGCGCTTTTTTAGATCTGCTGGGTGAGATTGAAGCGCCGTTCCCAGGGCTGCTGAACCCGCAGCAGACGCCTGCTGAGTTTTTGCCGTATCTCGCCAATGACCGTGGGGTGGCGGAGTGGGAAAGCGCCGCGGCGGATGATGAGAAGCGAAAAACGGTAGCCGCGGCATGGCCTACGCAACGCCTGGCAGGCACTGGTAAGGCGCTGGCCTCGGCGTTAGCGTCGCTGAATTTCAGCACCACGCTTGTGCCGTGGCAGGAAGATTCGCCGCGTGGCCAGCCATTTACCTTGCGCATCGAGGCACGTAGCGAAGAGACGATCGACGAAGTAAAAACGGCGCGCCTTTTCCAGCGCATTGCCGGGGCTAAGGCAGAACGCGACACACTCACGCTGCGCATGCTGCGCGAAGCATCAATGCCGCTTTATTTTGCAACCGCTACGGCGCAAGGCAACCACATGCGCATGGGGCCGCGCCCAGCGATGCCCAGCAGTGAAGCCAACCAATTAACACTCGCCACCGCACAGCACGCCGCCGGGCGATACCGCATCTCGCCGTGGCGTCTACGCCTTGCTGTCGGCGATTCGGCTACCGCGCACGCTACCGTTTATCACGATTACCGCCACATCACCGTCAGAGGCTAACCAATGGCAAATTTTCCCGGCTTGGTCTTAACCACCGCAGGCCGCAATCTACAAACAAAAGCGCAGATCGGCGCGGCGCTCAAATTTACCCGCGTCGGGCTGGGCGATGGCTCCACCAGCGCACCGGACGCCATGAGCGAGCTAAGCAATGAGCTGCTTTCGCTCAGCATCCAAGATTTTGAGGTTGTTGGCGACGGCACCTCCCGCATGCGCGTCATCATGACCAATGAGTCGTTGACCAACGGATTTTTCGTGCGTGAAATGGGCGTCTTTGCCGAAGACCCGGACACCGGCGAAGAGCAGCTCTACAGCTACACCAACGCAGGCAACCAGCCGGACTTCCTGCCCGCCGGTGGCGGTGCCACGCTGGTCGAAAACGTCTTTGATCTCTACACCGTGGTCGGCAACGCGCAAAACGTCACTGCCGTCATCAACGACTACATCACGATAGCGACAAAGCAAGACATCGATGTCATCCGTCCGCAGCTAATGCCGGTGGGCGGCCTGACTCATCAGCTCGCCCGCAAGCGCTCAAACACCGACGGCGATGTCGAATGGTTCGATCCAGAAGAAGGCATCAATGTCGCGGTGGAATCCCTCGAAGAACGCCGCGTCGCGGTCGCCGGTCAGCGCGCCTTTAGCCTCGCCATCGTCAGCACGCGCGGCATGGCCGCCTACGTCAACGGCCAGCGCGTCCCGCGTAGCGGCTGGGAACCGCTCGGCGAAACACAAATGCGCTTTGCGGCCGAGCTAAACGCCGGTGACGAAGTCCTGTTCGTGCGAAATGAAGAAGTGGGCGAACTGGTGTTACCCCGCGTGTCGCTTGATGGTCCCGACCTCATCTTTCCCGAGAGCGTCAACACCTACACCATCACTGACTATGACGGATTCGCCCAGTACGAAGTGACCGCCAGCCGGGGCACCGTCAGCCGCAGCAGTGGCACCATCACGCTAACGCTCGATGCCAGCGAACCCGATGGATCGTTAGACCTCAACATTACCCGCGACAACGCCGGGGTGACGTATCCGCTGGCAGTCGGCGCGCCGACCGTTGCAGCGCCCGAGCTAACCGGGCCAAGTAATGGCGCGACCGGTGTCGAGCTATCGCCCACACTGCAAGCCACCGCGTTTCGCACCTACCCAGGCGACTACGACGCCCACGCGACCAGTGATTGGCAGATCGCCAGCGATGCCGCGTTCACGACCATCGTTTGGGAAAGCGCCGCGAATGAGGGCAACCTAACAAGCATCGGCGTACCCGCTGGCGTACTGGACAAAACAACCCAGTACTACGCCCGCGCACGCTATAACGGCGCAAGCCTCGGCGCGTCTGCGTGGTCAGCCGTGGTGGAGTTTGAAACGACTGATCAATACATCGTCACGCCCAGCATTACCGCCCCGGTAGACGGCGCAACCAATCAGCCCGAGTCGCCGGTGCTGGAGTGCAGCGCGTTTGCCACCGACCCAGCCGGTAGCGATACACACTTCGCCACCTCATGGAGAGTGAGTGACAGCCAGGGCAACGTGGTCTGGGAAAAGCTCAACGACAGCGCAAACAAAACTGGCATCGCGATTCCAGCGGGTTTGCTGCAAGAGTCGATGACCTACACCGTAGAGGTGCGGCATATCGGCGAGAGCCTCCCTGCCAGCGCTTGGTCTAATGCTTTTTCGTTCACGACGTCCGCCTCGTTCGTACCTGAATCGGGCGAGGCGGGCGTGCCATTTGGTGGCGGTTATTTCGTGTCGCGAATGCTTGATGAACAGGGTTTGGAGTACGCGCTGGTGATCTCTCCGAAGGCCGAGGGAGAGCCCAGTGGTAATGTCACGTGGTATGGAGCTGATGGGTTTTGTAACTCGATGACGACGGGCGGGCACGAAGACTGGAGGCTCCCCACGCCTGATGAGGCAATGGCGCTGTACTGGAATTTCAAACCGACCACAGACAGCAACAATCTTGCTACATCAGTGGGGGGCAGTGATCTTATTATTCCCCCGACTGAGGATTACACCACCAACAGTCCTGGGCGAACGACAGTCCCCGGCTTTACAGCCGGTGGTAATGAAGCCATTGAATCAGCATGGCACTGGGGAACGACCGCAGGAGCTAGCGCGAATCGCTTTGGCTTCACGGATGGACGGCATTACACAGGGAACAAGGGCAACACAGATTATTTCCGCGCTGTCCGCCGACATTACATCTAATCGAGGTGATCCATGAAACCCATTGAATTTGTCAAAGTGGACGCCCGCGACGGACGCCCCGCTACGGAATACCCAGCCCGCCATGGCCCCGCCGACCCCGTGGAGAACATCACTATTCTATGGTGGGAAGGCAGCAACCCCGCGCACTACTTCGGTTTGGTCGCTAACGACCGCCAGATCGACGTGCCAGGCGTACTGCGCGAGATCAGCACTGAAGAGTGGGCCAAGCTCATCGAGCAGCGCCGCGCGGTGCGCTTGCAAGAGCTAGCCGACCATCGTTTCCAGATCGAAACCGGTGGCGTAACGCTGCCCGACGGCTCACGCATACTCACCGATCGCGAAAGCCAGGCACAAGTAAACGCCGCTTACACCACGCTGCGCGATAATTTTCTGACGACCGCCGACTTCAAAGGCGAAAACGGCTGGGTCACGATCACGCTCGACGAGATCACCCCAATTGCTAAAGCAGTGGCCTGGCATGTGCAGCCGTGTTTCACGGCCGAGCGCCGCGTCAGTGAGAAAATTAACGCCGCCGAAGGTGCTGAAGCACTGCATGCAATCAACATCGCAGCGGAGTTTGCCGCAGCGCTGGAAGCACTCAACGCAGCAGCGCTGGAAGCGGAAGCCACCACCGGCTGACGCTTAACCACTGAACTACACCGACCCGCCTAATGGCGGTTTTTTTGTGCCTGGAGAAAGCCCAATGGCTGATAGCCAAAACCGTCGCAAATACCGCGTCGTCGTTCCGTTCCCCCATAAGGGCGGGCACTGGACGCAGAAAGGCCAGGAGCTTGAGCTCCTGCGTTGTGAAGCCGAGCAGCTCGTGCGCGCAGGGCGCCTGCAGCCGGTTAAACCCACTACGGCCGTCGCGGCCGCTAAGAAAGGCAAGTAACCGATGGCTGAGATTCCAAATTTTGACCACAACGGCATCTCGATCAATACGACCGAGCCGCCAGCGCCGATGGGACCGCTCTCGGGCACGATCCCTGGCTGGGTGGGTACCGCGCCTGATCGTGATGCCAGCCTGCCGTTGAACGTGCCGATCCGCATTGCGAACACGAAAGACGCAGCGCTGCTGGACACCGTCGGTGAAGAGGCGGGCACGTTGTTTCATGCCGTTTCGCAGACGCTGAAGAAAGCCCAGTGCGTCCAGTACGTGATTATCGTTGAAGAGGCGACCACCGCCGAAGGCGAGCCAGACCTCGCGGCCACCACGGCCAAGATCATCGGCGGCATTGATGTCGAGAGCGGTCAAAAGACCGGTATCTCTGCGATCCCTACCGCTGCCGAGGTGCCGAATGTCATCGCCGCGCCGGGCTTCAGTCACCAAAAAGAAGTCATCGATGCGCTGGCCAGCATGGGGCGCCGGATCCGCGCGCGGGTGCTGGTCGACGCACCAGACGAAGCGGTGTCGGGAATTACCGCCTTTAGCGAGACGTTAGGCGGTCCGGGGCTTGGCTACGAAGGCGTTTACATGGCCTACCAGCAGTGCCAGGTGTACTCCAAAGCAGCGCTAGGTCAGATCTTCGTGCCGCCCAGCACGATGGCCATGGGCTGCTTTGCAGCAGTGAAGCCGTGGGAGAGCCCAGGCAACCAGGGCGTGTACATCGACGGCGTGAGCCGGGATATCGATTACAACATCCTGGATAAAACGCACGAGGGCGACTTGCTCAACCGTTTTGGCGTGAGCTACTTCGCGCGCACCTCGCTGGGTGGTTTCTCGCTGATCGGCAACCGAGCGCTGGATGGATCGTTCATCTCGCACACGGGCCTTGCTGACGAGATCGGCCGGAAGCTGTGCAAAACGGCACAGAAAGCGATGGCCAAAAACCTCGACATGGCGTTTATGCGCCAAGAGCTGCGCCGGATCGACAACTTTGGGCAGAACTTGGTGGCCCAGGGCGTGCTGCCGATTTTCGAGTGCTACCTGCACCCAACCTTGAACACCGTCGACGAGTACCGCAACGGCACCTGGTACATCGTGCTGAACTACGCGCGTTACTCGCCAAATGAACACATGGTCTATCAGCTGAACGCGTCTGAAGACCTGATCGGCACCTTCGTGGAGAGCATGCTCAATGGCTGAACGTACACGCCGCCTACTAGCGGGCACATTCCAGGGCTACCCGCTCCTTGAGGAGATCGAGGAGTTCACTCCGACCAACATAGAAAAGACGATGGAAGCCTCGCGCGGTGGTCGCTTCGTTTCGCGCGAATTGATGGTCGGGCTAGAGAACATGACTGCTTCGATCGTGCTCACCGGTGCAGACTCGGCGATGTTTGCCGACCTTAACCCGCCGACCGGTGAGGATGTCGAGCTCTACGTGCGCGAGTCCTGGGAAACCGAAGAGGGCGAAGCCGTCTCGGTTAAGCACGAGATCACTGGCACGGTCAAAAAAGTGGAGTCGCGCGCGGTCAAGATGGGCGAGTTCCCGCAGCGAACGGTCGAGCTGGCTGTGATCGCCAGCAAACGTACCGAAGGCGATACGTTGATTCACAACATCAACGTGCGTACTCAGGTAGTCGATCTCGGCAGTGGTGACATGATGGAAGCTCACCGACGCGCCGCTGAAGTATAAATCCACCTCACTGCTATCTGCGCCGCCCCGACCTTAGTGCCGGGGCGGCGTTTCTTTTTGTCTGCCTGAAGGATCCTGACCAATGTGGAAGCCCGAACCTATCACCCTGACGTGGCCGATCGATCACGATGGTGCGCGCCTTGAAAAGCTGCCGCTGCGTGCAGTTACCAAAGCTGAATATGATAAGCACGTTTTGCCGCTGAAAGACGGCACCCAGCAGTTCGTTGCGATGGCCACGCTGGCCACCGGGCTGCCGGAGAAAGTGATCAAGACGCTCAAGCGGCCTGACTTTAATAGCCTGGCTGAATGGCTGCGCAAGATGAGCGGTAAAAATGCCGACGAGTTTAGAACAATCAGCGCGGAGGAGTTCCTCAAGATCACTGATCCGGAGTGGCCTGAGTACAACGATCCCAACGATTACCGCCAGATTAACGACCATGAATACCTCGAAATTACCGACCCTGACGCGCCTAAGCTACTGGTGCCGATCACCAGTGATGATGGCGGTTTGATCTATCAGGTCACTCTGGAAGTGCCCGCCCTTGAGGCAACGATCCTGATGGAGAAGAAGACCGATATTGAAGATCAGAATCTATTCATCAACATGCACTGCACCGGGCTTTCCCGCGAGGAGCTGGGCCGGTTGTCGTTGCCTGACTGGAATCAAATTCAGGCGAGGATTACCCGTTTTTTGGCCGACACGGGGGATTATTTTTGCGGCGTGACATCGACACGCTGACCGATGTGATCCCTCTGGTTTACCACGTTAGCGAAGCCGAGATCCTGTCGTGGAAACCTGACAAAGCCATGCGCCGCTACGAATTAGCGGTGCAGCGGCTCAACCCTAAACGCCGAGGAGGGTAGCGCGTGGCTGAATCCAGATATTCTATCCGGCTCGCTGCCCAGGATGCCTTCAGCAGTACGTTTCGCGCTTTTGAGGGTGTCTCTGAAGACGTTGCTGATGCGGTGCGTGACCAGCAGAAGGAACTGCGCGAGCTCAACCGCGCGGCGCGTGATGTCGACGGTTACGACCGCCTGCAGCGCAAGCTTGGGGAGACGGCGACCGAGCTGACGTCCGCGCGCACCGAGCAAGCCAGGCTTGCTCGGGAGATGAGCGAGGCTGAGAACCCCAGCCAGCGGCTGACGCGGGCTTATGATCGCGCCACTGCCAAGGTTAAAACGCTGGAAAGCGCCGAGCGTGGCCACCGCAATGAGTTGGGTCGCGTTAGCCGATCGCTGTCGGATGCCGGTGTTGATACCAACAACCTGGCCGAAGAGCAGCGACGCCTGGAGCGCTCGATCGAGAGCGCGAACGGCGCTTTGCAAAGCCAGCGTGGCCGCCTGGACGCCGTGCGTGACGCTCAAGGCCGTATCGATGCGAACCGTAACGCTAGGGCAGACCTTCGCGGTAGAGCGGTGGAAACGGCAGCGCTGGGCTATCTCGCATCGCGCCCGATCAATCAGGCGATGGACGTTGAAACCGCTGCGGCCGAATACGCCAAGGTGGCCAACGGCGTCACGCCTGAGCAGATCCAGGCGATGGCCTCGGCCAACCTGCGCATGTCGACCGAGCGGCAGTTCGCTGCGGCCCAGCTGAGCGCGGTCGACCTGTTCCGTATTCAGGCGTCGGCTGCCCAGGGTGGCATCGCTTCCGAAGAGGTGATGCCGTTCACGCGCACCGCCGCGACGATGGCGGCAGCGTTTGATATGAGCGCTGACGATGCCGGTGACACGCTGATGGCGTGGCGTGCCGGTATGGGGCTCGACCAGGGGCGGGCCAACCTGCTGGCCGATGCCAGCAATGAGCTGGGCAACACCTTCAACGCCCAGTCGGGTGATATTGCTGATGTATTGCGCCGCCAAGGCGCTGTGGCGATGTCGTCGGGCTTTAGCGAACTTGAAACCGCTGCCCTTTCGGCGGCGCTGCTCAACGGCGGTGCTACCCGCGAGGTGTCGGCGACGGCGCTGAAGAACCTGACCGGTGCGCTGACCAAAGGCGATGCAGCATCGAACCCGCAAAAGCAGGCGCTTTCCACGCTGGGTTTCGACTCGGTAGCGCTCGCCAGCTCAATGCAGTCGGATGCTGTGGGCACCACGCTTGAAGTGATCGATGCGCTGCAGCAGGCACCGCCTGAGCAGCTCTCGGCGCTGGTAACGCAGATCTTTGGCGAGGATAGCAAGGGCGCGATCATGCCCTTGTTGGCCAACACCGATGCGTTACGCCAGGCGTTTGCGTTGGTGGCCGACGAGCAGTCCCTGATGGGCTCATCGGCGCGAGAAGCGGCGGGGCTTTCCGAGACGTCGCGCACCACCTGGAACCGCACGCTCTCGTCGTTTGGTCGACTGACCGCGATCGTTGGCACGGCAATGCTGCCTGCCTTTGAGGCGGTGGCCAATCCGGTGGCGGATGCGGTCAATCTGGTCGCTGACTTCGCGGAGGAAAACCAAGGGCTGGTGGGCGTGCTTGCCGCCGGTGCGGCGGGCATCGTCGCGCTCAAGACGGCAGCGCTGGGTCTCCAGTTCGGCAAGCTGATGCTTGGCCAGGGTGCGAACTACGCGCGGCTGGCCAATGCCCGTTCAGGGCTGAATACCCGACAGGCTCAAACGGCTCGCGCGGCAGACGGTGCCACGCGGCGCTTAAACGCGGCCATGAACATGCTAGGCCGTGGCGGCGCTGCCGGTGCGGCTGGGCGTCGCGCCCGCACAGCGGGCCGGGCAACGGCCGGTGCTACAGGTGGTGCGCCGCGCCGAGCCACCGTGCCAGCTGCCAATACACGCATGGCGGGGATGTCCTTTGCCCCAGTGGGCGGGGCGGCTTCAACGGCTGCGCCTGCTGCTGGTAATGCGGCGCGTGGTGGTTGGCGTGGTGGTCTATCGCGCGCGGGCGACCTGGCCAACCGGGCAAGCAACAGCCGGGTGGCGAGATGGGGTGGCCGTGCAGCGGTGCCGCTGATGCTGCTGGGAGGTGCTGCTCAAGCGGCTCATGCAGCAGGCGAGGGCGATGCTGAGGGCGTTGGTAGCGCAGTCGGCAGTATGACCGGCGGGCTGGGGGGTGCTTGGGCCGGTGCGGGTGCCGGTGCAGCACTTGGCACGATGGTTTTGCCGGGCGTCGGTACGGCAGTGGGTGGTGCGGCTGGTGGCCTGATCGGTGGTGTTGCTGGCTCGCGTGCCGGCCAGTGGATCGGCGAAAAGGCCGGCGGATTCTGGAACTGGGCAACCGGCGGCGACGACAAGCCCAAGGCGGCGCTGGATCCTTCCGCCGTGAATGCGGCCGCGCATGTGGGCATGCCGAAACCGGCGCTGATCTCCCCGGAAGCGCTGATTGCAGCTAACCGGGTGGCGTCTCCCGAGGATGCGGCGCGGGAAGTCACTGAGAACAACGATAACCGCACGATCTCACCGACGTTTGACATCAAGATCGAGTCGAGCGGCGACCCCGCGCGTGACGAGGTGCTGCTCGATCGGCTGATGGAGCGGCTACGTACTGAGCTAATGCCCATGCTGCAGGGCGGCGGGCTGGATGTTCGCCTAGATGCATCACTAACCGACGGAGGGGCTTGATATGGCGCGACAGCAGCTATCGCTGGGCGGATTCGTGTTCAGTCAGCAGGGCGAGTTCGCTTACGAGACGCTGGAGCGCAAGTCGTCTGGCGGCTGGCAGCGGATCGATATCGTCAACGCCAAGCCAAGGGCGCACAACACCGGCCAGGGTGCCGAGACGGTGCGCCTGCGGGGCAAGGCTTTTTATGCCTATGGCATGGACAAGCTCGACGAGCTGCGCGCCCTGCAGGCGAAGCGTGAACCGCTCACCCTGGTCGATGGCCATGGGATGAACTGGGGCCGCTGGACGTTCGACGACTTAAACGAGAACCAGGAGCGCATCATCGACGACGGCACGGCGATGATCGTCAGATGGGAAATGTTGCTGACGGAGTACAGCGATGAGGAAGATCCGCAGCCGGGCGGGTGATACCGCCAACGGCATTCTGTACCGGGAGACCGGCCGTTACGACGACGCCGCCGAGGAAGCGCTGTGGCAAGTCAATCCAGGCTTGGCCGCTTATGGTCCAACGCTGCCATCGGGCGTGACCGTCTACGTGCCCGAGATCCAGGAGACGCCGACCCCAGCCAAGGTGACTAACGTATGGGACTAATGGGATACACGCCGCTGGTTGAGGCCGACGGCGCTAATGCAGGGCTGATCAATTCCCGGTTAATCCGTTGGGAGCGTGTCGACGCGGCGGGGCTTGAGTCCGATCGGCTGACACTGGTGGTGGACACCGAAGGGCTGGATGGCCTGCCCAGCGACGGTGGGCGGATCCGCTGGCGTGAGGGCTACGCCGAAACGGGCCTGTGGGACAAGGGCGCGTTTCGCGTGACGCGCACGACGCCACAGCTTTTCCCGATGGCCATGAGCATTGTGGCCACCGCTGCGCCGTTTGAGGCGCAGGACGATAGCTCGTTTCGTGAGCGCCGATCGGCAAGCTACGGGCCGACTACGTTCGGCGAGATCTTCCGGCAGCTGGTACGTCGCCATGGTTTCCAGCCGCGCATTGCGCCGGAGCTCGATGCGCTGCCGATCGATCACGTTGACCAGGCCGACGAGACGGATATGGGTTTTCTGACGCGCATCGCGGCAAAGCATGACGCAGTGACCAAGCCAGTGGAGGATCTTTACGTTCTGGCCCGGCGCGGCCAGGTGAAAAGCGTCAGCGGGCAATCGCTGCCGCCGGTCACGCTCTCGGTACCGCAGGAAAATAGGCCGGGTGCGGGCAGTTTTGTGTCTGCCTCGGTGGATCGCTCCGGTCGCCAAGAGTTTGCCGGTGTGCGGGCGAGCTGGTACGACGACGAAGCCGCTAAGACGGTGACGGTAGAAGCGGGAGAGAAGCCGTTCAAAACGCTGCGACAGCAGTATCAGAGCGAGGCTGAAGCTCAAGCGGCCGCGCAGGGTGAGCAGCGAAAGTTAACCCGGCAAGCGGCAAAGCTAACGGTCGACGCGCCTGGCGATCCTCGTTTCGTGGCTGAGGGTTTGATCATCCTGGATGACACCTGGCCAAGCCACATGCGGGGAACGTGGTCGGTCGACAAGGTAACGGCGCGCGGTGAGAAAAGCGGTTATCGCTGCCGGATAGAAGCGACTTGGCCAGAAGGCCGAGAAGAGTAGATGGAGGGCGCGACAGCGGTGCTGGAACACTGCTGCCGCGCTGACACACTCGATGCACCGAGTGGGCCAGCCATGGCCCCCCATGCCTGCACAGGCGCTGGGGAGGCTAACCGATAAGTTACTGACCCACAAGGACGAAGATGTCTAAACCATTCATTACCTGGATGGGCGGCAAACGCCGCCTAGCTAAGCACATTCTGCCTAACTTCCCCGACCACCAGTGCTACGTTGAGCCGTTCGCGGGTGGTGCGGCGCTGTTCTTCATGAAGCAACCCAGTAAAGTCGAGGTGATCAACGACACTAACAGCGACCTGGTCAATCTCTACCGGGTGGTGCAGAACCACTTAAAAGAGTTTGTACGTATGTACGAATGGTCGTTGGTGTCGCGCGAGATGTTCGAGTGGGAAAAGCTCAAGCACGTTGACACGCTGACGGATATTCAGCGCGCCGCGCGGTTCTACTACCTGCAGCAGCAAGGCTTTGGCGGTAGGCTCAATTCCAACTTTGGCACATCGACCACGTCCGGGCCTGGGTTCAACCTGCTGCGGATCGAGGAGACGCTCAGCCAGGCGCACATGCGCTTGTCACGCGTCTTTGTCGAGAACATGGACTGGAAAGCGATCATTAAGCGTTACGATCGCCCGCATACGCTGCACTACCTGGACCCGCCGTATTGGGCGACCGCTGGCTATGATTGCGAGTTCCCGTTTGAGCAGTATGAGGCGATGGCCACGCTTGCCCGCGAGATCCAGGGCAAGATGATTATCTCGATCAATGATCACCCTGATATACGCCAGGTGTTTTCCGGTTTTCGGATCGAGGAGATCTCGCTCAACTACACGGTGGGCGCGAGTAACAGCAAGAAAGCCAAAGAGTTGGTGATTTATAACTGGTAGGCAAAAAGAAACCCCATCGCCGAAAGGCGGTGGGGCTTTTTTTGTGTCTGGCGTTTGGCTAGTTGAGTTGATCCCAGGGCACTGAGCCGGGCAGATCCTCGCCGGGCTCGCGTGGGCGCACTTGGGCGAGCTTCGCTTGGCGATCGGCGGGCGCTGCTAGCCGGTACGCTTCTAGCGTGTTGATTGCCCTGCCGTTGGCTGTTGTCCAGATCGGTCGGCCGTCCTGCTCACCGACGCGAATCCAGACCGGCCCTTGGTCGCTATCGCTCCACCGGCATGCCGCCCAGTCGTGGCCCTGGACGTCATCGGTGCGGGTGCAGGTCGCGGCCCTGCCGGTTTCCTGGATGACCAGTTCGAGCTGGCGTTCGTCTTTGCGGCCTTGGTCGCTTAAATAGGCAATGACAGCGCCAACGGCGGTCACGCCGAGAATGATCTTTGTGATGGTTTTCATACCGTTCCCCTGCGTTATATCAGGGGAAGGTTATCATGGTGTGCGCGGCATCGCGGTGTGGAGAGTGCAACAAAAAGCCCTGCCGGGTGGCAGGGCTGGGGTGGGTTAGATGCTGTCGTCCGGCTGTATGTCAACGATCTCGGCCTTGATCAACATGTTTTTGAGGAAGTCTTCTCGCTCATCTTCCTCATCGGCGCACTCCATCGACTCGGTGCCATCTGTGCTGTTCATGTAGATCACAGCGTAAGTATCGTCACTCATGTAAACGCCAAGCCTATCCAGGTTTTCATAGGCTTGCTCGACGGCGCTGTCGATGACTCTAAGTCCGGTGCAGTTGCCGCCCACCTGCACCTCCATTTCTTTGCGGTATTTCCATAGGCCGAAAGTGAGCCGGACGGTCTGTTTGGCCATGCGTCCTGAGTTAGTAAGGTTGGGATCATAATCCATAAAGCCGCGCGGCTCGGCTTCGAGCATTTTGGTAGTCGCTTCGACAAACTGCTCTCGATCCATCCAGAACACCCAGCCGAATCGATCCAACTTGCCCTGAATGGCTGGCTGCTTCGTGACAAAAGTAACCTCGTTTTTATCACCATCTTTTTCAACATCGACTAAGCAGTCGTCGATAGCATCAATCTCAAGATTTTCACAGCCAATAGAGTTGAGGATCGCTGTGATCGCGTATTCGTTTTTTTGGTTGCACATAATTATTTCCTTTTGATTAGCGACGAGGGCGGCGACGTTTGGGCGATCCCATCTCTTCGAGGATCTCGATCAAGTAATCCGCCAAAGCGATCAGGTAGCGGGTAGCTGCCACCAGGAAGCGGCCTATCTGCTTGAGCGCTTTCATTGCCCACCTCTCAGTGCCGTGTGGGCATTTTTCAGGTGTTGATCATCGAAGTGACGCTTTTCCCGTACCCGGCGGGCCATGGGGCTATCGCTAGGGCTACGGCGTTCCCATGCTTGGGCAAACGGCGCGAGCGCTGTTTCTAGCGCCTGTATGCGCGCCTGCTGGCGTTCGAGCGCTTGCTCGATGCGTGAGATCGTGTTGCTCATGCGGGCGCTCCCAGCAGCCTTAGCAGGCTGCGTGCGACACAGGCGGGGGTGTTTTCATCGGAGGCGTAGCGCTCGACCAGTTGCCGGTGCGCCAGCACGTTTTGCAGCGTTATTCTGCGGATTGTGGTAATCTCTTGCTTCGACATAGCAGTCCATCCTCGGTTTGTTTATGTCTGCCTGGTAGTCGGTAGCCGCCGACTGCCGGGCTTTTTCGTTTTAGGGCTAATCGCCCAGGATCCGGTCGATATCCTTCACCTCGTACTGCCCTTCCCCCTTCCGGTACTTCTCGAAAAGATCCTGCACCGCTTCGTCTAGAAACGTTTTCACCGGCACGTTATCGCGGCTCATTGAGCGCATCATGCTCAGCTTGCTGTGGATGTCCGGATGCGTGTCGTAGATCACCCGCCGTGGTTTTACATCTTCCTTTACGTCGCGCATGGCGCGCTCTACGTGCTTCGGCGCTTCCTTCGGTGCTTCTGCAGCGGCTTCCTTAGCTGCTGCAGGCTTTCGCGTCGTCAGCTTTTTCCGTTCAGCCATTGATGAACTCCAGTGTCTCTTTGCCCAGGGTTTCGATCTCCTGGCGGGCCTTGTCGCCCTCGGGTAGATCCATCACGCTGCCGCCGTTGGCACAGTCGGCATACGCCACGCGCTGAGTGGTTAGCGCGTTGAAGATTGGCAGGTTGTACTCGGCCAGTGCTTCGCGTACTTCGCGCCCCAGGTGGGTGTTCTTGATCGCCCGCGACACGACGAACGCCGCTTTAGGCTTGCCGTCGGTCACTTCTTGCCGGGCGTGGATTAGGTCGACGAGATCTTCACAGGCGTAGATGTCGAACGGGCTAGGCTGGCAGGGGATCAGCACCAGGTCAGCAATCTTGATCGCTGGTGTGATCAGCTCGCTGATTTGCGGCGCGCCATCCAGGATCACGTAGTCATAGCCGCCAGTAACGCGCGGTAGGTCGCGAGCGACCTGCTTGCCCATGCCCATTACCGGGAAAACGTCCTCGCTTTCGCGTGTCTCGCTCCACTCAGTAGAGCTGCCCTGCGGGTCTAGATCGACAAGCACCACCTTGTGGCCTTGCGAGTGCAGCCAGCACGCTAGATTGGTCGCGACGGTAGTCTTGCCAGCCCCGCCCTTTTGGTTCAGTAGCGCAATAACCTTTGCCATTGGTCCGTATCTCCTCGGTTTTTGTATCGTACAAACGTACATTAGCACAAAAGTACAAAAGTACAAACATTATTTCACAAGTCGTATGTGGTGCTTTTCTCGCGCCGATCCTTTCTAAACCTACCGCGACCCGCTAACCACGCGCCTTCCAGGCAGGAAGCGCGAGCGCCGCTCGCTACCAGTCCCTTTCATACACCAGCCTTGTGGCTGCCTTTTCGCTTATCCCTGCCACTACTAGCACCTTATCCACTCAATTTGATAACCAAGCCATTTAGTTAAAAAGCACCGCTAATAATAGCGGGCTAAATATGTATGCAATCCAATAGCACATACATACATAGCCGCACCACT
>AXCI01002328.1_pt1 | contig 31079 bp, 29 predicted proteins | sample 182571 | NCBI WGS metagenome assembly AXCI01 (sample SAMN02359225, study PRJNA218796) | groundwater metagenome | isolation source: Mt. Simon Sandstone pore water sample D5872 at 1.8km depth, Illinois-Basin... | place: USA: Decatur, Illinois | collected 2009-05 | reverse complement strand
GGTTTTTAAAACCAAATTTGATAAAAGCATCAGCGTGCTTAGCTGATATTGCGAATCGAATCTGGAACCAGCGACTCCATGCCAAGATCAGCAATGCTATGGGCACCTGTAAGGGTCATTGCAACGCGCATCTCCTTTTCAAATAGCTCAAGTAAATGAGCAACGCCTGCCTCACCGGCCGTAGCAAGTGCATAGATGTAAGCGCGCCCAAGCAGTACCGTATCAGCTCCCATCGCGATCATGCGAACCACATCCAGCCCGCTACGCACACCGGAATCGGCCAAAATTGCCAAGTCCCCCTTAACTGCATCCGCTATAGCAGGCAAGGCACGCGCGGTTGAGGGAACACCGTCCAGCTGTCGTCCACCGTGATTAGACACAACAATCCCATCTGCACCAAAGCGAACCGCATCACGAGCATCCTCAGCATCGAGTATGCCCTTAATAATCATCGGGCCATCCCATTGCTCACGAATCCACTCCAGATCTTTCCAAGAGATGGAGGGGTCAAAGTTATCACCAAGCCAGGCAATATAGTCTTCAAGCTGAGTTGGTTTACCGCGATAATCCGATACGTTACCCAGGTCATGCGGGCGTCCATGAACGCCCACGTCCCACGCCCATAATGGATGCATTGCGGCTTGAAGCATGCGCTTCATTGGTCCGCCCTTACCGCTCATGCCAGAGTGAGCATCGCGATAGCGCGCGCCCGGCACCGGCATATCGACGGTAAAAATCAGCGTTTTGACGCCAGCGGCCTTAGCTCGCTCCAGGACATGCTTCATGAACCCCCTATCTTTCAGCACATAGAGCTGAAACCAGATGGGCCGATCAATTGCCGAAGCTACTTCATCAATGGGACATACCGATACGGTGGAAAGTGTGAACGGTATACCTTTACTAGCCGCAGCCCGCGCCGCCTGAACTTCGCCGCGTCTGGCATACATACCTGCCAAACCTACCGGCGCAAGAGCAACCGGCATGGCAAGCTTTTCACCGAACAGCTCAGTTTCAAGTGAAAGCGTGGACATATCCTTCAGCACGCGCTGACGCAACGCGATACTGGAAAGGTCCTCAACATTACGCCGGAGCGTATGCTCGGTATAAGACCCGCCGTCTGCATAATGAAAAAGAAAAGGAGGAATGCGACGCTTAGCAGCTTGGCGGTAATCTGTGGATGCTGAGATGATCATAGCGAGCCCTGTATAGTGGGTGCGCTAAACACCGGCGACCCAAAATGAAAATTGGTTTTACCAATTTACAAAAACGTATCGTCAACACTAGTGAGCCGCTATAAGCGTGTCAAACGGAGATACCGCTCTAGAGCCCCTCAGCGCGCTATACTTTAGTTTAAACCCGTTACTTATTGCGACAAATAACGCGAAAACTCGCTTTACCTGCGCTTGAGCTCACTCCCCAAAGCTCTTAATATTGGTCTTACCAATTAAGGGAGCTAATCACCATGGGCTATTCAATATGAGCTACCCACCGCTCCGCCAACAGCGCTTGGCCGACGTCATTACCGAACGCCTTGAAGCTATGATGCTGGAAGGTAGCTTGAAACCCGGGCAACGCTTACCTCCCGAACGTGAATTAGCCGAACGGTTCGGGGTTTCGCGCCCCTCATTACGGGAAGCTATCCAGAAATTAGCCGCCCGCGGCTTACTTACCAGCCGGCAGGGCGGCGGAACCTTTGTTAACGACGACCTTAGCAATGGTTATACCGACCCCTTGTTAGAAATGCTTTCCCGTCACGACGAGTTCAACCTAGATTTACTCGAATTCCGCGATGCAATGGAAGGAATCTCTGCTTATTACGCGGCATTGCGTTCAACACCTGCCGACAAAGCCGTCCTTATCCAACGCTTTGAAGAACTCGATGGCGGTTTTGCCGGTGCGGATCCTATTCAAGAAGCAAAACTGGACGCAGCGTTCCACCTCGCGATTGCCGAAGCCGCCCACAATGTTTTGCTGCTACATACCATTCGCGGCATTTTTCACCTGCTAGAGAAGAGTATTGTGAACAACTTGGCCCATTTATTTGCCAAGGAGGGTTCGCGCAGCCAGTTAATGCAGCAGCATCGCGCCCTGCTCAATGCAATTTTGGAGGGTCGGGCTGAGGATGCCCGAGCTCGAGCCCATGAACACCTCGTGTTTGTCGAAGAAGGGCTTCTCGAGATGGCGCGAGCTGAGACGCGGGCCCAGCGCGCCCTTCGCCGCGCCCAAGGCAGTAGCAAGACGCCAGCATGAACAGCGCTGGCATAAATAACCAAACGCCCGCCCCACTGCCCCTGCGCTGGCGACGTCTGTGGCTGCTGGTGGCTTCACTCGGCTTGCTGTTTTGTATGTGGCAGGCCGCCCAACTGGCACGTGAACAAGCTCTTTCCAACTTACAGGACGATGCTGAAAATGAGCTACGGCTGTCTGCCGCTAACTTAAACGGCTATTTACTGCGCTACGACTACCTGCCGCAAATGCTTGCAACGCGGGAAGGGGTGCAGCGCTTTTTGGCCTCTCCTGACAGTCAAGATCCGATGCCACTGAATATGCTCCTGGATCGTTTTCGCTTTACAGCAGGGGTTTCAGACGTCTATTTACTCAATCGCGAAGGCGACACGATTGCGGCCAGTAATTGGCATCGCCCCAACACCTTCATTGGTCAAAACTACGCTTTCCGCTCCTACTACACTGATGCCATAGCCGGGGGCCAGGGGCGATTTTTTGGCTTGGGCATCAAGTCTCTTGAGCGTGGCTACTACTTTTCATCACCCGTGTGGCTAGACGATACCTCCCCCGATGCGCAGCCAGACGGCGTGCTAGTGGTTAAAGTGCTGCTAGATGACGTTGAAGAGAGCTGGGCCGAGCAGGACGCCGAACTATTTGTCACCGATAGCGACAACATCATTTTTATGGCCAGCCACCCTGGGCTGCGTATGAACGCACTCTATTCGCTCACCGATGAACAGCGCCAAAGCCTGCGAGAAACCCGTCGCTATGCCATGGAGCCATTGACTCCTTCCGGCATTGAAGTCGTTGCGCCTTATAGGCTGGGCAGCCAGTTGGTGAGTTTTTCCCAAGGCCCGCTGAGCGAGGGAGATTACCTAAGCCTGACCCGACCTATCCCTGAATTTGGCTGGCAAATGCATATTTTAAAGCCGTTAACACCGGTCATTAGCGCCCAGTGGATTGCGGCACTGATGGCGGGCGGCCTTTACGGCGTGGTCACGCTAGGCGCGGGTATTGGCTGGCAGCGCCTGAGGCTGCGCCGTGAGCGTGAAGCGTTCGCCGAACGGGAGCGCAACACCTTGGCACGCGTTCGTGATGAACTAGAAGTCAGTGTGGAACGACGCACCCGAGACTTAGTGGCCAGTAACCAACGCTTGTCTGATGAAATTGAAGAGCGACGCCGCGCTGAAGCCAACTTACGTCAAACCCAAGATGAGCTGATTCAAGCGGCCAAACTGGCGGTCCTGGGGCAACTGGCGGCGGGCATCAACCATGAATTGAATCAGCCGTTGGCGGCTATTCGCGCCTACGCAGAAAACGCCCGCCGCTTCATGGCTCTGGCTCGCCACGACAAGGCGGACGCCAACCTTGAACAGATTGTTGAACTGACAGAGCGCATGGCGGATATCAGCGCGCAGCTACGACAGTTTTCGCGCAAGAGCAGCGAGCGCCAGGAGACGATATCGATACAAGCCTGTATCGACTATGCCTTACGCCTGTTTCAAAGCCGCCTGCGCGAAAGCAATATCGCTATTATTCAGGATTGGCCTGATGAAACGCTATGGGTTAAAGGCGATTTAGTACGTCTGGAGCAGGTATTGGTTAATCTAATCGGTAATGCGCTCCAGGCGATGAAAGGTGTACCGGCCCCACAACTGACGCTGGGTGCTCATACCCACCAGCAGCAGGTCATTATTAGCGTTAGCGATAATGGCCCTGGCATTCCCAATGAGCACTTAGGGCATATTTTTGAACCCTTTTTTACCACTAAAGCACCCGGGAGCGGTTTAGGGTTAGGGCTCTCGATCTCATCGCGTATCATGGACGATTTAGGCGGCAAGCTACTGGCTGCTAATCAGCCCGATGGCGGCGCCAGCTTTACCATTACCCTGCCCCACTCGCCGTTAACCCACACCCAGGAGAACTCCTCTTATGCATGAGCCGTCGACGCTGCCGGTCATGGTGATCGACGACGAACCGCACCTGCGGATCACCGCCAGCCAAACTCTTGAACTTGCGGGCTATACGCCCTACTGCTTTGAATCAGCGGAACAGGCCCTGGCAGCATTAACCCCGGACTTCCCTGGGGTAATTGTCAGTGATATCCGCATGCCGGGTATGGATGGTATGGCGCTGCTGCATGAGCTACATAGTCGCGACGCCACCCTGCCCATTATTTTAATCACCGGTCATGGCGATATTTCTACCGCCGTAGAAGCCATGCGTGCCGGCGCCTGGGATTTTCTTGAAAAGCCCTTTGCCGGTGATCAATTGCTGGACGTGGTACGCCGCGGCATAGAGAAGCGCCAGCTCAGCCTGGAAAACCATCGCCTTAAAGCCGAACTGGAAGTGCAACAGGCCGCACTGGGGCCACGGCTGGTCGGTCGTACCCCGATCATATCGCGGCTGGCCGCCATGATTCAGCGCATCAGCCAAGTAGAAGCCGATGTCCTGCTGTTTGGCGAAACAGGTACCGGCAAAGACCTCGTTGCTCGGGCTATTCACGAACGCAGTGGGCGACGCAACAGCCCATTTATGGCCATTAACTGCGGCGCGGTGCCTGAAAACACCATCGAGTCGGAGCTGTTTGGTCATGAAAAAGGCGCCTTCACCGGTGCTGTCGAGCGGCGCATCGGTAAGTTTGAACACGCCAACGGCGGCACGGTGTTTCTAGATGAGATAGAGTCGATGCCCATGGCACTGCAGGTCAAACTGCTGCGGGTACTGCAAGAGCGCAGCGTCGAGCGGCTGGGCGCCAATGAAACCGTTCCTCTTAATATCCGGGTGATTGCGGCCACCAAAGTGGATCTCAAAGCCGCCTCCGAAGAGGGGAGTTTTCGCGAAGATCTTTATTACCGACTGAACGTCGTCACCCTACCGCTGCCCGCACTGCGCGAAAGGCGTGAGGATATTCCCTTGCTGTTTCAGCACTTTGCCGTGGTGGCTGCCAACCGCAGCGGGCTGGAAGCCCCCACCCTTGACAGCCCTGCGATTGCCGCCCTGCTGGCCCATGACTGGCCAGGCAACGTGCGAGAACTACGTAACCTTGCCGAGCGCTACGTACTGCTGGGGGCCGCTTTTGACTACCGCCTGGATGCGCTGCTGGAAGGGGTCAATGCCGATACCGAAGAACCCACTTTACCGCGCCAGGTAGAGCTGTTTGAAAAGAGCCTGATCAGCCAATCACTGTCGCGCTATCACGGCCGGGTAACCGACGTGTGCCGCCACTTAGGCATTCCGCGTAAAACCTTTTACGACAAACTTAAAAAACATGGGCTCAACGCCGACGACTATCGCCATAGTAGCGAGCCTTGATGCAGCAGCTCACCCAATACTGACCATGGCGGCACCCAGGGCACCAGCGTTAACGTGGCAATCAGCATGAGTAGATTGGACATCGGGCGACGGCTGTCGCCTAGCTTAAGCGCGGTACCAAACGAACGCTTTAACCGCGCGCCTTCGAGGTCAACGCTATATATCTCATCCAAACTCAAGTGAATTAAAAACCCAATCAACGTCGCAGCACCGTGAAACCACGCCAGCCCTTCAGGCTGGTTAAGCAGATTAAAGCTTAACGCGGTGGTGAGCAGGCTACACAGCCCGCCCGCTAGCAGCGAGTGCCAAATACCACGGTGCACGGTAAAACGCGAAAATAGTATGCCGGCCAGATAACGAACGCAGAAATAGATCCCACCGCAGGCAATCAATAAAGCCCCCGGCGTCAGCCACGGCTGAAGGAGCAGCGCTCCCAACACCAGGGCGGGCACGGAAAGTAAGTTAAATATCAAACGGATAGAGTGTGATCGATCAGCATCAATATCAGGCAGAATACCGCCGAACGTGACTAATGCAATCATAACCACCGCTTGGGAGGGCGGCCAAAACTGACCTTTCCAGCCTGCGTAAGCTATCAGCATGCCGCCCGCCGCTGCTACCGTAATATGCGTGCGAAAATTAGCCATGACGCGGCATCCCAAGTCTGCAAATCAGAAAACTGTATAAATTAACAGATTTTCAGCATTCGCGACATGGCTAATTAAGAAAAAGGTTGGCAGGCCAACCGCTTAGGAATACTTTAGGCGCGGTTAGCTAGCGTGAGACTTCAGCCAGAAAGCGGTCTTTTAATTTAACGTAGTTACCCGCGGTATAAGGAAAGAAAGCACGCTCCTTCTCTTTTAGTGGGCGCAGCGGCTTGGCCGGGTTACCCGCATACACGTAGCCACTTTCCAGGTGTTTACCGGGAGTTACCACGGCACCAGCGGCAATAATGACCTCGTCATCCACGACCACACCATCCATTACAATCGCGCCCATACCGACAAGAATCCGGTTTCCTAGCGTGCAACCATGCAAAATTGCTTTATGACCAATGGTCACATCATCGCCAATGGTGAGCGGAAAACCATCCGGGCTAAAGTCGCTTGCGTGGGTAATATGCAGCACGCTGCCATCCTGCACGCTGGTGCGCGCGCCGATACGGATACGGTGCATATCGCCACGAATCACCGTCATCGGCCACACAGAGCAATCATCACCCAGCACCACATCACCAATAACCACGCTGGCGGGATCAATATAAACGCGCTTACCCAATTGAGGTTCCATACCTTGATAGCGCCTTAGTGCACTGCTCATAACTCGCTCCTGAGATGTTGGAGGGGAAACGGAGACATTGATCAGCTCACTATAGCAATAGCGATTCGCTACAGTAATCCAGCCAGTAGAACAATAAAGGTCAGCGGAATCGACACCCAGCGGATGATATTACGCCATACCAAATAACCGCTTTCACCCACGCCTAAGGCGCTGACCACCCGTTCACGCGGCATGACCCAGGCCGCAAAAATCGCGATAAACAAGCCGCCCAAGGGCAGGAAAACATCCGGCGGTATACTGCTGACAAGCTCGAAGACGTTACGCCCAAACAGCGGTCGAAAATCAGCAAGGGTTGAAAAAGAGAAGGCTGATAGCAGCCCGATCAGCCAGACGCTAAGCGCCACAATCGCCGTCGAAATACTGCGGCGCAGCCCTAAGCCCTGCAGGGTAGCGACCATCGGCTCTGCCAGATTAATCGCCGATGTCCAGGTGGCCAGCAGCAGCAGTAGAAAGAACACACTTAACCACACAGAGCCCCATGGAAGCTCAGAAAAGGCGATAGGCAACGTAACAAACATCAACCCAGGGCCATCGGCAGGATCCATACCCTGAGCGAATACCACTGAGAAAATGGCAATCCCCGCCAGTAACGCCACGCTAATATCGAGCACCGCAACCGCAACGGCGGCTTTAGGCAGGCTTTGCTCTTCGGGCATATAGGCGCCATAGGCCATTAAAGCACAAGCCCCCACCGCCAGAGTAAAGAAGGCATGACCCATGGCATGCACCACCACCGAGGGCGTCAGCGCCTCGAAAGAGGGCAGGAACAGCCACGCCAGCGCCGTGCCAAAACCATCGGTGGTCGCGGCATAGCCGGCTAAGAGCAGCAGTAAAAGATATAACAGTGGCATCAGCAGGTTATTCAGCCGCTCTAGCCCCTTGGCAACACCAGCCGCCACGACGGTCATGGTCATAAACAGAAACAGCGAGTGGTTAAAAATCAGCAGCCCTGGGTTGGCCAAAAAAGCCTCAAAGCCAGCACCAATCTCAGCGGCGCTAGCGCCATTGAAGTTGCCGTTGACGGAGGCCACTAAAAACTCAATCGACCAACCAGAGACCACCGAGTAAAACGACAAAATACAGAATACGGTGAACGCACCAAACAGCCCCAACCAGCGCCAGTGCCGCGAGGCTCCTGCCTCTGTGGCCAGTGCCCCTAAAGCCTGCATTGGCCCACGCCGCCCGGCGCGGCCAATCAATATTTCCGCCATCATGACCGGGATACCCAGCAGCAATACAAACGCCACGTAAATCAATAGAAACGCCGCGCCGCCGTTCTCTCCCGCCACGTAAGGGAAGCGCCAGATGTTGCCTAACCCCACCGCAGCACCCGTTACCGCCAAGATAAAGGCCCGCTTAGACCCCCAGCGCTCCAGCGTCTCACTCATCACATGCTCCTGCCATTGGTGGCATTAAAAGGCGGCAAGACTAGCAGGCGCTTGCGTGCAGGCCAAACCTTGGTATTAAACCTAGCATTGAAACGCAGCCCCACTGCCCGCACTGTGTCATCATTATCGCGCGTTTTGCGCTCCCTAACGGTTTTAAAAACGATGCCACTCGAGGTGCCTATGTCCTCCAATCCGCTGCTTGAAACGCACGAGCTGCCCCCCTTTGCTGAGATTCGCGCCGAGCACGTAGAGCCCGCCGTGGAGACCCTGTTAAGCGAGAGTCGCGAGGCTATTGATGGCCTTGCCGCCAAGGCATCCGCCACCCCGCCCAGCTGGGACAATTTCGCGATGCCTCTGGAAGCGGTAAATGACCGACTCACCAAAGCATGGTCACCGGTTTCGCATCTTAATGGCACCATGAACTCCCCGGAAATGCGCGAAGCATACCAAGCCTGTCTTGAGAAACTCTCAGCATTTGGCACCTGGGTAGGCCAACACGAAGGACTGTTTCATGGCTGGCAAGCGTTGAAAGATGGCCCTGCCTGGGAACACCTGGATGCCGCACAGCGGCGTACCGTGGAGAATGCCCTGCGTGATTTTCGTCTGGCCGGTGTGGACTTACCCGCTGACAAAAAAGCGCGCTACGGCGAAATTCAGTCACGGCTCTCTCTGCTTTCAAACCAGTTCTCAAATAATGTGCTGGATGCCACCCAAGCATGGCACAAAGATATCGATAGCCAAGAAGCGTTAGCGGGAGTACCCGAAAGCGCCCTTGAAACATTAAAAGCCACCGCAGACGCTAAAGGCGTAGCGGGCTACCGGATTACCCTGGACTTCCCCAGCTTCTTCCCGGTGGTTAGTTATGCCGACAACCGCGAGCTACGCCGCGAGGTGTATACCGCCTTTGTTACCCGCGCCTCAGATCAGGGACCAGATGCAGGCAAATTCGATAATGCGACCATCATGGAAGAGATTTTGGCGCTGCGCAGCGAAATTGCTCAGCTAATTGGTTTTGAGACTTATGCTGATTACTCTCTGGCCACCAAAATGGCAGAATCGCCTGATCAGGTGCTCGACTTTCTTAATGACTTAGCCCGCCGTGCGGTGCCTCAAGCGAAGGAAGAGTTTGCCGAGTTAAGTGCTTACGCCCGTGATGAGCTAGGCCTGGATGCGTTAGAGCCTTGGGATGTTGCTTACGCCAGTGAAAAACTGCGCGAAGCGCGCCACGCCATTTCGCAAGAGCAGTTGCGCCCTTACTTTCCCGCGCCACGCGTGGTTGATGGTTTATTTCAAGTGGTCGAGCGTCTTTACGGTGTGCGCTTTGAAGAAGATACCGAAGCGCCGCGCTACCACGCTGACGTGCGCTATTTCCGCATCACTGAAAACGGCCAGCCGATTGCCGGTTTTTATCTGGATCTTTACGCTCGAGAAGGTAAACGGGGCGGGGCCTGGATGGCTGATTGCCGCGTTCGTCGCCAAACAGAGCAGGGCCTGCAACTGCCGGTCGCTTTTCTGACCTGCAACTTCACTGCCCCAGTAGGTGGGCGGCCTGCACTGCTCACCCACGATGAAGTCACCACGCTGTTCCATGAGTTTGGACACGGCCTTCACCACATGTTGACCAAGCAGCATATTGCCGATATCTCCGGTATTAATGGTGTTGCTTGGGATGCGGTCGAACTGCCTAGCCAATTTATGGAAAATTACTGCTGGGAGCGTGAAGGGCTGGATCTGCTCGCCAAGCATGTGGATAGCGGCGAACAGCTGCCTGCAGAGCTACTTGAGCGCCTGCAGGCTGCCAAGAACTTCCAGTCCGCCATGGGCATGATGCGTCAAATTGAGTTCTCGCTGTTTGATTTGCGACTGCACCACGAGCTTAGCGCTCCCACCGCCAGTGAGGTGCAAGGCTTATTAGATGAAGTACGTGATGCCGTATCAGTACTGCCAAAAGTTTCATACAACCGTTTCCAGAATAGCTTTGGCCACGTGTTCGCCGGTGGCTACGCAGCCGGCTATTACAGCTACAAGTGGGCGGAAGTACTCTCGGCGGATGCCTGGAGTGCGTTTGAAGAAGCTGGCATTTTCGATCCTGAAACGGGACAGCGCTTTCGTCGTGAAATACTCGAACAGGGCGGCGCACGAGACGCGGCTGAACTGTTTGTCGCCTTTCGTGGCCGTGAGCCCAGCGTCGAACCGTTGCTGCGCCACTGCGGCATTCGCGCTGCTTGACCTTCGTTCTTAACGAGACGTCTATAATTTCTATTCAGCGGCGCCTTGGGCGCCGCTCATTTGTAGCCTAGGAGCCCACTATGTCGACTGTTAAGCGCTTTATTGCGGGCGTAACTTGCCCGCGCTGCGCGGCGATGGATCGTATCCGCGCCTGGGAACAACACGGCATTCGCTATCGCGAGTGCGTCAGCTGCGATTTTTTTTGAGCAACTGCCCATCGAAGAAGATGCGCTTACCGAAATGACCACTCGTGTGAACCAGGTACGCGATGATCAGAAACAGCAGGATGTACAGCCCGTACGCATCTTGGATCCGGGCAAGCCTTCTCGCTAAACTCTCTAGCACCGGTTTGTTCCAAAAGAGCATCACATGTGTGCGGTTATCCGCACACCAACCAGCCGATTACGTGCGAATAATCGGACACAATCGAGAAAAGCACTTTCCACCAAAGTTGAATAAAAATTTATAAGCATTTGATTTTAAAATAATAAAAATTAGATGGCACAACTATCGCTGTTATAACTGCTGCATAGCCTGATTAATGCCGTTCGACGAGTGGCATTGATCGGAACCATCAGACTATAACCCCAATAACAGCTAGGAACTTTCGCCATGCGCAATCAAATGCCTAAAACGTTCACCCTACTTGCCAGCAGTGCGCTGCTTGTTGCGGCTGCCAGCAGTGCCCAAGCGCAAGCAGACCGCTCCGATTGGCCCGATAACTTTACCGTCGGTACAGCAAGCCAAGGCGGCACTTACTTCGTTTACGGTTCAGGCTGGGCGAACTTTATCGCCGACGAATTAGGTGTTTCTGGCGGCGGTGAAGTCACCGGCGGCCCTACTCAAAACTTGGCGCTCGTGCACACAGGCGACATGGCATTTGGCTTAACCACCATGGGCCCTGCTTCTGATGCCATTAAAGGCGAAAGCCCGCTGGCTCCAGGCATGGCAATGGACAACGTTTGTGCCATGTTCTCCATGTACGAAACACCGTTCTCCATTACTGCGCTTTCTGACAGCGGCATCGAGTCTATCTCCGACATTCCGGATGGTGCACGTATCGGTTTTGGCCCCGCTGCCTCAACGTCTGACACCTACTTCCCCGCCATCTTAGAAACCCTAGGCGTTGACTTTGAGCGCCGTAATGGCGGCTGGTCAGACCTGGGCGGCCAATTGCAGGATGGTCTGCTTGACGTTGTCGCCTTCGCTGCAGGCATCCCGATCCCCGCCGTTAGCCAGTTGGAAGTACAAACGGACGTTAATATCATTGAATTTAACGAAGAAGAGCTGGCCACGGTACTTGAAAACTACCCCGTCGCTGAATTCATGATCCCGGCGAACACATATACAACGCTTGAAGAAGATGCTCGCGCTGTCTCCATGTGGAACTTCGCTATCGCTGGCTGTGATCTTCCGGAAGATTTCGTTTACGAAGTCACCAAGGTCACCATGGAAAACAATGACCGCATGCGCTCCATCCACCGCAGCGCAGAAACCACCATTCCAGAAAACATCAAGCACAACACCGTGCTGCCGTTTCACCCAGGCGCTGCACGGTGGTACGAAGAGAACGGCTATGAAATTGCTGATGACATGATCAACTAAGCAACCTTCATGACCCTGACTGCCCCGCTACCGGCTTACCCGGGCGGGGCAGCTTTCGCTGCTGATATCCTTTTGTCTGCTTTTTGCTTTGAGGGTGAACTCTAATGAGTCACAAAACCGACCAAGAACCTAATGGTCTAAAGGATGAAGACCAGCCGGCTTCTGCGATTCCAGACACTATTGCCGATGGTGTCGATGAAGAAGTTGTTGAATCTAATCGCCGTTTATTTACTGGCTGGCAGTTTTTACTGTTTGCAGCATTAGCGATTGCTTACTCAAGTTTTCACCTGATTTCACTCAATGTGTACCCGATGGAAACGTGGTCGTTTCGTATCGTGCACATTGCTGGCGCGCTTATTTTAGGTTTTGGGCTTTATACTGGCACACACTTTGCCGAGGATGATCACCACCAGTCGTCTACTGGGATGAGGTGGTTAAGTTACGCGCTGTTGATCCCTGCTGCTTATACGTTAGTCCAGGTGTTCTTAATGCAGCAAACGCTTAACGGCGGTGCCATGCGCATCGACCCAAGCATCGAAAACTGGCATTACGGTTACCCGCTAATGGCCACAACGGCGGGCGCAATTGTGCTGTCGTGGTTTTATCGTCAAGCGCGTCACCGTTTTAACCCTGCCGACTTGGTGCTTATGGTATGTGCGCTAGCCAGCGCAGGCTATTTGCTGATGGCCTATAACACCAATATGCGCATGTCGACCGGTACATCCTTTGCACCAGCAGGTATATCCTGGGCGGCCATTGCAGGTTCACTGCTGATTTTAGAGCTGACCCGTCGTGTGGCTGGTCTGGCACTGGTGGTAATTTCTGCGGTCTTTTTGACCTACGTTTTCGCCGGCCAATATTTGCCTGGGTTCTTAGGTTATCCAGGTTTATCCGTGCAGCGATTCTTTAGCCAGGTGTATACCGATGCGGGCATTCTCGGCCCCACCACTGCGGTGTCCTCCACCTATATCATTCTGTTCATTATTTTTGCCGCTTTCCTGCAAGCGTCTAAAGTCGGCGACTATTTTGTTAACTTCGCGTTTGCTGCGGCAGGCCGCGCCCGCGGCGGGCCAGCCAAGGTGTCTATTTTTGCCTCTGGCCTGATGGGCATGATTAATGGCACATCGGCAGGTAATGTTGTTTCTACTGGCTCTTTGACCATTCCGCTGATGAAGAAAGTCGGCTACCCCGCACGTAGCGCGGGTGCGATTGAAGCAGCAGCCTCCACGGGCGGGCAAATCATGCCTCCGATTATGGGCGCTGGCGCGTTCATCATGGCCGAAGTCACCGGCATTCCGTATACCGAAATCGCCATTGCCGCCATCATTCCGGCGATACTTTACTTTGCTTCCATCTACTTTATGGTCGACTTTGAAGCCGCCCGTAAAGGCATGCGCGGCATGCGCAAAGATGAGATCCCGCTATTTTCCAAACTGATAAAACAGGTATACCTGTTTGCGCCGATTATTATTCTGATTGTCGCGCTGTTTATGGGCTATTCAGTGATCCGTGCCGGTACCTTGGCAACGGCCTCCGCCGCGGTAGTCAGCTGGATTTCGCCTAACAAAATGGGCATTCGTGCCATTCTCAGAGCCCTTCAGTTAGCCGGTATCATGTCGATTCAAATTATCGCCGTGTGTGCCTGTGCGGGCCTAATTGTGGGCGTTATCTCACTCACTGGCGTTGGCGCTCGTTTCTCTTCCTTACTGCTGGGCTTGGCTGGCGTTAGTCAGTTGCTTGCGCTCGTTTTCGCTATGCTGATTAGCATTTTGCTTGGCATGGGTATGCCCACCACTGCCGCTTACGCCGTCGCTGCCTCCGTGGTCGCGCCTGGTTTAATCAACATCGGCATTGAGCCCCTGGTTGCTCACTTCTTCGTGTTCTATTTCGCGGTTGTCTCGGCGATTACTCCGCCGGTTGCCTTGGCCTCCTATGCTGCTGCCGGTATTTCGGGTGATAACCCCATGGGCACATCGGTAGCATCGTTCAAGATTGGTCTGGCCGCGTTTATTGTGCCGTTTATGTTCTTCTACAGCCCCGCCATGTTGATGGAAGGCTCACCGATGCAGATTCTGCGCGTTGGGGTCACGGCAACGCTGGGTATTGTACTGCTCTCCGGCATGGTGCAGGCATGGTTCTTCGGGCCGGTTAATATTTGGCAGCGCCTGCTGATGCTGGTGGGGGCGATGTTTATGATCTATGGCGGTATCTATACCGACGTACTTGGCCTCGCGATTGGCATCGTGCTCTTTGTTATGCAGCGCAAGCTACACGGCGGAGGTAACAAAACGGCGCAAGCTGGCTAATTGATGTAAACCGCCTAACGGCAAGACTAAAAAACCCCGCTCAACATTTTGTTGAGCGGGGTTTTTAATGCGTGGATAGCGGGAAAAATAAGCTTAGTCGGTCAGATTATCGACGATCTTGAGTACCGGCGCGGACTGGTTAAGCGTGTAGAAGTGCAGGCCTGGCGCGCCGCCATCCAGCAAGCGTTGGCAAAGACGGCTGACCACATCGGTACCAAAGGCAGCAATTGCTTCGCTGTCGTCGCCATAAGATTCCAACTGCTTGCGGATCCAGCGCGGGATCTCGGCTCCGCAGGCATCAGAGAAACGCGCAAGCTTAGTGTAATTAGTAATTGGCATGATGCCGGGGATAATCGGCTGTTCGACGCCCAGCGCGCGGGCTTTATCGACAAAGTTGAAATAGGCATCGGCGGTGAAGAAGTATTGGGTAATTGCCATATTGGCGCCCGCCTTCATTTTCCGCGCAAAGTTTTCTACGTCTTTATCAAGGTTAGGCGCCTGAGGATGAGACTCAGGGTACGCCGCCACTGCAATGTCGAAATGGTCGCCGGTTTCTGCACGAATAAACTCAACCAGTTCGTTGGCATAACGTAGCTCGCCAATGCTACCCATACCGGAGGGCATGTCACCACGCAGTGCGACTAAACTGTCGACGCCCTCCTCGCGGTACTGCGCCAGCAGATCACGCAGCTGGGCTTTCTCACTGCCAATACAGGAGAGGTGTGGCGCGGTCGTGATGCCACTCTCACTCACTGCACGCACTACCTCACGGGTGCGAGCCTGAGTCGAACCACCTGCACCGTAAGTCACCGAGAAAAAACGGGGTTTCCGGGCGGCCAGCTCATCACGAACGTGGATCAGCTTGTCGCGCCCAGCATCAGTATTGGGCGGGAAGAACTCAAAGCTAATACCTAGCGGATGCTCGTGGCTGCTCATGGGATTTCCTTATTTATGATCAATAGTGATGATATTTTGAGGTATTCTCGCTTTTCCATCGCGCTGGGGCTAATGAAAGATTTCACGCTCGGCCTTTAATCCGGCTCATGTTCGTCAGTCACTACACATATTACGGGAGGGTAAATGGATCTTGCACCTGGGGCACTGGTTGGGCCATTACTGATGTTACTGAGCTATGTGGCGTTAGGTTGGCTTGCCGCCCGACGGCTAAAATTAGACCCTCGCCCCATTGCTACACTGCTGGTTTACCTGATTGCCCCCTTTACGATTTTTCGCGCGCTGATGAACGGTGGGCCTACACCTGACTATCTATTGCTCACATTAGCGTTGTTCATTGTGGCAAGCCTAATGGCACTGGTGGTACAACGCCTTACTCGTCACCGCTTTGGCGAGCAGGAAGCCGCCCTACTGGCGTTCTCCTCAGGGACAGGCAACACCGGTTATTTCGGCTTACCGATTGCATTGATTTTGCTCCCCCCCGAGGGCGTTACCCTTTACCTATTCTGCATGCTGGGGATTAACATTTACGAATTTACCGTGGGCTTTTATCTCAGCGCGCGTGGGCGTTTTTCGGTGCGGGAGAGCCTAATCAAAATTTCTCGCTTACCGCTTATCTATGCGTTCCTGCTCGCACTGCTGCTTAGCGCACTCAAGGTAACGGTACCTGCTTCAGTGATGGATTCCTTGGCAGTATTTCCCGCCACCTACACGCTGCTGGGTATGATGATTATTGGCATGACGCTTAGCCAAGTGACGCTTTCCGCCTGGGATACGCGCTTTGTAGCCGCCTGCACAGGACTGCGCTACCTAATGTGGCCATTGGTCATGCTAGTGGCCGTTTTGATACTGCAGGGGGTCGCGCCACTCTCCACAGAGCTGGCCTTAGCGCTGTTATTGGTGGGCGTGGTGCCCATGGCCGCCAATGTGGTGGTGGTGGCAATGGAGCTGGGCATTCAGCCACAAAAAGGCGCGTTAGCGGTGCTGGTCACCACACTGCTCGCCCCGCTGCTGATTCCGCTCTATCTCGGTTTAATGCTGCGCCTCACTGGGCTTGGCTAAGGCCTGAACAGTCGGCGCTAAAACCCTGCAACGCCCGCTTGCTGCAGTTCTCGGGCCATAAGCTGCACTTCCGGGTGGCTGAAAAACGCGACCAGCGCCTCAGCGCGCACTGGGCCGACGCCTGGAACGGCTTGCCACTGCTCGCGCTGATAGCTCGCTAAATCATCCCAATCTCCGCGAGCCGCCTCACTACCCGGTGGCGCGCCCAACGCACTTAACCAGGACGCAAACGGTTGACCACGGGCGACTTGAAACTGCTCATTGAGCGAGGCGGCGGTGACCTCGCCAATGCCGTAGGCCTTGCGAAGCTGGCGTGGTTCAACGTTCAGCCAGTCGAGTAACTGCGTGACTACACCTGCCTCCATCAACGATTGCCAAGTACCTTCACCGATACCCTGCATACCCAGTTGCTCACCCAGGTAGCTCAACCGCGCCAGCAGTTGGCTTTCGCAGCCAGGGGTTAATTCAAAACAGCTCAGCAAATGGTAGCGCTGCGGGGTTGGTGCGCTCAGCGGCGAACGCTCCTGGGTATGCCACACCACCTCGGTTAGCTGGGGAATCGTTAACCCGGCCAGCGAGATCGCCACTTGGTCACCAGGGCGAACATCCAAGGATTCCCAACGCTCCAAAGAGCCTAAAGAGACCCGGCTAATACGCCGCCCTTCTAACAGTACAGGATTGAGCCATACCAGCGGCGTTACTCGCCCGGTGCGCCCGACGCGAAACTCAATACCGCGCACTTCCGCCAGCGCCTGCTGGGCCGGGTATTTCCAGGCAATAGCCCACGCCGGTGGCGACGATGACCAGCGGGTTACGCCAGGGCGCTCGGCCTGTTTGATCACTACGCCGTCGGTGGCAAACGGCAATGGGCCATTGAACCAGACATCGCGCCAGTAGGCGGCATCCCGACGGTCATCTAATGGATAGGTGTAATCAGCGCTATCAAAGCCCAACGCGGTGAGTTGCGACAATCTAGCCGCCATCTCAGTAGGGCCATCGGGCCAGCCCCAGACAAACAGGCCAATACGTTCAAGAGTGGCTTCGGTAGGGGAAGATTGTGCCATTGCGCCTGCCACGGCACCACGCGCACCTGATGAGGGCGAACGCGACTGAACGTGCTGGTTCAGCCGCCAATAAAGCTCGCCCTGGAGCACCGCAGAAACAGGCTCAGGCAGCGTATTGGGAACAGCGGGTAACTGACGAATCCGGCTTGTCCAGTCCTGGCCCCGCTCGCCGTCGCCACGGCTAACGGCTTCGACCAATTCGCCATCAGCATAGCGCAGCGTAATCGCAACGCCGTCTACTTTAGGCTGAATCCACAGGTCTTCGCGACGGCTGGTAAAGCGCCTAACGCCATCGTCATCGGCTTTATTGAGACCACGCTGGGCCGCTGGGTGCTCAAGGGTGCCACTACTGCGGGTCACCCGCGTCAGCGGATGATGTTCAGGTTCTGCGCCTAAACAACGCTGCCAGTTGGCCAGGCGCTCCACGGCTTGGTCGTAAAGGACATCGTCGATCAGCGCAACTCCCTCTTGATGGTAAGCGATATCCCAATACTCAACATGTTCTGCAAGCGCCTGGCTTTCGCGGGTTAAGCGCTCCTCAGGCCAATCAGGACACTCGGCAGCTTGTGCGGAAAAAGTGACAAGCCAGACCAAGCCACCCAACAACCACGCCCTTACACTCAATTGCATTACCTACCCCCTCGCGTTAACGCCTCTGCCTTTGGACTTAGCCTATCGCAACGGGCATAAAAAAAGCCCCCGGCCGGAGCCAAAGGGGCGATTTCATCCATTGCTTACAAACGGTGTAGCGAATGTCTTACAAATGGGCGGCCTGACGCAGCGCATCGGCTTTATCAATTTTTTCCCACGGAAAGGCGGTAAAGGTTTCCGTATGCTCTTCGCCTTTATCGTCACTCCAGGTGTAGCTGTGCTCGAACGGCGCACGGCCAAAGTGGCCATAGGCGGCGGTAAGCTGATACATCGGATGCAGCAAGTCGAGCATTTTAGTGATCGCGTAGGGACGCAGGTCAAAATGTTCACGCACTAACGCAACGATCTGTTTATCGTCAATTTTGCCGGTACCAAAGGTATCGATCGACACGGAGGTGGGCTCGGCAACACCAATAGCGTAGGAGACCTGAATTTCACACTTGTCAGCGAGGCCCGCGGCCACCACATTCTTAGCCACGTAGCGGCCCGCGTAGGCGGCGCTGCGGTCAACTTTAGACGGGTCTTTGCCTGAGAACGCACCACCACCGTGGCGCGCCATGCCGCCGTAGGTGTCGACGATGATCTTACGCCCGGTCAGGCCGCAATCGCCTACTGGGCCACCAATCACAAATTTGCCAGTCGGGTTAATGTGGTATTGGGTGCTCTCATCCAGCCATTCAGCAGGAATCACTTGCTCAATGACCTCCCGCTTGATCATTTTGCGCAGTTCTTCCTGATCGATGTCGGGATCGTGCTGGGTGGAGAGAACGATGGCATCCACACCACAGGGCTGGCCTTCGGCGTTATAGCGAAAGGTTACCTGGCTCTTGGCATCCGGGCGTAGCCACGGCAATAGGCCATTTTTACGCAACTCAGCCTGACGCTCGACCAACCGGTGGGAGTAGTGGATCGGGGCCGGCATAAACGAATCGGTTTCGTTGGTCGCATAGCCGAACATCAGGCCCTGGTCGCCAGCGCCCTGATCTTCCGGTTTGCTGCGGTCAACACCCTGGGCAATCTCAACACTCTGCTTACCGATCAGGTTAACAACGCCGCAGGTCGCGCCATCAAAGCCGACGTCGGACGAGTTATAGCCAATGCTGATAATCACATCGCGCACGAGGGTTTCTAAATCAACCCACGCCGAGGTGGTAATTTCACCGGCAATGATCGCCACCCCGGTTTTGACCATGGTTTCACAGGCAACACGCGCCTGTTTATCACGGGCGATGATGGCATCTAACACCGCGTCAGAGATCTGATCGGCAATCTTATCGGGATGACCTTCGGAGACGGACTCGGAAGTAAACAGGGAATATTCGCTCATCGCGCACTCGACCCTCTGTATGACGGCTGTATGTAATCCACAGCATCAGCAGGAAATCATGGCAGGAGAACCCTGCCCGTAAAAGAAGCGGCAATACCGCCTCGGGAGGCAGAGTCTACACGCTGTCGGCTAAGCTTCCCAGAACGTGGTTACCAGAATTTGCCACCCCATTTACCGCTGCATTTGCCGCAACATGGGAAGTCAGCGACAATAGCGCCTTTATAATTTCTGTTTTCAGGCGAGGAGCACCCCCATGCCGTCCCGTTTTGAGCTAGCCAATGCCATTCGCGCCCTGTCCATGGATGCCGTTCAGAAGGCCAAATCCGGCCATCCGGGCGCCCCCATGGGCATGGCTGATATTGCCGAGGTGCTATGGAATGACTACCTCAAGCACAACCCCGAAGACCCCAAGTGGGCTGATCGTGATCGGTTCGTGCTCTCCAATGGCCACGGCTCCATGCTGCTTTACTCGCTGCTGCACCTCAGCGGCTATGAGTTAAGCCTGGAACAGCTGCAGAATTTCCGCCAGCTTCATTCGCCCACCGCGGGCCACCCGGAATTTGGCTACGCACCCGGCATTGAAACCACCACTGGCCCGCTCGGGCAGGGCTTTGCCAACGCGGTAGGTTTCGCGATTGCTGAAAAACCTTGGCCGCACAGTTCAACCGCCCAGGGCACACGATTGTTGACCACCACACCTGGTGCTTCGTGGGTGATGGCTGCTTGATGGAGGGCATCTCCCATGAAGCAGCCTCTTTAGCTGGCACCCAGCAGTTGGGCAAGCTGATCACGCTCTACGACGACAACGGCATCTCCATTGATGGTGAAGTGGAAGGCTGGTTTACCGATGATACCGCCAAGCGTTTTGAAGCTTACGGCTGGCATGTGGTGCCGAATGTGGATGGTCACAAGCCGGAAGAGATCAAAGCCGCGATCGAGCTGGCCAAGAGCCATGAAGACAAGCCGAGCCTGATTATCTGCAAAACGATCATCGGCTTTGGGGCGCCCAACAAGCAGGGCAAAGAGGACGCCCACGGCGCGCCACTTGGTGATGATGAGGTAGCCTTGGCACGCACGCAGCTAGACTGGCCCCACGCCCCCTTCCATATCCCTGAGCCCATTTACTCGGCTTGGGATGCTCGCGATGCGGGCAAAGCTGCCCAGCAGGTCTGGGAAGAGCGTTTTACGCGCTACGCTGAGGCCTTCCCCACGGAAGCGCGTGAGTTTAAGCGCCGCATGAAACGCCAGTTGCCTACTGAGCTGGCTACTGAAGCACTGATTGAGCAGGCCCAAGAGCGGGGCGAGACCATTGCGTCACGCAAAGCCTCCTTTGAGGTGTTGAATGCCATTGGCCCGCAAATGCCGGAACTGCTGGGCGGTAGTGCCGATCTGGCACCCTCTAACCTGACTTTCTGGAAAGGCGCCAAAGCGATCACCCCGGAAGATGCCAGCGGCAACTATCTGCATTACGGCGTGCGTGAGTTTGGCATGGGGGCGGTTATGAACGGGATCGCCCTGCACGGTGGCCTGGTGCCTTACGGCGCGACCTTCCTGATCTTTATGGAGTACATGCGTAATTCGATCCGCATGGCGTCATTGATGGGTCAGCAGGTAATTTACGTGTTTACTCACGACTCCATCGGCCTGGGTGAAGATGGCCCGACCCACCAACCGATTGAGCAGCTGACCAGCCTGCGCACGACGCCGAATCTGAACACCTGGCGCCCCTGTGACGCGGTGGAAACCGCCGCCTCTTGGGATGCCGCCATCAAGCGTCACTCCGGCCCTACTGCGCTAGTACTGTCACGCCAAAACCTGCCCCATCAGCAGCGCACCAAAGCGCAGCTGGCATCTATTCAAAACGGGGCGTATGTACTGAAAGACAGCGAAGGTACGCCCGAGCTGATTCTGATTGCCACCGGTTCAGAAGTGTCGTTGGCGATGGACGCTGCCGCCGAGCTTGAGCAGCAGGGCAAAGCGGTACGCGTGGTCTCCATGCCATCGGCCTATCGCTTCAACGGTCAAGACGCCGAATACCGTGAGAGCGTACTGCCTAAAGCGGTCACCAAGCGTATCGCCATCGAAGCTGCTCATGCCGACTACTGGTACAAGTATGTAGGTCTGGAAGGCCGTGTGATTGGCATGACCACCTACGGCGAATCAGCGCCGGCGGGGGATCTGTTCAAACACTTCGGCTTTACCGTCGAGAATGTGGTCAAGCAAGCCAACGAACTGCTCGGCTAAGCCATGCCCGCCCTCAGAGGCTTTCTATGGTTGATTAGCTACTGGCTGATCGGTGAAGTGGTGATCTATTTCACCGCTTTGCCGATCTCGTCAGGCGTTATTGGCATGCTGCTACTTTGCGTTACGCTCGCCATGCGTGGTCGCGTTCCTAGCAGCATCGCTGCGGCTGCCCAGCCACTGATTGCCCTGCTCGCCATGCTGATTATGCCCGGTGTTGTTGGGGTGTTTTTCATCATCGGCGAGCTGTCCGGGCAATGGAGCGCGATTCTCATCGCGTTATTACTGGGCACGCTTCTCAGCGTGGTGACAACGCTTTGGTTGCTCAAACGGCTGATCAAACCTACCCATGTCCGCTGATACATCGCTACTTACCCTGTTAACGACTACCCCTCTGTTTGCAGTAGGGTTAACGCTGACGGCTTATCTCATCGGTAACGGGGTTTTTCAGCGTCTAAAACGCCCCTCCTGGCTGCCCGCCATCTTAATTGCGGCGCTGCTACTGGCCGGGGCATTAGCGCTGATGGGGCTGCCTTACGCCACTTATCATCAGGGCGCCACTTGGCTCACTGTGCTGCTGGGGCCTGCTACCGTAGCGTTGGGTATGCCGCTTTACCAGCAGTTGCCGCGTATCGTTGAGCTATGGCGGCCACTGGCGATTTGCCTGCCCATTGCCGCTACGCTGGCCGCGTTCTACTCGCTGGCGATTGCTTGGCTACTGGGTAGCTCTGACACCATACTCGCCTCTCTTGCCGCTAAATCGGTGACTGCCCCTATCGCTATCGGTATTACCGAGCAGTTGGGCGGTACGGTGGCGCTTCTCATGGGGGCATTATTGATTACCGGCGTGGCGACGATACCCTGCGTCAGTCTTACCGCGCGGTTTTTGCGCATTGATGACGAGCGCTTAATCGGTTTTGCGCTTGGGTTTAACGGACATGCCATTGGCACTGTCAGAGCCTTTGAGATTAGCCCAACCGCCGGGGCTTTTGCATCGTTAGGGATGAGCCTAACCGGCATTTTCACCGCCGTGCTGCTACCGCTCGCTTGGCGACTGATAGGCATGGGGAGCTGACGGGGAAACGCCGCCGCTAAGAATCGCTGGCTGAAATGCGTTATCATCCCGTAGGTTTCGACTCTATTTTGTTCATTGACTCACTTTTAAGAGCCACCCTTCTGCATGGCTAATTCTGCTCCCAGATATCGCATCGCCATTAACGGTTACGGACGCATTGGCCAATGCGTGCTGCGAGCCCTCGTTGAGCGGCATCACCCCGAGCTTGAAGTGGTCGCCATAAATGAGCTCTCTGACCTTGCCACCATTACCTATCTGACACGCTACGATACTACCCATGGCCGCTTTCCAGGCGATGTCGACCATGATGGTCAGTGCCTTATGGTCAACGGTCAGCGCATTCAAGTGTTGTGCGAACGGGACCCACGCAAGCTTCCCTGGAAGGCGCTTGATGTGGATCTCGTTTTAGAGTGTTCTGGGAGCTTTAAAGATCGCGCTACCGCCGAGCAGCATCTAGAGGCTGGCGCTAAACGCCTACTGTTTTCTCAGCCTGCTGAAAATGACGTCGATACCACCATCGTCTGGGGCATCAACGAGAGTGAGTTAACGCTATCTCAGCGAATTCTCTCTGCCGCCTCGTGCACTACCAACTGTCTTGTACCGCTGTTAACCATTCTGGATGAAGCTCTCGGCCTTGAGCACGGCGTCACCACTACCATTCACTCGGCGATGAATGATCAACCGGTCATTGATGCCTATCATCAAACCGATCTGCGCCTTACTCGCTCGGCAATGCACTCTATCGTACCGGTCGATACAGGCCTGGCACTGGGTATTAGCCGCCTGATGCCCCATCTGGCGGGCCGCTTTGAGTGCCTGCACGTACGTGTTCCAACCATCAATGTCTCTGCCATGGATGTAGCGCTGACGGTCAGCCGCGATACTCATCGTGATGACGTCAATGCGCTACTTTTGGCCGCCAGCCAGCAGCGCTTAAAGGGCGTTCTTGGCTATACTGAAGCGCCGATGGCATCCGTTGATTTTAACCACGATCCGCGCTCAGGCATTCTGGACGCCACGCAAACCCGGGTGGCGGGCAAGCGTCTTATCAAACTACTGTGCTGGTTCGATAACGAATGGGGGTTCGCCAACCGAATGCTCGATATTAGTCAGCGGCTGGCCACACTTTCGGCACAGACGTAACCTAGTTGCATTATCTGTTTACCCTTAGTTCAACGGCATAAACACGAGGAAACCGCTCACATGAACGTGAAAAAGATGACTGACCTTCCCTTGGAAGGGCAACGCGTGCTGATCCGTGAAGATTTGAATGTGCCCATCAAACATGGCCGCGTCTCCAGCGACGCACGCCTACGCGCCGCATTGCCGACGATTCAAGCAGCCATGAAGGCTGGCGCGAAAGTAATGCTAATGAGCCACTTGGGGCGCCCCACTGAAGGCGAACCCGCCGATGAATTTTCGCTTGCGCCGGTGGCTGAGCACTTGGCTGAGCTGCTAGGTCGCCCAGTACCGCTAATTAAGACGTATCTTGGTGAGACGTTAGACATCGCCAACGGTGATGTGGTGCTGCTTGAAAATGTTCGCTTCAATAACGGCGAGAAAAAAGATGACGAGCAGTTGGCGAAGCAGTATGCCGCGCTATGCGATATTTTTGTCATGGATGCGTTTGGCACGGCTCATCGCGCACAAGCGTCTACTCACGGCGTGGCCCGTTTTGCACCCAGTGCTTGCGCAGGCCCGCTACTGGCCCAAGAGCTCGATGCTTTGCAAAAAGCCCTGGCGAAACCGGCACGCCCTATGGTGGCGATCGTTGGTGGCTCAAAAGTCTCTACCAAGTTGGATGTGCTCACTGCGCTGGCTGATAAGTGTGACCAACTGATTGTCGGTGGCGGCATCGCCAACACCTTTATCGCCGCCGCAGGCTATAATGTCGGCAAATCGCTACACGAAGCCGATTTGATAGGCCAAGCAAAAGCACTGATGGACAAGGTATCGATTCCGTTACCCACCGATGTGGTGGTGGCCACTGAGTTTTCTGAATCAGCGCAAGCTATCGTTAAACCGGTCGACCAAGTCGCTGACAATGAGATGATTTTAGATATTGGTCCAGACACCGCCGCTCATTTGGCAAGTATGCTAAAGGATGCGGGCACTATCCTATGGAATGGTCCTGTCGGGGTATTCGAAATAGATCAATTCGGCAAAGGAACTCAGGTAATTGCCCAGGCGATCGCCGATAGTGCAGGTTTCTCTATTGCCGGTGGCGGCGATACGTTGGCGGCCATTGATAAATATGCCATAGCGGATCGCGTGTCCTACATCTCCACTGGAGGCGGCGCCTTCCTTGAGTATGTCGAAGGTAAAGAGCTACCTGCCGTCGCTGCACTCGAAGCGGCCGCCAAACGCGGTTAACATGGCACGACTTGAACTTGAATGCTCACTGCAGTCGATTATTTATACAGCTTCGTCTAACAGCACCGTTTTTGACAACCCGGTCTCTACTACATACATAAGGTAATTTCATGGCTTTGATCAGCATGCGCCAAATGCTCGACCACGCCGCCGAATATGGCTACGGCATCCCGGCATTTAACGTTAATAACCTTGAGCAGATGCGCGCCATTATGGAAGCTGCTGACGCCACTGACTCTCCCGTGATTGTGCAAGCCTCTGCGGGTGCTCGAAAGTATGCGGGCGCACCGTTTTTGCGCCATTTGATTTTGGCGGCTGTGGAAGAGTTCCCGCATATCCCGGTCGTTATGCACCAGGATCACGGCACCAGCCCTGCGATTTGCCAGCGCTCCATCCAGCTTGGCTTCTCCTCAGTGATGATGGATGGCTCTTTGGGCGAAGACGGCAAAACACCCACCGACTACGATTATAACGTCGATGTTACCCGTCGTACGGTGGAAATGGCCCACGCCTGTGGTGTTTCCGTTGAAGGTGAACTGGGCTGCCTGGGAAGCCTAGAAACCGGTATGGCGGGTGAAGAAGACGGCATTGGCGCTGAAGGCAAACTGGATATGGAGCAACTGCTAACCGACCCAGAAGAAGCCGCCGAATTCGTTAAAGCGACGCATGTGGACGCATTAGCCATTGCGATTGGCACTAGCCACGGCGCTTACAAATTTACCAAACCACCCACTGGCGATACGCTCTCTATTCAGCGCATTAAAGAGATCCATGCGCGCATTCCCGATACCCACCTTGTTATGCACGGCTCTTCATCCGTGCCGCAAGAGTGGCTGGAAGTCATCAACCAGTATGGCGGCCAAATTTCCGAAACGTACGGCGTTCCGGTGGAAGAGATCGTTGAAGGGATTAAGCACGGCGTGCGCAAAGTCAATATCGATACCGACCTGCGACTGGCATCCACCGGCGCGGTACGTCGTTTTCTGGCCCAGAATCCTGCCGAATTTGACCCGCGTAAGTTCTTAAAGGAAACCGTAACAGCAATGCGCGACCTGTGCATCGCCCGCTATGAGGCCTTTGGTACAGCAGGCAACGCTAGCAAGATTAAACCGATTAGCCTTGACGCGATGTCCCTACGCTACGAGCGCGGCGAAATGGCGCCTAAAATCAAGTAAGCCTGTTAGTACAATTACTTAATGAAAAGACGACCAATCGGTCGTCTTTTTTTACTTAACTCACGTTATGCTCGACGAAATACATATTGCATTGCAGCATTGATACGCTAACACTGGTGATGAGTCCACGAGGTTTCGTGTTCCAACAGAGAGGCCAATACCCATGAAAAGCTCCACAATGTTGCCAATGATGCCTACCACACCGCTCGCAATGTTCGATGTCTGGAAGGCTGGCTTAATGGCATTTGAACTCTGGACGACTTCGCTATCGACCATCACCATGCGCAATCATTTATGGCAAACACAGCCTTTTTTCAGCCCTAATATGATGAAAGAAAATCAAAAATGGTCACCGAAAAACTCGAAGCCAGCATGGAAGCTGGCCTCGAAATGCAGAAAGCGCTGTTTAACTCAATGAACGGCCAGTTAGCCCCTTGGTGGGTTACCAGCCAGCGCACAATGAAACCTTACCATCAGCGCAGTAGCGCTAATTCACGCCGCCTGGCTAAGTAGCTATTTCAGGCATTGACGTTACTCGTTATCGTCAGTGCCATCGTTATCATCGTTGTCGCCATTTTCTTCTTCGCTGCTATGGATAGCATCATCTGGACTGCCCGTTCCGCCCGTACCAGCTTCTGGGTTCCTATCTTCACTCTTACCAGGCTCTAGCGCTACGTCATCCTCACCTTCGCGGGTTTCTTCTGCTCCGCTGCTTTCTTCACCACTGTTGGCATTCTCACTATTTTCCTCTTCATTCTTTTCTTCTTCCTCTTCTTCTTCGCGAATACGAGCCTGATCGTTAGATTGATCAGCATCGCTAGAGGTCTCTTCATCGCGTTTTACAGACCCCGCTTTAATACCGTACTCCTCTTCCAGTGCTGCATCGTCGAGCGGCTCATGCTGCTCCTCCCCCGCCTCATGATTATCAGCGAAGACATAGCTGGTCGTTGTCAGCAAAGCAGTACTAAGTGCAAACGTTAGGAACAAAGGGGTTAGGCGCATTGGGCGTTCTCCATGGTGCGATTATGACAGAATAGTGTATCCCTGCTTTCTCTTCAGCGCAGCTGGCCGTTTCCAACGCTAGTTCGACAGCGTGTCCTAAGGCTAAATGACATACAACAGCGGCCACCAAAATGAGCGTAGCCATTTAAGCTGGCTCAAGAGTAACGTGTAGGCAAGTAAAAAATAACAAAACAGTGTTCACAAATGGCGTAAAATCCCGTTCAATAGCAGTATGGATGGCTTCAACTAACACTGGCAGCGCTTGAGCCGCTGCAAGGAACCGCAATGCCGCTCCCACTTTTGCTGTTTGACTGTGATGGCACACTCGTCGATAGCGAGCCGCTACTGGCCGAAGAGATGGCCGTTGGGCTTAATTCAGTAGGTCTACCTTTCGCGTCTACTGATTATCTTGGCGAGTTTCGTGGAGCGCGCTTTCGGCGTATCGTTGCTGAACTTCAGCAACGCTACGGTGATGTTGACCCTGACCAGCTTGAGCGCATGGAAATCTCTATGCGCGCCAATCTCGCGACGCGGCTTGCTCAGGAGTTGACGGCCATACCCGGCGCCCGTGAAGCGTTGGATATATTGGACGCTTATCCGAGTGCAGTAGTTTCTAATGGGCCTGAAAGCAAAATTCTTACGGCGTTAAAAGCCACAGGACTCAACCACTATTTTGGAAAACGCTTTTTCAGCGGCTATACCGCAAATTGTTGGAAGCCTGAGCCCTGTTTACATTTACACGCAGCAAGTATCATGGGGTATGCAGCGCGTGACTGTATCGCCATAGATGATGCCTTGGTCGGTGTTCGCGCAGCGCTGCAAGCGGGGATGACGGTAATTCATTTAAACCGCTTCCCTGATGCCGAAGAGACGCCAGAAACCGCCATTATGATCAGTAATATGTATCAGTTACCCGCCGTAGTGGAGCGTCTCACACGTGAATATTGGCAGACACCCGTGCCTCAACACTCTATAGGAGGATAATAATGGCCTCTTTGCGTGATCAATTGGGTGGGCTGGTTTACTCCACTGAACATGGTAAAACCTGCCCTACCTGTCGGGAAGCACTCGAATCCTGTCTGTGTGATGATATGAGCGAACAGCAACGCCTAGCGGCTCTCGATGGCGTAGTGCGTATTCGGCGTGAAACCAGTGGGCGTAAAGGCAAAGGCGTGACCACTGTTAGCGGCATTCCTTTGCCTAGTGAAGAACTTAAAACACTGGCAAAGACGCTTAAAAAGCGTTGCGGGACGGGTGGAGCTGTTAAAGACGGTATTATTGAAATTCAAGGTGACCATCGCGATGTTCTGCGCCAAGAGTTAAGCGTTCTGGGCTATCAGGTTAAACTCGCAGGGGGTTAAACCTTCTACATCACCAAGACTTACCGTCAAGTAAGTCGCTATAGGGCAAGGCACTGCAATGGCTTGGCTGGAATACTTGCTACCCCTCATTTTTTTATTCCCCATGGCGGCAATGGCCAGTATTGTCTTGGCGCTGCGTAATCTTCACGATGCCCGCGTTCATTCACCCTTCAAAGCTCCTCTGCATGAACCTGGGCAAGCGCTAAGGCACCGCCTTGATCAAGCTTTTTCCAGCCTTTTTTAAATGGCGCTTTAGGCCCCATTATCAGCCTTGCCCCGCTTGTTTATGGGATGGGGCGCATGCTGTTTGTCGAGCGACAGGACTGGGTCGAATGGGCACTCTATGGCCTGCTCAGCACCTTACTTGTGCTGACGTTTTCATTGCTGCTGGTACGTGACTATCAACGTATTCGACGCTTAAAATTAGGCTTAGCCTGCGAACTCGCCGTTGGCCAGGAGCTTGAGCGCTTGGTTCGCCCTGACGCCCACCCTTACTACGTATTTCACGATGTACCCACAGATAGCTTCACGATTGATCACGTGGTAGTAACGCCTCATGGCGTTTTTGTCGTGGAAACAAGGGCAAGAACACTCGCTATCGGCAGTGATGGCAACGAACTCAATACAGTAGCGGTAGAGCGCGAGCGGTTGCGCTTTCCTCACTGGCAAGAGCGGCGACCACTGCACAAAACACGCCAAGGGGTTAACTGGCTTACCCACTGGTTAGAGCGACGCTGTGGCGTGCCCGTGCCCGTACGTGGTGTACTGGTACTACCGGGCTGGAAGATAGATAACAGTGAAGCCGCACCGGATATACTGGTGGTAAGCGGGGACACGTTAGCGAAACAGATAACGGAGCTAACGCCTGGCCCGCTTAATGACGCGATCCACGATAAGATCATCAATGTACTACTGGAGCGCGCCAGACTGATGGAATTGAAGCACTTACGCCAACCTTCGGTATAAGCGCTATAGACCTGGCCTAATCACCGCGTAAACGACCGCCCATCTCCTGGGCTAGATCTACCGCATAGTGATCCGTCATTCCGCCAATAAAGTCCAGCATTCGACGGTAGCTATCGTAAAGGGGCCAAGAAGGCAGCGGCGTATTTTCGCCAATAAGCGCCAATACACGCTGGTGTTTAAACGATGAATGTCCGGTATGGTGAAGCTCGTGGGCAGCACCAATAAACGCTTCCAAGAGAATACCTAGCGTCGTATAGGCACCAATCTCTAATTTTGCCTTCCGCTCGTTTTGAAAAATACGCTCTCTTGCAAGCTGCTTAGCCGCTTGCACTCCCCATCCCAGGTCCGGATGGCATAACTCTAATAAGTCGTCACTAAGGGCCCCGCTTAGTAGGGCTTGTTCATGCTGCACAAACACCGCGCCGACATCATTGACGGCACGCTCCATTGCAGCGCCTCGTAGTAGCGCGATACGCCGCCGTTGAGACACGTTTCGGGCTTGCATGTCGGCATACTCGAGTGGGAACTCGCCAGCAATTTGGCGAAGTATTTCGACGACTTCCTCATAGCGCAGAATACCCATTTCCAAACCGTCTTCCAGGTCCAACAGGGCATAACATATGTCGTCAGCGGCTTCGACAAGCCAAGCCAACGGATGGCGACACCAGCGCTGCTCACCTTGCGGCAACAAACCAACTGCTTCAGCTACCTCTTTGAGTAGCGCCTGCTCTGATTGATAAGCGCCAAATTTGCCTGCTCGCCCGCTGTAACGAACCGTCCAAGGATATTTGAGTAGCGCACCAAGCGTGGCTGCGGATAGCCGCATCCCACCATTAAACTGGTTATATTCGATCTGGGTAATCACCCGAAAGCCCTGGGCATTGCCCTCATAGGTCAACAGATCCTCACGCTCCGCGTCTGAAAGGCCTTCTAATAGCCCACTGCTTTGAGCACGCTGAAACCAGTCACGAATAGCATACTCGCCAGCATGTCCAAAAGGTGGATTCCCAATGTCATGCCCCAAGCATGCTGTCTGGACTATCACCCCAAGATCGGCGGGCGTTATCCACTCAGGCAGGCGGTCATGTAACAGCTCGCCCACAATCATGCCCAAGGAGCGACCTACACATCCAACTTCTAGCGAGTGAGTTAGGCGGGTGTGGATATGATCGTTTTCGGTTAGCGGATGCACCTGGGTCTTACGCCCTAGGCGCCTAAACGAGCCTGAGAAAACAATTCGGTCGTGATCTTTATGAAACGGGCTGCGACCGATTTCACGGGTACTTGTTGAGCGTTGGTCGTGAAGACGTCGTGGGGAAAGTAGTTGTTCCCAGCGCATCTGAGTCATGGGCAATCCTCCTTGAGGAGTGCATTCTGACATAAAACGCCAGAAAACCGCACGTTAAGGTGTGAATGGT
>AXCI01000269.1_pt1 | contig 31533 bp, 24 predicted proteins | sample 182571 | NCBI WGS metagenome assembly AXCI01 (sample SAMN02359225, study PRJNA218796) | groundwater metagenome | isolation source: Mt. Simon Sandstone pore water sample D5872 at 1.8km depth, Illinois-Basin... | place: USA: Decatur, Illinois | collected 2009-05 | reverse complement strand
GAAACGCTCTATCGTGATTGGAAACAAGAAGCGGAGCAGGTATTCGAACGTCATCAAAACGGCGAGACGGCTGAAGCGATCAGCCTGCTAAACGGTACTTCATTAGCGCGATTTGATGCGCTTCGTGAGGTCTACGATGTGTCAGGGATAAATATTGAAACGGCCACTTATCAAGCACAAGCCGCCGTGATGGAACGCATCCAACTGCAGCAAACCACCACTATCATTATTGCCCTGATTATTTTTGTTGCAGCGTCTCTGCTGGCTTTTTTGGGGCCGTTGATGATGTCTCGGGCAATTCGCCAGATCAGTGGGCGCATTAAAGAGATTACCGAGGGAGATGGCGACTTAACAGCGCGTATCGATAGCCAGCGACGCGACGAGATTGGCGAATTAGCGCAACAGTTCAACGCCTTTATTAAGCGCATTGACGACACCCTTCAATCGGTTAGCAGCAGTACCGTTAGCCTACAGCATGCCTCGACTGAAATTGCTAAAGGCAGCCAGGAGCTGGCGGCCCGGACAGAGCAAGCCGCCGCGAACCTACAGCAAACCTCTGCGTCAATGGAACAGATTGCGGCGGTGGTGACCAACGCCTCCGACTCAGCCCAGCAGGCCGATCAGCTCGCCCTCGCAACGAAGGAGCTCGCCCAGCAAGGGTTAGTTTCGATGCATAACGTTGAACAGACGATGGATACCATTAACGCCTCCTCATCTGAAATCAGCAGCATTGTTAGCCTGTTGGACAGTATTGCTTTTCAAACCAATATTCTGGCGCTCAATGCCTCGGTTGAGGCGGCACGAGCAGGCGAGCATGGCCGTGGTTTTGCGGTGGTGGCTCAGGAAGTACGCATCTTAGCCAGCCGCTCAAGTGATGCTTCCAAAAACATTGCGACACTGATCAACACCTCGTTAAGCCGCACACAATCGGGCGTCGATCAGGTCAAGCAGACCGGCGTAACCATGCAGGAGATGGTCAAAAGCATCGAACGTGTTGCCGGTGTCATTGGCGAAATTAGCGCTGGGGCAAAAGAGCAGAGTGTAGGCATAGGGCAAGTCAACGACGCGGTTAACGAACTGGATAGTATGACGCAGCACAACGCCTCCATGGTAGAGGAATCCAGTGCCGCCGCAGCAGAGCTGAGGGAGCAGGCGGATCGCCTAGGAAAACTTGTGGGCGCCTTTAAGCTCAGCCACACAGACGAGCAGGTCTCCTTACGTCCGGCGCTTACGTCGGCGCCTAAGGTCTCTTCTACGCCTGCTTCAGCGCGTCGCTTGGTGAGCCAATCACCGCCCGAGTGGGAGTCCTTCTAGGTTTACGGCTTCCCCGAGCGACGTTAGCTCGGGGAATATAACGTTTAGTACTGCTCTTTTTTATTCACTACCCAGGCGGTTTAAAAACTCCTTTCGTTGCGTTAGCGATCACAGGGTCACCGATGCTATCAAATGCTTTAGTTGTTGATGATGATTTAGATATACAGCTGCTGGGAAAAATGCTGCTCAGCCAGCAGGGGTATAATGTCGTTACCGCAGGAAGCCTGGGAGAGCTGGCACGCCAACCTGACCTACTCAATGCAGAATTAATATTGCTTGATCTTGGGCTAGGCGAATTTACGGGCCTGGATATATTGGTCTATCTCTACGACTTACGTATCAAAGCCTCCATCTTGATTATTAGCGGTTGCACTCAGGAAACGGCCGATCGTGCTCTTGCAGCAGGCACGGAGATGGGCTTTCACATGCTCGGCTTTCTGCCTAAAGCCAAAATGCTTACCGATTTAGTACCGCTACTTGAACCCTTTAAAAACGCTCCCAAACCACCTACAAGAGAGGGGTTGGCCCATGCTATCGCTGAGGGCCAACTGTTTCTGGTCTATCAACCCCAAATCGATCTTCAACAAGGCCATGTTATCGGGGTAGAGGCGTTAGTGCGCTGGCAGGTGCCCGAGCAGGGCATACTCTATCCTGATAGCTTTATTCCTCTTGCTGAGCAAAGCGGGCTAATGATTCCCCTAACGCGGTACGTCGTGGAGCATGCTTTTAAGCAACAGGTGCTATGGCGAGCGCAGGGGTGGAACCTAAACATCGCCATTAATATACCGGTGGCCTTTGTTCAAGCAGAAGGCGTGGTGGAAGAGATAGACCAACTCGCCCAGCAAAGCGGTGCCTCGCTTGCCGGTATTACGTTAGAGCTTACCGAGTCGGTGGGCGTTGAGTGCTTGGGCTATGCAAACGCTGTACTTACAGCGATGAGACAGCGCGGATGCCAAATCGCATTAGACGACTTTGGGACCGGCTACTCGTCGTTGACACAACTCTATCGTTTGCCCTTTAGTGAGCTCAAAATTGATCGTAGCTTTGTTTCCTACATTGACCAGGATAAAGACGCTCTGGCCATAACGCTATCGATTATCGATTTGAGCAAACGCCTAGGGCTCGTCGTCATAGCCGAAGGCATAGAAACCGCTTCACAATACGCCCAGCTGGTCGATGCAGGCTGTGGTGTAGGGCAGGGCTACTTTATATCGCGTCCATTAACCGCGGACGCCTTGAGCGCTTGGCTATGTAAGCGCTCACAAACAGCTCAGCCAACTCAGTAGTTACACATGCTTGCTCGCTGCAGCGCTTGCTGCGTCGTTATTTGCAGTGCTGCCAAGCGTTCCAAATAGGCTACAAGTTCATCTGATGGCCCTTCTAGTGCCACTTGCTCTAGCTGGCTTGCCTGCTCTGCAATAGCAACACAGCCCAGAGACGCAGCAGCTCCTTTTAATGAGTGGGCCTCACGACATAAGGCTTCACGATCATCAAGCTGGCAATAGGCTTCCAAGCGGGCGTTGCGCTCATTTAACCGGCTTAAAAAAGTAGTCATTAAGCGGTTCAACGCGGCCGGTTCAAACGCCTCTTTTAACTCCACGCAAATTCGTTCATCGAGTATTTTCTCCCCGGCGGCCGACGCTAATAAGGGGAGGCAGCCATCACTCTTTTGGGTGTCAGCGGGCTCCTCTGAGTAGGATAGATACCGATAGATAGCCTGATATAACTCATCTCGAGTAAACGGTTTATGGATCATGTCGTCCATGCCGCTTTGTATGCAGCAATCACGGTGCTCAGGCATCACATTGGCGGTCATCGCCACTATCGGCAGCTTAGGCAGTTGGCACGCCGCTTCATAAGCGCGCCACTGCTGGGTGGTCTCGGTACCATCGAGCTTTGGCATCTGCATATCCATTAACACCAGATCAAACCGACCCTGCGCTGCTTTCAAGCAATCGAGTGCTTCCTGGCCGTTCTCTGCCACCGTTACCTGCTGGCCAAGGCGCTCAAGCATGACCCGCACCACCGTTTGATTCAGCGGGTTATCCTCGACCACCAAGATATGGTGGCAGGGGGCCACCGCTTGCTGGAGGTCACCGCGTTGATAGATAGCCAAAGGTTCGGTTTGCGGCATTCTGACGGTAAACCAAAAAAGGCTCCCCTTCCCCTGCTGACTGATAACGCCTATCTCGCCCTGCATGGCGTCGACCAATCGCCTACAGATGGCAAGGCCAAGCCCGGTGCCTTCATGGCGGCGTGAGATGGAGTTATCCACTTGCGAGAACGCCGAGAAGAGCTGCGCTTGATCCTCTTTCGCGATGCCGCAGCCGGTATCGTGCACTTCCACGAGAATATGAGCCTCTCCCCAAGGCTTTACCTGGCACTTAACCTCGCCCTCTTCGGTAAACTTTATGCCGTTATTGATTAAGTTCATCATGACTTGACGCAGGCGAGCAATGTCGCCCGCCACATAGCGCGGTAGCGAAGGATCGATTACGTAACTGAAAGAGACCTTCTTCTTCGGCTCGCGCAGTGTGTAGCTTTCACAGATCTGATCAATGCATTGGTGAAGATCAAACGGCTGAATATCCAGCTCAAGGCGGCCTGACTCAATTTTGGTATAGTCGAGAATATCGTTAATCACCGCGCATAGATTCTCCGCACTGCGCTTAAGCGCCGCTAAATACGTCTTGGCGTTTGCTGTTGTTACCTCTTCAGTTAACAGGTCTGCCATCCCCACGACGCCATTGAGCGGGGTACGAATTTCATGGCTCATCACCGCCATGAATTCAGATTTAGCCAGACTGGCTTTTTCTGCTTGCTTGGCAGCTTTATTCAACTCCTGACTCTTGGCTTCTAACGCCTGTGCCTTGCGATCACTTGAGCGGCTTTCCAGAATCAGCGCGCGAACCAGCAATCCCCCTGACAGCATCAGCAGACTTATCAACAGTAGCGCCAGACCGTATAAGTTGGTCATTATCTGACGCTCTGCGCTGCGCAAACGTGAGACGTGGGCGTTGGTTTCAACCAGGATGGTGTTGGTGAACTGCTGAAGGGTTGTCGCTCTCTCCAACAGGGTGGCCATTAAGGTGCTGTTGAATTCAGACGGGTTCTCCCAAAGCGGTTCCAGCAGTGCCTCCATCTCAACAATCAATACTTCGCTTTGGCGAGTGACCTCCTCGACACCTTCCAGGTTAGCCACGGCCTTGCCGATTTCGCCTTGAAAAAAAAGTGACTGTCGACTGAAGAGAATTTCATATCGCAACAGCACATCGTCAACAGTGGCGTTATCAGAGACGGTTTCAATCAGCGTTAACCGAAGCTCGCGCACCTCACGATCAAACTGGTAGCCGGCCCAAAGAGGTTTTCAAGCAGTCGATTCTCCAGCGCATGTTGACGGTTATAAATAACGCCACCGGTAATGAGGGCGGAAAGAAAAAAAGGATCGCTGAGAATGTAGCGACCCTGGTAATGCGGCAAAAATAGAACTTCAGTATGGCCAGCATGGCAATCATCCGAGTATTTTATTCAACGTCGATGCGCGCCACCTGCCAAACTGAGCGCGAGAGAATCTCTTCATTTAGAAGCTCAGGGTGTTGGTCAAAAGGGTAGATAACAAACAGCGGCCCATGATCACGCACACGCAGTGCCTTGCCATCAGCCTGCATGGCAAGAATGACATTGAAATTCTCAAAATCACGGACAGGGATAGTCGAGACATAATCATTCAGCGCTAACACACGTAGGCTCTCCCCTTCAGCACCCGCCGCCTCAAGAACGGCACGACCCAAAGGGCCGGAGAAACGCACCGAACCGTCATACCAAGGTGTATGGGTAAGTGTTTCGTGCTGGGCTAGTTCTTTTAACATTGCTTTATCAAAATGGGCTTCGTCACCGACATTGGTGCGCGTTACATTACCGCTAACCACCAATAGAACGGGGCCTTCAGGTAATTCCAGGGCGATCGCAGGGGGTGCTAGCAGCGCGCATACCGCCGCTGCGATAAAAAACCTCCCTTTAAAACGGTGAATGAGAGAGCTGAGAACCATACAACGCATCATGCTGCACCTCGGTGCGTGTGGTGAAGAGTGCAGGCATTGTATATCGGCCAACGAAGAGTTAACTGTGAACCTTTGTGTCAACGCAGTATCATCCACTAAACTTTATAATTATTTTTATGCGCGCTTGCGTACTAGGTATATAAGACGACAGTAAGGGCAATGACCATGCACATTGTCGTACTTGAAGATGATCTTGATCAGCAGGCTTTTATTGAGGCGTGCCTTACAAGTGCAGGCCATCAGGTGGCTCTCTTTACTCGCGCCAGTGAGCTGCGTCGCGCCACTCAGCAGCAAACGTTTGATTTCTTCATCATTGACTGGCAACTGCCCGATAGCTGCGGTATGGATGTCGTCGCCCACTTACGCCAGCATGAGGGCTGGCGTGGGCCTATTCTGTTCATTACCGCCAGCCAGGGGGAAGACAACGTCGTTAAAGCGCTTGAGCAAGGCGCAGACGATTTTCTGGCCAAGCCCCTGCGCCCCAATGAGCTTATTGCCAGGGTAAACGCCTTAGGGAGACGCGCTGGGTATTCAACCCCCGGGGCCGCGTCCACCTACCCCAACGTCTATACACTCGATACAGATGAGCACTCCATTAGCGTGGGGGGGGAGCCTGTGGGTTTAACCGAACGTGAGTATCGGTTAGCCGTCCTTTTCTTCTCAAAAATCGGCGAACTTATCACCCGTGCTCACTTATTAGAGTTGGTATGGGGTATTAAAGGGGATGTCTCTACGCGGACGGTGGACACGCATGTAAGCCGCTTACGTCGCAAGTTGGAACTGGATGGGCGTCATGGCTTGCGCCTGCGCAGCATTTACCAGTCGGGGTATCGAATGGAGACATGCCAAGTCACTGCACCTGAGGAACCGCTTAAATAGGTTGACGCTTCTATAAGCATCGGTTAAAAAATAAGAGCTACCTTTAAAAGATAGCTCTTATTATCAACGAGACGTTTTCAGAGACCTTCTCATGCGCTGGCAAATCCGCGTTACCCGAATGAATAAGCTGCATCGCATTATTAATAATGCGGTATCAGCTTTTCGTTGTCGCGGGCCTGAGATGTAGTGAGAAAATTGGCCGCGGCAGGTGTCGCGGCCATGCGTTTTATCGTTACTATTACTACTTATTGATCGCGACACTGTCTGGCCTCCTAACCTAGGAGACCCACCCCATGGCAATCGCAGCGATTACCCGCAAACTGGTTAATGCTTTCACCCGCTATCGTACTCAGCGTCGTCTTTATGACGACCCGCGTTTTCACGACCCCCACCTTTTAAAAGATATTGGTTTACGCTGGGAGCAAGGGCAGCTGGTATCTATCCATGGTGTAGAAGAGCCAAGCCTATTAAACCAGCGTCATCAGGCTGAAAACCGCGACGCTTATGAAACCTGTCCCCATTGTGGGAGCCGTTTGACATAGCCAACGCCCCGGTCGAGGGACGCGGCCGGGGCGTGTTATCGTCAGTAGATCGTGCAAAAAAGTTAGTGCAAGAAAGAGTGCAGAGATATAGCCAAATCGCCCGATGCAGGTGACCTCGCTCAAGCGACTTGGCTATACCCCTGCTTTACCCCTGGTGGGGTGATACGCCCTTTACGGGAGTAGCTGCCTTTGCCCTTCTTAGGGGTTTGCCGCTGCATTTTAAACATCGGTGTTCGTAGCTGCGCTTTTAATGCGTTGTCTTGGATTTTACCCTGTTTCATGGGTTCTCCTTTCGTTTAAAGATGCCTGCTAAACGCAGGCATCTAAAGGACAACTATCGATCTTTTGCGTTCCACGTGTCACTTATTTTGCCATGTTAATGCGGCCGTTTACTCATCCCAGGCGGGGGCAAAGTCGGGATTGGCAATACGCTCTTGACGATCCAGCATGGCAATATCTTCCATTTCACTGTCGCTTAACACTAAATCAAAGGCGGCAATATTGCTTTGAATATTACGGGCTTTAGTGGACGACGGAATAGTGACCATGTTGCGCTGTTTTACCCAAGCCAGGGTAATTTGCGCAGGCGTTACGCTGTGGGCATCGGCAATTTTCTGAAGCGTCGGATCTTCCATTACCTTGCCCACCGCCAGCGGCATAAAGGCGGTAACCTGAATACCTTGCTTCTCGCAGTGCTCAACTAGTCTACGGTTCTGAAGAAAAGGGTGAACCTCGATCTGATTGGTCAGAATTTCACCTTTACCCAGAATACTAACCGCTTCATCCACCTGTTCGCAGGTGAAATTGGAAATCCCAATATGGTGCGCTTTACCTTCTGCCTTGATATCTTTAAGCGCCGTCAAATAATCGACCATTGGCACTTCATCATTGGGCGACGGCCAGTGAATCAGTAGCAGGTCAACATAACCTGTATCCAGTTTCTCGAGACTTTCATCTACACTGGCCTTCAGCGTGGCAGGTTCCAGGTTATCAAACCATACCTTGGTGGTGAGGAAAATATCGCTGCGGTGCACGTCGCTGTCATGAATCGCAGCGCCCACATCTGCTTCGTTGCCATAAAACTGCGCCGTGTCGATGTGTCGATACCCTGCTTCAAGCGCCGCATGAATGCTCTGCTTGAGCGTATCGCCTTCCAGACGAAAAGTACCGAAACCGGGGTTAGGCATCACTTCTTGCATCATTAACATCCTTTTCTATTGATAGCGTGATAATTAATATGGGGTGGTAACCTCCCTACTTCAACCCCCGCTGTGGATTGTTGCCAGTTCAATGGACCTGCTATCAACGCACTAATAGCGCGATAACCACTAACGCCAACAGTAGCGATACTGCCTTCCAAAACAGTACCGGATCGCGCTCCAATAGCGGTAATTGCGCACGCTTAAGCAGCCCTGGGCTGGGTGAGCGTAGCTCGAAGATGAACTCCGAAAGCGCTGGATATCGCTTGTGGGGGCTAGGGTGCAGCGCTTTTTTAAGCACTTCATCTACCCAGGCGGGCAGCTCCCGGTTTTCGCTAAGCGCCGATTGGTAGGCAAGCTTATGCTGCGCCGCCCGCGTTCGGGTTTTGGCCACTTCAGTGCCATAGGGGAGCGTACCGGTGAGCATTTGATAGGTAATAACGGCCAGGGAGTATTGATCCGCCAGCGGCGACCCCCCTTCCCCTAGAAAATACTCCGGCGCGGTATATTGGGCGGTGCCAAGTATATCGTCGCTAGTCGCACTGCCCTCTTCGGCGATACCCGCCACCTTGGCAGCACCAAAATCAATCAACTTCACCGTGCCGTGGATATCGATCATGACATTTTCTGGGCGCAAATCCTGATGCAGCATTTCCAGGCGATGAAAGGCGCGCAGCCCCTTGGCGATCTGCTCGACGATGGGGCGTACGCTGGCTAATTCAGCGTTGGGGTGGTCGCGCATCCACTGGGTCAGGGTTTGCCCTTCAATATACGCCAGCACGGTGTAGAGGTAGTGGCGAGGACGCTCTTGAGCGGGGGCTCTAAGCACATGCTGGTTATCGATGCGTCGGGCAATCCACTCTTCACGCACAAACCGCTCGATACTCGCCGGGTCTTGGCTCAGCTCGGTTGAGAGTGTTTTGAGTGCCACCTTTTCGCCACTGGCTAGGTCTTCGGCAAGATAAACATGGCTGCGGCTGCTGGCATGCAGCTGACGCACAATGCGGAAACCGTCCAGCTCGCTTCCTGCGCGCAGTTCAGACGGTGACGGTAGGATGCTAAGCGCCGCGTAAAGCTCATTCGTCTGGGCGTCTGGTAGGCCCTCAATACGCACTATCTGCACGGTGAGATTATCGTCACTGCCGTTCTCAACCGCCGCGGCAACCAGTGCCTCTGCCGCCGCGTTAAGATCTTCCCAATGGGCGCGAATCAGCACCGTCATTTCAGCGTCGGTGAGCCACTCATAAACGCCGTCTGTAGTGAGTACAAACACATCACCTTTAGTGATCGGTACGGCACGATAATCTAACTCCAGGTGCTGGCTGGCCCCCATGGCGCGGCTTAAATGACTGATTTCCTGGGAGGCCCAGAAGCGATGATCCTCGGTCAGCGGTTCCAGCGTATTACCCGCGAGCTGATAGATGCGGCTATCGCCCACGTGAAACAGGTGCGCGGTGGTGGATTTGATCACCATCGCGCTCAGGGTGCAGACATAGCCGCGATCCAGGTTGTAGCGGTGCTGGCTTTGCCGAGTCTGGGCATACAGCCAGGCATTGGTGGCCTGCAGTACCCGCTGGGCAGAGGTTTTCACCGCCCAGGTGGCCGGGGTAGCGTAATAGTCGGTCAAAAAACCACCCACTGCCGCTTCGCTCGCTTCACGACTGACGTCGCTGCTGCTGATCCCATCTGCCAACGCGATCGCAATGCCTTTGCTGGCACGCAGGGGTTCGCTGGGCAGATAAGCGCCATAAAAGTCCTGATTGCTTGGCTTGCGCCCCTTATCAGAGTACTGGCCGAGCGAAATGGTCAGCGCTGCCATCGATTAGCGTGCGCCTTCGTGACAGTGAGGCGCCGTTGCTAAGGCAGCGGGCGACGTGGCGACTCTTTGCACCACGCTGCCCACCACAATCAAACAGGGTGACGGTAAGGGTGTTGCGGCGAGTTTTTCGGGCATATCAGCCAGCGAGCCCACCAACGACTGCTGATCACTCTGGCTGGCGTTAGCCACCAGCATGATCGGCCACTCATCTGGCAGGCCCGCCTGGCGCAGACCGTGGCAAATCGCAGCGACTTTGGAAAGCCCCATATAAAACACCAGGGTTTCATCCTTGCGCGCCAGCGATGCCCAATCCGGGGTCCCGTCTTCGCGGCATAGCTGGGCGGTTACAAAGCGCAGTTGCTGGGCATGGCCGCGATCGGTGAGCGGAATGCCCATGCAGGCAGCGGCGGCAGAGGCGGCTGTAATTCCTGACACAATGGCAGCGGGGATGTCGGCGGCGGCCAGGGCATCCAGCTCTTCGCCCATCCGCGCAAACACCGCCGGGTCACCGCCTTTCAAGCGCACCACCGATTTACCTTCCCGGGCGAGCTTTACCATCAGCGCGCCGATCTCCGCTTGGGGTACGCTGTGATGGCCGCGGGCTTTGCCCACGTAGTAGCGCTCGCGGCCATTAGGAATCAGCGCCAACACGTCATCCCCCACTAAACGGTCATACACCACGGCGTCCGCCTGCATCAGTAAGCGTGCAGCCTTGAGGGTTAGCAGCTCCGCATCGCCGCTGCCTGCGCCGACCAGATAAACCTGCCCGGCGCGGCATTCACCACGCAGTGGCAAGCGTATGTCAGTAGCCTGCTGAACCCACGGCGTCAGGGCGCGGTGCGACAGCCGCATAAAGGCGTTAAACCACTTCTGTAGCAAAGGGTTGCTTAGTGCGGGCATGGGGCCGCTCCTCTTCAATAAGGGATTTCAATTCGGGAATACAGCTACCGCACTGGGTACCGCAGGCAAGCCTGGCGCCCAACGCTTCGACGCTGGTGTCGCCCTCTCGAATAGCGTTGACGATAGTGGTTTGGCCCACCTGGTGGCAACTGCATACCACCGGGCCTGTCTCCGCGGCGCCGTCGTCGCAGCCCGCTAATAAACGCCGACGGTGGGTATCGCTTAGCGCCGCCTCGTTAAAACGCGCTTCCAGCCACGCTAACCCTGGCAGCTCTTTGGGTGGGCCAACCATCAGCCACCAGCGCAACCGACCGTTTTCCACGCAGGCGGCGCGCAGCCGTCCGTTCATCGGGTCTTGGCTGACGACCGATACCTCGCCGGGCAGCCACATTTTCAACTGCGCTAGCCAGTCATTAACCAACTGGGTATTGGCCAGTTGCCAGCGCTGGCAGCCGCGCATGGGAATACGTGTCCAGTAGGCGCTGGAGCACCAGGGCGTTGATTGCATTGCCCCTTCGGCAACCAACAGGGTGGCCTGCCACACAGTCGCCAGTGGCGCCAGTGCTACGGCGCCGTGCTTCGATTCCGGCTGCCCGGAGAGCGGATCGGTAATGCTATCGATCAAGACGCTGCTTCTGGCCTGCTGGGTGAAACAGTCGGTCCAGTGAATGGGGACGAACACCTCACCACGGCGCTGAGCGTTGGAGACCCGCACCCGGGCGCGAAATTCACCTTTCGCAGCGGTTAATACCGCCAGGCCTTGATCCTTAACACCGGCGCTGTGGGCATCCTCTGGATGCACATCCATAAAGGGTTCGGCGCGGTGATTCATTAACCGCGGCGAGCGAGCGGTGCGGGTCATGGTATGCCACTGATCACGAATCCGGCCGGTGTTCAGACGCAGCGGGTAGGCGGCGCTCAGCGCCTGCTCAGGCCCTTGGGGCGTGATCGCCAGCAGTTTGGCGCGACCGTTCGCGGTGGCAAACTCACCCTCCTCAAACAGCCGAGCAGTGCCATGGGGAGCAGCCTTCGTGACCGGCCACTGGATGGGTGCCAAAGCGTCGTAGCCATCCCGGCCCAGGCCCACCAAACCCGATATATTAAACAACCGCTGCGGGCAGCCAGGTTCCGTGCTGTTATCAAGCCCGTTTTCAAATCCAGAGAGGCGAGCGTGCTCGTCGAAAATCTCCCAAGGGTGCGCGTAGGTAAACGCTTCGGCAAATCCCAGTCGTTTCGCCACCTCGCAGATTATCCACCAGTCGTGGCGGGCCTCACCCGGGGGCGGCAGCATGCCCCGCTGGCGGGAGATACGCCGCTCGGAGTTAGTCACGGTGCCATCTTTTTCCGACCACCCAGAGGCAGGCAGCACAATATCGGCATAAGGCAGCAGATCGGTATGGGCAGCGCACTCGGACACGATGACCAGCGGGCACTTTTCCAGCGCAGCGCGCACCCGCGCCGCATCGGGCAGGCTAATCGCGGGATTGGTGGCCATCACCCACAGCGCTTTTATCTCGCCTCGCTCAATGGCTTCAAACAGCTCGACCGCTTTATAGCCCGGCCCTTCCGGCAGGCTTGGCGTCAGGCTATCGGTGGCCCAGAAGCGGCTGACCAGCTCCCGGGCGCCTGGGGTGTGGTAATCCATGTGTGCAGCCAACTGATTGGCCAACCCGCCCACTTCGCGGCCCCCCATGGCGTTAGGCTGGCCGGTAATTGAGAACGGCCCCGCCCCCGGCAAGCCAATTTTGCCGCCGGCCAAGTGGCAATTGATAATGGCGTTGCACTTATCGGTACCGCTTGAGGATTGATTCACGCCCTGGGAGTAGAGGGTCACCACATGCAGCTGGCTGGCGAACCAGTAATAGAAGGTCTCCAGACGCTCGGGGTCGACATCACAGGCCGCCGCTACCTCCGCCACCGAGCCCGCGGTTTGTTGGGCCGCCGCCAGGGCATCGTCAAACCCTTCAGTGTGGCGCTCAAGGTAGAGCGTATCGAGCTTGCGGCGCTTGGCCATCCACGCCAGCAGGCCATTAAACAGGTAAGCATCGCTGCCCGGCTTGATACCCAGATAGAGATCCGCAATTTCACAGCTGTCGGTCACCCGGGGGTCGATAACCACCAAACGCATCAGCGGATTGCGCTCTTTAGCCACTTTGATGCGCTGGTAAAGTACCGGGTGATTCCAAGCCAGGTTGGAGCCCACCAGCACAATCAGCTCTGCCTCTTCTAAATCTTCGTAGTTACAGGGCACCGCATCGGCACCAAAGGCGCGCTTATAGCCTGCCACCGCCGAAGCCATGCAGAGTCTTGAATTGGTATCTAGATGAGGCGTGCCCAAGAAGCCCTTAAACAGCTTATTGGCGACGTAGTAATCCTCCGTCAGCAGCTGGCCAGAAAGGTACGCTGCCACGCTGTGGTTGCCATGCTCGGCCCGCAGGGTGGTTAAGCGTTCGGCAGTGGTTTTTAGGGCAGTATCCCAAGAGACCTCAACACCCTCTATGCGAGGATGCGTCAGCCGCTCCTGATGACCCAGGGTTTCATGCAGCGCGGAGCCTTTGACACACAGCCGCCCGAAGTTGGCGGGATGCTCGCGATCCCCTTCAACACCGCTCAGGGTGCCCGCGTCAACGGTTGCCGTCACGCCACAGCCAACACCACAGTAAGGGCACGTGGTGTTGGCTTGTTGCATCGTTTTGGCCTGCTGCCCTGCTTTTGCCCCTTGCATAACACCTCCTCGGGTCGAACCTGAACGCCGTATAGACATATATACATGCCGGGCATAAAAAAACGCCCAGTCCCATTCTCTAATGCGCTATATAAACGCATTAAGAGAAGAGGGCTGGACGTCGTTGCCACAGCGCACCTTCAACGGTGCATTACCCTTTACAGTAGTCTTTTTAAACTCATAAAGACTTACTAACAGCTACACATTTTCTAACGGCTAGTTATTTTTCTAACGGCTTTGGAGTTGTTTGCTGCCCTCGCCTAGCAATGAGCGCTAATACCTTATTAACTCACTTATTGCCTAGGGATTTGCAAGAGCCAAGCCGACAATCGCTAAATTTAAATTTATTTATTTAAAAACAAATATTTAAAAATAAAAAAGCATCACACAACCCTCTCACTGGCCCTGGGCGCATGCTTAATGGTGTTTGAGAGTGCACGCCGCCCCCTTTATCGCACCATCAACGTGCAGTCTATGCGAAGAGGGTTGCCACCACGCATCCCACGCCTAAACATAAGCCTTTGAAGTTAATTTAAAAAATAATATTTAGAGTCAGTTGGCTAGTTCCTTGCTTGTGTCAGAGTAAGGTTTTTAATCAGTTGGCAGCCAATGGCGGTTGTCGCGTATTTAAAACGACGCTATCGGGCAACGACGCCCCTGTGACGCACGCTTCTGCGACTCTTTGCAAAGCGGTGCGCCATAGGGGCGTTTTTTGTTTGGTGATCAAGCAGCCGCAACGTCATAAAGGAGCCGCCCATGGAGACTACTTCCCGGAGCTCACCCCCTAACCATCTGGTGATCATTGGCAATGGTATGGCAAGCCACCGCCTAGTGGAGGCGTTGGTAAAACAGCCCGTACGTCCCCAACGCATCACGGTGATTGGCGCAGAGCCAACCCCTGCCTATAACCGTATTCTGCTTTCGCCACTGCTGGCCGGTGATATGCAGCAGGCAGCGCTTACCCTGCGTGATGCCCAGTGGTATGCCGAACAGGGCGTCACGCTGATACTGGGAGAAACGGTCGAAACGCTTGATCGCGCACGCCAAACGTTGACCACGGATAGCGGTCGATCGCTTGGCTACGATCATTTGGTGGTCGCCACTGGCTCGCGCCCAGCGCTACCGGACATTCCCGGCATTGAGCTCGCCGGCGTACACGGCTTTCGCGACTTGCAGGACGCTGATGCACTGTCCGACATCGCTCAACAGGGCGGTGAGGCCGTGGTGATAGGCGGCGGCCTGCTGGGGCTTGAAGCGGCTGAAGGACTGCGTAAACGCGGCAGTGATATCAAGGTGAGCGTGCTCCAGCGCAGCGAGCGGTTGATGAACCGCCAGCTGGATGTTACTGCGGCTCACCTACTAAAAGACACCCTCACTCAGCGCGGTTTACAGATCATCACTGGCGCGCAGTTAGCGCGGCTAGAGAGCGACGCCCAGGGTCGGGTCGCCAAGGTGCACCTTGCCGATGGCCTCCAGATAAACGCTGCCAGCGTGATTGTTGCCGCGGGGATTACGCCTAATGCGGAACTTGGCCACCAGGCCGGTCTGCGCACTGATCGAGCTATTGTAGTTGACGAATGGCTCACCACCAGCGACCCGGCGATTTCAGCGCTGGGCGAGTGCTGCCAGTTCGATGGCACCACCTACGGTTTAGTGGAGCCGATCTGGCGACAGGTAGCGGTGCTCGCCGCGACGCTGTGCGGCATACCTATCCAAGGCTACGCGGATGCCCCCAGCGCCACCAAACTTAAAATCAGCGGGGTGGCGCTTTACGCCTTTGGCCCCACCGAGGCTAGCGCCGAGCATGAAGTGCTGAATTACCACGACCTTGAACGTGGTGACTACCGCCGCTTGCTGCTGCGCAACGGTCGGATAGAGGGCGCGGTGCTTTACGGCGACACCCGCCAAGGCCCCTGGTATTTCGAACAGGCGCTCGCAGGGACCGATCTCAACGCTTACCGCCAAGCCCTGTTGTTTGGTGCCGCTGATGTTGAAGTCCTTCAAGCCAGCATGGCTGAGCAACACAGCGACACTCCCCAATTATCGACCTTAGAGGTGGCATAATGTCTAGCCCAAAAACGGCAACGCCCGAACAGCTTATTATTATCGGTAACGGCATGGTCGGCCACCACTTGGTCGAGCAGCTGGTCGATAGCGGCGCACTGGAGCGTTATCAAGTCACCGTGTTTGGTGAAGAGCGCCATCGCGCCTACGACCGTGTCCACCTGTCCGAATACTTCACCGGTCGCGATGCCGATTCGCTCGCGCTATGCGACGCCGATTACTACACCGTTAGCGGTGTAGAGCTGCGCAGCGGCGAAACCGTCATTGAAATAGACCGCACTAATCACCAAGTGGTCACCGACCAGGGACGCTACCCCTATCACCGCATTGTGCTGGCCACGGGCTCCTACCCGTTTGTGCCGCCGATTCCCGGCAATGACCGCGAAGGCTGTCTGGTATACCGCACCCTGGACGATCTAGACGCCATCCGCGATGCCGCTGAAACCGCCACTAACGGGGTGGTCGTGGGGGGCGGTTTGCTCGGCTTGGAGGCAGCTAACGCCCTGCGCGGTTTGAATCTGGATACCGCCGTGGTGGAATTCGCCTCACGGCTAATGCCCATGCAGGTAGATAACGAAGGCGGCGAACTGCTGCGTGAAAAAATCGAAGCGCTGGGGGTACAGGTACTCACCGAGCGCGCCACCCAGCGCATTGAAGATGGCGAAGCCAGCCGCCACCGCATGGTTTTTCAAGACGATAAAGTGCTTGAAACCGACCTGATTGTATTCTCGGCAGGCATTCGTCCCCGCGACCAGCTAGCGCGTGACTGTGGCCTGGAGATTGGCGAGCGCGGCGGCGTGGTGGTCGATAACCAGTGCCTTACAAGTGACCCCACCATCCTCGCGATTGGTGAAGTCGCGCTCTGGAATCAAAGCATTTTCGGCTTGGTCGCCCCCGGTTACCAGATGGCCAAAGCAGCGCTTTCGACTCTCACGGATGGCGACACCCATTTTGGTGGCGCGGACATGAGTACCAAGCTCAAGCTGCTGGGTGTGGATGTGGGTTCGATTGGCGATGCCCATGGCAATCAGAATCCCGGCGCGCGCATGTTCCGCTACCTTGATCCCATCAAGCAGGAGTACCGCAAACTGGTGGTCTCCAGCGATGGTAAAAAGCTGCTTGGCGCCATGCTGGTGGGCAATAACGGCGTTTACGACACGCTGCTTCAGTACTACGCCAACGGTATTGAGCTACCCGACGAGCCCGCCTCATTGATTCTGCCACAAAGCAGCGGCGCCGCACCCACTCTCGGCCCCGGCGCGCTGCCGGAAACCGCCACCATCTGCTCTTGCCACAACGTCTCCAAGGGCGACATTTGCGCCACTATTGACGCGGGTGCGGTGGATCTAGGCGGTGTCAAAGCGGCCACCAAAGCCAGCACCGGCTGCGGCGGCTGCACCGCGCTGCTCAAAAGCGTGGTTGACCATGAGCTTGAAGCCCGCGGCGTCGAAGTCGATAAATCGATTTGCGAGCACTTCGCCCATACCCGCCAAGAGCTTTACGATATTGTCCGCGTGGAAGGTATTAAAACCTTCACTGACTTGATTGAAAAACACGGCAACGCCGACACCCATCGCCTGGGCTGTGACATCTGCAAACCCGCCGTGGCGTCCATTCTGGCCTCCTGCTTCAATGAGCCGATCACAGACGCGGCGCATATCCCCTTGCAGGATACCAACGACACCTTTATGGCCAACATGCAGAAAAACGGCACTTACTCAGTGGTGCCGCGTGTGGCCGGCGGCGAGATCACCCCTGATAAGCTGATCGCTCTGGGAGAAGTGGCCAAAAAATACAGCCTCTACTCCAAAGTCACCGGCGGCCAGCGGATCGATCTGTTCGGCGCTCGCCTGGAAGATCTGCCGGATATCTGGGGCGAACTGATTGCGGCGGGCTTCGAGACCGGTCACGCCTACGGCAAATCGCTGCGCACGGTGAAATCCTGCGTGGGCAGCACCTGGTGTCGCTACGGCGTGCAGGACAGCGTCGGTATGGCGATTCAGTTAGAGAATCGTTACAAGGGTCTTCGCGCACCGCACAAAATAAAATTCGGCGTTTCCGGCTGCACCCGCGAATGCGCCGAAGCCCAGAGCAAAGACATCGGCATTATTGCCACCGAAAACGGCTGGAACCTCTACGTGTGCGGTAACGGCGGTATGCGCCCGCGCCACGCCGAACTGTTCGCCACCGATCTGGACGACGAGCAGTTGTACCGCACCATTGATCGCTTCTTGATGTTCTACGTGCGCACCGCCGACCGTTTGCAGCGCACCTCGGTGTGGCGCGAAAACCTCGACGGCGGCCTGGAGTACTTAAAAGAGGTGATTCTGGAAGACAGCTTAGGCATCAACGACGAGCTGGAGCGCCAGATGCAAACCGTGGTGGATACCTATCAGTGCGAATGGACGGATGCCATCAGCGACCCAGAGAAACTCAAGCGCTTCCGCAGCTTCGTCAACGATGACCGTCCAGACCCGGCGATCATTATGACGTCCGAGCGCGGCCAGCCGCGGCCCGCTTAAGCCACGCTGGGCCCTGACACTGACAACGACACTGATACTGAATAAAAACGAGGCAACCCATGACCGCAACGGCATTGAAAAAAGAGATGGATACCATGGCGGAACAACCCGCGACGGCGTGGCAAAAAGTCTGTACCAAGGCAGATCTGGTAGCCTTTTCGGGCGTCGCCGCCTGGATTGAAACTGCCGAAGGCGCTGCGCAAGTAGCCATTTTCTTCTTACCCGGCAAAGGAGGGGGGGATGCGCTTTTTGCCCTGGATCACTTTGACCCCTTCTCTAATGCCAACGTGATCGCCCGGGGGATCGTTGGAGACCTCAAAGGCGCGGCGGTGGTCGCCTCCCCCATCTATAAACAGCACTTCCGTCTTGAAGATGGCCAGTGCCTGGAGGATGACAACGTAAAGCTGCGCACCTGGAAGATTGAGTTTAAAGGGGAAGAGGTGTGGATTAAGGGGGAATAATCACTCATGAGCAGCGCCGCCTAAATAGGCGGCGCTTTTTACAATGGCAAGACTCCTTCCCTGTTTTCAATAATGCCTCAGCTATCCAAAAACTGAATCAATGCCCGATTAAACTCATCAGCGTGCGTAGCGTTTAAGCCATGCGGGCCGCCTTTAATCACTTCTGTTTTGGCGTTAGGCAGCAGCGCCTGGGCGCGCTCGCCACTGACCTCAAAAGGCACTATGCCATCGGCATCGCCATGAATGATGAGCGTGGGGATATCGATATTAGGCAAGTCTTCGCGGAAATCGGTATAGCTAAAGGCCTTGATGCAGTCGTAAGTGGCCTGAGGAGAGGCGAAGGCGGCAATATCACGGTGATACTGGCGATTGGGCTCACTGACCAGATCACTGCGCCCACCGGCCGTAAAGAAGTTTTTGGTAAAGTCTTCCAGAAACGCAGGGCGATCACCCTTCACGCCGTCTAGAAACTGGTTGATCGTGGCGTCATCCAGTCCCCCGTCGGGATTGTCATCTGACTTATATAAGTATGGCGGTACTGCCGCCGCAAAAACGGCCTTATCGACCCGCCCCGTGCCGTAGCTTGAGAGATAGCGAGCCACTTCACCGCCGCCCATGGAAAAGCCCACGAGCGTTGCATCACTAAGGTCTAGCACGTCCATCAGCTTTTTAAGATCGGAAGCTAACGTATCATAGTCATACCCCCCATCAGGCTGAGTCGACCAGCCAAAGCCGCGCCGGTCGTAGGTGACCACCTTATAGCCTGCCTCTACCAACGCCGGCACCTGCTTTTCCCATGAGCGCCCACTGAGTGGCCATCCATGAATCAAGACCACTGGCTTGCCCGCCCCTCGCACTTCGTAATAAAGCTCAACCGGCGTGCCTTTTTCCGTTCCTACACTCAACATGGGCATCGTTTAACCCTCCTGTTTGGCTTAACGTGACGCATTCATGTGCCATGTAAGGCTAGTACAACCTTTTCAGGCTTTGCAAAGCCCTAGTCTGCATAACGCAAAAGAACCTCTTCTTCTGAGGAGCAGGGTCCGCCAAACAATAGCTGAAAGCACTCATACATAGCTGCTCAACAAATCACTGACATTGAGATCGACGAAGTTGCTATGCTTGGCTGCTTGTTTGTTAAGTACGCATCGGAGCAGAAACGTTCGTGAAGAGTGAATCGGGTACCTTAGCCTTCTCCGCCTTTATGGCGCTGCTAATTGGCTGTGCAGGCATTATTGCTACGCTAGCCTCCAACTCCCAAGCGATCCTACTGGATGGATTGTTCAATTTGATCTATTTCAGCGTCGCACTGGTGACCATCAAGGTAAGCAAATTAGCCAGCCGCCCGGATAGCGAAGCTTACCCGTTCGGCTATAGCTATTTTGAGTCGCTCGTCAATCTGTGCAAAGGGCTGCTGATCTTAGGGGTCTCTATCTTTGCCTTAGTGGATGCCATTGCTGCCTTGCTCACCGGCGGCCGTGTGATCGCGGCGGGTTTGGCCGTCCTGTATGCTCTGTTCGCCACCGTTGCCTGTTCGCTGACAGCCTGGGTCATGCACCGTAGTCAGCGTCACGTAAGCAGTCCTCTTGTGGCTGCTGACAAACTCAACTGGTTAGTCAACAGCGTCATTTCTGCTGCCGTATTGTCGGCGTTTTGTTTGGTGATGCTGTTTGAGCACCTCGACTGGCAGGCGATACTGCCCTACGTGGATTCGGTGTTAGTCATTGCGGTGGTACTGCTCTGCTTAGGCGTGCCGGTGCGAATGGCCTCGCAAGCGCTACAGGAACTGCTCAACAAGACACCTGAGGAAGCGATCGCCGTTCCCGTTCGTCAAGCCGTGGCAAACGCCCTGGCGGCTACCGACACCCGAGAGGTGCGGGTGCGCATGGTTCGTCCTGGACGTCTGCTGTATGTCATTGTGCATGTGGTGCTGCCCGACACCCCCCTCCTCACAATCGCCAGCCAAGATGCCCTGCGCGCACGTGTCGATGAAGAGGTGCGGCGCTACTACTCGCCGGTGGTTTGCGACGTGGTGTTTACCGCCGATACCCGCTGGGCAGCGCCCTCCTGTGGGCTGCTGGTAGAGAAATCATACCGTGAGCACCTGTGAGTCACTCTGGCGCTTTGCATTAGTTTGTTGTGCATAGCAACAAGAGCGTTCCGACTAAGCTAGCGAAATCCTAAACAAGCTGGCTAACCGGTGGCAAATCACGCTATCGCCGGGGCCCCTGTTTTTTGCCGATCACCCACCAACGCCCTGGATGCGACTCAACGTTGCTTACATGCAGAACCCGAGGGCGAAAGCATTTATCGAGGCAGTGGGCACACAGCGGCGCTGAGTTGGTGACTCTCAGGCCGCCATGAGTCGGCGACGCAGGGACGCTGCCTCTAGCCTTTTTTGGCCTCTTTCACTGGCCATACATCGGCATCTACCAGTTCAGGGCGCTTAAGAATGACCGGATCAAATATCGGCTCCTGGATACCGTCGCGGCGCTGACGCTCATAATCTTTCAGCACGGCCACGGCAATCGGCCCCATGATGAGAATCGCAAACAAGTTAGTCGTCGCCATCAGGCCCATCGCTAAATCGGCAAAGTCCCACACCACGCTCAGCTCTGCGACGGAACCAAGCAGCACCATGGCAATAACAATCACTTTAAACACGCTGACCGCTTTTGCGGCGTGGCGGCGGAACAGAAACTCGATATTGACCGCCGAGAACGAGAAGTTTGCCAAGATGGAGGTAAAGGCAAAAAACAGAATTGCCAGGGCGATAAATATCTCCCCAAAACCGCCTAAGTGGTCAACCATGGCATCCTGGGTCAGTTGAATACCCTCAATGCTGTCGCCCGGCGACTCGGACATCAGACGCTCATAAACGCCGGACAGCAGAATCACTACCGCCGTGCAGCTACAGATCACAATGGTGTCCACAAAAACGCCAAAAGATTGCACTAAGCCCTGGGCCGCAGGGTGTTTAACGGTGGCCTGGGCGGCCGCGTTGGGCGTTGAACCCATGCCCGCTTCGTTGGAGAACAGGCCGCGTTTAACGCCATTTTCCATTGCCGCCTTAATCGCATACCCCGCCGCGCCGCCCACAGCCGGCCCCAGCCCGAAAGCGCTCATCACGATCAGCGAGAGCATATCGGGCACCGCAGAGATGTTAACCACCAATATCCATAGCGCGACTAGCAGGTACGCAATCGCCATTGCCGGAACAATCTTTTCAGCAGTACGCGCCACCGACTTGAGGCCGCCATAAATGACCATCCCTGCAAAGAGGGCAATCACTACCCCGGTAAGCCAATTGGGTATGCCAAAAGCACCATTCATACCTTGCGCGATGGTGTTCGATTGCGCCGCGTTAAAGGCCAAGCCATAAGCAATGATGAGAAACACCGCAAACAGCGCGCCAAGCCAGCGCCAGCCCAAACAGCGCTCAATATAGTAGGCAGGGCCGCCGCGAAATACGCCATCTTCATTACGGTGCTTATAGACCTGGGCCAGGGTGGATTCAATAAAGGCGGTGGCAAAGCCTACTAAAGCCGTCACCCACATCCAGAAAATCGCCCCTGGCCCACCGATCCAGAGCGCCAGCGCCACCCCGGCTAAATTGCCGGTGCCGACCCTTGCGGCCATGGACGTGGCAAACGCCTGAAAGCCGCTGATACCGTCCCCAGCGCCACGTGCGGTGAACGTGACATAGGCCATATGCCTAAACAAGCGAAACTGCATACCTCGGGTCATGATGGTAAACAGCAGGCCAGCGCCTAACAGCAGATAAACGAGAATGTAGCTCCAGATAAAATTACTGACAGGCATCATGATGGTATAGAGACCATCGCGCAGCGGGGCAATAAGTACTTCGAGGGTCTCCATGGGGATGCTCTCCAATTTGCTTTTTATTCACACCAGGGGTACTGACCCTACCCCAGCGTGCTGAGTTGGCTCGCCAAATGGCCATACCACACACAGGAGTCTAGACAGTTTTTGACCCCGCCCCAAAAAAACCTATTAAAAACTAGCCAGCGGCGAGCTGCTGAAGCTCATCATAGAGCGCTTTCGGCAAGCTAACGCCCTTAACGTGGCTTCGCTCTCTTGCCTCAAAGCGGCGCTGGGAAGGCAAGCGAGCCCCTTGGCCAAGAATACCGTCGAAAAGCCGTTCAGCGTGGTCGAGGTGCTTCTCTGCGTCCTGGCCCAGAAAAACCTCAGGCGACATCGCGATAATCAGCTCGCCATGGAATGGTTTACCGGTTTTTTCAGCATTGGCGGCCTGGGTTTCATGGCCCAGCAGATCGCCAATCAACGGGCCCGCTAACAGCTCCACCATAGTCGAGAGCGCAGAGCCTTTGTAGCTGCCAAAGGGCAGCATAGCGCCTGCAAGCGCTGCCACGGGGTCAGTCGTCGCGTTTCCCTCACTATCAATTGCCCACCCTTCGGGGATCGATTTACCCGCGCGCCGATGTAGCTCAATCTCGCCACGGGCGACCACGCTGGTAGCAAAATCAAACGTATAAGGCGTACCCCCTGGGCGGGGCCATGAGAAAGCGATGGGGTTGGTGCCAAAAAGCGGCAAAGTACCCCCGGCCGGGGCGACAAAGGCGTGGCTTGGGGTCATCGCCAATGCCACCACCCCCTCTGCTGAAAGTGCCTCAACTTCGGGCCACAGCGCTGAAAAGTGAAAACTGTTATTAATGGCAAGCGCCGCAATCCCACTGCGCTTAGCCTTTTCGATCAACAGAGGTTTACCTCTCTCAAACGACAGTAGTGAGCACCCTTTGTTAGCGTTGACCTTGACGACGCTGGCAGCCTGGTCCGTGATAGTCGGCTCGGCTTGGGTATCCACACCGCCGTTCAAGGCGGTTTGAACACACCCAATTAGCCGGTATAAACCGTGGGAGTGGCACTCATCACGCTGGGCTGCCACGACGCTGCGCGTAATCGCCTCGGCGTGGGCCTGACTATAACCATTGTGGGTAAGCACCTTATGACTCAGCGCTTCGGCCTCTTGGAGAGAAATAGTAATATCATCACTCATAGCACTACCTAATACTCTGTTGTTATTACTTATTTTATTTAACCCGGCGTTAAAAACTGCGCCAAAAAAAGCAGGCAATAAATGCCTGCTTCTTCAACTGTCGTCGTCGACGCTGTTTTTTAAAGTTCGCGCTTGCCGTCGACTAACCGGGACACCTTCAACGGGTTACCCTCTTTAAGCGCATCGGGTAGCAAGCCCTCAGGCAGGGACTGGTAACATACCGGCCGTAGGAAACGGTGAATAGCCGCCGAGCCTACCGAGGTCGTGCGTGAATCAGAGGTGGCCGGGAATGGGCCGCCGTGCACCATGGCATGGCACACCTCGACGCCAGTGGGCCAGCCATTAGCGAGAATACGTCCAGCCTTGCGCTCAAGCGTAGGCATCAGCGCTTTAGCGGCCTCCAGGTCAGCATCGTCCATATGCAGCGTGACGGTGAGCTGACCCTCAAGCTGCTCAGCAACACGCTTCACTTCAGCCTCATCTTCGCACTCAACCACCAACGAGCTGGCGCCGAACACTTCCGCTTGTAGCGCTTCAGATGCAAGGAAATCGCTCGCTGATGCGGCAAACAGGCCTGTCTGACACTGATAGTCGCTGCCGGTCTGACCACGGGCAATTTCACGCACATTGCCTGCGCCGCTTAGGCTCGTCACGCCCTCTTGATAGGCACGATGAATGCCAGGCGTCAGCATGGTCTGCGCGCCGCTAGCTTCTACTGCACTACGTGCCGCTTCAATAAAGGCATCCAGTTCAGGCCCTTTTAGCGCAATTACCAACCCTGGGTTAGTACAGAACTGCCCTGCGCCCATATTGAGCGAGCCGATAAAGGCTTCACCTAACGCTTTACCCCGTGCCTTGAGGGCCGCCGGTAGCAAGAAAACCGGATTGATGCTGCTCATCTCGGCGTAGACTGGAATCGGCTGAGGGCGAGCTTGGGCCGTTTTCATCAGCGCCATACCGCCACTGCGCGAGCCGGTAAAACCGACCGCCTGAATGCGCGGATCATCGGCCAGCGCCTGGCCAATTTCGTTACCGGCACCAAACAGCAGCGAGAAAACGCCTTCGGGTAACTTGCAGGCTTTTACGGCTTTTTGAATCGCTTGGCCCACCAACTCAGAGGTGCCGGGGTGCGCAGAGTGGCCTTTCACCACGACCGGGCAACCCGCCGCCAGGGCTGAGGCGGTATCACCACCCGCTACCGAAAATGCTAGCGGGAAATTGCTGGCACCAAACACGGCGACAGGGCCCAAAGCAATATGGCGCTGACGTAAATCCGCACGCGGTAGCGGCTGGCGCTCCGGCATGGCGGGGTCGATGCGAACATCAAGCCACTCACCGGCACGCACTACTGATGCGAACAACCGCAGCTGTCCGCAGGTTCTGCCCCGCTCGCCCTCGATGCGTGCTTGAGGCAGGCCCGTTTCGGCCATGGCGCGCTCAACCAGTTCGCTACCGATCGCTTCAATTTCACTGGCAATGGTTTCTAAAAACGTAGCGCGCTCTTCGAGGGACGTTTCGCGATAGGTGGCATACGCCGTTTCAGCCAGCTCACAGGCCTGCTCGACGTGTGCCCGGCTGCCACCGATATAAATCGGCTCTAGCTTTTCGCCGGTAGCGGGGTTAACTGCTTGGATGTTGGCCTGGGTGCCTACCACCGCTTGTTGGCCAATCAGCATTTCGCCTCGAATCGTCATTAGTCGCTCCTTATATGGATCCGTGATGCCGCTGGTCGCGGTATCACTTGTCACTTTGCTACTGTTTGGGGTGCTACTTTTCGCGATATTGGGCATACATGTTGCGCGCCCGGTTTAGGTGCTGAAACATGGTTTCTCGGGCCGCCTGGGCATCGCCAGCAAGAATCGCTTCGAGAATGTAGGTATGCTCTTCCTGAACGCGTTCTAAATAACGCTCAGAAGAGATCGGATTGATATCGATACTCAGCAGCTTGGCGCGAGGGATGACACTCTGGCTCCACTGCTGATAAAAGGATTGAAAGAAAGGATTTTTGGTCGCCGCGGCAATGGCAAAGTGGAACAGGTAATCCTCTTCACGTGCCTGGGTTTTTGCCGCATACGCGTTACTGAACGCAAGATGCTGAGCTTCAAGCCGCTTTCGATCTTCCTCGTCATGGCGTAAGGCAGCCAGCTCAGCTGCCGCGGGCTCCAAGGTTAGCCGCAGCTCCAATAGGTGCAAGATATCTTCGACGGTGGTCGGATTAATCCGCTCGGCAGGCCGCGCCTCTACCGTAGAAGAGCGCAGCACTGAGGTACCTACGCCCCGCCGGGTCTCTACAAGCCCCAAGGATTTAAGATGTGTAATCGCTTCGCGGATCACGGTGCGGCTAACCCCAAAGGAGTCACACAGGCTATTTTCAGTTGGGAGCTTATCCCCCACTGCCACTTTCCCCTGTGTGATCAACGCTTCCAATTGATCGGCCACGTGCACGGACAAGCTTCCCTGCTGCGTCACTTTACTGATTTGAAGCGGTTTTAGGGCAGATGCCGTTGCGCTGGTTTTGACCATGGAAATCATCCTTCATTCGATCCAAGTTGTATTATATCGTACAACCTAGCTCTTTCGAGTACCACTAAACGTCGTCAGGGTGACCGATTTTGGTGAATTTACCGCCTTGATAGCGCACGGCCAGATCGTTGCCATCAATGGCCTCATCAAGCTTCTCGGTCTCCTCCCGCCAAGGCTCAGAACTGTCTTTCGGTGTCCAACCCAAGAAGCTTGCATGGGCGTTATCCCACCATTTCTCGGCATTATCCGAGGCACCATAAATGACCGTATACCCTAAACGCGGGGTGACGAAAGCACGCTGCAGTAGGCTAACGAAATCGGCCAAGCTCAGCCAAGTAGCCATCATACGTGTATCGGCAGGTTTATCGAAACAGGAGCCAATGCGTACGCTCAAGGTCTCTACCCCAAATTTGTCATGGTAGAGACTGGCGAGGTTTTCACCAAAGCACTTTGATACGCCATAGAGGGAGTCAGGCTTCTGTACGACCTGTGTGTCAATCCGCTGGTGGCGCTCATAAAAACCGATGGTGTGGTTGGAACTGGCAAACACGATGCGCGGCTTACCCTGTTTCCGGGCCGCTTCGTAAAGGTGGTAAGTCCCCATGATATTGGCCTGCAAAATGGCCTCCCAAGGGCTTTCTACCGACATCCCCCCCAAATGAACGATACCATCACAGTCGCGCACCAAATCGGCAACCGCCTGCCTGTCGCTAAGATCGGCCTGGACTAACTCTTCCCCCTCCCCGGCCTCCCCCAATGGCGCCACATCAGATAAACGAACGTGCTTGGCGAGTTTAGAGAGGTGGGGGCGCAGGCTTTTACCCAATCCCCCGGCGGCGCCGGTCACTAATAGTCGATTCAACATATATGCTCCTTGATGTTTTTATAAGCAATAACTGGGTCAGAGGCTTTCGAAGCCATACAGCGCGGCTGGGTTATCCACCAAGATCTTTTGACGAGTACCCTCATCTGTCCAATGCAGCAGTACATCGAGCTGTTCGGCATCGTTGGGATACTGCTCCCGAGGGACGCCGACATGCGGCCAATTTGAGCCCCAAATCACCCTTTCCGGGGCGTGCTGGATAAGCCGCTTTGCGATCGGGCCAACGTCGGTATAGTCGGGCCCGCCAGTTAAGCTAGCTTCATAACCAGCGCAAATTTTAATCCACGCATTACCGCGGTCCAGTAAGCTGACTATTTGATCAACACGGGGATCATCAGCGGCCACGGGGGGCATAAATTTGCCAATATGATCAATGATGTAATCGGTTTTAATCGCTTCCAGCGTTTTTATATAGCTGTCTATTTCACGGCCGTTAAACTGCACCATCAAGTGCCAGCCGAATTCACGGATACGCGCCTCAACAGCAGACAGCCCGTCTATTCCGACAGCGCCACCGGGGAGCTGCATAATTCGGGCGCCACGCGCGCCCTGGCTGTGCATTGCTGCAATCTCTGCTTCAGAGGCATCCGGCGCTACCGCCACGATAGCCCGCGCACGCTCCTGTCCGATCTCCGCTACGCCTTGTAGAATCGCGCGGTTATCAAACTGATAGGCATTGGGCTGGGTGACGACTACGCGCTCCAGAGAGAGCCATTTTTGCAGTGCCTGATAATCGGCAACCGTCGCCAGTTCAGGAATTTTCGGCCCGCCGGGCTGGGCCTCATAGTCAGGTAGATATAAGTGCACGTGACAATCGGTTGCCCCGGCGGGTGCCTTCAAAGTGGGCGGCGAGCCTGTCAACGGACGTGTATTAACGGGGATAGACAAGGTTACTTCTCCCTTAGAGCGAAGGTGGATAGCGCATCGCGATTAATTTCTATGCCCAGCCCTGGGCCATCGGGAATCGTCATCACGCCCCGGTTATGCTCAAGGGGTGTTTGAACAATAGCCTGGCGGAAGGGATTTTCAGTACGGTCGAATTCCATAATGGGCTCGATAGGCTTGCGGCGCGGCGGGTTGGGCGGCAGCGCCGCCATAAACTGCAGGCTGGCCGCCAAACACACCGCGGTACCCCATACATGGGGCACCAGCCGAACGCCATGCATCGCGGCCATATCGGCGACCCGACGCATTTCGCTAAAACCACCCACTCCGCAAATATCCGGCTGCACGATATCTACCGCACGACGCACCAACGGCTCATGCATGGCGTAGCGCCCATGCCAGTTTTCACCGCTGGCTACCGGGATCGGCTGACCCGCCCGAACGGCTTCATACGTGGCAATCTGTTCGGGCAGAACGGGCTCTTCAAACCAGTCAATGCCGAACTGAGCAGCACGCTGCCCAAGCTCAATGGCTTCCAGGTAGTCGTAGCCATGGTTGGCATCAATCATCATGCGCATTTCCGGCCCAATGGCGTCACGCACAGCGGCAATCACCGCCAGGTCCTCCTCGACATCGAAGCCGATCTTTATCTTAACGGCATGAAAGCCCTCACGGCGGTAGCCAGCCACTTCCGCGGCTATATCGGTGATCCGATCAACGCCTTCTCGGCGGAAAGAGCCGGTGGCATAGGCACGCACACTGTCACGAAAGCGCCCCCCCAGTAGCGTCGAGATGGGTACGCCAAAGTGCTTGCCTTTGATATCCCACAACGCAATATCAATGCCGCTCAACGCCGTCATGGTTAACCCGCGCTGGCCTTGGTCGCGTAACCGGTTATAGAGCGTGAGCCACACCTTTTCCGTTTGCAGCGGATCTTCACCGATCAGCGCCTGTGCATAGACGGCCACAATCGCCGCATTTGGCTTAGCAGGCCCCAAGCACTCGCCCCAACCGATAGTGCCATCATCACAAATGATTTCGACCAAACAGTGCTGGCGGCGCGAAAAGTGCATGGAGGCACTCTCAAACGCCGTCTCAAGTGGGTAATCAAGGATATGGGTATTTACGGCGACAACGTTCATAAACGGTCTATCCTTTTAGCGGCTTTTTTAAAGCGCCCTTATTGGAAAAAGCTGGGCAGCGTCAAGGAGATAGCAGGTACGTAAGTGACCATCATCAAGGCAACGAACAGCGCTAAGAAGAAAGGCCAGATAGTGCGCACCGCTTCTTCGATTTTAATTTTCCCGATCACACAGCCAACAAACAGACACGCCCCTACCGGCGGGGTACACAAACCGAGCCCCAGGTTCATCATTAAAATGATGCCGAACTGGATGGGGTCCATACCAAACTGCATAGCAACCGGCAGGAAAATAGGTGTACAGATAAGGATTAACGCGGCCATATCCATAATCATGCCTAAGATCAATAAGATGATATTGAGCATTAGAAAGATGACCACGGGTTTGTCGGAGATAGCCATTAACCCGGTTGTCAGCATTTCAGGCACGTTATAGAGCGCTAGCAAGTACGAGAAGGCGGATGCACACCCCACTAAAATCATGACTAACGAGGTGGTTTTGACCGCTTGGATCACGGCAGCTTTAAAGGAGGCCCAGGTTAATTCCCGGTAGACCAAGCCCGTCACTACTATGGCGTAGATAGCCCCGAAAGCGCCCGATTCGGTGACGGTTAGAATGCCCGACAGCACCCCGCCAACGATGATTACCGCTGTCATCAAACCCGGCAGCGAGGCGACAAAGCTGATCATCAGTGCATACCAACCTGGGAAGGCTTCACCTTTATAGCCACGCTTCACCGCGACGATATAGGCGGCCACCGCCAGACTAACGCACATCAAAATGCCAGGCACGATACCGGCGATAAACAGCTGAGTGACGGAGATACCACCGCCTGCGGCTACCGCATAAAGGATCATATTGTGGCTAGGCGGAATCACTACCCCCGCGATTGACGACGTCACCGTTACGTTTACTGCATAGTCAGCATCATAGCCCTTCTCTTTCATTACCGGGATTAGGATAGAACCCAGTGCCGAGGTGTCTGCCACGGCTGAACCAGATATCCCCCCAAACAGCATGGAAGAGCTGATATTTACCATTCCTAAACCACCGCGCACTTTACCCACCATGGCCGATGCCAAGCGCACCAGCCGAGTGGAGATACCGCCGTGCATCATTAACTCACCGGCAAAGATAAAGAACGGAATCGCGAGCAGTGAAAAGACAGAAATACCGGATAGAATTCGTTGAAAGGCGACAAAGAGCGGCAGGCCTTCATAAAGGAAGGTAACCACGGCGGCCAATCCAACCGCAAAAGCAACCGGTGCGCCGACTAAAAGGCCTAAGAAAAATATCCCGAAAAGAATAATAAGCCCCATCTTTTAAACCCTCTTAACTTTTCGAGTTATTAAGCGCTGCGCTATATCTGCTGCTGCAAACAGCATGATTAATACGCCACACACAACCAGGGGCGCTGCACGCCAGCTTTCTGATAGACCTATCATTGGAATGGCCCTGTTCAGGTTTGACATCACTAATGTCCATCCCTGAAACGCCATAAAACCGCCAAAGGATAAAATGAAGAGATCTGCCAGGTGGTGCATTAGGCTACGGATTGGACCGGTAAAGCTCTCACGAATAAAATCAATATTCAGATGACTATGGTGTCTGACTCCTGCCGCGGCGCCTAAACAGGTGATATAAACAACCAGCACTAACGAGGCTTGTTCAACCCAAGTAGGCGTATTATTCAACACGTATCGGCCGAAAACTAACCACCCGAATATTAAAATCAGGGTGACTAATAAGATCCCCGCAATAAGAATACATAAACTGGCCATACCATCTAAGATTCGATTCAGCGAGCCGCTTTCCTCTGCGTCTTCCTTACCGACCTGCGATTCAAGTTCGATACTCACGGCACATTTCCTTTTCAACTTCCGGCAGCTATTTACTGCCGGAAGCGTTTGGATGATAACGATTAGTCAGTGGCGCGAATTTCCTCTATCAGCTCCCCTGTGCCAGGATTATTAGCGATGAACTCTTCATACATGGGTTCCATAAGCTCTTGAAAGGCGGCTTTATCGTCTACTTCATTAATCTCAACGCCGTGGTCAAGAACGATCTGACGGCTCTCTTCCGAACTCTCCACCCATAGCTCACGCTGACGTCTGGAAGCCTCTTCGGCGACTTCGCGAACAATGTCCTGATCTTCTGATGAGAGCTCTTCCCAGCTGGCTTTGGCCACACACAAGCACTCAGGGATAATCAAGTGCTCGGTTAACGAGTAGTAACCCGTTGCTTCATAGTGGTTGCTTGATTCAAAAGAGGGATAGTTGTTTTCAGCGCCATCAAGCACACCGGTGGTTAAGCTTTGGTATACCTCGCCATAAGACATTGGCGTGGCGTTACCCCCCATGGCAGCTATCATGTCGACATAAAGATCGTTATTCATGACACGAATCTTCAAGCCTTCAACATCTTCAGGGGTTTTAATCGGGCGTTGGGTGTTATAAATACTGCGAGCACCCGAATCGAACCATGAAAGCACCACCAGACCTTTATCTTCTAAAGCGTCTGCAAAGCGCTCGCCGATTTCACCGTCCATGACGGTGTGCATATGTTCAACATCATTG
>AXCI01002939.1_pt1 | contig 31933 bp, 34 predicted proteins | sample 182571 | NCBI WGS metagenome assembly AXCI01 (sample SAMN02359225, study PRJNA218796) | groundwater metagenome | isolation source: Mt. Simon Sandstone pore water sample D5872 at 1.8km depth, Illinois-Basin... | place: USA: Decatur, Illinois | collected 2009-05 | reverse complement strand
GTGTGCGTTCCTTGCATGTCTACGCAAGTTGAGCGTCGGGCTATTCGTGAGTCGGCGGAAGGTGCTGGTGCCCGCGAGGTGTTCTTGATAGAAGAACCCATGGCGGCTGCGATTGGCGCTGGCCTTCCGGTTGATGAAGCCCAAGGGTCGATGGTGGTGGATATTGGTGGTGGTACCACTGAAATCGCGATTATTTCACTCAATGGCGTCGTCTACTCCGAGTCTATTCGGGTCGGTGGCGACCGCTTTGATGAGGCCATCACCGCCTATGTTCGCCGTCACTATGGCAGCTTGATTGGTGAAGCCACGGCAGAGCGCATTAAAGAAGAGATCGGCTGCGCCTATCCTGGTGGAGAGCTACGCGAGATTGATGTCCGCGGTCGTAATTTGGCCGAAGGCATCCCACGTAGCTTTACGCTGAACTCCCACGAAACCCTGGAAGCTTTGCAAGAAACCCTGGGGTCTATCGTGGCTGCGATCAAGAGCGCTCTGGAGCAGTCACCGCCTGAGTTGGCGTCTGATATCGCCGAGCGGGGCTTGGTTTTAACAGGCGGCGGTGCTTTATTGCGCGATCTGGATAAACTGATTGCTGAAGAGACTGGTTTGCCGGTGATCGTTGCCGAAGATCCGTTGACCTGCGTTGCTCGTGGCGGTGGTAAAGCACTGGAAATGATTGATCAGCACACCTTTGAGTTGCTGTCGAGCGACTAATCGCAGCGGTTAATTGCGGGGGGATTGCCTATTAAACCGCTGTTTTCGCACGGGCCACTGCCGGGTTATCGGCTGTTTTTTTGCGCCTTGGCTGCCAGTGCACTGATGTTTGTCGACCAGAACTTCACGCGTATGGAGCAAGTACGTGCGCAAATGTCGATGGTCGTTGCTCCTATTCAATGGGTCGTTAGTGTACCTAGCGACCTGTTGAATTGGGGGTCGCTTGCGCTTTCTGATCAACAGGCTCTGGTGGATGAAAACCGCCGCCTGCGTGAGCAGATTCTTACCCTTTCCCATCGTGGTCAGCGAATGGCGAATTTGACTGCGGAAAATAGCGAATTGCGTGATTTGCTAAAAGCCGCTGAGCGGCGGGATATTCCTTATATCACCGCTGAGCTACTGTCGCTGGATAACGACCCATTTAGCCATCAGATGGTGGTCAATCGCGGTCATCGTAACGGTGCCTATGTTGGGCAGCCGGTCATCGATGCCTCTGGTTTGGTGGGGCAGGTTACCGCTGTTTCTGCTTATTCGAGTCGCGTTTTGCTACTGGCAGATGCCAGCCATGCCTTGCCGGTTCAGCTAAACCGTAATGGGTTACGCTTTATCGTACAGGGTGCCGGGCGTTACAGCAGTGTTAATGTGATGCATGTCCCCGATACGGCGGATATTCGAGAGGGCGACTTGTTAACGACATCTGGGTTGGCGGGGCGTTTTCCACCAGGTTACCCGGTGGCGCGTGTCACAGAAGTCTTCCACGATCCCGGCCAGCCTTTTGCGCGTGTAACGGCCGAACCCATGGCGCAGTTACAACGCTCGCGTCACTTTTTGCTGCTTTTCCCCCCTCCTCGTGAGGAGATTGAGGAGCACGCTTGGGATGAGACGTTAGATATTTCGGCGGGAGCGTTACGCTCTTCGCTTCAGCTTACCAGTCCCGATCAAGAGGTGCCCTGATGGCCCGTGCACCGGTTGTTCCTATTTTCGTTATCTGGCTAAGCCTGCTTCTGACGCTATGTCTACAAGTCATGCCGCTAGCGGATGGTTGGCAGGTTTATCGTCCAGAGTGGTTGGGGCTAATGCTGATTTACTGGTGCATGCGTACTCCTGATAGAGTCGGCGTTTTTCATGGCTTTGTGTTTGGCATTCTGATGGATTTAATTGAGGGCACCGCACTGGGTCAGCATGCGCTTATCTACGCGCTATTGGCTTTTTTATGTGCCCTGGTCTACCCCCGTTTTCGGGCCTATTCGTTAGTGCAGCAGTCGGCGCTGGTGCTGGTGCTGCTGGGCTTGATGCAGTTAGTCGCTCAGTGGCTGCGCACCATCGTGGGTGATTTTTCGATCCATTTAGCGTTTTTAATCCCTGCACTAATCAGTGCGTTGCTATGGCCATGGTTGGCCACTATGTTTCAGGCATTAGAGCGCCGGTTAGCCGCATCATGACTATCTCAGCGCCTGTCTTGTGCCTTGCGTCTGCCTCTCCACGCCGTCGCGCTTTGCTGGCCTCTATTGGAGTTCCGGTCACGGTTCAACCTTGTGATATTGATGAAACGCCGCTAGCCGATGAGCTGGCGACGGCGTATGTGCATCGTTTGGCCGTTGCCAAAGCCCAGGCGGCAGTGCCTCTTACCAACTTACCTACACTAGGTTCTGATACCGCTGTTGTGGTTGATGGGCGTATTCTAGGCAAGCCTATGGATGCTGAAGAGGGCGCTGAGATGCTGCAGCTGCTTTCGGGAAGGCAACATGAGGTGTTAACCGCTGTGGCGGTGAGTGGGCCACTTGGCATGCTTTCATGTTGTGTAACCACTCAAGTAACGATGCGGGTAATAGAAGCAGATGAAATCGCTGCCTACTGGCGTACTGGTGAGCCTGCTGATAAGGCGGGCGGCTACGCGATCCAAGGATTAGCGGCGATATTTGTAAAAGAGATTCAAGGCAGTCATTCGGCAGTGGTTGGACTACCGCTGTTTGAGACGACGCACTTGCTACGCCGACAGGGAGTCCCTATCTGGCAGCGCGGCTCACGCTGAAGCGTCAATAGGCTCTAGATTCCCTTGAACTGAGGACGTCGCCACCTGTATCGCTGGCAAGGAATACGTCAACCAACAAGGAATTTTGCATGAGCGGTGAAGTTCTCATCAATTTAACGCCAATGGAAACCCGCGTAGCGCTGGTTGAAAATGGTGTTTTGCAAGAGGCACTGATCGAGCGTTCCCGTCGACGTGGCATCGTGGGCAATATCTACAAAGGCAAAGTAGTGCGTGTGTTGCCTGGAATGCAGGCTGCTTTTGTTGATATTGGCCTAGAGCGGGCGGCGTTTATTCACGCCCATGAAGTCATGCCGCCTGGCACGCCGCTGGATGAACAGCAAACTATCGGGCAGTTGCTTCACGAAGGTCAGGCCTTGGTAGTGCAAGCAACCAAAGACCCTATCGGTAGTAAAGGCGCGCGTTTAACCACACACCTCTCGATCCCCTCACGCTATTTGGTGTATATGCCTGATTCGCCGCATCACGGCGTTTCGCAGCGCATTGAAGATGAGCGCGAACGTGAGCGACTGAGAGCCCTGCTGGATAGCAGCGTGGCGGAGCAGACGCTGGAAGTGACGGGAGGCTTTATTGTCCGTACGGCCGCTGAAGGCGTAGGTGACGAAGAGCTCAGAGGCGATATGCACTTTCTGCTACGCCTATGGCGCAAAGTGAGTGAGCGTAAAGTCACTGCCACGCCGCAAAGCGTTATTTATGATGATTTGCCGCTATTTATGCGTACGCTGCGCGATGTGATGCGCGATGACATCGAAAAAGTGCGCATCGATTCACGGGAAAACTTCGTCAAGCTGGTTGAGTTTGCCGAAGAGTTCATGCCCGACGCAGTGGAGCGGATCGAGTACTACCCTGGCGAGCGGCCTATCTTTGATCTCTACAGCGTCGAAGATGAGATCCAAAAGGCGTTGGGGCGTAAAGTGCAGCTCAAATCGGGTGGTTACTTGGTAATTGATCCGACCGAAGCCATGACCACCATTGATGTGAATACCGGCGGTTATGTCGGTCATCGCAATCTCGAAGAGACTATTTTCAAGACCAACCTTGAAGCGGCGACGGCGATTGCCCGCCAGCTTCGGCTGCGTAATTTGGGCGGCATTATCATTATCGACTTTATCGATATGAGTGATGTTGAGCATCAGCGGCAGGTGTTGCGGGTATTGGAAAAAGCGCTAGAGCGCGATCACGCCAAAACCAAGTGTACCGGCGTAACCGAGCTTGGCCTTGTTCAGCTTACCCGTAAACGAACTCGGGAAAGCCTGGAGCAAACGATGTGTGAGGCCTGCCCCACCTGCAGCGGGCGGGGAACGCTTAAAACCCCTGAAACCGTCTGTTATGAAATCTTTCGGGAAATTTTACGTGAAGAGCGCGCTTATAGCGCTGAAACCTACATGGTGCTGGCATCGCAGCCTGTGGTTGATCGTCTATTGGATGAAGAGTCAGCGGCAGTGGCCGACTTGGAGACGTTTATCAATAAAACGATTCGCTTTCAGGTTGAGCAGCACTACTCCCAAGAGCAGTACGATATTGTGCTGATGTAATTATGCTGACTCGTTCGCTGGTGCGTTGGAGTTTGCTTATCACGGCCGGGTTACTGGGGAGTGCGGCTGTGCTGCTGCTTTTGCTCCGCCTGGCCATTAGCCAAACTGACGCGCTTACTCCCCGTATTGAAGCGTTGCTTGAAGCACGTATTGGCGTGCCAGTTACCATTGAGCACCTCTCGCTTTCTCTTGCCCGTAATGACCTGCTGCTTCGCCTTGACGGCTTGAATGCGGAAACCCCCGATGGCCAAGCGCTGTTTTCACTTGAGCATGCGGGGCTGCGTTTGGATACCTGGGCGTCGCTTGCCAATATGGCCCCGATTTTTAGCGATGCCCGGATTAGCGGCACCGAGTTTCATCTCTATCAAGGCACCGGAACGACTTGGCAGTGGCCAGAGCCCGCAGAGTTACCGCTATTGATGGCACCCGACCCTGAAGTGGATCTGGCGACCATTGATGACTGGACGGGGCTGATTTTGCGCCAACGTCTATGGGTGAATGACACACGTGTGGTGCTACACGGCCAGCAAGATACCGTGATGCTGCATGCGCAAACACTGCTGCTGTCCGGTGACGAGCGGCGCACCCGGCTGGAAGGGGCCATCAATATTGCTCAATCGTTGCAGGAGGCGCGCGAAATTGACCTCCCTGCGGTTGAAATGAAAGTGGAAATGCAGCCTGGGCAGCAAGGCTTTAACGATTTTTCTGCAGAACTTCAGCTGGATATTCAGCTTGATCAGTTGGTCGTTCTGGCGGATATGTTCCGGCCTGATCATGCGGCCTATTTAGAGCAGGCGGGGGGCAGCGCTCGGCTTTGGGGCCGCTGGAGCACGGGCCGCCTTGAGGAGGCGCGCGTTGCCGTCGATGTCCCACAGTTGACGCTGCGTCATAACGTACAGTACGCCGTATTAAGAGATATTGAGGCCAATGGCTTGTGGCAGCGCGACGGTGACGGGGGCGAAGCATGGTTAAGCGGTGACGCGGATAGCGTTGAGTGGGCGCAGCCCCCGGGTGGCAGCGTAGGCCCGGCCTTGCCACGCCATTGGCACGCCACCCATCAACCGGGGCTGTGGGAAGTGCGCACCAGTGCCTTCGAGCTAGCGTCGCTGACGGCTTGGCGCGACTATGTATTGCTGCCTGAGTCGGTGACCCGGGTATTGCAAACCCTCGCCCCTCGCGGCCAAGTGCAAGGTTTGCATGTCGGGCAGCAGGATGGTCGCTGGGGAGTAGATGCCGCGTTAACCGGTGTAGAAGTGTCGCCGTGGCAGCAGGCTCCAGGTGGTGGCCCGCTGGACGCCTGGGTGCAGGCGAGAGACTTACGTGGTCGTGTGCTTTTTAGTAGCAACGGCGACAGTACTCTCTATTTCCCCGAGTTTTTGCCTCTCCCATGCAGCTTAGGCGAGCGCAAGGTGAAGTAGAGTGGGTATATGACGGCCCCAATACCATGGTCAGTGGCAAAAACCTTAGCGTTGATTGGGATGGCGCCCAGGTATCGGGTGGCTTTGGTTTAGTGACAGGCAATCAGCGCGGCCACTTTGGTTTAGACCTTGATTTTAGTGATGTGGATGCCTTGGGACAGCCACTGGCCCAGTGGTTGCCGCTTAGCGTCATGGATGATGGTCTTCGTGAATGGCTGCTTAACGATATTGGCGGCTATGTAACTGAGGGGTCGCTGCAGCTGAGCCAACCCTTAGGAGAAGGCGTCACCACTGAGGATTTTACTGCCACACTCGCGCTGGCGGTTACACAGGGGCACCTGCCTATTGCGCCAGGCTGGCCACGGCTTAATGATGTTGAGGGGCGCCTAAAGTGGCAGAACAGGGTATTAGAAGCAGAAGTTGAGAACGCCCAAAGCCATGGCATCACCGCTTCAGAGGGCGAAGTAGTGATGGAGGATGATATTCTCAAGCTGTCTGGCCAATTGGAGGCTGAAGGGTCAGCGCTAACGGCCTTTCTGCAGGCGATGCCCGATATCGACCTTTCCCAACTGAGTGATTTGCGCGTTACGGGCGATGTTAACGGCGATATTGCACTGGCATTACCGTTGGAAACCCCCGAGGCGCTGAGGCTGGAAATCAATGCTTCTCCGAGATTGTCTGAGGTGGTTTATCAACCGCTGGATTTACGCATCCAGTCGCTTAATGGTGAGCTTGCTTGGCTGCAGGATGGCGAGAGTAAAGGCCTCGTTGGCGAAGCCAGTGGCCAGTTGTTAGGTGGCCAGATAGCCGCCGATATTCACACCCAGGATGACAGCATACAGCTGCAGGGCAATGTAGCTACCTCGGCTCTTTTTGGTCTGGCTGGGTTAGATGACAGTCAAGGGCGTCTGCCGTTAGAGGGGCAGCTACAGTGGCAAGGAAATATCAGTTTAATGCCAACGCCAACTCTGCACCTTGAGAGCCGTTTAATCGGGGTCACCAGTCATTTGCCGGAACCCTTTGCTAAGTCAGCCCAGCAGCCATGGCCCTGGATGGTGACCGCTGATATGGAGGCTGGCCGTCTCGAAAGTCGCTTGGCCGATATCGCTTCCACCCGTATACAGCAACTGAACGGCTCCCTTGCCGGGTCGCTCTACTTAGGCGACGAGGCGGCGCGCGCTCACGCTTGGCCTAGCCAAGCAGGGTTTAGCATCGATGCCGATGTGCCGCGGATTGACCCTCTGGCTTGGCAGCAGGCGATTGCAGCATTGATGGAGGGAGGCGGGGCTGCCTCAAGTAGTGGTAACGGCCAGACTCCTTTGACCATATCGTTAACGACGCCCTGTGTGGTTTACCAAGAGGAGTGTTTAGGTGGCCTCAGCGCAAATGGTGGCATGAATGCCGGCCTCATCGATATAGGGTTAAGTGGTAATCTTGTTACCGGAGGCCTTCAGTACAATGCTCAATCTGCGCAACCTTTAGATATGACTATCGAAGCGCTGTCTCTTGATCGGTTGTTGGCGTTAGCTGATGTTCAGCATGACAGTGAGGCGCCTACGCCAGACTCCTGGATGCAGGCGGTCGAAACCGAGCGAGATGCGCCTGCGGCCATACCAGATTGGCTGGCCGATGTGCCTAATGGGCGATTGCGATTAGCCGAAATTGCCATGGGATCACGCCGTTTTGGCCCTTTGACCGCCTATTGGCAGACTAATGGTGAGCGCTTTTCTCTGACGCCTGTCGGCTTAACAATGGGGCAGCTTTCTGCGCGAGGTGAGCTTTACTGGGAGGGGGACGCTAATGCCAGTCATACCCGCGCGGATATTACTATTCAGGGCGGAGATGTTGCCACCGCCCTTGAGCGCCTTGACCAGCCTGTGGTCATGCGTAGTCGTAGCACCGATATTGTTGCTTCGCTTGACTGGCCGGGAGCACCCTGGCAATTGGCGTTAAGTCACTCCGATGGCTACATCAGCACCGACATTCGTGACGGCAGCTTCGTTACCTTGGAATCGGCTCCGGCGCGTTTAATCGGCTTGCTCAATTTCGATAACATATTGCGCCGACTGCGCTTGGATTTTTCTGACGTTACCGGCAAAGGCACCGCATTTGACCGTGTTCAAGGTACCGCCGATGTTACCGGTGGGCTGCTAACATTTCGCGGGCCATTGCAAATTGACGCCCCGGCCACCACCCTAACGCTGACTGGCACGGTTGATCTTGTATCGCGTGAACTTGACCAGCGGCTTGGCGTCACACTACCAGTAACGCAAAGTTTACCCATCGCGGCCATTGCCGTTGGTGCGCCCATCGTGGGCGGCGCGCTATTTCTTGCTGATCAATTGTTTGGCGACGCCTTAGATCGCGCCACCACACTTCATTATCGCGTGCGAGGCCCTTGGACCTCGCCGCAGGTTACTTTAGAAGGCCCCCAATGACCGCATATAAAAGTGATGTAGATACGGCTGCAGCCATCTTGTTAACGCCCGGAGGATTGGATTTAGATGCCTTGGAAACTGGCCTGGGCTACGCTATGGGCGCGGGTATCGACTATGCCGACCTCTACTTTCAACGTACGTGGCAAGAGGGTTGGGTGCTGGAAGATAGCGAGGTAAAAGAAGCGAGTTACAATATCGATGGTGGCGTCGGCGTACGCTCCCTGGCAGGTGAAAAAACAGGCTTTGCCTACTCTAACCAAATTACCGCTGATGCGTTAATGGACACTGGCCGCACGGCCGCTGGTATTGTGCGCAGTGGTAAGCGTTTGCCTGGTCAATTGGTGCGTCCGGTGTCTGCAATGTCGCGCTATGCGGGGATTGACCCTCTAGCAGGCCTAAGCGCGGAAGAGAAAGTCGCTATGCTTAAGCAGGCTGACCGTGTAGCCCGAGCTGCTGACCCTAGTATCAGTCAGGTAAGCGCTTCATTGTCTGGTACTTACGAAGTGGTACTGGTGAGGGCCAGTGACGGTACTCTGGCAGCGGATATTCGCCCGCTGGTGCGCTTTAATGTCAGCGTTATCGCGGTTAAAAATGGTCGCCGCGAACGTGGCAGTGCAGGCGGCGGTGGCCGTTACTCCATGGCCAAGCTGCGCGATGACCAAGTTGCCGAGCAGTACGCTAAAGAGGCGGTGAGGCAGGCGCTGGTCAATCTGGAAGCTATCGATGCACCTGCCGGGCAGATGCCTGTGGTGTTGGCGTCCGGTTGGCCAGGGATTTTGCTACACGAAGCGGTTGGGCATGGCCTAGAAGGCGATTTCAATCGCAAGGGCAGCTCTGCCTTTGCTGGTAAGATGGGCGAACGCGTTGCGGCTAAAGGCGTCACCATCGTTGACGATGCGACAATATCAGATTGCCGCGGCTCGATGAGCGTGGATGACGAGGGTACACCGGGCCAGTACACGCCGCTGATCGAAGACGGTATTTTAACGGGCTACATGCAGGACAAGCTCAATGCTCGCTTGATGGGCATGGCGCCTACGGGTAATGCGCGGCGTGAATCTTTTGCTCATTTGCCGATGCCACGCATGACCAATACCGTCATGCTTGCTGGGCAAGAAGAGCCCAGCGATATTATTAAAAGCGTTAAACGCGGTATCTATGCCGTCAGTTTTGGTGGCGGCCAAGTAGACATTACCTCGGGTAAATTTGTGTTCTCCGCCAGCGAGGCCTACCTGATTGAAGATGGGAAGGTCACCGCGCCGGTGAAAGGCGCCACATTGATTGGCAACGGCCCAGAAGCGATGCAGCGGGTATCCATGATTGGCCACGATATGGCACTGGATACCGGTATTGGCGTGTGTGGTAAAGAGGGGCAGGGGGTGCCGGTAGGTGTCGGCCAACCCACCCTGAAATTGGATGAGCTGACCGTCGGCGGGACTCAGTCTTGAAAATCGGTCTTGAAGAACGGTCTTAAAGAGCCGCCTTAAAGTGAGAGGGTTTCGCGCAGGTGCTTAAAGAGCTTACGCGAGCTGGTGGGCGGTTTGCCTTGCTCGCGTTCCCGCTGGGCGTTGCGAATTAATTGGCGCAGCGTTTGGCGGTCAGCATCGGGGTGTTCGGCCATGAACAGGTCGACAGATGCATCGCCTTCATCAATTAGGCGTTCCCGCCATTTTTCAAGACGGTGAAACGCGTGGTCGCGCTGCTCCTGCTCCTGATCAATTGAGTCGAATACGCCTTGTATGGCGGTGAGATCCTCTTTACGGATAAGTTTGCCGACGTACTGCATATGGCGTCGGCGGCCTTCATGGGAACGAATGCGCGACGTTTCCTCGATAGCGCGCAGCATATCGTCAGAAAGGGGGAAGCGGGCGCGTTCCGCTGGTCGCATAGCGATCAATGTTTCCCCAAGTGCCTGTAAGGCATGCATTTCGCGTTTGAGTTGCGACTTGCTTGGGCGTTCTTCCTGCTCTTCTACTTCAACTGGATCGGGACGTTGCTTACGCATAGTGTGACTCACAGACAAGATTCGTTGCGGCATTATACCAGCTGCGAGTACAACATTGATTCGCCGAAGAGACTCTCTTGAAAGACGCTCTCTTGAAAGACATTCGGTTAAGAGATATTCGGTTGAAAAAGGAGGCCATATGGCACAAGCATTTGATGCATCCGCGCAGCAGGCGTTATTGACCGCGCGAGCCGAAGAAGCATTGGCACTAGCAAAACGCTTAGGGGCAGATGCTGCCGAAGTAGGCGCAAGCGTCGATCAGGGTGTAGGCGTTAGCGTACGCCAGGGTGAGGTTGAGACAGTTGAGCTATCCCGTGATCAAGGTATCGCCGTTACGCTTTATGTAGGGCAGCGAAAAGGCAGTGCGTCATCGACAGATGCCAGTAGCGCATCGATTCAGGCGGCGGTAGAAAAAGCGCTGGCGATTGCCCGCTATACCGGGGAAGACCCGGCCGCAGGGTTGGCCGATGCATCGCTAATGGCTACTGAGCTGCCTGATTTAAAAGTACATTACCCCTGGGCGCTGACAACGGATGAAGCGATAGAGTTAGCACTTGCCTGTGAACAGGCGGGTCGTGACGTTGAAGGCATCTCACAGTCGGATGGCGCGTCACTCTCCAGTGGTGAGGGGGTGCGTGTTTATGCCAATAGCCACGGCTTTTTAGGGACTCAAAAAGGCAGTAGTCACTCACTTTCGTGCATGCTGATTGCTCAAGATGCGAGCGGTATGCAGCGCGACTATGATTATACTTCTGCGCGCGACCCAAAGGCGCTGCGTGACCCTGCCGAAGTGGGTCGCGAAGCAGCCGCACGTACGCTGCGTAGGCTCGGTGCAAAACGTCCTCCTACAGGCACCTTCCCGGTACTCTTTGACCCCTCACTGTCCAGTGGTTTGATTGGTCATTTACTCGGTGGTTTAGCCGGTGGTGCGTTGTACCGCCAAGCCTCATTTCTGTGTGATCGGCTTGGCACACCGCTGTTTCCTGACTGGTTCAGTCTTGAGGAGCGGCCAATGGAAGTAGGCGCCACGGCAAGCTCTCCGTTTGATGGCGAGGGTGTGCAAACCCGCAATAATCGCTTTATCGACGAGGGCCGGATTGCCAGCTATATGCTCTCCTCCTACAGCGCCCGGCGGCTTAATATGCATACGACGGGCAATGCCGGTGGGGCGCGTAATGTGCGCTTAGCGGCGCCGCTGCAGTCGCGCGATAGCCTGCTGCAGGAGATGGGGCGAGGTATTTGGGTGACGGAACTGATGGGCCAGGGCGTCAACGGTGTAACCGGTGACTACTCCCGCGGGGCAGCTGGCTTCTGGGTAGAGAACGGTAAAGTGCAGTATCCGATCGAAGAGTTCACCATTGCCGGTAACCTTGAGCGGATGTTTGCCGGGTTGGTCGGGGTTGGCGATGACACCGATACCCGTGGCAGTGTTCACACGGGTAGCTGGTTGATCGATGCCATGACCGTGGCGGGTGACTAATAGATACAGGTGCGTTTCGGCTACTGATCTTCCTCAAAGCGGGCGTCGAACAGCGCTTGAATAGCTTCAAGCGCTTGTTCAGCATCATCGCCTTCGGCGGTGATTTTAAGCTCTGTGCCACAAGGGGCAGCGAGCATCAGTAGAGACATGATATTGGCGGCGTCAGCGACCTGTTGCTGTTTTTGAACACGTATCTTAGCCGTGAACCCTTGGCCGCACTTAACCAGTTTTGTGGCCGCGCGAGCGTGAAGCCCGCGTTGATTGGTGAGTGTAAGTATTCTTTCTGGCACCCTGGTTCCTTTTCGCCGAGTGGTGTCATTAATAGATAGACGCGCTTAAGAGGTCTCTTGCTGCTCATCGGTGTGGGGCTTGCTGACCAACGGCGTGGCGGGCTGTTCACTCAACGTATACTGCAACCCGAGCTCGCGATGGCGCAGTTGAACTTCACCCATGCTTGGCGCTAGTCTCTCTGCTAATTTTTCAACCATATAAACCGAACGGTGTTGTCCGCCAGTGCAACCAATAGCGATCGTCATATAGCTGCGTTGACTATCTTGATAAGCGGGCAGCCAACGCTCAAGCCAGGCCTGAATATCGTTACTCATGGCATCTACGATAGGGTAGCCGCTTAAGAAAGCCACGATATTTGCATCACGCCCTGTGAATTGGCGGAGCGTTGGATCCCAATAAGGGTTGGGTAAGCATCGCACGTCGAACACCAAGTCAGCATCTAGTGGCACGCCACGTTTGTATCCGAACGATTCAAGCGTTAGCGTTAGCTTATCACGATGCTGATGTGCGACTTGATCGGTAATGCGACGGCGTAAATCGTGTACCGAAAGCCGCGAGGTATCGATCAATAAATCGGCCAGATCGCGAATATCGAGCAGCGTTTCTTCTTCTTTATTAATGGCCTCTTCAAGAGTCATTTCGCTATTGCGCGTTAATGGATGGCGCCGACGCGTAGCGGAGTAACGCTCTAGAAGAATGCGTGCATCGGTCGTCAGGTAGATGACTTGAAAGTCAATTTTACGCTGGCGCAACTCCTCTAATAACGAAGGAAGGCGCTCCAATGCTCCTGGCAGGTTGCGGGCATCAATACTGACCGCCAGATGAGAGCGTTCGCCCTGATCACGTATTTGGTCCACCAATGATCCCAGCAGCATGGCAGGAAGGTTATCAATCGCGTAGTAGCCAAGATCTTCAAGCGCTTGTAAGGCGATAGATTTACCTGACCCAGAGCGGCCGCTAATGATCACAAGTTGCATAGAGTCTCTCGTTGCTTGATCAAGCTGCGTTGAGGGTGGTGAGCGCGAATCAACCTGCCTTGTGTTACAGCTTGGCAGGTTTAGGGCATCAAGGCGCTGATTGCTCGCGAATTTTAGCGGTAAGCAACTCAAGTAGTTCACGCTGGCTGGCTGCTTTACGCAACTGCTGTCGCGTATCCGCATCATTCATGATGGTCGCCACTTCGCCTAGTAGAGAGAGGTGGGTGTCATCAGCCTCTTCTGGTACCAATAGCACGAACACCAGATCAACCGGGTCGCCATCGATAGCGTCAAAATCAATCGCTTCTGAGAGCTTTAAAAACCCAGCGATGGGGGCAGAGCAGTGGGGGCTACGCGCATGAGGAATAGCCACGCCGTTACCAATACCTGTACTACCTAAGCGTTCGCGGCCGATGAGGCGGCTAAACACTTCTTGGCTGTCCAGGCTGGGGATGTTTTGGGCAATAAAGGTGCTGAAAAACTCCAGCACCCTTTTTTTGCTGCCCCCGGGTACGTCGAAGAGAACGCGTTCCGGGGGGAGTATGGTTTCCAACGTCATTGAATTAACGCACGCCTGCGCCTTGGGCGCGAGCTTGTGCTTTTTCCTTATGTTTAACGAGTTGACGGTCAATTTTGTCCGCTAATGCGTCAATGGCGGCGTACATATCACTGTCTAGGGCTTCCGCATGTAAATCTGCTCCTGCTGCATGCAGTGTGCAGGCGGCTTGTTGGCGCTCTTTCTCCACAGATAGGGTGACTTGCACCGTGGTTATATTGTCGTAATGGCGCTCCACACGTTCAAGCTTTTCGTTGACATAGTCACGCAAGGCGTCAGTCAGTTCTACGTGATGACCAGTGATATTTACTTGCATTGACGTTCTCCTTATCCATCGGACTGTACTTCGATTGTAACCCTTTTTGCCGCGTTGCAAAGCCCTTGTCGAGAGTTTCGCTGCAACGCCAACAGATACTAGCGCAAACGACGCCTTTCGCTGGAAGAGGGAATGCCCATGGCTTCACGATATTTTGCCACTGTACGACGCGCTACCTGAATGCCGCCCTCATCTAAGAGGGTGACTAGGCGGCTGTCCGAAAGCGGCTTGCCGGGCGGCTCCTCTTGGATCAATTTCTTTAACCGGGCGCGGATAGCGGTGCTGGAGTGGCTATCGCCATCCTGACCGCTGACTTGGCTTGAGAAGAAGTATTTGAGCTCAAACACGCCGCGCGGCGTGTGAATATACTTCTGGGTTGTGACCCGTGAAATGGTCGACTCATGCATTTCAACAGCTTCAGCAATATCCGCTAATATCAAAGGCTTCATGGCTTCTTCGCCGTGTTCCAAAAATCCAATTTGCCGGGTGATAATCTCGCGGCCAACCCGCAGCAGCGTATCGTTGCGGCTAGATAGGCTTTTGATCAGCCAGCGCGCTTCTTGAAGGTGCTCTTTAAGAAACTGGTTGTCCTGGCTTTTGTCCGCACGCTTTATCAAACTGGCGTAGTCAGGTTGAATGCGCAGCCTTGGTAAGGCTTCTGGATTGAGCTCTAAATGCCAACCTTCGTGGTCATGGCGGACGACAAGGTCGGGCGTTACATAGCTGTCGTCGGTGTCGCCATAGGCGCTGCCAGGGCGTGGGTCAAGACTACGAATAAGGAGGATGACATCCGCTAACTGGTGATCATCGAGCCCCAGACGGCGCTTCAGCAGGCGCATATCATCTTTGCCCAGCGCTTCAAGAAATTGCCGGACTAAGCGGCGTGCAGGCACCAGCAGCGGCGTATCATCGGGGAGGGCGGCCAACTGCAGCATCAGGCATTCGCGTAGGTCACGGGCGAAGATACCCGTCGGCTCAAATTGTTGCAGCTTGAGCAGGATCGTTTCCACTTCACGCTGACTAAGACCGTCAATTCCTTGAGCGCGGAGACCTTCGCGTATGTCGTTGAGCGGCTGTGTCAAATAGCCGTTAGCATCTAGCGCGTCGATTAAGCTTTCCGCGATAAGCTGCTCTCGAGTGCCAAAATCGGTCATGGCGAGCTGCCACAGCAAGTGTCCGTGTAGGCTCTGTCCAGCCGCTTGGCGCTCAAAATCAGGGCCTTCACCGCTGCTACTGCCATGGCTACCCATGTCTTGATAGGTGTCAGACCAGTCGCTATCTACCGATAGCTCGGTGGGAATGCTCTCTGACCACTCTTCCTCTTTAGGCTCACTGACAGCCTGTTCGCCAAATTCATCCTCTTGCTCAAGCATGGGATTGGCATCTAAGGCCTGCTGAATTTCTTGACGTAGGTCCAGCGTGGATAGCTGTAACAGGGCGATAGCCTGCTGCAGCTGAGGTGTCATGGTCAGCTGTGTGCCGATACGCAGTTGAAGAGAAGCTTTCATGACCATCTGAGAACCACTCGTTAATCAGAATGCTCCACCCTAGTGCGAGTAGGTCCCAGGTGCAAGTGCAATAAGCATGCCATTGGTAGTAAAGTTGTTGTAGAGCACTATTTAGAGGTGAAAATTAGGCTTAGAGTCGGAAGTCTGCGCCTAAATACACGTCTCGTACTTTTTGATTGGTAAGAATCGATTCGGGAGAGCCGCTGGCGATGATCTGTCCATCACCTACGATGTAGGCGATATCACAAATATCGAGGGTTTCACGTACGTTATGATCGGTGATCAGTACGCCTATGTGGCGCTGCTTCAGTGCCCGGATGATGGTTTTAATCTCGCCTACCGAAATAGGATCAACGCCAGCAAAGGGCTCATCCAGCAAAATAAAGGCGGGCTCCGTGGCTAATGAGCGGGCAATTTCCACACGCCTACGCTCGCCACCTGAAAGGCTCATGCCAAGGTTGTCGCGTATATGGGTAATGTGAAAGTCTTCAAGTAGCGCCTCTAAACGCTGCTCGCGGTCGCTACGGCTAAGCTCTTTTCGGGTTTCAAGTATCGCCATAATATTATCGGCGACCGATAGTTTTCGAAAAATAGACGCCTCTTGCGGCAGGTAGCCGATACCCGCCGCTGCGCGCTCATGCATCGGGGCGCGCGTTAAATCAACGTCGTCGATACCCACTTTGCCAGCATCCGATTTCACCAGCCCAACAATCATATAAAACGAGGTGGTTTTGCCTGCGCCGTTGGGGCCGAGCAAGCCCACCACGCTGCCTTGGGAAATTTCTAAATTGATGTCTTTAACCACGCGGCGGCGCTTATAGCTTTTGGCCAAGTGGTGGGCATAAAGGGTTTTAATCGGCGCAGTCTCTGCAGTTGCCACGGCTAGGCTCCCTATTGTTCCGGCTGAAGCGTCATGCGTATGCGCTGGGGCTCACTGCCTTCAACGTCAGAGCGCGCTTGAATCACTTCTCGATCAATAAAATACTCAAGGCGACCGCCGGTAAAGGTGTCTTCCTGCTGTGTTAATTCTGCTTGGTCGATCAGCTCTACCCGGCGTTCCGCGACATGGTAAATAATCCGTCTCGCCCAGCCTTCTGTTGGGCCCTCTTGCCCTTCGGCTTGATGACGTAAGTAGGCGCGCTCACCGGTGGAGGTGGCACGGGAAAGCTCGCCCGCTTCATTGCGTTCGATCTCTACCCGTTCGCCACGTAACTGCATTTCGCCTTGGCGAATGTTGACATCACCGGTATAGACAGCAGTACCCGCACGTTGATCCAGATCTAAACGGTCGGCTTCAACTTCTACCGGGGCCTGCCCTTGTGAGGAGCTGTTTTGCGCCAATGCCGATAGCGGCACCGCTAACGCGAAAAGGGCGGTATAGATAAATGCTTTCATGGCAATTCCTGTTAAGGTTGCGTGGCCGGGGGGTGCGTGCCGCGCACATTGTCAGTTAAGCGCACCTGGCTATCGTTGAGCCATACGTCCATACGTGTGGCGCTCATTTGCTGGGGCGGTTGTTGCAGTAATACCGGTGTTTCACTCCACGCATGCTGACTGAGCCCATCATAATGCAGCAGCTCTGTGTCTAACTGCCAGCCTTCATCCGGTGCGATCAGACGAGCCGAGCCCGACATCAACAGGGCTTGTGTGGAGGTGTTGAGTGTGCCTACATCGGCACTCGCCAGCCACTGGCGATTTTCGCTGTCGTATAAGATGGCTTCAGGCTCTTCAGTCCAGGTTTCACTTCGCTGGGGCGTATGGATCAGGCGCGGGGTTTTAAGCGACTGCAAGACGCTGCCATTATCTCCGAATAGGGTAATTTCAGCGTTTTCCAGTACGTGGCCGGGCTCCTGGGCCTGCGCCTCTGGGTCAATAGCCGTGCTTTGAGGTCCGCCTGGGTCAAGCCACACCAGTAAAGCCCCCAGGGCGATGACTAGCCCGCCGAGCCAGACGCGCACTTTAAAACGTTTGAGCATTAAGAGCGTCCGTGTAAATAAGTGTCGAGCACCGCGCCCCAGTGCCCCTGAGCTTCAAGCAGCGTGTCACAAATTTCGCGCACGGCCCCATGGCCACCCAGGCGTTCGGTAGTCCAGTCTGCGTGGGTATGCATATAATCCGGCGCGTTAGGGACGGTAATGCCGACGCCACAACGCTTAATCGCCGCTAGGTCGGGTAGGTCGTCGCCGCAATAGGCCACTTGCTCCAGCTCGATATCGAGACGCTGGCAAAGGCTTCGCAGAGTCACCAGTTTGTCTTCACAGCCCTGGTGGACATGATCGATGCCCAGCGCTGCGGCGCGTTGGCTCACCATCGGGGAGTCGCGGCCGGTGATCAGGGCAACATGAACGCCCACACGCTTGAGCAGTTTCAGACCGTGACCATCCTGGGTGTGAAATGCTTTAATTTCGATGCCATCAGCCTGGAAGTAGAGGCGGCCATCGGTAAGTACGCCATCAACATCCAGTGCCAAAATGCGTACGCGGCGAAGACGATCAAGTAGCGTTGCGGGTAGAGTCATAGAGCCTCCATATCAGTTAATTCTTAAAGCTTGAGCAGAATAAAGCGCCGGAGGGTTAAATAACGCCGCTGGCGAGCAGGTCGTGCATATGTAGAGCCCCAATAGGGCATTGTTGTTCATCGACCACCGCGAGGGCCGTGATGCGGCTCTCTTCCATTATGCGTACCGCCTCGGCTGCCAGAATATCGGGGCCAATGCGTTTACCTGGCCGGGTCATGACGTCGTCTACGCGGACGTCGCGCAGGTTATGAAACTGATCCAGCGTGCGGCGAAGGTCGCCATCGGTGTACACGCCAGCCAAGCGCCCATCGCTATCCACCACGCAGGTGAAGCCTAACCCTTGCCGCGTAATCTCTAATAATGCGTCGCGCAGTGGGCTGCCCAGCGCGACCTGGGGTAGCCGCGCACCGTCGTGCATCAGGTCTCTAACGCGCAGCAGCAAGCGTTTACCTAGGCTGCCACCAGGGTGAGAGAGCGCAAAATCTTCAGCGGTAAAACCACGGGCTTCCAGCAGTGCGACGGCCAGTGCATCACCTAAAGCGAGCGCCGCGGTAGTCGAGCTAGTGGGGGCCAAGTCGAGCGGGCATGCTTCACGCTCAACGCCACTGTTTAAGTGCGCATCGGCGTGTTTGGCAAGCGTTGAGTTGGGGCGCCCCGTCATGCTCACTAGCGGCGTGCCAAGGCGTTTAAGCAGCGGTAAAAGCGCGGTGACTTCGGCGGTTTCACCCGAGTTAGACAGCGCTAGAACGACATCGGCACGTGTAATCATGCCCAAGTCGCCGTGACTGGCTTCGCCAGGGTGAACGAAAAAAGCCGGCGTGCCCGTACTGGCAAGTGTTGCCGCAAGTTTGCCGGCGATGTGCCCTGATTTACCCATGCCGGTAACTACCACCCGGCCTTGGCAAGCAAGAATCAACTCACAGGCGCGATCAAAGCTTTCGTCGAGCTTAGCCTGAAGACCCCCAATGGCTGCCTGCTCAATTTGCAGCGTACGCATTGCGCTTTCGCGTAGTAGGCTGGGTGGAGCGAGAGGCTGGCGCATAGCGTTTTCTCTTAACAATTAAAAATATAAAAGTAGTAACCGCCAAGAATAACATCCTGACGCCCCATAAAGGCAGTGGTTGAGATCGTTGGTACTGTTGAGTCTTGACGGTTAGATGACCATACGCCTGCTTGGTCATCGTTGATTTTCGTGTTCTGGATAGCCACTTAAGCGATCAGCAATGGCTTGTAGCGCTATAGTATAATGTTTGATAATGTTTTAGAAACACTGTTTCATAACCGCTGTTTTATAACCGAGGTTGCGGCAATTAAGGTATAATAGCTGGCCCTGCCCGCGCCTCGTTAAGAGTCAACCGATCCATGATAGATGCTCCTTTTATTGAAATTGAAGACCTATATTTTTCGCGTGGCGATCACGAGATTTTTCGCGGCGTGAACATGACTATTCCGCGCGGCAAAGTCACCGCGATCATGGGGCCAAGTGGCACGGGTAAAACGACCCTGCTCAAGCTGATTGGCGGCCAATTGACGCCAGAGCGCGGTCGGATATTGATCGACGGTGAGGATGTTCATCGGCTGTCTCGTAAGGCCCTATTTACGTTACGCAAGCGGATGGGGATGCTGTTTCAAAGTGGCGCGCTGTTTTCCGATTTAGACGTATTTGAGAACGTTGCTTTTCCATTGCGCGTACATACTGATTTGCCTGATACGATGGTGCGCGATTTAGTGCTGCTGAAACTGCAGGCGGTTGGGTTACGCGGGGCTCGTCACCTGACGCCAGCGGAGCTGTCTGGAGGTATGGCGCGTCGCGTTGCTTTAGCCCGGGCGGTGGCGCTGGACCCGGAGTTGATTCTGTATGACGAGCCCTTTGTCGGGCAGGATCCCATCTCAATGGGCGTGCTGGTGCAGCTGATTAAGCGCCTAAATCAAGCGTTGCAACTTACCTCGGTGGTGGTGTCTCACGATATTAAAGAGACGCTGAGCATTGCAGATTACCTCTACCTAATTGCTGACGGCCAAGTGGTTGCCCATGGCACTCCGCAAACGCTAGATACCAATCAAGACCCAAGGGTCAGCCAGTTTATTCATGGCGAGCCCGATGGCCCGGTACCATTTCACTATCCCGCAGAGGCGTTTTATAGCGATATTTTGGGCGAAGCCCCGATGACAAAGTTAGGGTAGATGACAAAATTAGCGTAAATGCATCAATGCAGGGTAAAACAGGGCAGGGATCAATGCAGTCAAAATTTTCTAACAGCACCTCACGCATCACCCGGTTGGGGCGGCGAGGGTGCGATTTAATGGAAGCATTAGGTCGGGCAGGGATATTTCTCTTCCAATCCGCTGTGGGCGTGCCATCCCGTGAAGGTTGGCGATTATGGTTGCACCAGATGCACTTTGTTGGCGTGCTTTCGTTAGCCATTGTGCTGGTGTCCGGGCTATTTATCGGCATGGTGCTGGCGCTACAGGGGTACACCATACTGGTCGATTTTGGGGCTGAGCAGGCACTAGGTCAGATGGTGGCGCTTTCATTATTGCGTGAGCTTGCGCCCGTGGTGGCGGCACTGCTGTTTGCAGGCAGGGCAGGATCAGCTCTGACCGCAGAGATAGGTCTAATGAAAGCGACTGAGCAGCTCACCAGTATGGAGATGATTGGTGTTGACCCGCTGCGTCGCGTGGTGGCGCCGCGCTTATGGGCAGGCTTCGTTTCACTGCCTATTTTAACGGTGGGCTTTAGTGTAGTGGGCATCTGGGGCGGCTACCTCGTGGGCGTCGAGTGGCTAGGGGTCTTTGAGGGATCATACTGGAGCAACATGCAGGCCAACGTGGCGTTTGTTAGTGATATTGGTAACGGCATGATCAAAAGTGTTGTGTTTGCCCTGGTAGTGACCTGGATCGCTGTCTTTCAGGGGTACGATCTAGTACCCACATCAGAAGGTATTTCCCGCGCGACTACGCGCACCGTGGTGTATTCGTCGCTTGCAGTACTGGGGCTTGATTTTGTGTTGACCGCCATCATGTTTGGCGGCCTTTAATGGCTGGAGCAGTTTCATGAAACGCAGTAAAACCATGGAGTTCGGTGTTGGCCTGTTTATGGTGGCAGGCATTTTGGGGCTTGTGTTCCTCGGCTTGCGTGTAAGTGGGTTGACGCTTTCCGCACCCGCCCAGTCGTTTCAGTTGGAGGCTAATTTTGCCAATATTGGCGGCTTAAAACCTCGTGCCCGGGTCACCATGGCGGGGGTTACGGTTGGCCGTGTCGAGTCTATTGAACTGGATACCCAGTGGTACGATGCGCGGGTAGTGCTGAGCCTTAATAGTGAACTGGAAGGCGAGCTCTCCAGAGACTCCATAGCCTCTATACTAACGGCTGGCCTGTTAGGTGAGCAGTACATCGGTCTCAGTGTGGGCGGTGATCCTGAAATGCTGGAAGATGGCGACACTATACGCGACACCCAATCGGCGCTGGTGCTGGAAGAACTTATCCAACAATTTGTGTCCAATATGGCAAGTAACTAGCGTTGTAAATGACAAGCACTCATTCAGTGCATTAACGGGCCCAGTGCAATAACGGGTAGGGAGATAACGGTTATGAATGGAGTAAACTTAATGGTAGGTCGCTGGTTCTTTGCGGTCATTATAATGGTGGCAGCGCTTATTCCTCTGCAGTCTATGGCGCAGTCTCAGTCACCGGAAGCGATGATTCGCGAAAATGTTGAGTCATTAATGGGAGACCTTGAGGGCCGTAAAGATTATTACGCCAACAACCTGGGTGAGCTTGAGGCATTAGTCGATAGTAACCTCGACCAAGTGGCCGATTTTCGCTACATCGGTGCCAGCGTGATGGGTAACTATTTCCGTAACGCGACACCAGAGCAGCGTAGCCGCTTTGCCGATGTGTTTCGGCAAACGCTGATCGATACCTATACCCGTGGTTTGGTGACATTCGATTACGACGAGTTGCGGGTGTTGGATGCACAGCAGGCCCAGCGTCACGAAGATCAGGCCAGCGTCGCCATGGAAGTGGTCGCCAGTAATGGTCAAGTGTACCCGGTAAGTTACAGCTTGCGGCTGTCTAATGGCGAGTGGCGTGTTGTTAACGTGATCGTTAACGGCATTAATCTTGGGCTAACGTTCCGTAATCAGTTTGATCAGGCCATGCGTGATAATAATCGCGATTATGATGCCGTCATTAACGGCTGGTCACCTGAAGTCGGTGTTGAAGAGCTAGAGCAGGGAGGAGATGCGTGACAACGCTGTTTTCGCGCCCTGGTCTGACGGTGGATATTGTGAACACTAGCTTGCAGGTGGCAGGTGATGTGGATGTTACCTCGGCGGCCGACCTGGCCGCCAGCGGGGTTAAGTGGCTCAATCAGACTGAACTCACTGCCATAGCAATGGATTTTAGTCGTGTTGATAAGGCCAGCAGCGTTGCCATTAGTGTACTGTTCGAATGGCTACGAATTTGTCGCCAGCGCGGCATACAGGTTGACACCATACTCTTTTCGGCCCCCTTGCGCCGACTCGCCTCATTGGCTGAGCTTGATGCGTTAATAGAGAACCCCGCCGAGACCTTGGCTGTTTAGAAGTACGGCATCGCCAAGTGGGCTGCTTTTCTTTATCATGTCGAACCTATTACACCCATTTATAACGATGACCCCCAAGGAGTTTTTTACGCCATGCAACCCAACGAGGTAAAAGCACTGCTTGAATCCCGTATTGACGGATGTCAGTTCCATATCCAGGGTGAAGGCTGTAACTTTCAGGTGATTGCGGTTGGCGATGCCTTTGAAGGTCTCTCTCCAGTCAAGCGTCAGCAGCTCGTCTACGCTGCTCTCAGTAATGAGATCGCCTCGGGCGCACTCCACGCTATTAGCATTAAAACGTTTACTCCGGCGCAGTGGCAAACTGCACCGGAAAACGTTCAATAACGGTCGCCCCATGGATAAATTAATCATTACCGGCAATGGGTCGGTAGACGGTGAAGTGTGGGTGAGTGGCGCCAAAAACGCGGCGCTGCCTATACTGTGTGCCAGCCTGCTGGCTGATGGCCCAGTAGTGATTGGTAACTTGCCGCACCTGCAGGATATTACCACCACCCTTGAACTGCTTGGACGCATGGGCGTCGAGCCGGTGATGGGTGAGAAGTTGAGTATCCAGTTGGACGGTTCTCAGGTAACCCAGTGCCACGCGCCTTATGAGCTGGTTAAAAAGATGCGCGCTTCCATTCTCGTGCTGGGCCCGCTGCTTGCTCACTTTGGTAAAGCCGATGTGTCGCTACCCGGCGGGTGTGCGATTGGTTCACGACCCGTTGATCTGCATATTCGCGGTTTAGAAGCCATGGGGGCGGAGATACGCGTTGAGGCAGGCTATATCCGCGCTCGCGTAGATGGGCGTTTGAAAGGCGCGACTATTTATTTCGATACCGTGACAGTGACCGGGACCGAAAACCTGCTGATGGCGGCGACCTTGGCCGAGGGTAAGACAGTTTTAGAAAACGCTGCCCGCGAGCCTGAAATCGTCGACTTGGCAGAGTGTTTGATCAAAATGGGCGCGAAAATCAGCGGCCATGGAACTGATACGATCACCATTGAAGGTGTTGAGAAGCTGCACGGTTGCGAGCATGACGTAATGCCCGACCGTATCGAGACAGGTACGTTTTTAGTAGCAGCCGCCATGACCGGTGGGCGAGTGAAGGTCAAGCGTACCCGAGCAGACATTCTGGATGCGGTCATCGCTAAACTTGAAGAGGCGGGCGCTGAGATTACCAGCGGTGATGATTGGATTGCGCTGGATATGCACGGTAAGCGCCCGAAGGCGGTGAATATTCGCACTGCACCTTATCCTGCTTTCCCTACCGATATGCAGGCACAGTTCGTTGCTATGAACGCGGTGGCAGTGGGGCACTCACGGGTGGTCGAGACCATCTTTGAAAATCGCTTTATGCACGTTCAAGAGCTTAACCGCATGGGCGCTAATATTGTGCTGGAAGGCAACACCGCTCTGATTGAAGGGGTGGAGAAGCTTTCCGGAGCGCCGGTTATGGCAACCGATCTACGCGCCTCTGCATCGCTGGTGATTGCGGCCATGATGGCCGAGGGCGAAACCTTGGTGGACCGCATCTATCACATTGATCGTGGCTACGAATGTATTGAGGAAAAATTGCAGCTACTGGGTGCGCGTATTCGCCGTATTCCTGGTTAATCCATGCGACTAAGACCCTGCATGCTAATAACTACTGGCCGACACGATGAGTAAGCAACTGATTTTAGCCCTCTCGAAGGGCCGTATTCTTGAAGAGACGCTGCCCCTGCTAGCCGATGCGGGTATCACACCCGCAGAGGATTTAAGCAAAAGCCGCAAGCTGCTGTTTGATACCAACTTGCCTGACGTAAAGCTGGTGATTATCCGTGCCACTGATGTGCCCACCTATGTTCAGTTAGGTGCCGCTGACGTCGGTATTGCGGGTAAGGATGTGCTGCTTGAGCATGGGGCTGAAGGCCTTTATGAGCCGCTGGATCTAGAGATTGCCCGCTGCAAGCTGATGACAGCCGGAGTCACAGGGCAGTTGCCAGCGCGCGCCCGGCGTCGGGTAGCCACCAAGTTTGTTAATGTGGCGCGCCGCTATTATGCCGAGCAAGGTATTCAGGCGGAGGTGATCAAGCTTTATGGAGCCATGGAGCTTGCACCCCTGATGAACCTGGCAGACGAAATTGTCGATATCGTTGATACCGGCAATACGCTGCGGGCGAATGGCATGGAGCCACGGGAGCTGATCGCCCATATTAGCACTCGACTGGTGGTGAATAAGGCGGCCATGACCATGAAGCATGATCGCATTAAGCCGTTACTGGCCCGTTTAGATAGCGCAGTCAAAAAGCGTCAGACACAGCTTGCCGAATGATGTGAGGTGACCCATGAGCGATCCCAAAAGCATGTCCAACAGCGAGCAAAGCGCAGCTACGATGGTCTCGCGCCTGTCGACAAGTGATACTGCCTTTCACCACCAGCTTGATTCACTGCTGGATTGGGAAGGAGTGTCAGATAAAGCAGTACAATCCCGTGTTGAAGAGATTCTTGCCAGCGTGAAGCAGCGCGGCGATGAGGCGGTCATTGAAGCCACTAACCGGTTTGATCGGCTCTCTGTTTCCTCAATGGATGAGCTGCAGCTGACCCCCGAACAGTTGAAGCAGGCCTATGACCATTTGCCTGCCGAACAGCGTGAGGCCCTCTCCAGCGCCGCCGAGCGCATTAAGCGTTACCACGAGCGTCAAAAGCCTAACTCCTGGCAATACGAAGAAGCAGATGGCACGGTACTGGGGCAGAAAGTCACTCCGTTAGATCGTGCTGGTATCTATGTGCCAGGCGGGAAAGCGGCTTACCCATCGTCTGTGCTGATGAATGCGATTCCCGCCCATGTGGCTGGTGTTCGCGAAATCGTGATGGTTGTGCCCACCCCTGATGGCGTGTTGAATGAACTGGTGCTGGCGGCGGCACACCTGGCCGGGGTCGATTATGTCTTTACCATTGGTGGGGCTCAGGCGATCGCAGCGCTTGCTTATGGCACGGAAACGGTTCCTCGCGTCGATAAAATAGTCGGCCCTGGCAATATTTATGTGGCCACGGCGAAGCGTGCAGTGTTTGGTCAGGTGGGTATCGATATGATTGCCGGTCCTTCGGAGATAATGGTGGTTTCCGATGGTCAAACCGATCCCGATTGGCTGGCGATGGATCTGTTCTCCCAGGCCGAGCATGATGAAGATGCTCAGGCGATCCTGGTCAGCTGGGATGTAGAGCATCTGGATGCCGTAGAGGCTGCAATTGAACGCCTGCTACCGACCTTGGAGCGTGAAGAAATTGTGCGTGAGTCATTGCGCAAGCGTGGCGCGTTGATTCACTGCCAGGATGCTCAAGAGGCCATTACACTCATTAATCGTATCGCCCCTGAGCATTTAGAGCTCTCTGTTGCTGCGCCAGAAGCGTGGTTAGATGATATTCGTCACGCAGGTGCGATCTTTATGGGTCGTTACACCGCTGAAGCGCTGGGTGACTACTGCGCTGGGCCAAATCATGTACTGCCCACCTCTGGTACGGCACGCTTCTCGTCACCCCTGGGCGTCTACGACTTTCAGAAGCGCTCTTCGATTATTCACTGCTCGGCAAGCGGCGCTTCTGAGCTGGGTAAAATTGCCTCAGTGCTGGCGCGTGGCGAATCATTAACCGCCCATGCTCGCTCTGCCGAGTATCGTATTCGCGATTGATGTACTGGGTGCGTCTAGCGCCGAGCCAACATACACATGCTCTTGCCGCTATGAGTCGCGTTGGCCCGGCGCTTCTTCATTAATCGGGATGGCGGGGAGCGGGCGCTCGCCCACTTCCAGCGTCATTTCCATACGCTCACCGCTACGTACAATGGTGAGTGGTAGCGATGTGCCGGGCGGTATCGAAGCGATTTCACTCATTGCTGAGCGGGCATCCAGTATGGGCTCCCCGTTGACGGCGAGAAGGACATCGCCTGGCTCAAGCCCCGCTTGTGCCGCTGGCCCCCCACTGACGACGCCTGCAACAATGACGCCCTGTGGTGTTTGTAACCCAAAAGAGGCCGCGAGTTCCCGCGATAGCGCCTGTGCTTCAATGCCAAGCCAGCCACGAATCACCCGCCCTTGGGTCACCAGTTCATCTAAGATGCTATGCGCAAGGTTGGCAGGAATCGCGAAGCCAATGCCTTGTGAGCCTCCTGAGCGCGAGAAAATAGCGGTATTAATACCCACCATGGCGCCTTCTGGGTTGACCAGTGCCCCACCTGAATTGCCTGGGTTGATAGCAGCATCTGTTTGAATAAAATCTTCATAAGCGTTGAGCCCTAAGTGATTGCGCCCCGTCGCGCTAATTATGCCCATGGTGACGGTCTGTCCAACCCCGAAGGGGTTGCCAATAGCGAGCGCCACATCGCCGACCGCTACATCGGCAGAGTCCGTCAGCTCAATCACAGGCAGGTCGTCCAGGTCTATTCGCAGCACGGCCAAATCACTTTCAGGGTCAGTGCCAATCACCTCGGCAATGGTTTCTCGTCCGTCGCGAAGAGCGACCTGAATTTCATCAGCGCCATTGATGACATGATGGTTGGTCAATACGTAGCCATCTTCACTTACGATAACGCCAGAGCCCAGGCTGGAGAGCATTCGCTGGTGTGTTGTGGCATCGTCGCCCTGGCTATCAAAAAATTGCTGGAAAAAAGGGTCTGACATTAGTGGGTGCTGATCACGTTCGACAATACGTGAAGAGTAAATGTTAACCACCGCTGGCGCTGCTTGCTCAACTGCCTGTGCGTAACTCACAGGGCCCTCGTTACGAGATAGGGGCGCCGCCTGATGAATTTCAGGCGCGGGGCGGTTTGGGCTGGGTTCCACCACGGCAGGCGTCGTAGAGATAACTGGGGCAGGGGTTTGAGTAGACTGAGGGCTTTGAGGAGCTTGTGGCGATGAGTCACGAAACGGATTAGGTAGCTGCTCGGGAAGCGCAAAGAGGATCACTACAGCGAGCAACACGCCAGTAATAACGGGCCAAAGGTAAGGCAGCACATAGCGTCGCATGCAATAAATTCCTTAACGGGTCAGTCTCACTGTTCGCGATAAAAAGCAGTGAGTTTTACAATGGTTGAATGGTAACACTTTCTTAGCAAGTTCCTCACGGGTGCAGTTAAATCAATAAAAGGATGCAATATGATTCATCGTGACCAATTAGTGGCGGCCTGTGATCATCAGTTACGTGCTGCCCAGTTTAAAGATTATACGATTAATGGTTTGCAGATTGCGGGGAGTGATCACGTTAAACGCATCATGACGGGCGTCACTGCCTGTCAGGCGCTATTGGATGAAGCTGTTGCTTGGCAGGCAGACATGGTGCTGGTGCATCACGGCTACTTTTGGAAAAACGAGCCTGTGGCGATTACCGGTATGAAGCAGCGGCGGATTAAAACGCTGCTTGATCATGACATCAGTCTATTAGCGTATCACCTGCCGCTGGATGCTCATGCAGAGATGGGCAATAACGCGGAGTTAGCCCGTCGCCTTGGGTGGAAAGTAGAGGGGTGTATTGACGGAGAGCTAGGAGAGGGGCTTTTGTGGTCAGGCCGTTTGCCTCAGCCATGTTCGGCCAGCGCGCTGGCGGCACAAATAACCCATGCGCTGCAGCGAGAACCGCTGGTGATAGAAGCTCCGCAAGTGGGTGATATTGAACGCATTGCTTGGTGCACCGGTGGGGCGCAAGACATGATAACCGCCGCCTTCGATGCGGGCGCACAGGCATTCGTTTCAGGTGAGATATCAGAGCGAACCACTCACTTGGCACGAGAAATGGGGATTCACTATATTGCTGCTGGGCACCATGCCACAGAGCGCTATGGAATTCAGGCGCTCGGCGAGTGGTTAAGCGATGAGTACGACGTCGAACACCGCTTTGTAGATATCGATAATCCTGCTTAATACATTAACCGCCCCGACATATCTTTGATGAGGATCGGGGCGGCTTAGTGTCGCTTGCTCACTCAGTAGCGCGGTGGTTGAGGTGTGGCGGCCTCATTGCTTTTCAAGCCAAAATCCTCAGATAATGTGCCGCCTTTACCGTCAGCGTAGTCACGCGGTGTCGCTGGCGCCGCTGAATCATCCTGCGCCTGCTGTGTTGTCTCGTTAATGCCAGATAGATCCAGGCTGGGCTGAATAGCGGCATCGCGAATATCCCACTCCGCAGCATCCTCTTTTAGCTGAAGTTCTAGCTGGTTTGCTTCATCGCGAATATTGCTTAGCCGTTGATAAATTCCGGTCAAATGGCTGCCCACGCTGCTCTTCATCTCGGCAATTTGATGTTCGCGTTCGAGTAGCTTTTGACGCATGGAAGCAGCCTCGCGCTGGCTTTTGCTGAATAGACGATAGCAGCCTAATCCAACGATCAAACCGACGATAAAGCCGATAATGGCAATGGTTAATGGTGAGCTTGCGTCCACAGTGTTCTCCCTGGCGCCTTGAATAAACAGTTAGGCTGCATCGGCTGGCAGCTTAAGAATCAAACAGGCTGCCATTATAGGCGTCAGTCAGCCGGTTGGGTCAATCCACTCATGCGCTTAGGCGTCTCTGCGGGTATAATCGCAGCCTTCTTAAGGTGGCCAGTGGTTGTGCTGGTTGCTGCCTTACATGTTGTGGGAGGCGATTGCATGTCATCAACATCTGCGGATAGGGCAATGCCCAAAACACGCCCAGCATCGCCCATTGAGCGCTATCGCGAAGACTTGGAGCGTGAAGATTTTCAATATGATGCGGCGCAAGAGTCGGCAGTAAAGCATTTGCAGCGGCTTTATGATGAGCTCGTGGCTGCACCAACTACCGTTCCCAAGACAGTGGTTGCCAATAAAGGGTTGAAGGCCAAAATGGCCGGCTTGATAGGGAAGAAATCCTCTTCGAGTGATAAGCCTGCTTTGCCTCCAGTGAAGGGGCTCTATTTTTGGGGTGGAGTAGGGCGGGGTAAAACCTACTTAGTTGACACCTTTTACGAATCACTCCCTTTTCCAGATAAAATGCGTACCCATTTTCATCGTTTTATGCAGCGTGTTCATAACGAGCTGACACACTACAAGGGTGAAAAAAATCCGCTAACGTTGATTGCCGGTAAGTTTGCAACCGAGGCCCGAGTGATTTGCTTTGATGAGTTTTTCGTCAAAGACATTACTGATGCAATGATTCTTGCCAACCTGCTTGAAGCCCTTTTTGAGCGTGGAGTAGCGCTGGTGGCGACGTCGAACATCGTGCCTGATGATCTTTATAAAGAGGGCCTGCAGCGCGCGCGCTTCCTGCCTGCCATCGAATTGGTTAATCGTCATTGTGAAGTAGTCAACGTCGACTCTGGCGTTGATTACCGACTAAGGGCACTGGAGCGTGCTGCTATTTTTCACTCGCCGTTGGATGAGGCGGCTGAGCATGAGCTTGCGCGTAGTTTTCGCGAGATCGCAGGTCATGAGGGTGAAATAGATGCCTCGCTCGAGGTCAATCACCGAGTGTTAAACGCGCGCCGTTTGCATGATGACATCGCCTGGTTTGAGTTTCTTGAGTTATGCGACGGGCCGCGCAGTCAAAATGACTATATTGAACTGGCTCGTGAGTTTCACACAGTGCTGGTCTCCAATGTGACTTGCATGGATGCCAAGAAAGATGACCAGGCGCGTCGCTTCATTAATATGGTGGATGAGTTTTATGATCGTGGCGTAAAGCTACTGATGTCAGCCGAAGTGCCAATTGAGCAACTTTATAGCAATGGCAAGCTGACATTTGAGTTCCAGCGTACGCTTTCACGCCTACAGGAGATGCAATCAATGGAGTACTTGGCATTGGCACATAAACCCTAGCGGGGGAAGAGCCTCTAGGCCAAGTAAAAAAGTCACGATACGGCTTAACTTGTGCCTGTCCTTACTGTAGAATGCCGCCTCGCTACATGTTGCTTGCGTAAGCTTGCAACCAAAAAGAATAGGGATGGTGCTTCGCCGTGAAACGGTGTAAGTCACCCAATACATTAAATCTGGTGATTTCATCCATGAAGACGTTCAGTGCTAAGCCGCAGTCCGTCCAGCGCGACTGGTATGTAGTCGACGCTAAGGACAAGACGCTCGGTCGTCTGGCAACCGAGATTGCTCGCCGCTTGCGTGGTAAGCATAAGCCCGAATTTACACCTCACGTTGATACCGGCGACTACATCGTCGTCATCAATGCAGAGAAAGTCCATGTGACCGGCAACAAGGCGAAGGCTAAAACCTACTACCGTCACACTGGTTACCCGGGCGGTCTGCGCTCTATGACGTTCGACAAAATGCTTGATCATGCGCCTGAGCGCATCATTGAGTCTGCCGTTAAAGGCATGTTGCCGAAAGGTCCTTTGGGTCGCGCCATGTACACTAAGTTGAAAGTGTACGCCGGTGCCGAGCATCCGCATGCTGCCCAACAGCCGCTTGAACTGAACATCTGAGGAAATCTTCGCCATGACACAGCAGTATTACGGTACCGGGCGCCGCAAGACTTCCACCGCTCGCGTGTTTATGAAGCCAGGCTCTGGCAAAATTACCGTCAACAGCCAAGACCTGGACCTTTACTTTGGTCGCGTTACTGGTCGTATGGTTGTTCGTCAGCCGCTTGAGTTGACTGAAACGCTGAACCAGTTTGACATTTTTGTCACTGTTGCTGGCGGCGGTGGTTCCTCTCAAGCAGGCGCCATTCGTCACGGTATTACACGTGCCCTGATGAACTACAACGAAGATCTGCGTCCTTCGCTACGTGCCGCTGGTTACGTAACGCGTGATGCACGTCAAGTTGAACGTAAGAAAGTCGGCCTACGCAAAGCGCGTCGTCGTCCGCAGTTCTCTAAGCGTTAATTCTTTACGCTATACTGCAAAACGCCCGGGTCATCGACCTGGGCGTTTTTTATTGAAATATCAAAAAATTATATTGCTCGTACCACTATGGTCACGGGCGGTTGTTCTTGTGCATAGCGCTTTGTTTTTTTACCATAGAGCGTATTTGATATTTATCGCCGCAAGACGCCTTTGCGGCGAAGCGGGTAAGCTGATGGGAGAAACCTGAAATGGCAGATAACGGCGTAAACAAAGGCCGACGCCGTTTCCTCGTAGGCGCCACCTCCGTTGTGGGTGCGGTAGGTGCTGTCGGGGTTGCGGTCCCCTTTGTGGCTTCTTGGCAGCCTAGTGCCAGGGCAAGAGCGGCGGGTGCTCCCGTTCAAGCGGATATATCGAGACTTGAGCCAGGGCAACGTATGACCGTTGAGTGGCGTGGTCGTCCTATATGGATTATCAACCGTACACCGGAGATGATTGAGCGCACTGAAGCGCTTAGCGGTGACCAGTTGGCTGATCCTGATTCGGAAGTGCCACAACAGCCCACGTACATAGATGGTGGGTTACGGTCGATTCGACCTGAAATTGGCGTGTTGATTGGTATCTGTACGCACTTAGGTTGCTCGCCACTGTTTCGGCCTGAGCCTGATGCAGAGGGCGTGGGTGTCGATAACTGGCCGGGTGGTTTCTTCTGTCCTTGTCACGGCTCTCGCTTTGACTTAGCTGGTCGCGTGTTCAGTAAT
>AXCI01003077.1_pt1 | contig 32190 bp, 34 predicted proteins | sample 182571 | NCBI WGS metagenome assembly AXCI01 (sample SAMN02359225, study PRJNA218796) | groundwater metagenome | isolation source: Mt. Simon Sandstone pore water sample D5872 at 1.8km depth, Illinois-Basin... | place: USA: Decatur, Illinois | collected 2009-05 | reverse complement strand
CCCGCTCCGATAACGCTAATGCGCTCGCCCAGCATTGGCTCGGCATCCCACACACCGTTAATGGCCGTTTCCATATTCGCGGCCAATACAGCACGTTTAGCCGGGACATTGGCGGGCACTTCAAGCACCGCCGACGCAGGCACGATGTAGTGATCCTGGTGGGGAAACAGGCAAAAAACCGTTTTATTGATCAGCGCGTCTGGCCCGTGTTCAACGCGGCCAACGCTGCAGTAGCCATATTTGACCGGGGCAGGAAACTCCCCTACCTGAAAGGGGGCGCGCATGCGTGAAAACTCGCTTGCAGGTACGCGTCCATTAAATACCAAGGATTCGGTGCCCCGGCTGATACCGCTGTACAAGGTGCGTACCTGCACCTCATCCTGGTGGGGCGAGGTAAGCTGTTCGCTGCGCAGTTCGCCTTCGGCGGGGCTGGTTACCCAGAAGGCAGTGGCGGTGGTCGTGTGGGCAACGTCGTTAAACTTGCCAACATCGTCAGGAGCCGACATGAGCATTCCTTTTCGTTACGAGTTCACATACGCCGAACTCTTTTTCATTCCATTGACTGTTACATGGCACCATTGACCCGAACGCTGAGAAGAATCCCACGGCAACGCTGAATGCGTCGCCCAGCCAGTGGCCCTGCCCCTTGCCAAAGGGATTAGACACACCATGGTCGGATCCAAGTAGAACGGTTTTCAATGGCTCACCCTAGTCAGCTTAGCGGTTGAAAAGAAAATATTCGATTAACTAACAGGAATACTTGGAACTACTTAGCCTATTATCTTGGTCATATAGACAACCCTACCTTCTTCTACAAGAATGGTACATATAAAAATAGTTGCATAATTTATTTCAACTGCGGATAGCGACGCCGCTTCGTGAGCCCCCATGCCGCTTTTTTCAAACACTTCGTCTTACCCCGTGCCCAAAAGGGTGTATAGCGCTGCAGAGCTAGTGTTAGGCGGCTTGCTGCTATTAGCACTGGGGCAAGGATTACCCCAATTATTGACCACGCCGGCAAACTGGTGGGTCGCTTTTGGCTTCTACACGGCGATCTCCATCTTAGTGATCAGCTTCTGGCCCTACGGCCCACTCGGCTGGGCTAATCGTGTCACGCTCGCCAGAGGCGTCTTGGTCGCCCTGGTGGCAGGTGCACTGGCGAACAATGCATTTGTAGAGGCAATTTGGCTGTGGCTAACGATTGCGGTGTTCGCACTGGCGTTGGATGGCATTGACGGCTGGATTGCCAGACGCACAAAAAGCCACTCGCTGTTCGGCGCCCGCTTTGATATGGAGCTGGACGCCCTACTGATACTGCTGCTTTGTGCGGGGCTGCTGAGACTGGAGTCGCTAGGCCTTTGGGTACTGCTGATTGGCGGCATGCGCTACTTGTTTGTGGCTGCCAGTTGGCAGCTCCCCTGGCTTTCAAACGCGCTGTTTATAAGCTTCCGACGTAAGGCGGTATGTGTCTGGCAGGTCGTTGCGCTGCTGCTCGCTTTAACACCGCTAACCTCCCATTTTGTCGCCAGCCTATTGGCATTGAGCGCGCTGCTCTCTTTGCTCTATTCGTTTGGCGCGGATGTAAAGTGGCTGTATCACCACCGACGCTAGCAGTGGGGAACCGTCATGCGTCGGCAGCTCTGGTTAATCAAAAAAGCCAGCTTTCACGGTGTATGAAAGCTGGCTTGGCTTAATTAACTAAGCTTTAGCAACGGCCTTAGGCCGCCATCGCGGCACACTCGTTAGCGCAATGGTGGCACGCTTTTGCGCACGCCTGGCAGTGGTCAGCGTCGTGCTTGGCACACTCATCACCACACGCTTTGCAAATATCGGCACATAGCCGACAGATTTCCTTGGCGTATTCACTCCCCTGGGCCATGAAGGAGGCTGCCAAGCGGCAAATTTGCGCGCATTGACGATCCAGGCGGATACACTCAGCCATCATTTTTACATTATCTTCTTGCAAGCAAGCAGTGGCGCAAGCGTCGCAGTAGATCGCGCAGATATTGCACGCCTCAATACACGACTTATATTTTTCAAACTCCATCTGTTTACCCTCCTTACTTTATGACGAGATTACGGTTTGTATGTGGAACGTTCCTTTAAACCGTACGTAGAACCCCAAAAGATCTCACTCTTGAGAGTCTCGTATAAAAGAGTAGAACAGCCAGTTGTTAGCACAAGTTCAGCAAGCCGCCCAATCAAAGCCTAGCGCTCCAACCCTAGCCGCTGATGCCACTCTGCAAGGCTTTCATCCGGGTATTCATCAAAGCATTTGTCTTGAAACTGCCCATTGACTTCCACCCAGTCGGCCCGGCTTCCTAACATCATATGCGTGCGCTTCGGTGGCGTTGGCAAATCGGTATCGATGGCGGAGGCAAAAGGGTGTACAAGCTCGGGCCAATCGGGGTCATAAACCCATAGCGATGAGGCACAATGCTTACAGAAGTGGCGCTCTGCCGTACTCTGCTCGCCATTAATGAACGCGCGGTAGACGGAGATGTGCGCTTCGCCACTGACGCTCAGCGTTTTGCTCTCGCCGCTGAGGTTAATAGCATAGCCGCCCCCGCCTGCCGTTTTACGACAGATAGAGCAGTAACAGCGATTGAAAGGATAGGGGTGTTGTGACTTCACACTAAACGACACGGCCTGGCAATGGCACGATCCTTTAAGCAGCATAGTTACCTCCGTTTGCAGCGGTGACTCACGACGAGCTCGGCTGCGCGAGTGCTTACACCAAGAGCGGTCATAACCTTTCTTATAATAGCTTAGCGCATGGGATCACAATCGAATTCAACGGCAAGGGACAACATTATTAGTGCATCGACGTTTCAGCGCTGAGCCTTTAAGGCTTCCAGGAGTTTCGCCACAGCCAGCGCGCCCTCGGGTTCGTCAAAGGCGTCGGCCAGGGAACCCTGTACAAAACTCAAAAACCGATAGGCAGCGGGGGGTAAGCGTCGCTCACGTCTAACCACAAAGTGCCAGCGACTTTTGAGTGGAAAACCCTTTAGCGGCAGCTCTTGAACCCCGTTAGGGGAATCCGCAACCACGTGACGAGACAATACAGCTAACCCCATTTGGGAGGCCACCGCTAGCCGGATCGCCTCGTTGCTGGCGATCTGCTGGGTAGAGCGAAGCTCAATACCGGCACTGTAGAGCCAGGCATTGAAGGTATTTCGGGTCGCAGAGCCGGGTTCACGCAGGAGAAAGCGCTCCTCTTTGAGCTCCTCCATGGTGAGTCCTTCCCGCCCTGCAAAGCGGCAGCTTTCTGGCCCCACTACCACCAGAGGATTACTCAAAAAAGGCGCGGCCAGCACGCCGTCATCAATCGGCGGATGGCTAAATACATAAATATCATCTTCATGGCGTTCAAAGCGGTTCAACATTTGCTGTCGATTGCCCACCTCCACGGTGACATCTACCTGGGGATTTGCCTGGCTAAAGGGCCCCAATAGCCGGGGCAGCACATATTGCGCGGTGTTGACCAAACCAATGCTAAAGTGGCCACGCCCACCGCTGTTGTACTCATCCAGATACTGGCTAAACACATCGGCACGGCTAAGCAAGTCCTGGCTTAGCTGGTAAAGCGCCTGCCCCACTTCAGTGGGAACCACCCGCCCCTCCTCGTGGCGAACAATGGGTTCACCCACAATCTCCCTTAACCTTTTGAGCTGCTGAGACACCGTGGGCTGGGTTAAATGAAGCCGGTTGGCGGTCGCGGTAATAGAGCCTGTGCGCACCACATCCGCGTAAACCTGGAGTAAGCGAAAGGTTAGCTGACGTATTTTCATGACAGGCTCCATAGGTAATCGTCTATGACTGTATAAAGTTTATTTGTTTTCATCAATCTTCTTGAATCGCTACAGTACCTCCCTCGCAGCTCCTTAAACCAGTCCCCTCTAAACAACCTCTTTCCAGGAGATAAACCGTGCCGGATATTGTGGTGATGTTCTTTGTGTTAGGCGTGGTCGCCGGTGTGGTGCGCTCCGATCTCAGCATTCCCAAAGCCGCTTATGACATTCTAAGCCTGCTGCTGATGCTGACCATTGGCCTTAAAGGCGGCATGGCGCTGCATGGCAGTTTAAGCTTGTCGCTATTGATTGAGTTGGCTGGCGTTACGCTGCTGGGAATCATCATTCCGCTGGTAATCTTTCCGGTTGTCCGCTATCTGGTGCGACTGTCTATTGCCGACAGCGCCAGCCTTGCGGCCCACTACGGCTCCGTGAGCGCCGGTACGTTCGCCGTGGCCCTGGCGTATACCGAGGCACACTCACTGGTGACTGGCGGTCAGGTGACGCTCTACCTGGTACTGCTTGAGCTACCGGCCATCATGCTGGGTCTGCTGCTCTACCGGCGCTTCAGCGCCGAAAAAGCCACTGCCAACACATTAGAGACGTCCAAAGCATCCGGGCTGTGGCACGAGACGCTGACCAATCGCGGCGTGATTCTTTTGGTAGGCGGGGTACTGATCGGCTGGCTTTACGGCCCCGATGCCGGTGAGTCGGTGACCGACCTGTACACCAACGCCTTCCACGGCATTTTGGCGCTGTTTCTATTGGAGATGGGGCTGGTCGCGGCAGAAACGTTGCGCAGCCTGCGTTGGGGGCACAGCCGCTTGATTATGTTCGCGCTAGCGGCACCTATCGTGCTCTCCTGCTTCGGTCTAGGGATGGCCTACTGGCTGGGGCTGCCCGCGGGATCAGCGGTTATTCTGGCAAGCCTTACCGCCAGTGCCTCCTACATTGCCGCCCCTGTCGCCATACGCGCCGCCATTCCAGACGCCAACATTGGCCTTGCCATGCTGGCGTCGTTGGGGCTCACTTTCCCTTTCAACGTACTAGTTGGCATTCCGCTCTATCATCAACTGTGGGCGTGGCTAGTAGGGTGAGGCGACGTATCCAACGTTGCGCGGTGATGGCTCGTCAACCGCTTAGACGCAACTGGCAAGGCGAAGAGCCAGTAACCCTTATCGTACCTGAGCCCCCCCGTTTCAGTGACAGCCTGACGGCGGGTGTTCGCCGAGGGACGTGAAGGGGCCACCGCGTGTTATCGGCTAGGTGATGCCCTTTAGCCGAGAATATAGCCGCCTGTTCGGTGCACCAACAGTGGCGCGGCGCCAGAGCAGCGCTGCCTGCTTAGGCAATCTTACGAAACGGTGGAGTGTCAGGCGAGCAGGTTCAGCTGGGGGGTATATCTAGCTCACCGCTTGGATTGTAAAAGCACATCTGATTAGTGCCTGTTTTTTTGGCGGTGTACATTGCCTGATCCGCAGCATCCAGCAGAGCATTGGGAGTCGATGCGTTTTGAGGGTAAGAGGAGATGCCTATACTTGCGGAAATTTGCACGGGCTCAAGCGTGATAAGCAGAGTCTGTTTAAGTGCTTCAAGAATTTTCTGAACCACCCGCTCCACATCGCTACGCTGCTCTGCGCCAGCGAGAATCACGGTAAATTCGTCGCCTCCCAACCGGGCAACCGTGTCGTTCTCCCGGGCACACGCCGTCAGGCGCTTGGCGACTGCCATTAGCACCTGATCGCCCGCTTCATGGCCGAGGGTGTCATTGATTTTCTTGAAGCCATTGAGATCCAGGAAAAGCAGGCCAAGGGACTGACTCCGTCGCTTTGCATGTTTGACCTCCTGCTCCAGACGATCCAGGAAAAGGCGTAGGTGGTGACTTAATCGTGAAAACAAACTAAGCAGACGTTATATCTATTTTATCGAGCGCGTCGTAAAACCTCACTCGGTTTGAACCGGACTTTTTGGCTCTATACATTGCCTTATCCGCTGCTTCTAGCAACGTAAGCGGAGTGGAGGCGGCAAGGGGATAGAAGGAAATGCCGATGCTGACGGCAATCTGAACATGCTGCTGCGAAATGATGAAGGGCATCGCAATGGCGTCAAGAATATTTTGTGCCACACACTCCACATCTTTACGCTGCTCTGCGCCAGTGAGAATGACGGTAAATTCATCACCTCCCAAACGTGCGACCGTATCGCTCTCGCGAACACAATCACTAAGGCGCTGGGCTACATCAGCAAGCAGTCGGTCACCTGTTTCATGACCCAATGAATCATTAACGTTTTTAAAGCCGTCGAGGTCCATGAAAAGTAGCGCAAGTGGCCGACCACGCCGTTTTGCATGCTTGATTTCTTGTTCCAGGCGATCGAGAAACAGACGCCGATTCGGCAGTCCGGTCAGTAAGTCATGATGGGCGTTATACCATATCTTTTCTTCGGCGAGCGCCTGTTCGGTGACATCACGAAAAATGCAAACCGTCGATTCAGTGCTGCCATCTTCATCCAGAACGGGGGCAAGGAGATACTCGAATCGTTCACCCTCTCCAGAGGCAAAGGTATGGATGAACTTGCCCCTGTAAATGGACTGTTCAGCAATCACTTTTTCCAGGTTACGCTGGAAGTCCGAAGCAAAGGAAAAGCCGAGATCTAAGAGCGTTTTCCCTATGATGGCCTCTGGCTCCATGGCGAAAAGGTGAGCCGAGGCTTTATTCGCGTAAATAAATTTACCTTCCAGATCAAGAACATAAATGGGATCAGGCGAAGTAACCAAAATGGCGCCGAACAGCCGCGTTTCCATCTCTTTTACGGCGGCATACTGCTTCAGCGACTCAGCGACAGCTTGATCAATGGCTTCATGAAATCTTGTATGGTCTTCAAGCTGTTGTGCGGAAATGGTGGGATTCGCTTTTGCCCAGTGGGAGACAACACTCGCGCGTAGCGCACGGAATTCGGAAACGGTTTCAATGACACTAAAACCGCTATTTTGTCGATCCTCACCATGTATTTCTGCCCAGGATTCTTCTCCCTCTTCAGGCCCGCAGCCCTTAGCTTTGGCCGCCTGTTCGGATTCACTTTGGGCTGATTCAAGATCGTCGGCAATCTCCAGCAGCATTTCCCTGGCATGGTCTCGCAGCCCGGTCTTCGTCATATCCTTAGCATTCAGGAGCGTTTTAGAAAATGCTTCCCAATCGGAAAGAATTGGCTCTATTTCTACCCGAATAAATTCCGCTAATCGCATATTGATCTCTTGTCCGCCTTAACCGGTTCTTCACTTTGAATGACGGCTACGGCCATGCTTTGCATGCACATGTAAATTATCATTTACATTTCATACACTCAATTTAACATATTTGAACAAGACCCTTTATGTTTTCAGTTGATGGGGGGAGCTATTTGGGCATTCGCTCAAGGGTTTTCGACCATTTAAAGCAGTGTGGCATGCATATTCGGAACTGACTGCTAGCTATAAAGCATCTATGAAGCTGGCAAACGACCACGTTGTCAGCCAAAAAAACACGCCGACGTTGGCTTAGCGGTACTGGCCGAGCACACGGCTTTTTTGAACCTCTCTACCCCCTACCCATTAAGGCAACCACCTGTACTGTTCATGCTGAAGGGAGTAGGGTAGCCAACCGGATCGATCCTCCCCAAGCATTGTTGCAGTTGACAATGTGCGTCAATCCGGCCCCTTACCACGGCGTCTCCAACGCCGGATATTTGCTCTACCAGACTGCCAACCGTGGTCTCATCTCGCTACAGACATACCTTGAAAGATGTTCTGTTTTTGCTTACGTCCTCTGACGCCACTCCGTAATGGAACTCTGGTTGCGATGAAGGATGCTAAGGCTGCAAAGCCTATGGGTATTCCATGAACGAAGAAAGTTTTTATCAGTTCTCGACCCTGACTGTCCTCGCTTTGCTAGCGGCTTTTTACGGCGGCACTTACCTGCTGACCCTGCTGATTAAGAAGAAAAAGGAGAATACCGACGCCTTTATGGTGTCCAACCACCAGATTGGCTTTGGCCTTGGCGCTGCCAGCATGACCGCCACCTGGATCTGGGCGGCCTCTTTTTACGGTGCGGCTACCTCGGGTTACACCTACGGCATTTCCGGCCCTTTGCACTACGGTCTATGGGGCGCGTTGATGATTCTGTTCATCTATCCCTTTGGTCGTCGCTTTCGCAAACTGGCGCCCAATGCCCACACACTGGGTGAGCTTATCCATGCCCGCCATGGCTCTTCCAGCCAGTTGATTCTCGCCTCCTCCAACATTTTGGGCAGCATCATCAGTCTGATGGTCAACTTCACCGCTTCCGGCGCGCTGGTCTCGGTGCTTTCACCCCTCTCGTTCCAGGCCGGCGTGGTGATTGCCGGGGTCGGGGTGCTCTCTTATACGCTGTGGTCAGGTTTCCGCGCCTCAGTGCTGACGGATTTCGCCCAGCTAATGGCGATGATGGCCGTGGCCATTCTGATCATTCCAGCGGTGATGTTCGCCCTCGGCGGCCCGCAAACATTGTCGGACGGTATGAGCCTCCTAACGCCGGAGCAGGCGAACCTGTTCTCGGTGGACGCGATCCTCAATCAAGGTGCACCCTTCTTTGTGGCGGTGCTGGCTTACGCCATTGGCAACCAGACCATCTCCCAGCGGCTATTCGCCGTGCGTGAAGACCATATCAAGCCCACCTTTATCACCGCGACCATTGGTTACGGTGCGATTGTGATTGGCCTTGGCATGATTGGCTTGATGGCGCTGATGACCGGCATGGAGCCCATTGATGGCGACATGAACAACCTGATCCCGCAGATGGTGTCGATGTACCTCTCGCCGGTGTTTATCGGGCTGTTCTTTATTCTGGTAATCGGTTCGCTCTCCTCTACCGCTGATTCGGATCTTTCCGCTATGTCCGCAATTGTGATGGCCGACGTGTATGGCAAGAACATCGCCAAAAACAAACCCGACCCGACCAAGATGCTGTTTATCGGCAGGTTAACCATGATCGTCGCGACGCTGATTGGGGTGATTCTCGCCAGCTTCTCGATGGATATTCTGATCATGCTGGTCTTCGTGGGTGCACTCTGGGGCGCCATTGTATTCCCGGTCATCGCCAGCTGCTTCTGGGACCGAGTGACCAACAAGGCCTTCACCTCAGCGGTGATCGCGGGCCTGGTGATGTTCTGCGTCGCACGCTTCGAGCTGGTGCCCATGGCGGGCATGACGGCGGGGCTGTTTGAACTGCTCGCGGCCGTCGGTGGTGGTGTGGTGCTCGGTTTGATGGCCTTCGGGTTCTGCGGACGCCGCGTCGGTGTGCTCGTCGGCGCGCTGTGTGCCATCGCGCTGGCCTACTTCAGTCTTGGATTCCTGCGCGACTACACGGTGCTACTGGCCTCCTTAATGGCCTACGGCGTCAGCACCCTCGTCTGTATCGCGGTCAGCCTGATGAGTTCGAGCCAGTTCGACTTCTCGCAGATCGATCAGAGAGTGATCAACTACGATCCAGCCAAGCCTGCGACACAAGGCTAAGCCGCGTATCACGCTAAAGTCAATTCATCCGCTGGTGCGCCAACGCGCACCAGCCAGACAACAGGAAAGCCCATGCAAACCTTTATATTGGCCCTCTATGTACTGATCTGGCCGCTGGTCTCACTTGTCATTTTCGCGATCATCGGCATCGCCACCGTCAAAGACATCCGCATAGCCCGACGTGATAAGCGTGAGCTGGTATGACGTAGCTATTTATAGATGAAAGTAACAGTGGTAAGGAAAAATAGAGGTTAAGGGGAGTGAGTGCGGCAAAGGAGTGCCGTGGCTTACATAGCCCTACATCAAGCGCCAGAAGGCATCGACCAGCGGGTTTTTTAAGTGTTTCTTCAACGTAAATAAGCCAATATCGTAGGGTTCCAGCTCCGGCGTCACGTCGAGCACCCGAATACGCTCCTTCAATGGGCTGTTATCGAGCACAATTTTTGGCACCACGCCAATGCCGAAGCCCAGACTCACCATACTCACAATCGCCTCATTACCCGTGACCTGGGCATAAATGCGCGGGGTGATCGCGCGTTGGCGAAACCATTCGTCCACCCGCGCTCTCGAGACACCGCTCTCCGATAAAATCATCGGGATATTCGCCCACTCTTTCGATGCGGTTGGCGAGGTCGTGGGAACGTTCGGTACTTGCTGCTCAAGCGGGGCAATAAATAACAACGGCGACGTAGCAATGGGCTTAAAGGCTAACCCGCGCGGTAGGTTGGCGGGGCGAGCCGCGATACTGAGGTCTTCCTTACCGTCCAGCACATGCGCTATTGCGTGCTCTGGGTCCCCTGTGCGCAGCTTTATTTCAATCGCCGGGTAGGCAATACGAAAGCGGCGCAGCAGCTCGTACAGAAAGCTGTAGCTCGCGGTGACGGAACCGTACAAGCTGATTTCACCGCTTAATTGATCGGCGTTGTCGGTTAACTCATGGCGGATCAAGTTCCACTGGCTGCTGGTATCGCGGGCGTATTTAAGAAACTTCTGGCCCTCCTGGGTCAGCGCCACGGTCCGGTTGTCGCGATTAAACAGCGACACACCCAGCTCGTCTTCCAAATGACGAATGTTGCGCGACAGCGCAGAAATGCTGATATGGCACTCATCGCTGGCGCGTCCGAAATGCAGCGTTTCTGCCAGGGCGAGGAACTGCTTTAACAGTTTAATATTCATAGTAACGTGGGCGCTGTGCGACTGTGTTCATGGCGAGAACCCAATACTAACCGACCGTTGCTATAAATGGGACGTGTTATTGCAAATATATCAATTTAAGAAAGAGTCCAGCTTGTATATATTGGCGCTACTCACTCGCTCTTACTGACATGGCGCTAGCGCTCTCCACTAGCGACGGTGTCACCCTTTTTAATATCGGTGTACCTTACATCGACACATTGATCATAAAATCAGGAAGCTAACGATGGCTAATTATTTCAATACCTTACCGCTACGCGAGCAATTGGCTCAGCTAGCCCAGTGCCGCTTCATGCACACCGCTGAGTTTGCTGACGGCGTCGAAGCGTTGAAAGGCAAAAAGATGGTGGTGATCGGCTGTGGCGCCCAAGGCCTTAACCAAGGCTTGAACCTTCGCGATAGCGGCCTGGACGTTGCTTACGCACTGCGCCCTGAAGCCATTGAGCAAAAGCGCCAGTCTTGGAAAAACGCCTCTGAAAACGGCTTCGTGGTAGGTACTTACGAAGAGCTGATCCCAACGGCAGACGTTGTGCTTAACCTCACCCCTGACAAGCAGCACACCTCGGTAGTGAATACGGTGATGCCGCTGATGAAGGAAGGCGCCTGCCTCTCTTACTCTCACGGTTTCAACATCGTGGAAGAAGGCATGAAAGTGCGCGATGACCTAACCGTCATCATGGTGGCGCCGAAGTGCCCAGGCTCTGAAGTTCGCGCTGAATACGTGCGCGGTTTCGGTGTTCCCACCTTGATCGCCGTTCACGAAGACAACGACCCCAAAGGTGAAGGCCTTGCGCTCGCCAAAGCCTACGCGGTCGGTACGGGCGGCCACAAAGCGGGCGTGCTGATGTCCTCTTTCATCGCGGAAGTGAAATCCGACCTGATGGGTGAGCAAACAATCCTTTGCGGCATGCTGCAAACGGGCTCACTGCTGTGCTTCGACAAGATGGTCGAAGAGGGTATCGACCCGGGCTACGCTTCTCGTTTGATTCAATACGGCTGGGAAACCGTCACCGAAGCGCTGAAGTACGGCGGTGTTACGAACATGCTGGACCGCCTTTCCAACCCGGCGAAAATCAAAGCGTTCGATCTTTCAGAAGAGTTAAAAGAGATCATGCGTCCGCTGTACAACAAGCACCAAGACGACATCATGAGCGGCCACTTCTCTAAAACCATGATGGAAGACTGGGACAACGATGATGCGAACCTTCACAAGTGGCGCGCAGAAACAGCAGAGACCAACTTCGAGAAAACCCCTGCTGGTGACGTAGAGATTACTGAACAAGAGTTCTTCGACAACGGCATTTTGATGGTGGCGATGGTGAAAGCCGGCGTTGAACTTGCTTTCGAAACCATGACAGCTGCGGGCATCATCGCTGAATCGGCTTACTACGAGTCGCTGCACGAAACACCTCTTATCGCGAACACCATCGCGCGTAAGAAGTTGTACGAAATGAACGCAACGATTTCTGATACTGCGGAGTATGGCTGCTACCTCTACAACCACGCCTGCGTACCGCTGTTGGCAGACTTTATGAAAGGCATCAAATCCGACGTGATCGGTAAAGGCCTTGAGGTAGATGACAACGGCGTTGATAACGCACGCCTGATCGAAGTGAACACCGCCCTTCGTTCACACCCCGTAGAAGCCGTTGGCTCGGTTCTTCGCGGCTACATGGCTGACATGAAAAAGATCATTTAATCGCCTGATTAATCGATAGCCGTCTAAGCCATTAAAAAAGCCGAGATATCATCACGATATACTCGGCTTTTTGGTTCCTCGAACAGCGTAAGGAAGAGAGTAATGGATTCGCTCACCCGCCTAGACGATATTCACCAAAACCGTATCCGCCTAACAAAAGCGACGGTTAGCTTTGACGATCGCTTCACACTAAGCGAGATTGATTGGACCATTACGCCAGAACAGCATTGGGTGATCACTGGCCCCAATGGCGCGGGCAAATCCGCCCTGGCGGCTGCGCTCGCGGGCATTGGCGACATTCAGAGCGGCAGCATTCAAGGCCTTCCCAGCAGAGTGGAAATCGTCTCTTTTGAAGTCCAGGCGGCGCTTATCGCCCAAGAGTTGAAGAAAGACGACGCCGACATTATGGACGTCATTTCACTCGGCACCCCCGTCAGTGAAATGATTTTCGACCACTGCCAAGACACTGAACTTGCCCAAGCCTTGGTCGAAAAATTTGGCCTCAGCACACTGCTTGATCGCGCGTTTCGCAAACTTTCCACCGGCGAAACCCGCAAAGTCATGCTGATTCGCGCACTGGCCAACAGGCCTGAGTTACTTATCCTAGACGAGCCGTTTGATGGTTTGGATGTCGACACCCTCGCCATGCTGCAAGCCCATCTCGCCTCACTTATCGACACCACTCCCATGGTCATGGTGCTCAATCGCTTCGATGAAATGCCGGACTTCATCACCCATGTGGCCTACTTGGATAAAGAACGTGAGGCTAAAGGGCGTGCGGAGAAAAACAGAGAGAATAAACAGCGTGGCGACAAAGGTCGCCTGAAGCTCACGGTAGACCGTCAGGACGACGCCGCCTTCAACGAGCTTTACCAATTACTGCATTTAAAAACCACCGACCTAAGCGTGCCGGAGGCCGACCCCACCCATAAGCTACCCGCCCTCGACCCGAGCCAGCCATTAGTAAAGCTCACCCAAGCGACTATCCAGTACGGCGACACAGTAATTGTCGATAAGCTCGACTGGACCATAGAACAGGGCCAGCACTGGCAGTTGAGTGGGCCTAACGGCAGCGGCAAAACCTGCGTGTTATCGCTGATCACCGGCGACCATCCGCAGTGCTATACCAACGATATTTTCGTGTTTGGTTTCCAGCGCGGTAACGGCGAAAGCATCTGGCAGGTTAAACAATTTATCGGCTATGTCTCCACTAACCTGCAGTGGGAGTACCGGGTGAGCACCAGCTGCAAAAACGTGATTATTTCCGGCTTCTACGACAGCATTGGCATGTACACCAAGGCCACCGACAGCCAGAAAAAAATTGCCGACCAGTGGCTCGAACTACTCGGCATGAAAGACCGCGCCGACCAGCCGTTTAACAAGCTCTCTTACGGCGACCAGCGCCTGCTGCTGATTGCCCGCGCCATGGTCAAACATCCGCCGCTGCTGATTCTAGACGAGCCTTGCCTTGGCCTGGACGACATCAACCGCCAACTCGTTCTCGCCCTGATCGAAAAAATCTGCCAAGGTTCAGAAACCACCGTGCTCTACGTCAACCACCACGCGGAAGACCAGATCTCAGGTATAGAGCACTATTTAGCGCTGGAAAAGAATCACTAATTTTTCAGACAGTTAACAACGGTAGCGATATTGAAAAATGGCCAGCCAGCTACTCTTTTTTATCTATCGTTACCTCAATAGATTGGCTGTCACCAGCAAACCATTTCTGAACATAGAGCGTGCCCACGATAGGCGCCGTTCCTTCGTCAGGCACTTCCTTATAGCGAACGCTATTTTTGGTCTCTTTCTCGTATTCAAACATGACAACTTTCTTCGACATGAAATGCGCCCTTTAAATAACGATATAATCTGGCCAGCTAACGCCGCACAGCAGGCTTGTTAGGTTTTAGAGTTAATACCCTGATCTCGAACTCACCCGTAGCATGATCTTGGAGCATAACGCCACACTGCACGGGCAAATTGGCAGGTAGAATCTGTGGCTGTCCCAATGAGGAGATTACTCAGCGTGATTATAACCGCCTTCCGCAAACGCTAGAAAAGCACGAGCGGGTTTAAAGCGCTCGTACTTATCCGTTTTGAGTGTTTACCACCTAGCTGTTTTTACCCATCATCGGCCCAGCCGTTACTGGTCTGCCAAGCCTTTGAGCAGTTCCTCATGAAAACGCTCGGGCGCCTGGATTTGCGGTGAGTGGCCCAGGTCTGGAAACTCGACCAGCGTCGCTTGCGGAATGGCTTCAGCGGCCTGCTCGCCAAGCACGTCGTAACGGCCAAGGGTCTCCTGAATCTCCTCTGGTGCCTGCGCCTTGCCGATCGCGGTATTGTCTTTCTCACCAATCAGTAACAGTGTTGGCACTTGCAACTGTTCAAACTCGTGTACCACCGGCTGCGTGAAGACCATGTCCGAGGTCAGCGCCTGGTTCCAGGCCACCAGCTCTTTATCTTCCCCCGCATACATGCCCGCCAGCATCTCGACCCAACGATCATACTCAGGCTCCCAGGTGTTCACGTAGTAAGTGGACTCCTGATAGGCACGGATATCCTCAGCGGTTTTATTTAGCTCGGACTGATAGCCATCGTCGATGCTCTGATAGGGCACACCGAGGGCTTTCCAGTCTTCCAGGCCAATCGGGTTGACCATCACCAATTGCTCGGTCTGCTCCGGATACATCAGCGCATAGCGCGTAGCCAACATACCGCCCATGGAGTGCCCCATGACAGTGGCTTCACCCACATCTAGCCCTTCCAGCAGTGCATGGGTGTTAGCCGCTAGCTGATGAAAGCTGAACTGGTAGTGTTCAGGCTTGGTGGACTTACAGAAACCGACCTGATCCGGCGCGATGACCCGATATCCGTCGTCATGTAATGCTTCAATAGTGGCTTCCCAAGTACCCGCGCAGAAGTTCTTGCCATGCATTAACACTACCGTTCTGCCATTGGCACTGCCCTCTTCGGGCGTAACATCCAGGTAAGCCATCTGCATATCCTGGCCCTGAGAGCTGAACTCGAGCCGCTCCACCGGATAGGCGTATTCGAAACCAGACAGTTCACCGTCAAACGTTTGCGTCTCGTTAGCGGCGGCAATGCCGGTAGACCCCACCGCGGCAAGGCTACCAATACAACCAGCCAACAGTGTTCGGGTAAGCAGTGTCCGAGTAAGCGGTGTCCAGGTAGATAAGGGGCGTACCATTGTGTCTCTCCTCTCGTCCATGGGCTAAGTGACCTAGAGAGTATGGCAGTATTTATAAGACAGGTTTAGCGCGTTGACGACTTAAACATTAGGACACACGGATTTTGCCTCTTTCTTACCTTTCTATCACCGCCGTCTAACGTCATGGCCGAGTTTGCCACTCTGCATTACCATTGAAACAGGTTTCACAACTTTAGCAGGAACTAACATGCGTGCACTCTCCCGCAAGACACAGAGCATGGGCCTGATCGGCTGGCTGGTGCTGGCCTATATCGCCGCCGCCATCGGTGCCGTCGCCTCCATCGAGGCGGCCTCGTTCTATCAAAGCCTTCAACAGCCTAGTTGGGCGCCACCCGCCTGGCTATTCGGGCCGATGTGGACAACGCTGTATGGGCTAATGGGCATCGCTGCCTGGCTTGCCTGGCGCGAGCCCCATTCTCGGCCCGCGCTGGTGATGTTTGTAGTGCAACTGGCACTAAATGCGTTATGGAGCTGGCTCTTCTTCGTATGGCAATTGGGCGCTATTGCGTTTATCGGCACGGTGGCGCTGTGGGTGTTGATTCTGATGACCTTGGTGATGTTCTGGCGCCTTAAGGTTCTTGCCGGGGTACTACTTTTGCCGTATCTGGCCTGGGTAAGCCTGGCCTGTGCGCTAACCTGGAGCGTGTGGCAGTTGAATCCACAAGTTCTGGGTTAAACCTAAGTCAGTCCCAATAACGGGACACATGGGCCGGAATAAAAGCTCGTCCGAAGAAAACGTTGCAAGCGGTAGGCACCTTTGTTGACGCCGCTAAACCCTGCTAGCTTTTACTAACAACAAGGTTGGGTTTAACGAACCGGAGCCAATATGGATTTTTTCAGCCTCTGGCACCAGGCAGCGCTTACCAGTGCTGGTTTCTTCTGGATGGCCCTTTGGGCATTCGTCCTGGGATACATCATCAGCAGCCTGATACAAGTGCTGGTAACGAAGGAACGTATGCAAAAAGCCATGGGTAAAACCGGCCCGCGCAGTATGGCGCTAGGTACCTTCTTTGGTTTTATCTCGAGTTCTTGCAGCTTTGCCGCCTTGGCCACCACGCGCAGCCTGTTCCAGAAAGGGGCCGGGTTAGCGCCTTCCATTGCGTTTCTTCTCGCCTCCACCAATCTGGTGATTGAGCTGGGTATCGTCATTTCGATCTTCCTGGCTTGGCAGTTCGTGGTGGCTGAATATATTGGCGGTATCTTACTGATACTGTTTGGCTGGCTTTTCATTCGAGTCACCCATCCCAAAAAGCTTATTCAACAGGCCAGAGATCGGCTTGATAAGAATGATAAAGAACATCAGCATGGCGTTGAACAGAAGAGCTGGAAGTCTAAACTGGCCAGCCGGGAGGGTTGGCAGCAAATTGGCATGACCTATGTCATGGAGTGGCAGATGGTATGGAAGGATGTGTTGATCGGCTTTACCGTTGCTGGCGTGATTGCCGCCTTCGTGCCTGAAAGCTTCTTCCATGGGCTTTTCCCCGGGGCAGGCCAGACAGAAGGTACTCCGGGCTTTCTATCACTGCTGGCTCAGACCTTAATCGGTCCTTTTGCCGCCTTTTTTACCTTTATTGGTTCCATGGGGAATATCCCCTTGGCTGCTGTGCTTTTCGGTAACGGCGTCAGCTTTGCGGGCGTCATGGCCTTTATTTTTTCGGATTTGGTGGTACTGCCGGTTCTGAGAATTAATGCGCAATATTATGGCTGGAAGATGTCGCTGTATATTCTAGCGTTGCTACTGAGCGGGCTGGTATTTGCTTCCCTGATCATGCATTACGGCTTCGCAGCCTTCGGCATGCTGCCGGATGCAGGCACTGTGCAAACGGCCACGGAACGCGATCATTTCAAGGTGAACTACGGCTTCATACTCAACCTGATATTCCTGGCGATATCCGCGGTTCTGGTATTTTTCTGGTATCGGGCCAAACATGCCCATTCAGGCCATGAACATCATCATGACCATGGCGGCGGCGCAGGGGCTGGTACTTGGATACTGCGCGGTTTTGTGGTTATTGCCGCGGTATGGCTGGCCGGAGGCCTTCTTGTGGCACCGCTAATGGCATGACCTACTCGCCCTGACTGACCTCTGTGCGGGCACTGGTGGGTATAGCTGTTGCTGGCGACGGAGATGGTGTTACCTGCGTATAACAAGCATGCGTTTACAGCATTACAACCAGGAAGAGATATGCAGACGATCGAACTAGGCGGAGACAGCGTACCCCGTATCGGCCAGGGCACCTGGCATATGGGTGAGAATGCCGGGCAGCGGCAGGCTGAGGTCAAGGCGCTGCGCGAAGGTATCGATCTGGGCATGACGCTGATCGATACCGCCGAGATGTATGCCGAGGGCGGCGCTGAAGAGATCGTTGGCCAAGCGATCCGTGACCGGCGCGATGCGGTGTATCTGGTCAGCAAGGTGTACCCGCACAAGGCCAGCTCCCAGGGGGTTCAAGCCGCCTGCGAGCGCAGCCTGCGCCGGTTGGGCACCGATACTATCGACCTATATCTGCTGCACTGGCGCGGCCAGTACCCGCTGAGCGAAACAGTGGAAGCGTTTGAGCGGCTGCGCGAGCAGGGCAAGATTCTGCGCTGGGGCGTGTCGAACTTCGACACTGATGACTTGGCAGAGCTCGATGCGCCCGCTTGCGCCACCAATCAGGTGCTCTATAACCCCGAATCACGCGGCATTGAGTACGACCTGCTGCCCTGGCAGGCACAACAGCACATGCCGCTCATGGCCTACTGCCCCATCGGGCAAGGCGGCGCGTTACTGCATGACGCCGCCCTGCAGCGCATCGCCGACAAACACAGCGCCACCACCGCGCAAGTCGCCCTCGCCTGGGCACTGCGTAACCCCAGCGTGATCGCTATTCCTAAAGCCGTGAATCTGGATCATCTCAAACAGAACTTTGATGCTGATAAGGTCAGGCTCGATGAAGAGGATCTGGCACAAGTCGACGCCGCCTATCCCCCGCCCAAGCGCAAGCAGGGTTTAAAGATGGTGTGAGGACGAGCCATTAACGGCCCAGGATTAACGGACTAGGACAGGAGCGCTGTCATGTCACTGCCCGCCCCAAAACCCAATGCCTGGATCAGCTTCCTCGCCCACCTGTTGTTTATCCTCGCGGCGTGGACGCTGTTTATCAAATACCTGTTTCCCATTGGCTACGCGCTGGCCTACGGAGAGCCATGGGGACGGTATATCTATTGGGATCTATGGCCGCTGGCACACGTCTGGCTGGGCTGGGCGCTACTTAAGCAGCCTCGCTATACGCGTGTATTGGCGGTGGGCATGTCCGTGATTGAAATCCTCATCATCGGCACGCTATTCGTGCGTTTTCTCGCCGACCCGGAGTGGTCGATCTGGCGCACCAACTGGTTTGTGAATAAGGCATTTGTGCTGACCTGCTTTGTGCTGGTGTTGGCCACCACGGTGCCGATGCAAAAAAATCGGAAGGAGCGCCCGCTATGAAGCACCTCATCAAGCATCACATCACGCGCAGACAAAGCCTTACGCTCATCGGCGCCACGCTCGCCGCCATGACGCTCCCCACCGCATCGCTTTTTGCCAACACGGGCGGGATGCGTCAGAAGGCTTTTGCGGGTACGGACAAAACGCTGCCCGTCATTGGTATGGGCACTTGGCGCACCTTCAATGTCGGCAGCGACCCGCAGTTACTCGATGCCCGCACCGAGGTGGTTAAGGCATTCTTCGAGCATGGCGGTGGCCTGATCGACTCTTCGCCCATGTATGGCTCGGCGCCGGATGTGATGGGCTATGCCCTGCAGCAGTTGGGCACGCCGGAGAGTCTGTTTGCCGCCGAGAAAGTCTGGAGCCCCGCCGGTGGTTCAGCACGCGAGCAGTTAGCGGAGCTTGAAGAGCGCTGGACAGTGGAACACTTCGACCTGGTGCAGGTACATAACCTGACGGACTGGCGCGAGCATCTGGCAGCGCTGCAGGAGATGAAAGCCGAAGGCACCATCCGCCATGTCGGCATCACCACCTCCCACGGGCGCCGCCATAGCGAAATCGAGCAGATCATGACGTCAGAGGAGATCGACTTCGTTCAGCTCACCTACAACATCACCCACCGAGAGGCCGAAAACCGGCTACTGCCCCTGGCAGAAGAGCGGGGCATCGGCGTGATCGCCAATCGGCCTTACGATGGCGGCAGCCTGATCAAGCACCTCAAACGCCGTGATGCGCCACTGCCCGAGTGGGCAAAAGAAGAGTGCGGCTGCGACACCTGGGCGGACTTTCTGCTCAAGTTTATCGTCAGCCACCCGGCGATCACCTGCGCGATACCCGCCACCACCCAGGTCGAGCATATGCGCGAGAACATGCGCGCCGGCCACGCCCCCATGCCTTCCCCCGATGCCCGGCAGCGGATGGCCGCCTACATTGAGTCGCTATGAACCCGTGGACAAGCTACCAACTGCAGGACTTTATCCCCTTCACTGAGGAGGTTTACTTTCGCCTGCTTGAGCGCATGGGCGAAACCTTCTGGCCCCTGCATCTGCTGACCCTCGGACTCGGCGCCGCCACCCTGGTACTGGCGCTGCAACACCGTAGGCGAATTGCCTGCCTGCTACCCGCCCCGCTCTGGGCTTTTGTCGCCGTCGCGTTTTTCATACAGCGCTATGCAGCACTCAACTGGGCTGGCGGCTATGTTGGCTATGCGTTCACAGCTCAAGCCGCGCTGCTGGTAGTGATAGCGCTAACGGGATGGGGAATGGATAAAGCCTCGCGCAGCAACACCCCGCCGATCATTATGGGCACCGCCATCACCCTCTTCGGACTGATACTTATGCCACTGCTAATGCCACTGATATCACCGCTAAGCGGCAGCTCCTGGTACCAGGCAGAAGTGTTCGGCATACATGCCGACCCCACCGCGGTAACCACGCTGGGGCTAGTGCTGATAACGCTCCGGGGGTACGCTCTCTGGATCGCCGCCATCATTCCCGCGCTCTGGCTGGTCGTGTCAGGCCTGACGCTGCTGGCGCTGCATGCGACGACGGGCGGCGCCGTGCTTTTCGCCGTACTGGCGATTACGCTGGTTGGACTGGTCTGGAAAAGCATTGAGGTGAAGCGATAACGCCGCAGTATCTTCGATGGGGAACAGTGTTGGCCAGCCGTGGACGCTGATGGTTTCTGTCAGGCGTGCAGCTTATGCACTATTCGTAGTGGCTCCAGAGCCGTAGAACTTTAATTACTTTCTGGTCTTCAAGCACTTGGTACACCAAGCGGTGCTGAATGTTAATACGTCTTGAATAGGCGCCAGCAAGGTCACCGATAAGCTTCTCGAAGGGGGGCGGTTTTCGATAAGGGTCTTCTGCGATCAGCGCCAGTAATTCCTGCGCTTTTGGCTTGAGGCCGCTGGCAGCCAATTTTTTGGCATCTTTCTGGGCTTGCTTGGTGTAAACCAACTTCCATGTCACCAGTCCAGCTCCTCATCACATTCATCCACAGAGGACGCCATCCCTTCACGAATGGATTCGCGCATACCTGGCACAGAAAGAAGGTAAAGCGTTTCCTGAATGGCAGACCAGTCTTCCTCGGACACCAGGACGGCTTTATTCCGCTTACCCATAATGACAATTGGCTGGTGAGACTCGGCAGTTTCATCAATCAAGCGATAGAGATTGCTGCGCGCCTCAGTTGCTGTGATTCCGGTCATGACGCACCTATTGAATGTTTAACCTCCCTTCAAATGTACGCTTTTAATAACGTACGTCAAGACGAACGCTTCGCATAAAGCCGAAGCACAGCGGCAACCTTGGGGTGGCGGCATACCGCCTGCAAATATGTGAGCGTTGCGTAAGATAAAACGGCAGCGCCGAGGCGAGCCCCGGCGCTGATATCGCACACAGCAAAACAAATTGACGGTTAGAAGCGGAAACCGGCTGACGCGGTAAAGGAGTCGATCTGATAGTCGCTGTCGAAGTCGTAGCGCTCGTATTCGGCACGCACTAGGAAGGGGTCGAAGTTGAACTGCGCGCCGACACCGTAGACCGGATCGGTACCGTCCTGATCTTTAAGATCAACGCTAGCCCCGCCAAGATTGCCGTCGACGTCGGTTTCCCACTTGGCCACACCGGCCTTGGCGAAGGCGGTAAACCAGGAAGTGATGGGCAACTGACCGACCAGGCTCGCCCCGTAGGCGTTGGATTCCAAATCGGTATTGGCGTCGCTGTTACCCCTCAAGCGCGTACGACCAAGATCGGCATAGAAGATTTCAGTAGCGAAGTAAGGATTGAATTCGTAGCCGACGAAACCTTTAAACCCGTTGTCTTCGTCATCATCCAGATCAAAGTCTTCGGCGCCATCAGAGATGAAATCGCCGACTTCGTCGTCATCGTTCGCCAGCGAGCTGAAACCGGTACCGATGCCCAGATAGAGCCCATCCGCATTGGGTGCGGCAAATGCCGTCGGTGCCGTGGCGAGCAGAGCGGTAGAGGCAAACGAGGCGGTAAGTAGGGTTCTGAGTTTCACGTGTATTCTCCTTGTGACGACTTACTATGAACGATTCTATGAATCGTCATGGTATTGAAAAGGCTATCCTGCCGTGATTCACGCAATGTGATAGTCGTTTGATTCACACGTACAAACATAGACAGAACACCGTTCGAAAACAAGCACGATTCGGTTACGGCAGATAAATTTATATATTGTAAAAAAGCGCCTCTACTGGGAAGGTAGAGGCGCTTGGGTCATCGACTCAGCGCTGAAAACGGTTGATCAATATGGCGAGCATTACCGGTTATGGGTCTCGGCGAAATCCCCGCTGAATGTGAGAAACCGGTAGGAGGTCAAACTGTGACATTCCTCGGATTTTCATGTGGGCACGTATCACGACCTATTTGGGTATAACGCGAAGCTTTGCGGCAATTTTGAAACCGCGCAGTGGTGGAAAATTTGTCCGGCAACAGCGGCTGGTTAAAGTGCTACCGTTCACCCTCCAGCTCATGCCATACCCGTAAAATGATGGTGGCACTCACATGTACTGAATAGCGAACAACATACTTGCCAAAAACCATGTCGCGGATGGAATCAGGTACTGGCGCCAATTCAACCGGTGTTCCCATTTTGGGGAAATGTGATAATGATTCGATTTTGCTAACCAGTTCTGCGGCTACCCTGCCTGCCGCAGAAGGATGGTGAACTGCGATAAACTCCCTGAGGCGCTTCAAATCTTCAATGGCCTCGTCCGTGTAAACCAGTTTCACTTACCTGACCTCGGCACATCCTGCTCGTTTTCGGTACCCCAACTATTGAGCCAACCATGAACCTCGCTAGCATCGACTACCTTTCCTTGGGCAGCCGACTCCATTGCCTCTAGCGTTTGCTGCCAACGCTCCTGCTCACGCTGCTGCTTTTCAATGTATTCTGATAGTGCCTGATTAATCACCCAGCCTTTACTCCGATGGAGTCTGCCGGCGATTGCTTCCAGGTGTTGTTCAACGTCTGCCTGTAGACGAACGGTAGTGACGCTCATGACTGTACCTCCAATGCGGGTGACTACATTGTATTACAGCATAGCTTATGTGAGGGTCAGCAAAAAACTTAACGCCTGCCGTCACCGGTGAAAAAGCCGGAGCGAAGCAGAGGTTTGGCATCCGGTGCACGGCTTGGTTATGCAGCATGTAGCGGCTTGATTCGATCCACTTCTTCCTTGACCAACTTCGCAGCAGTCCAGAGATCAACAGACCGCTGTGCATTCAGCCAGAATTCTGGCGAGTTACCAAACAAGCGCGCAAGCCGGAGCGCCATTTCAGGGCTGACAGCACGACGTTCGCGCAATAGTTCATTCACTGACTGACGAGAGACACCCAAACATTTGGCCAACCCCGAAACCGTCAGCCCATAATTTGGAAGAAAATCTTCTCTCAGCATTTCGCCAGGATGAGTGGGTTTGCGCTCCATACCGGTAGTATTAAGAATAGCCATATCATCACCTCACTCAGTGGTAGTCACACACTTCGACTTCATACGCATCACCATCTTCAAAACGAAAACAGATACACCACTGATCATTTATTGTAATTGCGTGCTGCCCCTGCCTATTTCCTTACAGCGGGTGAAGGCGATTGCCAGGCGGCACTTTTAAATCCTCAAGCTGTACGGCCAGACCCACGTATTCAAGTTTTCTAGCGGTTCGCAGTGCAACATCCGCAGGAAATTTCTTTGACTTGCCCTTGGAGTAGAGTTCTTGGGTTCGTTTGTCAGCGAAGGATTTGATCATAAGGAGAAGCGTATTTCGTCACGTGACACTTGTTAGCGACATAGAAGTGACAGCATAACGCCCCGCTAAACGTCGAGCGTTAGCGAGTCCTGTGGAGGCCACGCTTTTTGTGGCCGGAACGAATTTGAGCGGTTTGCTATGTAACGATCTCTAAGATTTAGGGGCGACTTGCTCTGCACATTCTTTCTGTTTGTCTAAGTCTAATCCAGTGTTACCGAAGCATTCATAAGCATTACCTACTGTATCGTTCCATGTATCGTAAACAACATAAGCGCCACACACTGTGATAACGAATGCGCAAACACCGGCAAACAACTTGACGGGCTTTACCAACGCTGAAACACCAGCGACAACCAGTGGAATTAGGTATAAGAGTGCTTCTTTATGAGCATTAATTCCAATAACATCGCCAAATAAAGTTGTGTTATTGAAGGCATTAACCGCACCCCATACTGAGAAAACTGTTAAAACAATATTAAGCAAGATAAGAACGACCACTATAAACATCTGAATTCTCCATAGTTACATAACACCTTGCTCATTTGCGCTACGGTTGTAGTGGATTTTTATGCAACAATAAGCACAGCGAATGCATAAAAAGAAACGTAGACAGCTGCGTCAAATGGAGCAATTTTTTAGGATTTTAAGTTAAGCTCCAGAAATACGCTATTCGGATCCAACTTATAGGTACCGAAAGGTTTACAGTACTCAAAATCATACTTTTGATATAGATTTCTTGCTGGAGTAAACTAGTCCATTGAACCGGTTTCTAATTTGAGAGAGTGATACCCTCTAGCCTTTGCAACATCTATTATGTGACTGAGTATTTTAGAGCCGACTCCGTTCATTCTAGCGGATGCAGCCACCCTCATTGATTTGATTTCACCACAATACGTGTCGATTTCCTTGAGAGCACCACAACCAATTAAATCATCACCTTCATAGGCAGACCAGAACGTAATCTCAGGTACCTTTAAACCCTCTAGGTCTAGCGCATGTTTGCTTTCCGGCGGAGATATAGATTTCATATCTTCGATATGCTGTTCCAGAAACATTTTAATTTGAGAACCATTTAAGTGATCAATCTTTATTTCCATTGCCGTACCTCTCCTACTGCCTAACAGTGATTATACCCCCTGCTGCATCACCTCAATAAACGTGTTAGCGCGTTCATTGAGGTGATGCAGACTCCTGATCAAATTTACGCCATTGATTCCCAATAGAGCAAAGCCAATTTTGGCAGCATACCCAAAATTTGCATGTTTGCACGATTTGCCACTCTCAATAAAACTGTATATAAACACATAAAAAGTTATCTAGGGAGCAACCTATGAAACTGATGGAGAGGGTGAAAGCCAACCTCAGAGTCAAGCGCTATAGCCTTCGCACTGAGAAAACCTATTGCTACTGGATTCGCTTTTTCATTCGTTTCCACAGAATGCGGCATCCTGCCAATATGGCGGGCAACGAAGTGCGGCAATTTTTGGAACACCTAGCGATTGAAAGGCGCGTTGCTGCGGCAACACAAAACCAGGCACTCAATGCGATCATATTTCTTTATCGCCACGTACTCGAAGAACCGCTTGGGGAAACGGGTACATTCAAAAGAGCTAAGCACCCTCAGCATTACGACCATATCGATGTAGCCTCCCCTTGCATCTCCCCCACCCGCCTCCTACACTCCACCAACGAACAGCTTGACGGGGTGCCGGTGAAATCCGGCTGAGATGGCGCAGGGTCTTTCCTTCCAAGGATGCCAAGCGCTGGTCCCGCTGAACCTGATCCGGCTAATGCGCTGCTCACATAACTTGCAGCGCGGGTACCGGCGTAGGGATCAAGCGATGGCCACGGCGCACCTTCTCGCCACCCTTCTGTGCCATTTCCTCGATCTTTCTCGCCCGCCCTCCGGATCATTACCACCGGAGGCATTATGGGCTACCGCTTTACTGATCTCACCACCGCCTGCCAGCAAGATTGGCGAGCCTATATCGAGCACGATTTCGTGCGCCAGCTGGGCAATGCCAAGCTCCCTGAGGCGTCGTTTCGCCACTATTTAAAGCAGGATTACCTGTTTTTGATCCACTTCGCCCGCGCCTACGCGCTGGCGGCTTATAAAAGCCCCACCCTCGCCGATCTTCGCCAAGCCCATGAAGGTTTAAAAGCCATTGTGGATGTGGAGTTGGGGCTGCACGTGGGCTTTTGTCAGGAGTGGGACATCAGCGAGCAGGAGCTGGCTGAGCTTCCCGAAGCCCGCGCAACGCTCGCCTACACCCGCTACGTATTGGATACCGGCAGCCGCGGCGACCTGCTGGATTTGCACGTGGCGCTGGCCCCCTGCCTGGTCGGCTACGGCGAGATCGCTAACTGGCTGAACGACCAGCCCGCCACGGTGCGCGGCGCACAAAACCCTTATGACGCCTGGGTCGCCATGTACGAAGGGGACGAGTTTCAGGCCGCCATGCAGGCAGAGCTTGAGTGGCTCAACGCCCGCCTTGCCGACGTTACCGCCGCCCGCTTTAATGAGCTGAGCAAGATCTTTCGTGATGCCACCCGCCTGGAAATCGACTTCTGGCAGATGGGCTTAGACCTTTCTGAATAATGACTTACAACGATAAGGACACCGTCATGACCAAGACCGTTAAAAGTAAAACCGCGCACTTTTTAGCCGAAACCGCCCAAGTCGATGCCGCCGCCATTGCCCCGCTGCCCGGCTCACGGAAGGTCTATATCGAAGGCTCGCAGCCGGATATCCGCGTACCGTTTCGTGAGATCACCCTGTCGCCCACCAAAACCACCGGTATCGATGAAGAGAACCCGCCGCTGCTGGTCTACGACACCTCCGGCCCCTACACCGACCCCGATGCCCAGATCGATCTACGTCGCGGGCTGCCAGCACTGCGCCGCGCCTGGATTGAAGCGCGGGACGACACCGAGTTCTTGACTGGCCCCACCAGCGAGTACGGCAACCGCCGCGCCAACGACCCGACCCTTGCCCAGCTGCGCTTTGATCTAACCCGCACCCCGCGCCGCGCGAAAGCGGGCAAGAACGTGACCCAGCTGTACTACGCCCGCCAGGGCATCATCACCCCGGAAATGGAGTTTATTGCCCTGCGTGAAAACCAGCGTCGCCAAACGTTAGGCACCGCTGAGGTAGAACGAATTCTGGGCCACCAACACCCCGGCCAGAGCTTTGGTGCCAGCCTACCAGAAGAGATTACGCCTGAGTTTGTGCGCGATGAAGTCGCCCGTGGGCGGGCGATTATTCCTAACAATATCAACCACCCGGAAAGCGAGCCGATGATTATTGGCCGTAACTTCCTGGTCAAGATCAACGGCAACCTGGGTAACTCGGCGGTGACTTCTTCCATTGAGGAAGAGGTGGATAAGATGACCTGGGGCATCCGTTGGGGCGCGGATACCATTATGGATCTCTCCACGGGGCAGAACATCCACGAAACCCGCGAGTGGATTCTACGTAACTCGCCGGTGCCCATTGGCACGGTGCCGATCTATCAGGCGCTGGAAAAAGTCAAAGGCGTAGCCGAAGACCTCACCTGGGAAGTCTTCCGCGACACACTGATCGAGCAGGCCGAACAGGGCGTGGACTACTTCACCATTCACGCCGGTGTGCTGCTGCGCTATGTGCCGCTCACCGCCAAGCGGGTCACCGGCATTGTTAGCCGTGGCGGCTCGATCATGGCCAAGTGGTGTTTGTACCATCACCAGGAGAGCTTCCTGTACACCCACTTCGAAGACATCTGCGAGATCTGCAAGCAGTACGATGTGGCATTCTCCCTCGGCGACGGCCTGCGCCCCGGCTCGGTGGCGGATGCCAACGACGAAGCGCAAATGGCGGAGCTGAAAACCCTTGGCGAGTTGACCCATATCGCCTGGAAACACGATGTGCAGGTGATGATCGAAGGCCCCGGCCACGTGCCCATGCACCTGGTAAAAGAGAACATGGATAAGCAGCTGGAATACTGCGACGAGGCGCCCTTCTACACCCTCGGCCCGCTGGTGACGGATATCGCCCCCGGCTACGACCACATTACCTCGGGCATTGGGGCAGCGATGATCGGCTGGTTTGGCTGCGCGATGCTCTGCTACGTGACACCTAAAGAGCACCTGGGCCTGCCCAATAAAGACGATGTTAAAACCGGCATTATCACCTACAAAATTGCCGCCCACGCGGCGGACTTGGCCAAGGGCCACCCTGCCGCACAGCGGCGTGATAATGCCCTTTCCAAGGCGCGCTTCGAGTTCCGCTGGGAAGACCAGTTCAACCTGGGGCTGGACCCGGACACCGCCCGGGAGTACCACGACGAAACCCTGCCCAAGGACTCCGCCAAGGTAGCCCACTTCTGCTCCATGTGCGGGCCCAAGTTCTGCTCCATGAAGATCAGCCAGGAAGTGCGTGACTATGCGAACGAGCACGGGCTAAACGGCGATCAGGAAGCGGTAATGAAAGGCATGGAGGAGCAGGCGGAGAAGTTTCGCAACAAAGGCAGCGCGCTGTACCAGGAAGTTTAAAATAACGACGCCATAATCAGTGCTGCGACGGAAGGTGGCTTTTGAGCATCAGGTAAACTCAAGGGCCACTTTTATACTCCCGTTTTCCTGGCCTTTGGTTTTATAGTCTTACCCAGCCTCTGCTAAATCTCCTCTAAACGCATTAAAAATTAACTTCTCCTAATCATGGGTTAATTATGCATTGGCCGTGTATGATTCTCATTTGCAGAAAATGCTTTTCTCAACGCTTGATTTAAAACCAACACCTAGCAAAGAAATGAGCCCTGATGAAAACCAAACTTTCTCTAGCGGTTACCCTCGCCCTGATCAGTGCCGGCATGATCAGCGGCTGCAGCGATGATAACGAGCCGACAGCATCACAACAGGAAGCGCCGCAAAGTAATCTAGCGCCGATGCTGCAATATATACCGGCAGATTCTCCCTACTTTATGGCCACGCGTGAATCAATGCCTGAACAAGAGGCTTTTGATCTTTATCGGCGTATGCAGCCCCAGGGCAGCCTTGAAACCGACCTGGATGAGCTGCGCCGCACACTGCCCGAGATTGACGATGAGGTGCAGCGCTCGTTGCTGGCGCTGGTGATCGCCATAGGTGAAGAGGTGGACAGCGTTGAAACACTGGATGATGCCCATGCGCTAGGCCTTAAGATGGGGCCCCAAGCGGCTTTTTATGGGCTGGGCATCTTGCCTGTATGGCGCATGCAGCTGCACGATGAAGAGGCGTTTCGCGAAACCCTGCAGCGCATCCTGACCAAAGCAGAGATCACTCCAATTACGGCCACTACCAACGGTAACGATTACTGGGAATTGACGCAAGCGGGGCCACTCAGGGCGATCCTCGCCATTATCGATCAGCAAGTGCTGATATCGGTAGTACCGCCAGAGGCCAGCGACGAGCTGCTAGCCCAGGTGCTGGGTAACAGCCTGCCCGAGAGCAGCATCGGTGATACCGGCGCACTGGCGGAAATTGAGCAGCGCCATGGTTTTACCCCTTACGGTGCCGGTCAGATTGACTCTTCGCGCCTGCTGAATGAGCTGAGCGCCCCCACTCACTCAGCAAGCCAGGCACTCATGGATGCGGTGGAGTTAGCGCCGCTGGGCCTCTCCTCCTGCCAGGCCGATATCGACCGTATTACGGGTCGCTTTCCTGGCTTGGCAATGGGCACTCGCGAGTACAGCCTTGAGGGCATGGAGATGAACCTCATTCTGGAAACCGATGAAGAGATTGTCAGCGACCTGCGTGCACTTACCACCCAGGTTCCGGGTCTGGGCAGTACAGAGGGTATGGCCAGCTTTGGGTTGGGCCTGGACCTGCCTGTATTGACGCAGACCATTCAGAAGTATGCGCGGGAAGTGCGCGAGCATCCCTTTAGCTGTGATGAGCTACAGGATTTGAACCGCTCTTGGAACGAGATCAACTTGGCGGTCAATAACCCCCTTACCCTGATGATTGGCCCGTCGCTTTCGGGCTTCAATGCCCGTATTGACAGCCTGGTCATGAAAGACGGCGACCCCGTCGCTACCGGCATTCTGGCCCTCGCCTCGCAAAACCCGCTTAGCCTAGTCTCCACGGCCAGCGCTTTCTTGCCTGAGCTTGGCGCGCTTGGCCTTGAGCCTGGCGGAGAGACCAAAAAAATCAACAGCATGCTGCTGCCGCCCGATATGCCGGCGCTTTATGCCGCCATGTCTGACACCGCCATTGTGCTGGGCGCAGGCATCAACGATGCCGCGACACTGAAAGACGCGCTGGACGCCCCGGCTTCAGAGCCCGACCTGCTGCTCCATGGCCATATGACCGGCGAGTTTTATGACTCGCTGGCGGACGTCATGGCGCAAATACCCGCTGAGGATATGAGTGAAGCTGATATTGAACTGTTCAAGCAGTATGGCGATATTTACCAGAACATGGCGTACTGGCTTGAAGTGGACGACGCTGGTGTTGAAATGGGCTTTTCGCTGGAACTTAAGTGATCCAGGCTCTGAGAGGGCCTAGCATCCGGTAATCCGCTACTAATGCTTATCACTAGCGCGTAAAACGCCAACAGGGGGCCAAAGCCCCCTGTTGGTGTCTATATTTTGTTGAGCATTAATGCTTAATGCTTTTTCTTTTGGCTATCCTTGGCATCGCCTTTGCCTTTTTGAACTTCGCCTTTCGCCTGCTGGGCTTTACCTTTAGCTTCAGTTTTGTGATTGTCTGTCGCTTTGCCAGCGGCTTCTTTCACTTTACCGGCGGCCTTGTTGCCTGCGCCTTTTGCTTTGTCTTCTGCACCCGTTGCCATAATAAACACCTCTAATCCGTTAGTAGGGAAAATGTCGTTTAACTCGTCGACACCTCCTCAGAGTAGCCTTTATTAAAAAAGTTGCCCAAAATTTATTCATTGAAGGTTTATGTTTATTAAGCGGGTTGGCGTCCAGCGGTTCAGTAAAACATGCAGACAAGCCATGACGAGCAGCGTAAGAGCCAGCGCTACACTCATCGATGAGAAGCGGTAGAGCGCGCTGTAAACCAAGTCCTGCTGCGGACCTAGCGACTGGCCAAACAGAATTCCCAGCGTGGTTAGGCCACCAAAACCAATCCCCGAGCCCACGCCCTCATGAATATGCTCACGGGCGAACAGCATCAACCCTAGCCAATAGAGCAGGATTACCAGTAAAAAATGGTGGCTTTGGGTGTAGAGCAGCAATTGCATCAATAAGGCGAGATTGCAGCCTAGCAACGTGCCCACCGCACGCTTTGCGGCGGATTCCCTTGCCCCCGAGTACCCCAATGCAAACAGCACTAAGATGGTCGCCATCTGTGCAGAAAGCGACCCCTGCAAATCGAACACCTGAAACACCACAAAAGAGAGCGTAGCGGTCAACGCCCCAATCAGGGTTTCATGACGAATTTGAGCAGACGGCTTGGCCACCCGCGGTGGCGGCTTACGCGCTTCAACGTCGGGAAACAGCGTATGCATCAGCATGGCGATAAACACCGCCAAACCACTGGCGACAAGGTTACAGGCCAGTAGATCGCTTAGATCGACATTCGGGTAGCTGGCGAAGTGAAGCAGAATACTGAGCGTCAGCACACCGTTTGCCCCCAACAGAAACAGCGGCCCTTTCGCCATTAGATGAAAGCGAAACAGGAACATCCCCAGCACGACCAGGGTCATCACCACGGGTATATGTTTAAACAGCCCGACCACCAGGCTCACTTCAATGACGTTAAGCGACACGTTGGTTAAAAACTGACGGATGATATGGCCATTCAGGATCGGCACCATGCCCAGTAAAAACATCGGAAAAACGGTGAAAAATACGCCGTAATTCCAGCCCATTAACTGGCTGACCACAAACCCCAACGCACCACCGCCAGCCACCCGCAGGCACTGGCGCAGGCCATTTTGGCTTAATGCTGGACGCGCTGCGCGCTCAGGCCGCACACGCTTGGTAAACAGGCATTTAATAAACATGCCCTTAGTAAACATAATGAAGCCAGCTGATCAGGTGCGCCTGCAGCCACACAAAGGGCTTCGCCAAGGCCACGTCACCTGGCTGGAGCTGCACCGTGGCGCGGGCGCCGCTGGCTAAGGCGTTAGCAATCGGCTCTGTCACCGCTATGTGGACACGCATGCGCTGAGCATCGCGCACCCAGCGGTCGGTGGTGGGAATATCGGCAAGCTGACCATCCGCTGCGAGCTGCCCTTCGCGAACACCGGCATCCATGGCGAGCACTTTGGCATCGAATACCTGGCCCGGCCAGGCATCAAACACCACTCGCGCGGCATCGCCAGGGGCAATATGGCGCAGGCTCTTTTCACGGAAATCAGCAATGATATCGAGTTCATCCGCCACCACGGCAACCGCGGGCTGCCCTGCCTGAACGTAGTCCCCCTTCTCCAACTGCAGGTTAGTAACACTGCCTGCTTGCGCCGCCCGCACCTGGGTATGGGCAAGGTCCAACTGCGCCTGGTCTAAGGCGTTGTCGGCTTG
>AXCI01002415.1_pt1 | contig 32220 bp, 33 predicted proteins | sample 182571 | NCBI WGS metagenome assembly AXCI01 (sample SAMN02359225, study PRJNA218796) | groundwater metagenome | isolation source: Mt. Simon Sandstone pore water sample D5872 at 1.8km depth, Illinois-Basin... | place: USA: Decatur, Illinois | collected 2009-05 | reverse complement strand
AACGACCCAATGCCTGGATCAGCTTCCTCGCCCACCTGCTGTTTATCCTCGCGGCGTGGACGCTGTTCATCAAATACCTGTTTCCCATTGGTTACGCACTGGCATACGGGGAGCCTTGGGCACGTTATGTCTATTGGGATCTCTGGCCAGTGGCCCACGTCTGGCTGGGCTGGGCGCTGCTTGAGCGGCCACGCTATACGCGTGCCTTGGCAGTGGGCATGTCCGTCATTGAAATCCTCATCATCTGCACCCTGTTCGTCCGTTTTCTAGCAGACCCTGAGTGGTCGATCTGGCGCACCAACTGGTTTGTGAATAAGGTGTTTGTGCTGACATGCTTTGTGCTGGTGTTGGCGGCCACGTTGCCGATTCAAAAGAACCTGAAGGAGCGACCGCTATGAATCATCGCCTCACGAATCGCATCAAGCATGGCATCACGCGCAGACAAAGCCTTACCCTCATCGGCGCCACGCTCGCCGCCATGGCGCTCCCAGCCGCATCACTTCTTGCCAACACGGGCGGGATTCGTCAGAAGGCTTTTGCGGGCACGAACAAAACGCTACCCGTTATTGGCATGGGCACCTGGCGTACGTTCAACGTTGGCAACGACCCAGAGTTGCTCGATGCACGCACCGAGGTGGTTAAGGCATTCTTCGAGCATGGCGGTGGCCTGATCGACTCTTCGCCCATGTATGGCTCGGCGCCGGATGTGATGGGCTATGCCCTGCAACAACTCGGCACGCCCGAAGGCCTGTTTTCCGCAGAGAAGGTCTGGAGCCCCGCCGGTGGTTCCGCCCGCGAGCAGGTGGCCGAACTGAAAGAGCGCTGGAAGGTGGAGCTCTTCGATCTGGTGCAGGTTCACAACCTGACTGACTGGCGCGAGCACTTGGCCGCGTTGCAGGAGATGAAAGCCGAAGGCATCATCCGCCATATCGGCATTACCACCTCGCACGGGCGCCGCCACAGCGATATAGAGCAGATCATGACGTCAGAGGAGATCGACTTCGTTCAGCTCACCTACAACATCACCCATCGTGAAGCAGAAAACAGGCTACTGCCCCTGGCAGAAGAACGGGGCATCGGCGTAATCGCCAATCGGCCTTACGATGGCGGCAACCTGATCAAGAACCTCAAACGGCGTGACTCACCATTGCCCGAGTGGGCCAACGAGGAATGCGGCTGCACAACCTGGGCGGACTTCTTGCTGAAGTTTATCGTCAGCCACCCGGCGATAACCTGCGCGATACCGGCCACCACCCAGGTCGAGCACCTGCGCGAGAATATGCGCGCTGGCCACTCCCCCATGCCTTCAGCTGACGTCCGGCAGCGGATGGTCGCCTATATCGAGTCGTTATGAACGAGTGGACAAGCTACCAGCTGCAGGACTTTATTCCCTTCACGGCAGATGTTTACTTTCGCTTGCTAGAGCGCATGGGCGAAACCTTCTGGCCCCTGCATCTGCTGACCCTCGCGCTGGGCGTCGCCACCCTTGTGCTGGCGCTGAAACACCGCACGCGTCTCGCCTGTCTGTTACCCGCCCCACTCTGGGCCTTTGTCGCCATCGCGTTTTTCATTCAGCGCTATGCAGAGCTCAACTGGGCTGGAGGCTATGTTGGCTACGTTTTTATCGCCCAGGCCGTGCTATTGGTATTGATGGCGCTAACGGGATGGGGAATGGATACCGCGCCACGCTCAACAAACCCATCGGTTGCTATAGGCATAACCATCACCCTCTTCGGCCTGATCATAATGCCACTCATAGCGCCACTGAGCGGCGGTTCCTGGTACCAGGCAGAAATGTTCGGCATACACGCCGACCCCACGGCGGTGACCACGCTGGGGTTAGCGCTTATCATGTTGCGGGGTTTCGCTCTTTGGATCGTTGTTATCATTCCAGCGCTCTGGCTGGTGGTTTCAGGGCTGACATTGCAGGTGCTGGATTCGTCGGGCGCCGCCGTGCTGTTTGGCGTACTGGTGATTGCGTTGGTGGGGCTTGTTTGGAAAAGCATCAAGGCCAAGCCGTAATGTCGCAGCAACTTCGATAGAGAACGTATGGAAGGCTTTGGTTCATCGACAATTTACCGTTTAACACCTGGGCTCAGCCGCTGGTTTTAAACGGTGCAAAGCCGAACGCTGTGCAGCCAATTGTTAAACCTTTTTATGTACTATATTATGTACATTAACAACATTCTGTACAGGAGCGATCTTATGGATGCTATCAGCTACACAGCCGCTAGAACCAATCTAGCAAAAACCATGGAGCAGGTTTGTGAAGATCATTCACCTATGATCATCACCCGCAACAAAGCGCAGTCCGTGGTCATGATCTCTCTCGAAGACTATGAGGCGCTACAAGAGACAGCCTATCTCCTGCGCGCACCTAAGAATGCCCGCCGTTTGCTGGAATCCGTTGCTGAACTGGAGCAAGGTGGTGGTCAGGAAAAGGGGCTTCTTGAATGAAACTGATCTTCTCCGAGAACGCCTGGGAAGACTATCTGTACTGGCAGAAAACCGATAAGAAGATTCTTGGCCGAATTAACAAGCTAATAAAAGAGACCAAGCGAGAACCGTTTGAAGGGGTCGGCAAACCAGAACTCCTTAAACATAGCCTCGCTGGTTATTGGTCTCGGCGAATCAACGAAGAACACCGAATGGTTTACAAAGTCACGGATGACGCTTTGCTTATAGCCCAACTCAGGTATCACTACTGATTTAACGCTGACAGTACGCGCGGCTGCGGAATGGAGGCGAAGCCACAATAGAGCAGCCGCCGCCGTAACTGTGTTAGTTAGGTTTGCAGCAAAGCACGCATATCCGCAATATAACTCTCGTAAGATCGCCACTCGATAAGACTAGTGACATTGCTAGCAAGACTCATCAAACGCGGATTAGTAACATCGAATGCCGGATCAGAAAACTGCTGCTCACCTCCATAGCCGTGCTCAGTTGCGAGCCTCTTAAAAACTGAAGCACTTGGCTCTCTCAGTTTGCCATCATTGAAATGAGTGTGCTGATTTCGAGCAGCGTAAATGATGAGACCGAGCGGCACAGTGCGGACTTTCCGCCCAATGCAAAATTTGGATATCTTCGGTTTAACAATGCTCTCAAAAACCTGTGGGACTGGCTTGCTGTGCCCGTAGATCTCAATTGCTTTTGCCGCAACCTGTAAGACTGCGCCACACAGGGTGTCCAACGCGAATGTCTCAGCAAGGTACTTTTGCTCAGCTTCCCGTGCAGCATTTAGCCTCTTAGCATTTTCGGCCTTCCACGCTGCATACTCAGCATCTTGTTCAGGACCATAAGGCTCAGAAGTAACAAAAGTCATCCCAACTGCGGTTCGAAGGATCGAAATATAATCGTCGATACCATCGAAAAGACGCTGAACTGCGCTTTCCGTTCGCTTCAAGTATTCATCGATCGTTTGCATGTATAAAACCTAAAGCTAGCAGTAGGGGCGCGACGTCAAGAGCGCCCCATGCCTGCATTTGTTAGAGATTATTGGCTATCCCGCATGTGAGGAAGAAGCAAGTATTTGGCTCGTGCGGGCATAGCCAAGTCATATCGCGTTGCTCGCATTTTTTGCCATTGTACAAAGGCTTCTTTACCCAAAAACTCTGAATCAACTTTCTTCATCAGCCGAATTGCCTTCGCCACAGCGACAGTTAGAGTTTTATATGTGATTCTGATATCACCTTTCTGAGGCCACTCTTCCGGCTGTTCACGATGAGCAATCTCGCGATTTCTTTTTCTTTGAGCTTGTTTGCCACTATGAAGCGTCTATACTCCTGGACCTCGTCCTGCAGTATTCCTAGCTTTTCAGACGCGAAATAGAACGTAGTTTGTCCAATTTTCTGTTCCGAAAGCTCTGCCAACGTAAGCACTAGATCATTGCTGATCCGATCTCTTAATGCGTTTATAAATGCGAGGCTTTCATTTTTCATATCTGCCTCAATATCATCAGTTTGCAGATGATTCGCTGAACCAATTAGATGCCTCAAAATTATCCAATTGGTAATAGCTTCACCGACTTCCCCACGAAGGTTGCCAATCAGTACCTCGGGGTTAGTCTTTTTAGCCTTACACGGGAATCAGCCACAGCTACCTCGAATTTCTAACGCCAGTTTAAGGGGAAGACAACGCAAAACCACTGAACTCAACCATAACAGCCGTAAATACAATTTCCCATTTGAACTGAGAACCCCACGCGTTGGCTGTCCCTCTTGAAGCGTTTGTTAAGTTTCTCTTTCACGACTGAACTCTATAAACTCATTAACGTGCTTATACCCAAAGTTAAGCATGGAACTTGGCTCTGAAACTAATGGTTCAACAATGTCAAAAAACTCCATAACCGCCCGCATTGATTCTTTAAGAAAGGATGAATTTACAGCGAGCCGTCCATCGGACAATACCATGAGGTTTAGATTCTGGTTCGCTAAATTTTCGATTTTATTCTTTTGGTCTGAGTACATTAAATAACCATCACTGTGAGCAACTAAGTTTCGAACTTGTCTTAAATTATCTAGCTTGTCCCAAGAGGCATAGTTGATATCTTTGACTTTAGTATAGTAAGTTTTGATGCCTCTAAAGCCCTGGCTACCATGTAGATCCGTAATGCTGATTCGATTCTCTATTTTACTAATATCCCTAGAAAATGAGATCGCGCAACGCTCAAACAGTGAGTAAAGCTGAGTGATAATCATATAGCGTGCTATAACGGGTCCTTCATAATTTATGAAGTGCTCGTACATTGTTACTTTAACGAAATTGGGATCTGCGATATTGATTGAGGTTTCACCACCAAAAGCCTCTTTATATTGCTCATAAGATTGCTTCACGATGCCTTTCTCGAGCATTTCAAGCTGTTCAAACAAATATAAGAATTTTTGAGAAAACTTCACACAATCTCCTGAAACTTAACGTAAAGCCGAGCAGCACGCCGAACGCGCTTCCCAGCGCCCAAAGGGATCGAACTTGAGCGTCGGGTTAGGTGCTTCTCTTGGCGAAAAGACTACTTGCAATATTTTGTAACGCGAATAAATATCGGGCATCGCCTTTGTGCGACCCGATGCAAACCTCCCATTCTGAGCCAAACTCGCTCCACATAGGTGTAACCGCAAGCACACCATTACCATGCCACTTTTCGTCGACCATGAAAAAAGGTGGCTTCACATGAGAATTGATGCATTTGCAAACTGGGCAATACAGGTTTCTTTGGCCGCTACCGCCAGCTATCTGTTTGTTGGAGATAAGCGTTGTAATGCCGAGCTCTTCTTTCATGTTTAATCCATAGCCCGATGTGGGGGGGTAGCACCTAACAGTTAAGCATTTATACGCCGTGCTCCGCACGGCGTATAAATGCCTGTTGGACTAAGGCGCGTCCATCAGGCGGCTATTTACTAGGGAGTTGTATTGACGAGCATGCGCCCTGAGGCGCCAAGCTGTGCGTAGGCGTATCTGTTGTAACGCGCTCTAGTGGTCAGATTAGCCATCATTTCATTGCCACCGAACCTAAGTTAACCCAATGTAGCGCGCCTGATGACTAAAATCCATCATCTGAACAAGCGTATCTATAACCCGCGAGCGGGCCGGTTAGCCAAGTCCATTGCCGTCGTAAAGCGTTACATCATGCTCGATAGCGTTGCTCATTGTAGTTAAGCGTTGGGTCGTAGATGGCCCGCTAGGTTGTGAGCATCCTGATCATCCGTAATGTGTGCTGCCTTCAGTGTGGGCAGGTTAGGCTGGTTCCACAACATTGGCAGCCGTTTCGGCATCCGGCGCTTGCTCAACAACCTCTAACGCTTAGCGGATCTGCGCCAGTCGTCGCCTACGACAGCGATTGGCTAGAAAACCGTAATGACGCACCCGCATCAGTCCCGTTGGTAGGACGTGGAGCATGAAGCGACCCACGAACTCCTCCCCACTAAAGATGCGTTGCTTGTATAGCCCCCTTGCATCTACCCCCATCTCCCTCCTACACTCCACCAACGAACAGCTTGACGGGGTGCCGGTGATATCCGGCTGAGATGGCGCAGGGTCTGTCCTTTTAAGGATGCCAAGCGCTGGTCCCGCTGAACCTGATCCGGCTAATGCGTTGCTGCTCTTATGAGTTGCGGCGCGGGTACCGGCGTAGGGATCAAGCGATGGCCTTGGCTAGCTCTCTCACACGATCGCACGCCACTTTATCCGCGCCATTTCCTCGATCTTTCTCGCCTGCCCTCCGGATCATTACTACCGGAGGCATCATGGGCTACCGCTTTACCGATCTCACCACCGCCTGCCAGCAAGATTGGCGCGCCTATATTGAGCACGATTTCGTGCGCCAGCTGGGCAATGCCACGCTGCCTGAGGCGTCTTTTCGCCACTACCTAAAGCAGGATTACCTGTTTTTGATCCACTTCGCCCGCGCCTACGCACTGGCTGCCTATAAAAGCCCCACCCTTGCTGATCTTCGCCAGGCCCATGAAAGCCTGAAAGCCATTGTGGATGTGGAGTTGGGCCTGCACGTGGGCTTTTGTCAGGAGTGGGGGATTTCTGAGGCAGAGCTTTCTGAGCTTCCCGAGGCCAGGGCCACACTGGCCTACACCCGCTATGTATTGGATACCGGCAACCGCGGCGACTTACTCGATTTGCACGTGGCGCTCGCCCCCTGCTTGGTCGGCTATGGCGAAATCGCCAACTGGCTGAACGCTCAACCTTCCACCCTGCGCGGCACACAAAATCCTTATGACGCCTGGATTGCCATGTACGAAGGCGAGGAGTTTCAGGCCGCCATGCGGGCGGAGCTTGAATGGCTCAACGCCCGCCTTGCCGATGTCACCCCCGCCCGCTTTGCCGAGCTGAGCAAGATCTTCCGCGATGCCACCCGCCTGGAAATCGACTTCTGGCAGATGGGTTTAGAGCTGATAGACGAAGACCTCACTCATTAATTGCTAACAACTAAAAGGAACCTACCAATGAGCAAAACGAGCCATTTTCTAGCCGAAACCGCACAGGTCGATGCCGCCGCCATTCAGCCACTGCCCGGCTCGCGTAAGGTGTATATCGAAGGTTCGCGGCCAGATATCCGCGTGCCGTTTCGGGAGATCTCGCTTTCGCCCACCAAAACCACCGGCATTGATGAAGAGAACCCGCCGCTGCTGGTGTACGACACCTCTGGCCCCTACACAGATTCAGAGGCCATCAATGATTTACGTAAAGGTTTGCCCGCCCTGCGCCGTGCCTGGATTGAAGAGCGCGACGACACTGAATTTCTGGACGGCCACACCTCTGAGTACGGCAAGCGCCGCGCCAACGACCCTACGCTTGCCCAGCTGCGCTTTGATCTAACTCGTACTCCGCGTAGGGCTAAACCTGGAAAAAACGTTACTCAGCTTTACTACGCCCGCCAAGGCATCATCACCCCGGAAATGGAGTTTATCGCCATTCGCGAAAACCAGCGTCGCCAAGCGCTGGGCACCGCAGAAGTAGAGCGTATTCTGGGCCACCAGCATCCTGGCCAAAGCTTCGGCGCCAGCCTACCAGAAGAGATCACCCCGGAGTTTGTGCGTGATGAAGTGGCTCGTGGGCGGGCGATTACTCCTAATAACATCAACCACCCGGAAAGCGAGCCGATGATTATTGGCCGTAACTTCCTGGTCAAGATTAATGGCAACCTGGGTAACTCGGCGGTGACGTCTTCTATTGAAGAAGAGGTGGATAAGATGACCTGGGGCATCCGCTGGGGTGCAGACACCATCATGGATCTCTCCACTGGGCAGAACATCCACGAAACCCGCGAGTGGATTATCCGCAACTCGCCAGTGCCCATTGGCACAGTGCCGATCTATCAGGCGCTGGAGAAGGTTAAAGGCGTGGCCGAAGACCTCACCTGGGAAGTCTTCCGCGATACGCTGATCGAGCAGGCCGAACAGGGTGTGGACTACTTCACCATTCACGCCGGTGTGCTGCTGCGCTATGTGCCGCTGACTGCCAAGCGGGTCACCGGCATTGTTAGCCGCGGTGGTTCGATCATGGCCAAGTGGTGTTTGTACCATCACCAGGAGAGCTTTCTGTACACCCACTTCGAGGAGATCTGCGAGATCTGCAAGCAGTACGACGTGGCGTTCTCCCTCGGCGATGGCCTGCGCCCCGGCTCAGTCGCCGATGCCAACGACGAAGCGCAAATGGCGGAGCTGAAAACCCTGGGTGAGCTGACTCATATCGCTTGGAAGCACGATGTGCAGGTGATGATCGAAGGCCCCGGCCATGTGCCGATGCATCTGGTGAAAGAGAACATGGATAAGCAGTTGGAATACTGCGACGAAGCGCCCTTCTATACACTTGGCCCGCTGGTGACGGATATCGCCCCCGGCTACGACCACATTACCTCCGGCATTGGGGCAGCGATGATTGGCTGGTTTGGCTGCGCCATGCTCTGCTACGTGACGCCAAAAGAGCACTTGGGCCTGCCCAATAAGGATGACGTAAAAACCGGCATTATCACTTACAAGATTGCTGCCCATGCAGCGGACTTGGCCAAGGGCCACCCGGCGGCACAGCGCCGTGATAACGCACTTTCAAAGGCGCGTTTCGAGTTCCGCTGGGCAGACCAGTTCAACCTGGGGCTAGACCCGGACACCGCCCGCGAATACCACGACGAAACCCTGCCGAAAGACTCCGCCAAGGTAGCCCACTTCTGTTCGATGTGCGGGCCGAAGTTCTGCTCCATGAAGATCAGCCAGGAAGTGCGTGATTATGCAAATGAGCACGGTCTAAACGGTGATCAGGAAGCAGTGATGAAAGGCATGGAAGAGCAGGCAGAGAAGTTTCGTAATAAAGGGAGCGAGCTTTATCAGGAAGTTTAAAAGCATCTGAGCAAACAGCCCTGCTACTAAAGGTGGAGCTTGAGTGTTAAAAAACTTCAAGCGCCACTTTTCCATTAACTCATTGTCTTGCATTAACCTACAGAAAGTAATTTCACTCAATTAGAGATTAATTATACATTGCTCGTGTATGATTCTCATTTGCAGAGTATTCTGTTCGCCACGTTTGATTTAAAACCACCAACTTGCAAAGAACTGAACTCAGATGAAAACCAAACTTTCCCTGGCGGTATCCCTTGCCCTGTTAAGCACTGGCTTGCTGAGTGCTTGCAGCGAGGATAACGAACCTACGGCAGCCGCTACAGAGCAGGAAGCGCCGAAAACGGTCACGGCCCCCATGCTGAAATATATTCCGGCTGACTCTCCCTACTTCATGGCCACACGTGAAGTCCTGCCGGAACAGGATATCTTTGATATTTTTCAGCGCACACAGCCCAACAATAGCCTCGAAGCTGATCTGGATGAGTTGCGCCGTACGCTGCCTGATATAGACGACGAAGTGCAGCGCTCGATGATGACACTGTTAATCGCCATGGGTGAAGAGTTGGTAGGAGTTGAAACACTGGAAGATGTTCATGCGCTGGGTCTCAAAATGGGGCCTCAAGGCGCTATTTATGGGCTGGGCATTCTGCCTGTTTTGCGCTTTGAACTGCACGATGAAGATGCCTTTCGTGACACGCTGGAGCGCATCCTAGCCAAAGCAGAGATCAACCCGAGAACAGCCACCACCAACGGCAATGACTACTGGGTGCTGACACAAGAGGGGCCTATCAAGGCGATTCTTGCGATTATCGATCAGCAATTGCTGGTATCGGTAGTGCCGCAGGATGCCAGCGAAGAGCTGCTAGCCCAAGTGCTGGGTAACAGCCTGCCCGACAGCAGCATCGGGGATACCGGCGCACTGGCGGAAATTGAACAGCGCCATGGTTTTACACCTTACGGCGCCGGTCAGATTGACTCCTCACGCCTGCTGAATGAGCTGAGCAATCCCACTCACACAGGGACTCAAGCACTGATGGACGCGGTGGATCTAGCGCCGCTGGATCTCTCCTCCTGTCAGGCAGATATCGACCGTATCACTAGCCGTTTTCCTGGCTTGGCAATGGGCGCACGGGAGTACAGTCTTGATCGCATGGAGATGAACCTCATCCTGGAAGCCGATGAGGATATCGTCAGCGATCTGCGTGCTCTCACCACTCAAGTTCCGGGCCTGGGCAGCACAGAGGGAATGGCCAGCTTTGGATTGGGCCTCGACCTGCCTGTATTGACGCAGACCATTCAGAAGTATGCGCGGGAAGTGCGCGAGAATCCGTTCAGCTGTGATGAGCTACAGGATTTGAACCGCTCATGGAACGAGATCAACATGGCGGTCAACAACCCGATCACCCAGATGATTGGCCCGTCGCTTTCGGGCTTCAATGCGCGTATTGACAGCCTGGCAATGAAAAACGGCGACCCCATCGCGACCGGTATCCTGGCCCTCGCCTCACAAAATCCTATGGGCCTGCTCTCCACAGCAAGTGCCTTCTTGCCTGAACTAGGCGCGCTTGGCCTAGAACCCGGCGGAGAGACCAAGAAGATCAAAAGCATGCTGCTGCCGCCAGATATGCCAGCGCTTTATGCCGCTATGTCTGACTCCGCCATTGTGCTGGGCGCGGGCATAAGCGATTCAGCATCACTGCAAGATGAGCTGGAAGCTCCAATATCAGAGCGCGACCTACTGCTTCATGGCCACATGACCGGTGAGTTTTATCATTCGCTGGCTGATGTCATGGAGCAAGTAGAAACGGAGGATCTGACCCAGTCTGATATTGAGATGTTCAAGCAGTATGGCGACATCTACGAGAGCATGGAGTACTGGCTCAAAGTGGATGACGCTGGCGTTGAAATGAGCTTTTCGCTGGAACTGAAATGAGCTGAGCTGAAACCAAGTTCTGACGGTTCGTATCATCTGATAAACCTGCGACTGATTATTAACAATAACAGTTAGCGGGTTTTTAATTTATTGCCGCGTAATTAACTCTTTGCAATTGCCCCATCATTGACATAGGGCAAGTTGGCAGCGGCCTGCCGGGGTTAGACTTAAGTAGAGAATAAAGCGCTGCTTGATTGCCTATAAGCGTGCCGCTGACACCTACCTTATATAGGCCTCTACGATGATGTCGACGCTGCCTTTCAAACCCTGGCCAACCGCAATGGCGGTGGCTGTCACCTTACTGATATGGCTGGTGATTCCTTTGCCCGAAGGCCTCACTTCGGATGCTTGGCTGATGCTGGCCATGTTCGTAGGGACGATTGTCGCCATCATTGGCAAGGCAATGACCATAGGGGCCATCTCAATCATCGCCATTTCCATAGTGGCGGCGAGCGGGGTCACCAGTGACAACCCTGGCACAGCCATTAACAATGCGTTAAGTAGTTACTCCAACTCTCTAATCTGGTTAATTGCCATCTCGATTATGATTTCGCGCGGGCTCATCAAGACCGGGCTTGGCGCACGAATTGGCTACTACTTCATCTCTATCTTCGGTAAAAAAACGCTTGGAATTGGTTACAGCTTGGCCTTTTCTGAGCTTTGCATTGCCCCCGTCACGCCAAGCAATACTGCGCGAGGCGGCGGCATCATGCACCCGATTATGCGCTCTATAGCCAAAGGCTTTGACTCGCTCCCGGAAGAGGGTACTTCGAGCAAGATTGGCAAATACCTGGCGCTGGTCAATTATCACAGCAACCCTATTACCTCGGCGATGTTTGTTACCGCCACGGCACCCAACCCATTGACCGTAGAGCTAATCTCCATTGCTACCGGGGCAGACATTCAACTGACCTGGATGACCTGGGCGCTCGCAATGCTGTTACCGGGTTTAGTCGCCATCCTGGCCATGCCCTATATTCTTTACCTGCTTTATCCGCCGGACATTAAACAGACTCCCCAAGCCACGCAGATGGCACGCGATAAGCTGGCCGAAATGGGTAAAATCAGCCGAGATGAAGTCATTATGCTGTTGGTGTTCTTGGTGCTATTACTGCTGTGGGCTGATATTCCGGCAATTTTCTTGGGCGATGCCGTCACTCTTAATACCACAACCTCAGCCTTTATTGGCCTCTCGCTACTACTGATTACCGGTGTTTTGACCTGGGAAGATGTGCTGAACGAGAAAAATGCCTGGGATACGCTGCTATGGTTTGGTGCCCTTATCATGATGGCAAGTCAGTTAAACGAGACTGGGCTGATTGCTTGGTTTTCAAGCAATATTGAGAACGGCATTACCCGGATGGGGATTAATTGGGTGGGAGCATCGGCCCTTTTGGTGTTGACCTTTCTCTACAGTCATTACTTCTTTGCCAGCACTACGGCACATATCACCGCCATGATGGCCGCCTTTCTTACCGTCGGTTTGAGCCTGGGCGCCCCGCCCATGCCTTTTGTACTGATCATGGCTGCCACCTCTTCCATTATGATGACGTTGACCCACTATGCGACGGGCACCTCGCCCGTTATTTTTGGATCAGGCTATCTCACATTAGGTGAATGGTGGAAAGCGGGCTTTATTATGAGCGTGGTCAATCTCGTTATCTGGGTGGTTGTCGGCGGTTTGTGGTGGAAACTACTGGGTCACTATTGAGCCTCTCTCATATGACTAAGCCACTCCCAAGCGCATTAGCGCTAATAATGAGGAGTGAGTGTTTTCAAGCTGCATAAACGCCAACAGGGGGCCGAAGCCCCCTGTTGTAATCACTGTTAAGTAACTAGCGCTGTTTTTTCTGGCTCTCCTTGGCATCGCCTTTGCCTTTTTGCACTTCGCCTTTTGCTTGCTGGGCTTTGCCTTTGGCTTCTGTTTTGGTGCTACCAGTCGCCTTGCCCGCCGCTTCTTTAACTTTACCGGCTGCTTTGTTGCCTGCGCCTTTTGCCTTGTCTTCTGTACCAGTTGCCATGACAAACACCTCTAATCCGTTAGTAGGGAAAATGCCGTGTGTGAAGGTGCGAGTCGCACTGCAATCACACGGTGACACTTCATCAGAGTAGTCTTTATTAAAAAAGTTGCGCTACTTTATTGATGGTCGGTTTATTTTATTAAGCGCGTGGACTCCCAGCGGTTCAATAAAACATGTAGGCAAGCCATGACGAGCAGCGTCAGGGCCAGCGCAACACTCATGGATGAGAAGCGATAGAGCGCGCTGTAAATCAAATCTTGCTGCGGGCCTAGCGATTGGCCAAATAGAATTCCCAGCGTTGTTAGCCCACCAAAACCAATACCCGATCCTACGCCTTCATGAATATGCTCGCGTGCGAAAAGCATCAATCCTAGCCAATAGAGCAGTATCACCAATAAAAAATGATGGCTTTGGGTATAGAGCAGTAGCTGCATCAGCAGTGCTAGATTGCAACCCAGCAAAGTTCCCACCGCACGCTTAGCGGCAGATGCCCGCGCCCCGGAGTACCCCAGCGCAAACAGCACCAAAATGGTCGCCATTTGGGCAGATAGTGACCCCTGCAGATCAAACACCTGAAACACCACAAAAGAGAGCGTGGCCGTTAATCCACCGATTAAGGTTTCATGGCGAATCTGTGGGGCAGGCTTGACCACCCGTGGCGGTGGCTGGCGCGCTTCAACGTCGGGAAACAGCGTATGCATCAGCATGGCAATAAATACAGCCAACCCACTGGCGACAAGATTGCAGGCTAGCAGATCGCTGAGATCTACATTCGGGTAGCTGGCAAAATGAAGCAGAATGCTAAGCGTCAGTACGCCGTTGGCGCCAAACAGAAACAGCGGCCCTTTCGCCATGAGATTAAAGCGAAACAGAAACATCCCCAACACTACCAGCGTCATCACCACTGGCATATGCTTGAGCAGCCCAACCACCAGGCTCACTTCAATAACGTTAAGCGATACGTTGGTTAAAAACTGACGAATAATATGGCCGTTAAGAATCGGCACCATGCCCAGTAAAAACATCGGAAAAACGGTAAAAAACACTCCGTAGTTCCAGCCCATTAACTGGCTGATCACAAACCCTAGTGCTCCCCCAAACGCTACCCGAAGGCACTGACGTAAACCGTTTTGGGTTAACCCAGGACGCGTAACGCGCTGGGCATTCGCGTTATCGCGTTTCCCCCACCCCCCAGGGAGCAGTTTAGTAGTCATGCACTTAGTAAACATGCATTTAGTAAACATAGTGCAGCCAGCTAATCAGATGCGCCTGTAGCCATACAAAGGGTTTGGCCAATGCCGCGTCGCCAGGCTGGAGCTGCACCGTCGCACGGGCCCCACTGGCTAAGGCGTTGGCTATGGGCTCTGTCACCGCTATATGTACGCGCATGCGTTGGGCATCGCGTACCCAGCGGTCAGTCGTGGGTATGTCGGCTAATTGCCCATCCGCCGCTAGCTGCCCTTCCCGAACGCCCGCATCCATAGCGAGCACTTGTGCATCAAATACCTGACCCGGCCAGGCATCAAACACCACGCGTGCTGCATCGCCCGGTGCGATATGACGCAAGCTCTTTTCCCGGAAATCGGCAATGATATCGAGCTCGTCCGTCACCACGGCGATGGCCGGTTGGCCAGCCTGTACATAGTCGCCCACCTCCAATTGCAGGTTGGTAACGCTGCCTGCTTGCGCCGCACGCACCTGGGTATGAGCAAGATCCAACTCCGCCTGGGCTAAGGCATTGTCTGCTTGGCGCAACCGCAGGTTCGTTTCACCTGCATCTCCCAGTTGTACTTCAAGGCTAACGATTTTCGCCTTGGCCGCCGCTACGCTGGCCTGTGCGGTTCGCTCAGCAGCAACCTGCTGCTCGTACTGTTGCCGGGATACACTCTGTCGCGCCATCAGTGTTTCCGCGCGGTTAAGCTCGCCCCGACGTTCAGCAGCCGTCGCTTCAGCAGATGCCAACTCCGCTTGCGCAGAGGTTAGCTCTGCTTCCAAGCGGGCATTCTCCCGCTCAGCCTGCTCACGGCTTAGCTGGGCCTGCTCGACGGCTAACCGAAACGGCGCCGGGTCTAGCTGAAACAGCACATCGCCTTTATCAACGTGTTGATGATCACGCACTAAAAGCTCACTGACCGGGCCGCTGAGCTCAGGTGCAATTCGCGTTACCGGCCGCATCACCCTGGCTTCAGGTGTCATGGGCATAAAGCTATCGGCCAGCAGAAAATAGATAAATAGCAGCAGGAAGGCAGCAATGGCTACCTTCACCCAGCGGGCAAATGTTTGGTCGGGGGTCATGCAGAGCTCACTTGTTAGCCACCAGGCAACCACCTGGCCAGCGCCACTCATCGGGCGCGCATCGTATAGGGAATAGCATAGGAGACTTTAGTCTAACAATTAATTAGCGCGCTAACAATGTGCCACACCATGCTCATAACGCAAGATGCCGCCCGAAGGCGGCATCACTTACTCCCAATCACGCTCAGTTAGTTACCAAGACGGACCACTCATCACATCTGGTAGCCATAATGCGAGGCTGGGGAATGTTAACACCAGGGCTAGCACCACTAACTGCGCGATGATAAAAGGTACTACTCCCCAATACATATGCTTAAGCGTAATTTCTGGCGGCGTTATGGCTCTTAAGTAGAAAATGGCTGGGGCAAGTGGAGGTGTTAAATAGCTGGTTTGTAGCACTACCAGAAAGGCTACACAGAACCATATCTCATCAAAACCCAGCATGCGCACAATCGGCATGGCCACCGGAATGATGATCAGAACGACAGAGATCAAGTCAAGTACGAAACCTGCGATAAAAGCGATGAGTAGAATAAGGCCGAGAATCATCCAGGGGCTTAAACCGGTATCCATCAACATCGACTGAACCGTGGCCATACCGCCTGAGGCAAAGAAGACGCCTGCAAACATACTGCCGCCCATAACGATCAGTAGAATCATCGCTGAGATGTTCATCGTTTTAATGGCCGCATGCCACAGTACATCCCGCGTCAGGTTGCGATATGCCAGTGCCAACAAGACTGACCCCAGCGCCCCACAGGCTGCTGCTTCTGTTGGCGTTGCCAACCCCATTAGAATGGTGCCCAGCACGGTAAAAATCAGCAGCATGGTAGGCAGTAATGCGACTACTGTGACACGCATTTTTCTTGCCAGCTTATATCCGGCTCGCTCTCTTCTACCCTTGGTGCCATCTCTGGCTTTAAGTAGGCGACGCCAACGATGTAGATTAAAAACATTGCCGCCATTAAAAAGCCGGGGATTAGCAAACCACTAAATAGCGAACCGACTGAAACGCCCGCCACTGGCCCAAGTACCACTACGGTAATGGAAGGCGGAATGGCGGTACCAAGTGATCCACTGGCACAAATCGTTCCTGAAACCAGGCTTTTGTTGTAGTGGTGTTTAAGCATTACCGGGATCGCGAGCATACCGATGACTGCCTCGGTAGCTCCCACCACACCGCTTGAGGCCGCAAATAGCGTCCCCATTATTATCGCGCCTACACCTAAACCACCAGGTAAACGACGCGTCCACATATGGATGGCTTCAAATAGCCGTACGGCAATGCCCGAACGCTCAAGCATTGCCCCCATAAAGATAAAGAGTGGCACGGCGGCGAGGATAGAATTAGACGCAGTATCTTCGATTTTGGTCAGTAACTGATAGGCAGCGACATCACCAAATTGAATAATTCCAAAAACCCGTTGCTACCAAAATCATTGAAAACGCGATGGGAAAACCGGAAAAAATAAACAGCATTAGAACCGGGAACATCATTAACGATAAATAGCTGCTCATGATGCGTGCTCCTCAGGTAGCGGCTGGCCACGCAGTATCGCGACCGCCTTTAATATCTCTGCTACTACCTGCAGCGCTAGCAAAGTAAAGCCGATAAACCACACCGTTAATATCGGCCAAACGATGGGGTTCCATGCGGAACGGCCAGAGCGTTCATTGGAATTAAAGGCTTCCAATGCGTAATGAAACAGCTCCCATACCAACCACGCTAAAATGGGTAAAAACAGCACGTAGCCGATAATACGCAGCAATGCATTCGCTTTAGCACCAAGCTGCATCGATACCAAATCTACGCTCACGTGGTGGCCAATACGCAGTGCATTCGCCATACCCAGCATAAACATGGCGCCCATGACCATATAGCTAATTTCAAACGCCCATAGCGTTGGGCGTCCGGCAACATAGCGGCTGAACACTTCCACTACTAGCGCGCCCACTAGAGGAAAAATCAATATCGCACCAACCCAACCAGCCCAACGGGTTAGCGACTCAATCGCTTGAATTAGTTTCATGATGGCTACTCATCAACACGTCATAAAAGAGGGGCTTATACGCATGAACGAGAGATCAATGACCTCTCGTTCATATGGTTGATGGTTCAGTTAGCGACCCATGCTACCAATCGGTAAGCGGTATTCAGGCCAAACGCTCATGGTGTCTTTAAAACTGCGCTGGGATTCAACTACGCGTGCAAACCACTCGTTTTCAGCGGCATACTCGTCTTCCCACTTAACCGTCTCTTCATAAATAGTGTCGATGAATGCCTGATCCAGATGAACGATTTCATTGGGGCCATCGAGCAATTCCTGATAGGCGCCCAAGTCAGCAAATGAACTCGCCAACCACGTTTCAAAAACGCTTAGCTTACCCGCCAAACGCAGCATCGCTTGTTCATCTTCACTCAACTCGTTCCACGTATCTTCATTGACCTGGCACTCCAAGAAGCCACCTGATTGGTGAACACCCGGTAGAATTACGTACTGCGCCACTTCCTGAAAACCGGTAGGGCTATTCATTTCAGGACTGCCCCACTCCGCCGCATCAATGACACCACGTTCCAGCGCGCTGTAGATATCACCGCCGGCCATTACCACCGTGGATGCACCAAGCCGGGAAGCTAATTCAGACCATGCACCGGAAGTACGCAAGCGTAAGCCCTGAAAGTCTTCTAATGTTTCGACACGTTTATTGGAATGCAGGAAGATTTCGGTGCCCAAAATCGCACAGGGGAAAGCCACCACATCAAACACATCGCGGCGATACTCCTCATAGAGCTCTACGCCGCCCCCTTCGTACATCCACATCATGAACTCTTCAGGGGTTAAACCACTTGAGTGACCTGCCAACAGGGCAGTCGTCGGGTCGGTACCATAGTCATAGTTAATATAGTTGTGACTTACTTCCGCAACGCCTGACTTAACTGTATTGGTTACTTTCAGCGCACTACCTAGGGTGCCGCCGGGATAAACCTCTATGGCAATATCCCCACCAGAAAGCTCATTGACGCGATCAGCAAACATCTGTGCATCACGTTCGAGCCAGGGGCCGCCACTCCATGGGGTTGCCATGCGCCAGTTTTTTTCGGCGGCTTCAGCCATTGCGGATGCAGCCATTAAACCTGAGCATAAACCTACTGCTACAGCCATTTTGCTTATTTTATACATGGTAGTTTCCTCTTGAATGGAGCTAAAGCAAGTTGAGCACTGGACTTTATATTTTCGTTTCTTGCCAGCGAGTCATCTCGACATTATCACCTTCGCAGTTGCAGCATTTGGCTCAAACTACGAAAAGTTATGCCGAGTCTCTGACAGTCATTAAGCTGTCGATAAAGAAATACTTGTTGTTCAACGTGAGTACACACCTTCGAAGAGATGCACTGACTGTAACTTCAAGCAAGAAACGTTCCATTACACATGAGGAAAATATCGGTAAGACAAAACAAAAACCCCCACGGCTAAGCGCCATGGGGGTTCGGGGTATAACTAGCTATTTCTGTAACAATTTTAACGGTTGTTAAAGCCGCTATCAAAACCGATAGCGTAAACCGACACTGGCCGCATCGAAGGTGTAGTCGGATTTATCAAGATAACGCATGTAATCCGCGCCTACCGATAAATTGGTTGCTACGTCCATTTCAGCGCCGCCGCCGTAGGAGAACCCGCTTTCACGGTTGTCACTGACCTCGACTTCTGTGAAGCCTGCTAAACCGTATAACCGCACTTCAGGCGCCACCGGGAAAATACCTTTTGCATAAGCACCGGCTAGATGGTCTAGATCAGCGCCGCCATCGGAACCGCCCGTGCCTAAATGCCCTTCCAGCGCGAAGTAGTCGTTAAATTGAGCGCCGCCGCGTAGGCGAAGGCCTACGTCATCGCGGGAGGAGCCTCTTTCTGGATCCAGGCTCCAGAACATCGCGTCACCGCCTACATATCCTTGTGGATAGGTGAAAGATTGCTGTGCTTGAGCAGACGTTGCAAAAGCGCCTGCGCCAACCAGGAGTGCCGCCGATGTAAGTGATAATAGGGACATCTTCATAGGTTGTACCTCAGTTAAAAACAGTGTTTCCTTACGCCACTGCAGTTTGGTTTATAACTATGAAGAACGCAAATATTTACCGCCCCTTGGATAAGCTGAGCACCACAATACCACCAACTACAACTGCCCCACCCATTAGCTGCCCGGGGCTAAGCATTTGACCTAAAACGAAATAACCCAGCACAAGTGAGGCTACAGGCTCGATGTTCATTACCGGTGCGTTGCGCGCCATATCGAGCCGCGGCACAAAGATAAACAGCGTCGAAAACGCGGAGCCATAAAGCAGCCCCAGTAGCGTAAGCCCAAGCCAACCTGCGCTGTTATCCGGCAGGCTCATTCCCCCTGGCACCACGCCAGCAAAGCCGCCAATAATCATAACGATGAACACCGTTTGCATGGTCAGCAGGCTGCGCAGCGTACTGCCCACCCCGGCCAAGCGATGCTCGGTAACCCATAAAGCGCAGGCAAACACAAAGGCGGCCATGAGACCAAAACCAATGCCCGCTATCCAACCTGGACCTATGCCATCCGCAGTGGCAATCCATGAGGGAATATCCAGCACCACCAGTAAGCCAATTAAAATAGTGCCCATAATCAGGCAGCTACGCAGGGTTGGGCGCGGCCCACCCAGCGCCCAGCTCAGTAGCGCCAGCTGAATAGGGAAGGTATTGACCAATAGCAGCGCAATCACCACCGGCAGCCTTGCCACTGCTGAGTACAAACTGACACTTTGCACAGCGATCAGCAGCCCCACGGTGAGCTGCCAGGGCCAGGAGCCAGCGGGCAGCCATAAGCGCTTTCGTTGCACAATCACTAGCGCTAGCAGGATTAAGCAAGCAACCCCGGAGCGGGTTAAAACGGCTAATAGCAGGCCCGTGCCATTATCAAACGCCAACCGCGCGGAAACGTGATTCGCAGCGAACATGGTGGCCACGGTCATCATTAACAGAATGGCTAAATGGCGCGGCAACAGGTTGGGCAAAGGGGATGCTGACATAAGAACGGAACGGCTCGTTAAAGTAGTAGAAGGCGCAATGGCGCAGGCAGACACAAGCAATAGCTATCTGTATGCACAGGCGATAATACGCCTAACGCTATTTTCTGCACCGCAGCATTTTATACTAAAGTCTAAAAATTGCGCCTACTATCCTGCCCAGGCAGACTCTAAGGCAGCAGTGATGACGCATCAAAAGCAATAAAACGCCCCGGGCAGATGATTGCTCGAGGCGTTGTTTAACGCAGCTTACGCTTGGTGTCTAAGGCGGCACTACACCAACATAGGCACCATCGCCTCTAGCACCATTACTAAGCTCATCGCGGTAATGGTCAGAATAGAGACGCCAAACACCTTCTTGGCCCAGCGCACGTCATCATCTAAACGGTAGCCACGCAGCGCCAGATAGAGCCAGTAACCGCCCATAATCAGCGCCACACAGAGATACCCCATGCCCGCCTGGCTGGCTAACACCAGCGCCAGCGAAGCTGGGATAAACGCCACGATGTAGCCAAGGATATGGTGTTTGGCCATTTTCACCCCACGCACCACCGGCAGTACCGGAATCGATGCCCGTTGATAATCCGCATAGCGGAAAATCGCAATCGCGTAGGAGTGCGGCATCTGCCACAGGCAAAATATCACCAGCAGCATAATGGCGCCGCTGTCGAACTGCCCCGTTACGGCGCAGTAACCCACTACCGGCGGCATAGCACCAGAAAGGCTGCCAACCAAGGTGCCGTACTCTGAGCGGCGCTTCATATACAGACTATAAAGCCCCACATACACGCCCCAGCCAATCACCGCCAAGGCCACGGTTAACCCGTTAGTACCCAGCGCCAAGCACACCACACCCGACACACCCAATAGCGCTGAAACGCCCAGCGCCTGGGTGATAGAGATGCTACCTCTTACCAGGGGGCGATGGCGCGTTCGCGCCATCAATGCATCAATATCGCGGTCAATAACGTTGTTACACGCACAGCCTGACGCGATGATTAACGCAATCCCCACCATGACCGAGACAAAGCTAAGCCACTCGAATTGCCCCTGAGCGGCAAGAAAATAGCCGCCCAGGGTGGCAATCAGGTTTCCCCCGATAATGCCGGGCTTAGTCAGTTCAAGCAGATCCCGCCAACGGCTAGGTGCCGTGATCAGCCGATCATCATGTTGAGATGCAGATGCTGCATGATCCACAGCGAGCCTCCTACCACTAAGACGAGAATCGTCAGTGTGAAGACGAAGGACATTACATTCCAGCCCTCGTCGGCTTTGGTACTCATATGCATGAACATGACCAGTTGCACCAGTATCTGCAACACAGCGGTCACGGCCACCACCACTACTGTAGCGAGCACGCTGAGTGCGCCGCTCATCACTACCCCAAAGGGTATAATGGTCAGTATCAGCGACAATACCAGTCCTGTCACATAAGACTTTACGCTGCCATGGGTATTTGTGGGGTTAGACGAAGAATGACTCATCTCACAGCACTCCCATTAGATAGACGAATGAGAAGACACAGATCCACACGATATCGAGGAAGTGCCAAAACAAACTAAGGCACAAAATGCGCGGCCGGGTCATGTCGTTCAAGCCTTTGGTATAGAGCTGAATCAGCATGACCAAAATCCAGATCAAACCAAAGGTAACGTGCAGCCCGTGGGTGCCCACCAAGGTAAAGAACGCTGACAGAAAGGCGCTTTTATCCGGCCCATAGCCTTCATGAATCAAGTGCTGAAATTCGTAGATTTCCATCCCTACGAACGCAGCGCCTAACACGAACGTAATGGCCAACCACGCCTTTACTTGGCCAAGGCGTTGGGCGTTCATTGCCAATACGCCCATACCAAAGGTAAAGCTACTAAAGAGCAGCAGGAAGGTTTCGACCAGCACAAAGGGCAGCTCAAAAATTTCCGCCGCCGAGGGGCCTGCCGCCGTGCCCTTCATTAGCACAGCGTAAGTGGCGAACAGTGACCCGAAGATCACCAAATCGCTCATTAAATAGACCCAAAAGCCAAACAGCTTGGTGCCCGCAACATCATGATGCTCGTGGGGCTCATCCGTTGCGCTGTGATGTAACGTATCCGTTGCCATTACGCTTGCGCCTCCACGCCTAGTTGTTGCTCACGTTTGAGTTGATGCTCACGTTCAATACGCTCAACTTCAGCGGCGGGAACGTAGTAGTCGATATCGTCGTTAAATACCCGCGCCATAAAGCTTGCGAATACACCAACAGCGCCAACGCCAGCTAACCACCAGATATGCCACACCAGGGCAAAACCGATGACTAGTGCAAAGAAGCTGATAACCGGCCCGGCCACGGTATTACGCGGCATATGAATATCGGTGTAGGGCGCATCTTCAAGCTGCTCCTCGCTACGCTGCTTCTGCGACCAAAAGCTGTCGATATCGCCAACTTCCGGCAAACGGGCGAAGTTGTAGAACGGCGCAGGAGAAGAGGTCGACCACTCCAGGGTGCGACCATGCCAGGGGTCACCGGTGACGTCAGCATTCTGTTTGCGGTCACGGATACTCACCCAGAACTGGATGATGGTGCAGGCGATGCCCAGCATAATGATCACTGCGCCTACCCAGGCCAGAATCATCCATGGCTGCCATTCAGTATTGGCATAGGACTGCATGCGGCGTACGGCACCAAAGAAGGCCAGCACATAGAGCGGCATAAAGGCGACGTAGAAGCCGATAAACCAGCACCAGAACGAGCGCTTGCCCCATTTCTCGTCGAGGGTGAAACCGAATGCTTTGGGGAACCAGTAGGTAAGACCCGCCATCATGCCGAACACCACACCGCCAATAATGACATTGTGGAAGTGAGCAATAACAAACAGGCTGTTGTGCAGCACAAAGTTGGCCGCAGGCACCGCCAGCATAACGCCGGTCATACCACCGATGGTGAAGGTGATAATAAAGCCCAGCGTCCAGAGCACCGGCGAGGTCAGCTCCAAGCTGCCGCGGTACATTGTGAACAGCCAGTTGAACACTTTCACCCCGGTAGGAATGGCAATGATCATCGTCATAATGCCAAAGAAGGCGTTAACATTGGCGCCCGCCCCCATGGTGAAAAAGTGGTGTAACCAAACCACAAACGACAGCAGGGTGATCGAAATCGTCGCCCAGACCATGGTCATATAACCAAATAGCCGCTTACGGGCAAAGGTCGCAATCACTTCAGAGAATACGCCGAAGGCCGGCAGGATCAGGATATAGACTTCCGGGTGGCCCCAGGCCCAGATGAGATTGACGTACATCATCATGTTGCCGCCAAAATCATTGGTAAAGAAGTGCATACCCAAATATCGATCCAGGGTTAGCAGTGCAATCGTCGCGGTCAGAATCGGGAAAGAGGCGATGATCAACACGTTGGCGCACAGCGAGGTCCAGGTAAAGATCGGCATGCGGAACATGGTCATGCCTTTGGTGCGCATCTTCAGAATGGTCACGAAGAAGTTGATACCGGTGAGCGTCGTGCCTATCCCGGATATCTGTAACGCCCATATCCAGTAATCGACCCCCACCCCGGGACTAAACTCGATCCCCGATAAGGGCGCGTAGGCAAGCCAGCCGGTTTTGGCGAATTCGCCCACCACCAACGAGATATTGACCAAGATCGCCGCTACGGCAAACAGCCAAAAACTTAAGTTATTCAGGAAAGGGAAGGCAACGTCGCGGGCACCAATTTGCAGCGGCACCACCAGGTTCATCAGGCCGATGACCATAGGCATGGCGACAAAGAAGATCATGATCACGCCGTGGGCGGTAAAGATCTGGTCGTAGTGTTCGGGCGGCAAATAGCCCGCAGCATCCCCGGCGGCCATGGCCAACTGGGTACGCATCATAATCGCATCCGAGAAGCCACGCAGCAGCATGACCAGGGCGACAATGAAGTACATGATACCGAGCTTTTTATGGTCGACGGAGGTAAACCACTCGTTCCACAGCCAGCCCCATTTACGGTAGTAGGTAATCAAACCAAACAGCGCGATCCCACCAATGGCCATTATGGCCGCCACGACCATGATGATCGGCTCGTGGTAGGGAATTGACTCTAACGTGAGTTTTCCAAACACGGCTTAACCTCCCGCTTCTACGCTAGAGGGATGGCTGCGCATGGCATGATCCTGACTAGCATGGTTGTTAGTGACATGACCTGATTCGGCCGCGTGATCGGTCGTGTGAGCCGTTTCGCCATCGAGGGAGTCAGCATGTTCGGCGCCCATTTGATGCTCGCCGCCCATATTGTGCTCACCGCCGGTATGGAAGCTTCTTAAGATGCTTTCATACAGCGAGGGCGAAATAGCTGAGTAGTATTCAACCGGATTCGATTCACTGGGTTCCGCCAGCGCTTCATAGCCTTCGGGGTAGGTCAGCGTTTGTGGAGCACTGCGTACCGTTTCAACCCAGGCGTCAAAATCAGCGGTGTCGGTTACCTTGGCTTCAAAGGTCATGCCAGAGAAACCCGCGCCACTGTAGTTAGTGGAACGACCTGGATAGCTACCAATTTCATCGGCGATGAGATGGACATCGTTATCCATACCGGCCATGGCATAAATCTGGCTGCCCAGATGGGGGATAAAGAAAGCGTTCATCACTGAGCCTGAGCTGACCCGAAAGCGCACCGGCGTATCCACCGGAAAAGCCACTTCGTTAACGCTGGCAATCCCCTGTTCGGGATAGATAAACAGCCATTTCCAATCCAGCGCCACGGCCTGAATTTCGATCGGCGCTACATCGCTTTCCAGCGGCTTATGGGGATCAAGGCTATGAGACGTTTTATAGGTCAACAGGGCGAGCACGGCGATAATCGCACAGGGCACGATCCATACCACCGCTTCAATCGCGTTGGAGTGTGCCCAATCAGGCGTGTATTTAGCCAAGCTATTACTACGCCGATAACGCCAGCCAAACAGTAGCGTCATGACAATCACAGGAATAACTACAATCAACATTAGGCCAAAGGCGGTCAGTATCAGCGTGCGCTGCTCAGCGCCAACCTGCCCTTTTGGGTCTAGCAGAGCCGAACTACAGCCTGCTAGAAACAGACACAGCGCAAGGAGCACTAGCGTGCCTCGCCTGCGCCAAAGTGAGCGTCGTTGCATGGTGTGATCTCGTCAGAGGTTGTTTAAAACACTAGTTAGCCATGCTACCAAGCTAAGTAGCAGGCTAACTACCACCCCATACTCTTCCCAAAACATGCTCTGAAAGGCGTTTTAAAACCACGTAAAACGTATTTAAAACAGTGCACAGGTAACGCTAAGCGTCATTGCTCCGGGAAAAATATGCGTCGCCGAGTGGGAATTGGCGACGAGCCTCGCTGGCTTAAGCATTAAAGGCTTAAGCAGTTAAGACTAAAGTATTTTCTATTGATCCAGATCATGAAAGAAGTGGCGCATTGCCGCACCCTAGGTATTGATTACCAAGAGCGTCGTAAAAAGGGTTATGCCACGGTTATTTCGGGTACCACTATTTCAGGGGCAACGCAGCCGTTCTCCTTTAGCAATTGCGGGGCGCCCTCTTCATCGGTGACGACCACATCAAAGTCTTCCAGCGCAGCGAAATAGGCAGGACGCACTACGCCAAACTTACTGGCATCCACTACCAGCAAGCGCTGCATGGCAGTGGCAATAGCGGCTTGTTTAGGGGTCACTTCGTGAAAGTGAAAGCAGCTAACACCTCTTTCCAGGTCCACCCCTGCCGCCGATATGAGCGCTTTGTTAATACCCAAGCGCTCGATAGCCGCCGTCATATTATCGCTACCGAACGACTGCGAGGCAGCATAGAAAAGTCCACCCAGTAGTACTAAGCGAACGTTCGGCAGCGCGGAAACCGCATTCGCTACGTTAAGCGCATAGGTCACCACCGTCAGCTCTCGAAAATGGCTTAACTGGCTCAATAAAGGGATCAGCGTTGAGCCACAGTCGATAAATAGCGTATCGCCCTCCTCAATGAAGGCCAGTACACGCTGGCAGAGGCGATACTTCGCCTGGTAGTGGCTAGCCTGCTGCTCAGTTAAATCGTAGATGGGTGTCACGCCCGGATAGTTTGCCATCACCAAGCGCCCGCCCAGCAGAGTCATCGCAGTAGGCTGGGTAGTGAGATCGCGGCGGATAGTCATTTCTGAGACATCACACAGCTCTGCGGCATCGCGCAGGTGTAGAGTCCCGCCGCTGGCAAGCGCTTCCTGAAGTTTGGCAAGGCGCTGAGCGCTGCGGGCATTCGTGGTGGGCATCTTCGGGCAAACCCTCGTGTTGTGATTAGCGCAACGCAAGTCTGCATGTCGCGTCATTGTTGTTGCTATGTCTTATTTCTATGTCTTCTTGTAGCTATGTCTTAGTGCTATGCCGAGTTTCTATGCTGAGCGAGCGGCGACGTAATTACCACTACGACGACAGCTATTCGCGCTATCGGCAATACTTACGATAGCTTTATGACATTTAAATAGCGTTGATGTGACAACGCTTGCAAATCAACGTTATAAAAATAACACTAAATGTTATAATTTTAACATTAACGCCAGCCCGCACGACTAAAACCCCGGTTAGCCACACTCAAATGGCACCGCGACAACCCTTGTTGAGGCTTTCATGACAGCTAGTAAACACTCTCGCTCCCCTTCGTCTCTGATCGCGCTTGGCGCTGGCGTGTTAGGGGCAATGCTCACAACGCCGCTAATGGCTGATGAGGCTGTTCAGCCGCATCCCCTTGATCGGCTGTGGTCATTCGCCAACGTCTCGGTTAACTACCTGGACTGGTCCAACGGCACCGAAGCACGCACCGCGTCTAATGCCGCGAAAAGCGACTTTATGTTTCTCGAAATTGAAGGCGGCGCTGGCTTTAGCTGGGGCGAGTTTTACGGCTTCTTTGATTTCGAGAACCCCACCAACGATCAGTTCGATGAATCCAGCGGCGGCAAAGACAACTTCCGCACTGCGGGTAAAGTAACCTCACACATTTATCTGGGCGACAGCCCGCTGTCGATTTATGCCCACCTTTACGACTTCCGCGATTACGGTTACAACAGTCGCGAACAGGATCAGATTCTGGGCCTGGGCTACCGCACTACCTTTGACAATGGTCTGTGGTTTAAACCCTTTATCGGGGCGGTGCGAGTACAAAGTAATAGCTATACCGGTATGAACGGCTATATGGCAGGCTGGGTCGCGGGTTATGATTTCACTGCGCTCAACCAGAACTTCAGCGTCACCAACTGGCACGAGCAGACGTTTGGCCGTGACGATGAGTACCTGGAGCAGAACTACGTGGGCGATTCAGCAGGCAGTGTGGGCACCAACGGTGCGCTGAGCCTGTGGTGGCATCCGAGCGATTTAATCACCACCGGCATTCAGTATCGCTACTCTGAGAATAAGCTGGGCACGCCCAACGATTATCAGAATGCGATGATCTACTCCGTCAAGCTCAACTTACTTTAAACGCGGTTAACCCTCGCGGACTCGAAGGATCCCCATATGACACTCCTTATGAGCTTGGTGGGTATGGTCACCCTGGTGGCCATCGCCCTGATCTTCTCTTACGACCGTAAGTCTATTCGGCTGCGTACGGTACTGGGTGCTTTTGCTATTCAAGCGGGTATTGGTGCTTTTGTACTCTATGTGCCGTTTGGTCAAGCGGTGCTGCAGGCCATTTCAGCGGGCGTTAGCCAAATATTGGTATATGCCGATGACGGTATTGGTTTTCTGTTCGGCGGCTTAGCAGATGTGGAGAACATCGGCTTTATCTTTGCCATTAAAGTACTGCCAGTCATTATCTTCTTCTCCTCGCTGATCGCCGTGCTCTATTACATCGGCATTATGCAGTGGGTCATTCGCATTTTGGGTGGCGCCCTGCAGAAAGCACTGGGCACCTCGCGCACGGAGTCGCTCTCTGCAACCGCGAATATCTTCGTCGGCCAAACCGAAGCGCCGCTGGTGGTGCGTCCATTTATCGCCCGTATGACGCCTTCGCAGCTGTTTGCCGTTATGTGTGGTGGTTTGGCGTCTGTGGCCGGTTCGGTATTGGCAGGTTACGCCGCACTGGGGATTCCCATGGAGTACCTGGTAGCGGCCTCCTTTATGGCGGCACCCGGCGGGCTGTTGTTCGCCAAGCTGATCATGCCGGAAACCCAAGATGTCACCGACAGCGATAGCGTTACCAAGGTGGAAGAAGAGATTGAGGCCCAGGAAGATAAACCCGCCAACGTGCTGGACGCGGCGGCATCGGGTGCTACCTCGGGTTTAATGCTCGCCGCCAACGTGGGCGCCATGCTACTCGCCTTTATCGCTCTGATTGCGCTGGTCAACGGCATTTTAGGCGGCATTGGTGGCTGGGTGGGCTATGACTCGCTGAGCCTGGAACTGATCTTGGGTTGGCTGTTTGCCCCGCTGGCCTTCCTATTGGGTGTACCCTGGGAAGAAGCCACGCTGGCAGGCTCGTTCATTGGCCAAAAGCTAGTGGTCAACGAATTTGTCGCTTACATCAACTTGGCGCCCTACATTGATGGGGAACAGGTGGTGGCTGCCACGGGTCAGATGATGACACCGCATACCATGGCGATTCTCTCCTTTGCGCTGTGTGGCTTTGCTAACCTCTCCTCCATCGCGATTCTACTGGGTGGCCTGGGCAGCATTGCACCGACTCGTCGCAAAGAGATTGCTCGCTTTGGGGTTAAAGCTGTATTGGCCGGTACACTGTCCAACTTGATGTCGGCCACGATTGCTGGCTTCTTTATTGCGCTGAGTGGCGCGTCTGCATAGCGCTTGTATGCTTATTAGCGTAATGACAGCAACTTAACGCTTCGGGCGCTGCGGTTTTATCCGCAGTGCCCGTTTTTATCTTTTACTGATTTGTGAGAACTCCATGACCGCGACTGCCTCCTCCCATACCGTCCAAGCCGCCCGCCAGGCACTCACCCTCATGGACCTGACGAGCCTGAATGACACCGACACAGACAGCACCATTGAATCACTCTGCCAGCAGGTAAAAACCCCCTTTGGCACCCCTGCTGCCGTTTGCGTCTACCCGCAGTTTATTGTCACCGCTCAGCGCGCGCTCACTGCTCACACTCTCAATGACCAGGTAAAAATCGCCACGGTCACCAACTTCCCCAATGGCGGTGACGACATCATGGGCGCTGCCCGGGAAACTCGCGACGCGGTTGCTTCCGGTGCTCATGAAGTTGATGTGGTGTTCCCCTACCGTACCCTGATAGCAGGCGACGAAGAGACTGGCCTCGAGCTGGTTGAGATGTGCAAAGCCGCCTGCGCTGGCCAGGCACTGCTCAAAGTGATTATTGAGTCCGGCGAACTCAAAGAGCCTGCGCTGATCAAACGCGCCAGCGAACTCGCCATTGAAGGCGGCGCGGATTTCATTAAAACGTCGACCGGCAAAGTAGCGGTTAACGCCACCCTGGAAGCCGCCGAGATCATGCTAAAAGCGATTAAAGCCAGCGGCAAAGATGTTGGATTCAAAGCAGCGGGCGGCGTTAAAACCGCCGAGGATGCAGCGGAATATTTGGCCCTTGCCAACGACATTATGGGCCCCGGCTGGGTAACCCCCGCGCACTTCCGTTTTGGTGCCTCTAGCCTGCTGGGTAATCTGCTGGATACGCTGACCGGCAACACCAACGCAGCTGCCACTGACGGAGGTTACTAATGTCTGCCACCGCAACGAAACACACGCTACTTCCCCAAGAGTTGATTCGCCTTAAGCGTGATAACCAACCGCTACCTGCGGAAGAGATCAAAGCCTTTGTGCAGGGCATTGCCGATGACCACATCAGCGACGCCCAGATTGGCGCCTTCACCATGGCAGTATTTCTTAACGGCATGAGCCGTGAAGAAGTGGTTGCGCTCACCACCGCCACCCGCGACTCCGGCCATGTGATGCAGTGGAGCGACCTGAACCTGCCCGGCCCGATTGTCGATAAGCACTCCACTGGCGGCGTGGGCGATTTGGTTTCACTGGTGCTTGGCCCCTGGGTAGCCGCCTGCGGTGCCTTTGTGCCAATGATCTCCGGGCGCGGCCTGGGCCATACCGGCGGCACCCTGGATAAGCTCGAATCGATCCCTGGTTACGACCCCTACCCCGCGCCGGAACGTTTCCGCGAGGTAGTCAAATCCACCGGCGTGGCGATTATCGGCCAGACCGGTGATCTCGCCCCCGCGGATAAGCGCATCTACGGCGTGCGTGACGTCACCGCTACCGTCGAATCCATTCCGCTGATTACCGCGTCGATCCTGGGCAAAAACTCGCCTCCGGCCTGGATGCACTGGTGATGGACGTTAAAGTCGGCAGCGGCGCCTTTATGCCTACCCCGGAAAAATCCCGCGAACTGGCTAAAAGCATCGCCAATGTCGCCACTCAGGCTGGCACGCCCACTACAGCGCTACTTACCGACATGAGCCAGCCGCTGGCCCCCTGCGCCGGTAATGCCGTAGAAATCGTTGAGACCCTGGCCCTGCTGCGTGGCGACCGCCCAGACAGCCGGGTGATGCAAGTTACCCGCGAGCTGGCAGTGGAAATGCTGATCGCTGGCAAACTGGCAGGCTCTCGTGAAGAGGCCCTGTCCAAGCTTGATAAGGCGCTAACATCCGGCGCGGCCGCTGAGGTGTTCGCCCAGATGGTGCGTGAACTGGGCGGCCCCAGCGACTTTATGGAGCGCTCCGATCACTACTTGGCCAAAGCCGACGTGATTAAGCCTGTGTATGCCGAGCAGGCTGGAACTGTTCAGTGTATTGATACCCGCGCAGTGGGTATGAGCGTGGTGGAGCTGGGCGGTGGCCGTCTTCGTAACGATGCCAGCGTGGATCACAGCGTCGGCTTTACCGAGATCGTCGAGATTGGCGAGCGCGTAGATAGCCAGCGCCCTATCGCCATGGTGCACGCCCGCAGTGACGCCGCTGCCGAGCGCGCCGCGCAGCAGCTTCGCGCAGCGTTCACGATTGGCGAAGCGGCGGCCAACGCCGAAACCCTGCTGCAAGACACCTTCCGTGGAGAAGCCTCATGAGCCGCGCGATTTTACTGGTACTCGATTCATTTGGGATTGGCGCCGCCCCGGATGCCGCCAAATTTGGCGATGAGGGGTCTGACACCCTGGGCCATATCGCCGCCGCCTGCGCCCGTAATGAGGCCGATAATGCCAACCGTTCAGGCCCACTTAAGCTACCCAACATGGCCAAGCTGGGACTGTTTCACGCTCACCGCGATGCCACGGGCAGCGTGGCCGAAGGCGTCACGTTGCCGGGAAATCTGGAAGGCGCCTACGCCCACGCTAAAGAGATCTCCAGCGGTAAAGACACCCCCTCCGGCCACTGGGAAATTGCCGGTGTCCCGGTGCGCTTTGAGTGGGGCTACTTTCTGGATAAAACCGACAGTTTCCCTCTTGAGCTGCTCGACGCCATTGTGCAAGAAGCCGACCTCACCGGGGTGATTGGCAACTGTCACGCCTCGGGCACCGAGATCATTGCCCGCTTAGGTGAAGAGCATATTGCGACGGACAAACCGATTGTTTACACCTCGGCGGATTCGGTGTTTCAGATCGCCGCCCACGAAGAGTATTTCGGCCTGGAGCGGCTTTATAAGCTGTGCGAAACCGTCCGTGAACTGCTGGAGCCTTACAATATCGGCCGTGTCATTGCGCGTCCTTTTATCGGTGAAGACAGCACCACCTTCGCCCGCACCGGCAACCGACGCGACTATAGCGTTGAACCACCGGCGCCTACCGTGCTGCAAAAGCTTGATGACGCCGGTGGCGAAGTGGTCTCGATCGGTAAAATCGCCGATATCTACGCCCATTGTGGGATTACCCACAAGGTAAAAGCCAGCGGCCACGATGCACTGATGGAAGCAACGCTCAACGAGATCGAGCGTACCAGTCAACGTGAGATCGGCGAAAGCGCCATGATCATGACCAACTTTGTCGATTTCGACTCGGTCTACGGCCACCGCCGGGACGTGCCAGGCTACGCCGCCGCGCTGGAAGATTTCGATTCCAAGCTGCCCAAGCTGCTGGCGGCGCTAAGCGAAGATGACCTGCTGATTCTGACGGCTGACCACGGCTGCGACCCC
>AXCI01003380.1_pt1 | contig 32653 bp, 31 predicted proteins | sample 182571 | NCBI WGS metagenome assembly AXCI01 (sample SAMN02359225, study PRJNA218796) | groundwater metagenome | isolation source: Mt. Simon Sandstone pore water sample D5872 at 1.8km depth, Illinois-Basin... | place: USA: Decatur, Illinois | collected 2009-05 | reverse complement strand
CAGTATCGAATTCCTCTTCCAAAGCCATGACGAGCTCAACAGTGTCGAGCGAGTCAGCACCCAAGTCTTCTGTAAAAGAAGAGCTGTTTTGGATGTCTTCTTCTTTAACGTTCAGGCGCTCTGCTACAACTTTCTTAACGCGCTCTTCAATAGTACTCATCAACGTACTCCAGTCGTTCACATTAGCCGTTTTTGATAACCAGCTATTTGGAAACCGCAAGCCAAAAGCTGCGGGGTAGTTTATAGACGCCCTTGGGTCGACGCAACCGCCAAGCCCAAGGCCATCAACGCATATTCATGCCGCCATTCACGTGAAGCGTCTCGCCAGTGATATATCCAGCTGCATCACTGGTCAAAAAGCCCACCGCTGCGGCGATCTCTTCCGGGGCCCCTAAACGAGCCAACGGAATTTGTTTAAGCAGCATGTCGTGCTGAGCTTCAGGCAGCGACTCGGTCATGTCAGTGGCAATAAAGCCGGGCGCCACCGCATTCACCGTAATCGCACGTGAGGATACCTCACGCGCCAAAGCTCTGCTAAACCCTTCCATACCGGCTTTAGCTGCAGCATAGTTCGTTTGGCCCAGGTTGCCCATGGTTGCCACCACAGAACTAATCGACACGATACGCCCAAAACGCGCCTTGGTCATACCCCGCAAACACGCTTTACTTACACGATAGACAGATTTTAAGTTGGTATCCATCACAGAGTCCCACTCATCTTCTTTCATACGCATCAGCAAGTTGTCACGGGTGATGCCGGCGTTATTGACCAAAATAGTCGGCGCACCAAAGCGCTCAGTAATGGCTTTCAGCACGCTATCGATGCTGGCTTGGTCTGTCACGTTTAGACATAGGCCAGCCCCTTCAATGCCGTTCGCTTTCAAATCAGCATCAATTTTCTCAGCACCGGACTCGCTAGTCGCCGTACCAATAACAATTCGACCTTGACGGCCAAGCTCGCAGGCAATGGCCTGCCCAATACCGCGGCTTGCCCCAGTGACAAGAGCAACTCTACTTTCCTGCGTCATAACGTCTGCCTCTAACCGTGTAATCAATCAAGGATAGCGGAATAAAACAACCCTTGGTCACGCTTTATCAGCCAACGTTTCACGCGCCAGCTCAAGCGCCGCATTCAGGCTATCAGGATCATTGACCGCTAACCCCTTACTACCCTTCACGATACGCTTATTGAGGCCAGTCAACACCTTTCCTGGCCCGCACTCAATAAATACCTCAACGCCTTGGCTCGCCATTGCCTCAACACAAGCACTCCAGCGTACCGGCTGATAAAGCTGCTCGATCAGCCTTGTACGCAGTGTCGCTGTATCGGTATGGGCCTTGGCATCAACATTTTGAATAACACTATAGCGTGGCGTGCGCAGCTCAATGGCCTGCATAGCTTCCGCCAGGCGCTCGGCTGCCGGGCGCATCAACGCACAGTGTGAAGGAACAGAAACGGGCAAGGCCATAGCGCGTTTAGCACCCGCCTCTTGGCAGGCAATGATGGCCCGCTCAACGGCCGCTTTTGAGCCTGCTATGACTACCTGGCCTGGAGAGTTGTAATTCACTGCAGATACTACATCACCCTGAGCGGCCTTTTCGCAGGCAGCTTCAACGGCATCGTCTGCCAGACCTAGGATCGCAGCCATACCGCCTTCACCCGCGGGCACCGCTTCCTGCATGGCTTCTCCGCGCAAACGCACCAAGTTAACGCCTTCAGCAAAGCTCATGACGCCAGCACATACCATAGCACTGTACTCGCCCAGGCTATGGCCTGCCATTACCGTCGGCCGTGGCCCTTCCAGCTCCTGCCACACGCGCCAAATAGCGATACTGGCAGATAGCAGTGCAGGCTGGGTGCACGCGGTTGCATTAAGCGATGCTTCTGGACCCTCTTGGACGACTTTCCACAAGTCGTATCCCAAAGCATCCGACGCTTCCTCAAATGTCGTTCCCACCACACTATAGCGCTCGGCCAGCTCTCGCAGCATTCCTAGCTGCTGAGAGCCTTGCCCGGGGAAAATGAGGGCAAGGGGTTGAGACATGTCGTTCACCTTTGCTCTTGTAGGCATTTGCTCATATGAGCGATAGGCGAGATTATTGGCACATCCTGATGCCACCTATAAACCCGCAAAAAATAATTCTTTAAAAATAACTCTTTATTGTCTAATCATGGCTAGCTCGCGCCATTAAGATCACTTCCTGACGCTTGCCAGCGGCCTGCGATCCGCGCAGGTAAATTATGTTCCACTTCCTGAAGGGCACGCTGAATAGCATAGTAAAAACCATCGGCATGAGTACTGCCGTGACTTTTCACCACGATGCCGCGTAAGCCCAACAAGCTGGCCCCATTATAACGTACGGGATCAAGCTCTTTCTTTAAGCGCTTTAACACAGGCTTGGCCAGTAGGCTTGCCAAACGGCCACTTAGGCGCGACTCAAACGCCATCTGTACGCGCTCAACCAACATACTCGTCAAACCTTCGCTTGCTTTCAGCACAGCATTACCGACAAAACCGTCGCACACCACTACATCGAACTGACCTTTAAACAGATCGCCACCTTCGGCATAGCCCTGGTAATCGAAAGCACCATGGCTAGTACTAGCATATTCGCGTAGCAAACGATCGGCTTCGCGAACGCTGGCACTTCCCTTGGTCGCCTCTGCACCGACATTAAGTAGCGCGACACGGGGCATAACAGTGCCGTCAATACACTGCGCCATCGCAGCGCCCATTAGCGCAAAATCCACCAGCCGGTGGGCAGGGGAATCAACATTGGCACCCAGATCCAGCAGATAGCAGCGACGCCCCTGGCGTGCTGGAATCGCCGTACTGATAGCCGGTCGCGAAATTCCCTCGATCATCCCCAACTCACGCCTTGCTAAGGCCACAAGCGCCGCTGTGTTACCGGCGCTCACCCCGGCAGCCGCCTCGCCCTGAGCGACACTGCGCAGCATGTGAACCATGCTGGTTGAGTGCCCATTGCGCAACGCCCAAGCTGCCGATGTCGACGGTGTAATACTATCGGGCGCATCACACGGCACCAAACGCGACGCTGCCGCAGCCAGAGGCTGCGGCAAGCGTGAAATCTCAGCAATAATACGCTGACGCGGACCAAACAGAGTCAGCTGAAGACCGGGGTGTTCCACCGCCGCCTTTGCGGAGCCTGCGATAATAGCATGAGGGCCTTGGTCACCCCCCATAACATCAATCGCTAGGCGCATACCGCACTGAATCCGTTTAGCCGCTTAGTAACGCAATTGAGGCTTATACCTCAATCACTTTACGACCACGGTAGAAACCGTCCGGCGAAATGTGGTGACGCAGGTGAGTCGTACCCGTTTCTTTGTCCTGAGACAAGGTCGGCGCGGTTAGCGCATCGTGGCTACGACGCATGCCGCGCTTGGAACGAGTTTTACGGTTCTGTTGAACTGCCATGGGGGTTTACTCCAAGGTATTTAAGGTAAAGGGTGCTTACTTTTTGCCTTTCAAGACATTTAGCACCGCGAAAGGGTTCGTCGCTGGCGTTGTTTCTGGCGCCGCGCCTTCTGTTTTGCTGACCAGCTGCTCCGCCGAGACATGACATTCGGCTTCATCGTGATAGACCACTTGAGGCAGGCTAAGAATCAACTCATCCTCAACCACCGTCAAAAGATCCAGCTGTTCCTTTTCCACCAGCACCGGTTCATGACTAGCAGGCAGCTCGGCCGCTAAGGCTTCGTCAGTGACCATTCCAAGCAAGAAGTCACTGCTCACCTGTTGAGGCAGCGGCACCAGGCAGCGTCGGCAGGCAAGCGCCAACGTCGCTTGCAAGTGGCCACGAATTTCACGACGACCTTGAGCATCGACGCCAAACTCAAGCACGACATGACAGTCGCCAGTTTGGATACCCGCTTCTTCGGCAAGACGTGGCAGCTTATCAAGCGCTACCAAGCCTTCGATTCGTTCGTGGCGGGCTGCAAGCTTATAAGGCTCAACCCGGCTGGGGAGTTGTGAGGTCAACATAGGCGCGCAATGATAGGCACTCCCCCTGCTGGTGTCAAAGCCGTCAGTGCAATTCTTCATACCATCCTCACCAAATAAACTGCATAGAGGTCATTAAACGCTCAATATTGAGCTCAATAAACAACCGGCATAGGCATGTTTAGTCGCTTTCGCTACACTCTACTGCTTTGTCGTTGCATTCGTGACACACGCCGCCAGGAGTTTATTTGTGACCACATCAATGACCGAGCCTTCTAGCAACCAAACATCCACTGCAGCGCTGATACTGGCTTCCAGCTCACGTTCGCGGCGCGAGCTATTGGATCGCCTACAACTTCCTTACCAGTGCCACTCACCTGATATCGACGAAACACCTCACCCCGGGGAAACTCCCAACGGCTTGGTTCATCGCCTCGCGCTGAGCAAAGCCAACGCCGTCGCAGCGCATTATCCCCACCACTGCATTATAGGCTCTGACCAAGTCGCGGTATTTGAAGGCGATATTCTTGGTAAGCCACACACGATGGAGAAGGCTCGCGCCAACCTAGCCCGCTTCTCTGGCCAACGCGTGACTTTCCTGACCGGTTTAGCGCTACTGGATACACGCAGTCAGCGCCACCAAGTCCATGTCGAACCCTTCGAGGTCGTGTTTCGTACGTTAAGCACTCAGGAGATTGATAACTACGTGGCTAAAGAGCAGCCACTCGATAGTGCTGGCAGCTTTCGAATGGAAGGCTTAGGCATTGCGCTGTTTGAGAAGCTGGAAGGCCGCGACCCTAACGCACTGATTGGCCTACCCCTGATTGCACTCTGCGACATGTTGCGCCAAGCAGGGCTGGACCCGCTTGGCGCATCCTGATTAACCGGAAATAATGCCTAGGATCTAAAAGCGGAGCGGGGTGTTGGGTGAGCTTACCCCCAACACCTCGGCAGCAAGCTGAGCAAACCGCCTTGTCAGGCGCTCAAATGCATCAAGGCTCGGCGTGTAGTCTACCCAGTCAGTGTTACCCACTCGCTCACGTGACAGCTGTTCGAGACTGCCCAACTGGTCAATCAGACCTAACTCCATACTCTGCTCTCCACTCCAGACCAGGCCCGAAAAGACATCTGGACTATCACTCAGCCGTTCGCCCCGCCCAGCGCGCACATCATCGATAAACTGACGATGAGTTTGGTTCAACACACCCTGCCAAAACGCCTCAGCCTCTTCATCCAAGGGCTGGAACGGGTCTAAAAAGGCTTTGTTCTCACCCGCAGTTACCACACGCCGCTCGACACCAATGCGCCCTATCGCCTCCTCAAACCCAAAACCTGCGTAGATAACCCCGATAGAGCCCACCAGACTCACAGGCGATGCAACAATTTCGTCCGCGGCCGCGGCAATATAATAAGCACCGCTGGCACCGATATCTTCAATCACAGCAATAATGGGCTTATCGCCCTGTTCGCGCAGACGCATAATTTCCGCATAAATACGCTGAGATTGCACCGGACTACCACCAGGACTATTAATGTGTAGCACAACAGCCGCAGCGCTTTCCGCTTCCCAAGCACGATTTAAGCCGCGAATGACGCGCTCAGCGTTGGCCGGTGAGTCACTGGCAATCACGCCACTTACGTTCACAATACCCAAATGACGCTGGGTAGGTGCCGTGACATCAGAAGAGTCCCAAAACAGGCTATAAAAGGTGGTAAAGAGGGCTGCCAGTACAATAGCCAGCGTCATCAGTCGAAAAACAGCTTCCAGCGTCGAGTGCGCCGCTGCTCTGTTAACACGCCCCCTATCCAGTGATCCATCATCTCAAGCTGCGCTAGCCGCTGACGTTCGCGCAGGGTTTCGGCATCGTCACTGGCTGCCCCCGGGATGGGGTCAACGCTGCCTGATGAAACTTCAGGTCCTTCTGTCCAGCGATCATCACTCATGTAATATTCCTTATAACCTCAGGCAGCTTAACCGTATAAACGGACAAAAAGCTCATCAACGCTATGCACGAGCCACTTGGGGCGGCTTAGTGCCAAACGCTCTGGCGCATGCACGCCATAAGTCACGCCTATTCGATCCATACCGATCGCGCGCGCCATTTCCAGATCGTACTCCGTATCGCCGACCATCACCGCCCGCTCGACGGGCACCTCCAGCTCTGCCAGTAGCTCTGAAAGCATTTGTGGGTGCGGCTTCGAACGGGTTTCATCGGCGGTTCGACTGGCATGAAACCAGTCACCACTGCCGGTCTCAGCAAAAACGCGGTCTAAACCGCGACGACTTTTACCTGTCGCAACCGCCAACCGCTGGTGTTCACGGCTAAGCAAACGGGCGACCTGCGCTTCTACCCCTGGGAAAAACAGCATCGGTGTAGCATCCGCCGTCACAAAGTGGTGTGAATAGCGCTCGCGAAGCCGCTCAGCCTGAGCAGGCAAAATCCCCGGGCAAAGCTGCGCGATCGCCTCAGGCAAGCCTAAACCAATAATATCCTCTACTTCAGCGGCCGAAAGCTCACCCCACTCGGCCTCCAGAGCGGCCGCCTGCATGCAAGATACAATCCGCGGCACCGAGTCCATCAAGGTTCCGTCCCAATCAAATATAATCAGCTCGTACTGCACGGCAGTTCCTTATTAACGAAGGGCGAGTTATCGACGGGCGCGATTAAGGGTCTCTTCCAAGGCTTCTGGCAATGGCGCCTTAACGGTGACCGGACGACCATTACCAGGCTCTGGAAAGGTTAACGCACGAGCATGCAAAAACAGCCGCCCCAAGCCCAACTGCTTGGTCAGAAAACCGCTTTCGCGGGTAGCGTACTTGTCGTCACCTAACAGGGCATGCCCGGCATGGGCGGCATGAACGCGGATTTGGTGCGTGCGGCCTGTTACCGGCTCAGCTTCGATCAAGGTGACTTTTTCAAACGTTTCGACCACTGAAAAATGCGTGCGGGACACTTTCCCATTGGGGTCGACACGTACTCGGCGCTCACCATTGCCCGCATCAAAACGGTCCAAGCGAGCGCTCTCATAGGTTTTGCGTGCTGGCCAACGTCCACTGACCAACGCTAAATAGCGCTTGTCCATGCCGTGCTTCTTCAGTGACTCATTAAGCGTGACCAGTGAATCGCGGGATTTAGCCAGCAGCAAACAGCCCGACGTATCGCGATCCAGACGATGAACCAGCTCTAAAAAGCTCAGATCGTCGCGCACCTGACGCAGTGCCTCGATCAAGCCAATTTTAACCCCACTGCCGCCATGCACCGCCAACCCGGAAGGCTTGTTGAGCACCATCCAATCCGGGCCTTCCATAATAACGCTGCCTACTAATAGATCGCGTAAATTATCGCTGACTTCCTTAACCGCCTCGCGAGGCGCTAGGCGCAGTGGAGGTACGCGGACTAAATCGCCTGCCTGTAAGCGGTAATCAACCTTTACGCGCTTTTTATTAACGCGCACCTCCCCCTTACGCACAATGCGATAGATAAGTGCTCTTGGTGCACCTTTAAGACGCGTCATGAGAAAATTATCAATTCGCTGCCCTGCTTGCTCCGGGGCGATATCCACCCACTGCACTTCACGCCCTTCGGACATTACCGCTTACTCCTTGTGATCCTGTGACATCAGCTAAAAACGGCATTCTAGCGTAGACCCAAGGGCATTGCGTCAATTGCTGGTCGTTGTCTTTACTGTTATATTCCAAAACGTTCACCAGCCAAGCGCAGAAAGCTTTCTTGTCTAGCGCTAGCGACTAGCTGATAAATAGCTAATTGGTTAAATTTGTTAGCAGAAAGCATCAACGCTGAGCTTGGTTAATGCGCCTGCCCGACTAACACGCAGGCCTGAGCAGAAAAACGGCACCAGTGTACGCATTGCCCGTTTTAGCGTATCAAAATCTGATCTTAAAAATGCAGTAACTCTGCCGCCCGTTTTTATGCCGGCAGATGAAAGTAAGCCTAGCCCTCAACGGCAGGCAGTAACTAAACAACGCCACGCTCTGAGCAGCCCCTCCTTTCTCGTCACAAGGCGCTGACTGACTCCGAGCGACAAGTTCAACGCTGTGCCGGTGGCCGGCGTTGGTGAATCGATGAATGCCAGGTGTTGGCGGTGTCAGCAGGGCCGGATGGACGTGACAACCACCGGAACACGTCCTGCCTCCGCCACGTACTCAACGCCCTATTGGCCGGGTTGGCGATGACGCCTTCCCGGCTTGACGCGTCAGCATTGCAATGCGCCGAGCACAAGCACGCAGCACCCAGCGGTTCGCCTACGTCACCCCCTAGGCAGTTCGCCGGCACGCAACGCTATGCGAGACAACATGAAACGGATGCTTATTAATGCGACACAGCCCGAAGAGCTGCGCGTCGCTTTGGTTGATGGACAACGCCTGTACGATTTGGATATCGAATCCGGCGCTCGAGAACAGAAAAAAGCCAATATCTATCGCGGTAAAATTACCCGCGTAGAACCCTCGCTTGAAGCTGCCTTTGTCGATTACGGCGCTGACCGCCACGGTTTTTTTGCCACTCAAAGAGATCTCTAAAGAGTACTTTGTAAAAGACGTTTCTGGACGTCCTAGCATTAAAGAAGTACTTAAAGAGGGCCAAGAGGTCATCGTTCAGGTTGATAAGGAAGAGCGTGGCAATAAAGGCGCCGCGTTAACCACCTTTGTTAGTCTGGCGGGTCGCTTTTTGGTATTAATGCCCAACAACCCGCGTGCGGGTGGTATTTCTCGCCGGATTGAAGGCGACGAGCGTAGTCAGCTCAAAGATGCCATGGGTCAATTGACCGTACCTGACAAAATGGGCTTGATCGTACGCACCGCAGGCATTGGTCGTAACCCAGAAGAGTTACAGTGGGATCTCGACTACTTGGTTCAGGTCTGGGAATCCATCACCATGGAAGCTGCGAAGCGCCCTGCTCCGTTCCTGATCTATCGTGAATCCAACGTCATCATCCGGGCCATGCGCGACTACCTACGCCAGGACATTGGCGAAGTATTGATCGACAGCCCTGAGATTCATGCCGAGGCGCTAGGCTTTATTCGCCAGGTGATGCCCTCGTATCAGCAGAAGATCAAACTCTACGCGGACGAAGTACCGCTGTTCTCGCGCTTCCAGATCGAATCGCAAATCGAAACAGCCTATCAGCGCGAAGTAAAACTGCCTTCCGGCGGCTCGATCGTTATCGATCACACCGAGGCTCTGGTCTCTATCGATATCAACTCCGCGCGAGCTACCCGCGGTAGTGATATTGAAGAAACCGCCCTACAAACCAACTCTGAAGCTGCGGATGAAATCGCCCGTCAGCTACGCCTGCGCGATATCGGCGGCTTAGTCGTTATAGACTTCATCGACATGGGGCCTGCGCGCAACCAGCGTGAAGTTGAAAACCGCATGCGCGATGCTCTCAAGCTAGACCGCGCACGGGTACAGATCGGTCGCATTTCACGCTTTGGCTTGATGGAAATGTCCCGCCAGCGCCTGCGCCCCTCACTGGGTGAAACCAGTGGCGTGGTCTGCCCGCGCTGTAATGGTCAAGGCACTATCCGCGATGTACGCTCGCTCTCCCTATCGATCATGCGTCTGATTGAAGAAGAGGCCATGAAAGAGAATAGCGCACAGATTCGCGCCATTCTGCCGGTACCAGTCGCCACTTACCTGCTGAACGAAAAACGCAGTGTATTGGCGGATCTTGAGTCACGCCAGGGTGTACGTGTGGTACTGCTGCCCAACCCTGACATGGACACGCCGCACTACGACGTTCAGCGTCTACGCGACGATCATCTGGATGAAGATGATACCCAAAGCCTTTCAAGCTTCGAACTCTCCACCGATACCGAAGTAGGCAAAGAGCCAACGCCCAGCTTTGTTCCCCCTGCTCAACGCGCAGAAGCAGCGGTGAAAAGCGTTACGCACAATGCTCCCGCTCCGGCATCACTACAAACCGAAGAGAAAGCGCCAGCTGCTTCACCGGCACCTACGGCCAAAGCCACACCGGTGGCCAGCGAGCAACCGAGCGTCTTAGGTCGCTTTATGCGCGGCTTCGCCAAGCTATTAGGCAGCGACGAAAGCAGTGCCGAGACCGCACCAGAACCGAAGGTTGAAACGCCTGCGCCGCGTAAGCCAAGCGAACGCAAAACCAATCAGCGCAGCAACGAGTCGCGGCAGAAGTCGTCACGTGGCGAGCGCGGCGACAATACTGGCCGTAACGAATCGCGCAACGATAGCAGTGCCAGAACTGAACAAAGAGCCGAGCAAAGAGCTGAACAAAAAACTGAGCAGAAAGCTGAGCCAAAAGCCGAGCAGCGCAGCGGTTCATCGCGTGCAGCCAGTGATGATAATAGCGATAAGCGTAGCGGCCCCAGCCGCACCCGAAATCGTCGTCGTCACCCCCAGCAAGACGATGCCAACGGTCAAGAGACGGCTAATAAAGCGCCTCGTAAAGAGGCTCAGGCTGACAGCTCAGCCAAAGAGGGGAATAACAGCAAAAGTGCTGCGCAGAAAGAGCCACGTCGCGATAATGGCAGCGACACTCAGCGCGAAGAGTCAGCCAAACAGCCGGAAGCTGCACCAGACGACGGCAAGCCGAAACGTACGCGTAACAACCCGCGTAACCGCACGCGCACCCAGGCGCTCAATCCTCAAGCAGAAGCCGAGCAGTTGAAGCTGCAGGCGGAAGCGCCAGTTGAAGCCCCTGCTGAACCAGCAGTTGAAACGCCTGAGGCTCAAGCACCGGCAGCAGAAGCGCTTAAGTCAGAAGTGCCGGCTACAGCTGACGCTGCAAAAACTGACACGGGACCCGCTGATGTTACTCAGCCAGAGGCAGAGGCACACAGCAGTGCCGAAACGTCTGAGCAAGCTGACAACGCCACCACCGCTGATCGCCCGGCGGCGGAGAACGCTAAAGCGCGCAAATCGACGCATCAGCGCCGTCAGCCTAAAGCGGCGCCCGTGGCAGCAGAAGCGCAAGAGCCAACGACTGACACCGGTGAGCAGGAACAAGCTGCCACTGCAAGCAATGACTCTAAGCCGTCAACCGTCGCTGAAGTGGCCGAGGCCGAGTCTGAGCCTAAAGCGAAACCAGAAGTAGTTGAGGCCAGCACAACGCCTGCTGAAACAGAGCAGGCTATCGATAGTCGTCCCAGTGATAGCGAAGCGGTAGCGCCTGAAGCGATCGAACCGACTACAGGCAACGGTAGCGCTGTCAATTCAGCTGCAATCGGTGAAGAGCCCTCCTCTTCAACACCTTTCACCGATGCAGATAAGTATCACAGCGAAGAGGTGCAGCCCGCAGCATCAACTGATGCCCTGGAAACGCCTCAGCAAACAGAAGCTTCGAGTGTTTCTGACAGCGTCGCCCCCGCCTCTTCAATAAAAGAGCCGTCCAGCAGTGAGCTAAAACACGGCACTGAAGAGCAAAGCGCTGCACCGCAAAAGCAAACGAGCGGCGAACAAGCGTTAGCGCCGACGGAAGCCTCTACAACTGACGTAGAGCCTCAGCCAGTCGCTAGCGAAGCACGTGTTGAAACCTCGACTGAAACGCCTGCTGAAGCGCCCGCAGAAGCGATTAACGATGACAGCACCCCCAAACCACGGCGTCGTCGCACCCGGGCTCACAATGACCCGCGTGAAAAACGTAAACAAGCGCAGCAAGACACTCACTCCGAGTAAATCGGACGCGTGTTGCAGTAACCAAAATCCCCGCCTCGGCGGGGATTTTGCGTTATGGCTTGTGTGGGCCTAGTCAGCTGGTTAAGCGTTAATTAAGCGCGGCTCTGACTCTAAGCGCACGCCAAAGCGAGTTTCTACTTGAGCGGCGATATAGCTGGCTGTATTCATTAAGCCCTGGCGGTCACCACCGCCAAAATGCACCAGCACAAGCGCTTGATGCTGGTGCACCCCGAAAGCGCCGTCGCGCATCCCCTTCAATCCGCACTGATCTATTAACCAACCGGCTGCTAGTTTGGTGTGCCCATCCTTGAGTGGGAAATGGGGCATGGCGGGATATTCGCGCAACAACTGCGCTGCTTGTGCATCTTTTATCAGTGGATTTTTGAAGTAACTTCCCGCATTGGCAAGCACCTCAGGATCAGGCAACTTCTCGCGGCGAATGGCACATACCGCTTCAGCAACTTCCCAGGGAGTGGGCGTATGTGACAATCGTGCTGCCAGGTCGCCATAATCAAGCTGTGGCGCGGGCACACGTGAAAGGCGCAAGACCAACTGGGTGATCACTACGCGACCGTTAAGTGAGCCTTTAAAAATACTGTCACGGTAACCAAAGGCACACTCCTGTGCGCTCAACCAGTATGAACGGCCCGTAGCAAGCTCCATGACCTGTACCGCTTGCAGCGTATCGGCAAGCTCAACGCCGTAGGCACCAATATTCTGCACCGGTGCCGCACCACAACTGCCTGGAATCAGCGCCAAATTTTCAATACCCCATAAACCGAGCTCGGCCGTCGCCATTACCAAGCTATGCCAATTAACGCCGGCCCCTACATGTACATAAACGCTTCCCTGCCGCCGAGTAAGCCACCACTGGTTCAAAGCAGGCCGTACTGCCACGCCCGACAACTTGTCTGGCAGCAGCACATTACTGCCACCGCCAAGCAGCGTAACTGGCCAGTTCTGGTGGTGAGCATGGGCGAGTACTGCGCGCAATTCGGACAGTGTGGCGGGCGCGGCAAAATGCGTGGCTTGGCAAGGCAGGCGCAGCGTATTGGCGTGGGTTAAATCGACATTAGCTTGCAGATTCAAAGTCACCACTTCAGCGCCCACTTTTAGCTGTTGAATCAGCCCTTCTGATGCAGCTTCAATCATATTCAAAACGTTTTCAAAGCCCTCATCGCCGCCATAATAAGGATCAGGCACTTCGGCGCCGGGAGTACCGGCAAAGTCCAAAAACAGGCCAACATGGGCTTGGCTATTGGCGGGTTTTAGATCACGCATGGCACGCAAATTATCCTGATCCATACCCAGCACGTAGTCGAAATCATTAAAATCCTGTTCCGTTAACTGACGGGCACACAGATCGCTTAAATCGATACCGCGCAGCAGAGCTGCCTGCTGGGCGCGCGCGTCGGGCGCTTTGCCCACATGCCAACTACCCACACCGCAGGAGTCTATCTCAACCTTGTCGGCTAGCCCTGCTTGCTCCAGGGCACGGCGAAAAACGCCTTCGGCGGTGGGTGAGCGGCAAATATTGCCTAAACACACAAATAACACTTTCACAGTAGCGCTCCTTTACAACCCTCTTACAACTCTCTCGCGTCACTCGTCATTACTAACAGGCTAAGAAAGCAGCGTCCGAACCCGCGCTAGATCCTCAGCCGTATCAACCCCGGCAGGGTTGACTTCGCAGGCCAAAGCCACCTGAATTATGTGGCCATTCTGCAGCACACGTAGTTGTTCGAGCTGCTCAAGCTGTTCAAGGCTTGAGGCGGGCCAGTCGCGGTAGGCGGCTAGAAAGCTTGCGCGGTAAGCATACAAGCCGATATGACGCAGCCAAGCATCGGTTGCCAGTAGCGTAGGCGACTCCTTGAACTGCTCACGATCCCACGGAATAGGCGCCCGTGAAAAATATAGCGCCCTGCCCTGTAGCGTACGCACGACCTTTACCACGTTTGGGTTAAACAGCGTGTCCACATCGTTAATCGGCTCAGCCAGGGTGGATATAGACGCCTCCGGGTCCTCGGCTAAGCGCAAAGCAACCTGATCAATCAACGCGGGGGGGATTAAGGGTTCATCGCCCTGCACATTGACCAGCAGCGCGTCATCCGCCAGCGCCAAGATATCGGCTACTTCGGCCAAGCGGTCAGTACCCGACGGGTGATCGTCGCGAGTCATAATCACTTCGGCACCATACGGCAACATAGCATCACGAATGCGGCTATCATCCGTCGCTACGACCACTCGGCTGGCGTGGCTTTGGCAAGCGCGACGCCACACGTGGGCGACCATTGGCTCCCCGGCAATCTCAAGCAGTGGTTTGCCGGGCAAACGGGTGGAGCCGTAGCGTGCGGGCACGACTACTGTAAATTCAGGCACCGTAAACTCAGGGGCAGTGAAGTCAGGCACAGTGAAGTCAGGAAACGCCATTAAACGCCTCCTGATCGTCCTGGAGAATGTCCCGGAGTGCTTCCTGGCGAGCGACCTGTTGACGTGTGCAGCTTTTCATCGGCATCCATGGTACGGGCTTCCTCTGGCAGCATCACCGGGATACCCTCGTGGATGGGATAGGCTAAGCCATCGTAATGACAACGCAGCTCTTGAGCTTCGCGATCATATTTCAGCTTACCGTTACACAACGGGCAGACTAGCATTGCCAGCAGTTCCTTATCCATTAGCGTGTCTCCTTTAGGAAATTGCCGACAGCCGCGCTGCCAGCCAGTGCTCAAATTCGGGTGGAAGCGTGGCTTCCACGTCTAGTACCCAGCTATTCGGTGGCGCCAGGGCGTAACATTTAACCGCATCCTTGGCCGTCATGATCACTGGGCGGGTCTCTGCAAAGTTTAGCGCCTCAGCGCTGTACTGCTGATGATCTGCCAGCGGGTGCCAGTCACCACTGATCCCCAACTCGGAAAGCGTGCGAAAAAAGCGCTCGGGATTGCCAATACCCGCTACCGCATGTACCGGTAGCGTAAACGGCAGTGGATTGAGCGAAAACCGTGCGCCATCTGCTAAGCGGCGCCAGCACTGCGGGGCTAACTGCATCGTGGTGACAGAGCCAACCGGCAACGGCTGAGATGAGTCACCGTTAATGATCACCGCATCAACGCGCTGCAACCGACTGGATGACTCGCGCAGCGGCCCGGCGGGCAAGCAGCGACCATTACCAAAGCCACGGGCACCATCAACCACGACTAGCTCAATATCCCGCGCCAGCGCTAAGTGCTGCAAGCCATCGTCACTCAGAATTATATCGCACCCCGCCGCCACTAACGCCTGAGCTCCCCGGGCGCGTTTGGGGTCTGCTACCACCGGCAGCCCTGTCTGCTGCGCCAGCATCAAGGGTTCATCGCCGCTTTCAGCAACGTCAGTGTCGGCAGTGACAAATAAGGGATAGTTCGACGATTTTCCACCATAGCCGCGGGTAACAATGCCTGGCGACCAGCCTTGGGACGTAAGCCAACTGGCTAACCATGCCACCAGTGGTGACTTACCGGTGCCGCCTAGCGTGATATTGCCGACCACGATAACGGGCACAGGGGCCTTCCACGCGCTTTTCTCACCGAGGAGGTATGAGCGCTCACGGCGGGCCATACCCCATTGATAGAGCACCCCTAACGGCCTCAGCGGCCATAGCCAGTGGCTCCCTTGATAGGCGCCTTGCAGCCAGCGCTCTGCCAGTGAGCGTTTTGGCAGCGCTCTTTTAGACAACGTCATAGCGCTTCTTGGAACTGCAACTGATGCAGTGCTGCGTAGGCGCCATCGGCATCCAGCAAGGTTTGGTGGGGGCCCTCTTCAATAATTCGTCCTTGATCCATCACGATGATGCGGTCGGCACGCTCGATAGTCGACAAGCGGTGCGCAATCACTAGCGTTGTGCGGCCTTCACAGACCCGCTCCAGTGCTTTTTGAATATACCGTTCCGACTCAGTATCCAGCGCTGAAGTGGCCTCATCCAGCACCAGTAGCGGCGCATCTTTGAAGATAGCCCGGGCAATCGCAAGGCGTTGGCGCTGCCCACCGGAGAGCATTACACCGTTTTCGCCTACCGTCGTTTCATAGCCGTTGGGGAGCTTTTCGATGAACTCATGGGCATAAGCCGCTTCAGCAGCCGCTCGGATGGCCTGAGGGTCAGGATCAGTAACCCCGTAGGCAATGTTATCGGCAATTGAGGCATTAAATAGCGTCACCTGCTGGGAGACCAACGCGATCTGCTGGCGCAGTGGCCCAAGCGCGTACTCATCGATATTAATCCCATCAATGGTGATGCTCCCTTGACTGGGCCGGTAGAAACGGGGTAACAGACTGACCAGTGTGGACTTGCCGCTTCCTGAGCGCCCAACGATGGCGACCAGCTCGCCCGGCGCGAGACGAAGGTTAATATCGTGCAGCACTTCAGGTTGGTCATCGGCGTAGCGAAAGCTAACATTATCAATGATGACATCACCGCTTAAACGGCTGGCGATGCGCTTACCACTATCCTGTTCAGGGGTCATATCCAGCAGGCCAAAAAGCTCTGATGCAGCCGCTAGGCCTTTCTGTATTTCACCGTTTATCTCGGTTAATTGCCGCACTGGCTTAATCATTAGCGCCGCCGCGGTAATAAACGCAACGAACTCCCCGGGCGTCATGTTAGCCATCAACGAGGGGGCCATGGCCAGCCATACCAGCAGTGCCATAGAGATCGCCACCAGCATCAGAATCACCGGCGAGCTAACCGCCCGGGTCATGGCCTCTTTCATACTTTGACGACGATTCTCTTCACTTACTCGCTCAAAGCGCTGCTTTTCATAATCTTCTGCGCCATGGGTACGTACTACCCGATAGCCTGAGAGCGCTTCAGACGCAATATGAGTCACATCACCCATAGAGTGCTGAATGCGTTTTGAAATGCGCCTGAACCGCTTACTAACGTAGCTCACCACCACGGCGATGATCGGCGTCACGCCTAAAAATAGCAGCGTTAACATCCAATTGGTCCAGAGCAGATAGAGCACCAGCCCGATAACGAACAGACCCTCACGAAGGATAATGGTCACAGCCTTAGTGGCCGCTCCTGCGACTTGCTCGACGTGGTAGGTGACTCGCGATACCAGTTGGCCGCTGGAGTGGTGGTCAAAAAAATCGGCCGGGTAAATGGAGCAGATGGGCAAAGACATCGCAGCGCAGGGTATGAATGACATAGCGCCCCACATAGGCCATGAAATAGGTACTTAAAAAAGTACCTAGCCCTCGAGCTGAAAACATAATAATCACAAATAGCGGTAAAAATAGCCGGAAGGCCGCATCGGGATTTTGAATGCCATCAATCAGTCGCTTCATCATTTCCGCCAGCGCCGTACTCGACGCGGCGTACACCACAAACCCCACCACCGCTAGCGCGAAAGCACGCCAATGCGGCTTAACATAGCCCAATAACCGCTTGTAAATACCCCAACCTGAATCAGTCACACGCGCTCCTGGCAATAGTGTGCAATGCGATGAATTCTACCTTATGGCGACGCGCTTCAACACCGATTGCGTCGTCCTGGCTGCTGTCGCGTCGTTTTGACCTCAATGGGATGGGCTGCTTGCAACCAAAACGCAGTGCTCCGTCGTGGGCGGTGCTCCACAGACAGCTCCCCTGCTGACGAAAACGGCGTACGACTGAATCCACCGGGTGTTGAAAAGGGTTATCCCGCCCTGCACTAAACACCACGTGTTCAGATGCAGTATGGCGCACGAACTGAATCCCCGAACTGGTACTGCTACCGTGATGCCCCGCGACAAGAATAGAAATAGGCGCATCCACTTCGAGTAAAAAGCGCCGCTCTATCTCCGTACTGACATCTCCGGTAATGAGTAGCCGGTGCTCGCCTACGCGGACTTCCAATACGCAGGACCGATCATTGGGTGACAAGGCATTGGCCCCAGCAGGGGGCCATAAAAAGCGATAATTTACGCCATCGCGCTGCCAGGATTGACCTCGCTGGCATGCCTGACTCGCTACCGGCAGCGTCTCACCGGCAGGGGCAGTCCACTCATTAACCTGATGCTCTGTTAATAACGCATTAACGCCGCCCGCATGGTCATTATCAGCGTGACTAACGATCACCTGATCAAAACGTTGCCCTGGGGACCACAGTGACTCTAGTGGCATAAAACCGCCGCGAAAGCGCGGCCCCGTGTCATATAGCAGCCTATAATTCGCGCTGCGTAGCTCTATCAACTGCCCCTGCCCCACGTCATACACACTGACGCGCAGCCCTTGCTGGGGAGTTGATGAAGAGAGCGACCACCAAGGTAGCGCCACGACTAACGCCGTCGATGCTAGCCGTATGCTAGGCAGTACAGCGGGCAAGCCCCAGCAGAGTGACAGTAGCAACAGCGCAAAGGCCAGTGGATAGGTTAGCGGTCGTTCAGGCTCCCATAGCGGCCAATGTTGAACGGAGAGCGTCAGCAGGATATGAAAAATAGTGAGCGCCAACTCAAACAACCACCATACGGAATGCGCTAGAAAAGGTACCGGCGACAGTAGCCAACCCAACAGTGCCGAAGGCACCATGACCGAGCTCACCCATGGCACGGCAATGAGGTTAATTAGCGGAGCGGCAGGGGCTACTCGCCCAAAGGCCACCAGCACGGCGGCTGCCATGAGCGGTGCAAGCAGCAATTGCGATCTGATTAGCGCCCAACACCAGCCTTTAACGCCCTGTGGGCGCCGTCGCCCCTGCCAGATCATAATCAGCCACGCCACCGCTACAAATGACAGCCACATACCCGGCCGCCACAAGGCCAATGGGTCGGCAATAAGCACCAGCGCAAGTGCTAGCCACCACCCTTGCCAAGGGCTCGGTGCATGCCGACCACTCAGTACCCACAGTCCAATAAGGGTCATTACCATCGCTCGCATGGCTGGCGGTGCCATCCCGGCAAGAGTGGCGTAACCAACACAAGCGACGGCTGCCAACCACCATGGCCAGGTACGCATTCGCCAGTTGGTGGGAGTGGACAAGCGGGCACCTAGCTTGGCAAGCATCAATACAAATGACGTCACTAACCCGACGTGCAATCCTGAAATGACGACAAGATGGGTAGTGCCAGTCGCATTCAACAATGACCAGTCATCTTGCGTAAGCTGCTCGCTTTCACCCAATGTTAGCGCCGCCAACCACCGTTTAGTGCGCTCATCGAGCGTTTGCTGAGCTAAAAAAATCCAAACCCAACTGCCGAAGCGATGGACCGGAGGAAGCGAGCCGAACTGGCGGCGGATCTTGTCGCAAGTAACCAGTGGCGTGAAACCCCTCACGCCATAGCCACTGCTCATAATCAAATGTAGCGGGGTTCGCAAAACCACTCGGCGGTCGTAAACGCAGCGTCATTCGCCACTGCTCACCGGCGGTAAATACTGCATCGCTATAGGCCGTTACTCGCACCTTGCTAAGCGCAGAGCAACTGGGGCGTTGCCCAGGGCCTAGGCAATGATCAACACGCAGCGTGAGACGCGTTGTATCACCCTGGGGCTGAGCGGTTAACACCTTGGCCTCAATAACCAGATCCTCGCCACTCAACCCCAACGGCAAGCGCCTGCCCAATTCATCTTGAATGCCAATAAAAACCCATCCGCCGATTAGCAGCCATACACCTACGCGTGGCTGCCACCCCATTACCAGCAAAGCTGCTACCAGGCCCCATCCAAGCGCATTTGAGGTCACCCCAGCAGCATGGCTATACCATGCCAAGAGCGCCCCTATCAGAGCGGCAATTGCAGCAGGCATGGCAACACCTAAGCGCATAGAACGCTCCCCGGCGAATGTTCATTGATGGCCTAGCATAGCCGAAGGGCAATGCTATATGGATAATGGGCAGCATCGATAGGTAAGAGTATCCGTCATGCCGCGCAGGTTCCTGCAGCGCTACATGCCCAAACCCGACACCATCAGAAAACAGCGCTCGCTACGTTTCATGGCGCCGCTGATTGCCGATCCGGGCTTGTGGCTTTTAACTCGCCGAAGCGTTGCCAATGCGTTTAGCGTGGGCGTGTTTTGCGCCATGCTGCCCATCCCCTTTCAGATGGTGGTCGCCGCGCTGGGCGCTCGCTTGACGCGCTGTAACTTAGCCCTTTCCATCGGCTTGGTATGGATCACTAACCCGTTAACGATGCCACTGATTTTTTACGGCAATTATCGGATTGGCACGTTTATACTCGGCGCCCCTGTAAGAGAAGCACCGTCGCGCATTTCGACGCGCTGGATTGCCGAGCAGATGCACGACATTATGCCGCCCCTGATTGTAGGCTCACTGGTAACCGCGATTCTTTTGGCTATCGTCGTTAATATGGCGATCCGCTTAATCTGGCGCTGGCACGTCTCCCATAATTGGAAACGCCGCAGCCAGAAACGTCGGCAGCGGCGCGCGCAGATTGAAGCAGAGTTCGATGACTGAGCCTGTTGACCGAGCTAGATCGATAAGCCCAGGCGTTAACGCACTGGCGGTTGCTCAACCAACTTTCCCGCATCCAGCTTAAGCACCCGATCCTGGTGGGCGGCAAGGCTCACATCGTGGGTCACAATCACAAACGCACAGGCACTCTCTTTGGCCAGCTCATCCATCAGCGCCAAAATAGTCGCTGCAGTGGTCTGATCAAGATTCCCCGTAGGCTCATCCATTAATACCAGGCTAGGATCGGTGACCAGCGCCCGCGCAATCGCCACACGCTGACGCTCACCCCCGGAAAGCTCCCCCGGTTTATGATCCGCTCGTGGCTGCATACCCACCCGTTCGAGTATCTGCATTGCCCGCTGCTCAGCCGCCTTTTTTGACTGGCCGCGAATAATCAGCGGTAAAGCAGCATTTTCGACGGCGGTAAATTCCGCCAACAGGTGGTGGAATTGGTACACAAAGCCAATATAGCGATTACGAAAACTACCCAGCGCGGCTTCATTTAACCCCGACAGCGGCTCACCGGCGATCACCACGCGACCGTCACTCGGGCGATCAAGACCACCCAATAGATTCAGTAACGTCGTTTTACCCGAACCAGAGCTACCAACGATGGCAACCCGCTCGCCAGCCCGAACCTGTAGGTTGAGTTTATCCAGCACCGTTAGATCTTGGGGGCCTTCGCTGTAGGTACGTGTCAGTGCCTGACAGTCAAGCATGATGGCAGCGTCTTGCTCTTTGTTCATAGACAGCGAATTCATCGACATCGTGTCATCCTTATTCCTGAAGCCATTATTCATAGCGCAACACATCCGCTGGCTGAACCTTTGCCGCCCGCCACGCAGGATAAAGCGTTGACAGGAACGTCAAGCCAAAGGCTGCCAATACTATCCGACTAACATCGTTCCACTGCAGGCGGGAAGGCAGATCGCTAATGAAGTAAACCCCCGCATCCAGGAACTGAATACCCAGTGTGCCTTCGACCCAGCCAATCAGGTCGGCAATCGTGAGCGCCAGCAGCACACCCACCGCCACACCGATAGCGATACCGATCAAGCCAATGGCCATACCTTGAACAATAAAAATGCCCATAATCGAGCGCGGCGTAGCACCGATAGTTCGTAGTATGGCGATATCCGCGCGCTTATCGGTAACGACCATGACGAGTGTGGAGACGATATTAAACGCTGCCACGGCGATGATGACGGTCAATAGCAGCGCAATCATGCGCTTCTCCATCTGTATCGCTTGGAACAAATTGCCGTGGGAGAAGGTCCAGTCGCTGCCGCGGTACTCAGGGCCAAGCTCATTAATAATCGCCTGGGTTTCGCTACTGGCGGCGAACAGGTCATCGAGCTGAAGGCGAAGCCCACCGATGGCATCGCCTAAACGGGCAAGCGTCTGCATATCTTCAATATTGGCATAGGCCAAGTTGGCGTCTAAATCAGCGCCGACACTAAAAATACCGCTAACGGTAAAGCGCTTTAAGCGTGGGAACACTCCCGCCGGGGTAATCGAAGCTTCAGGCACCAAGAGAGTCACTCGATCCCCAACGCCAACGCCAAGGCTTCGCGCCAGCATCGACCCCAGCACCACGTTCCACTCGCCGGGCACGAGATCAGCGAGCTCCCCTTCAGTCATGTGTTCGCCAATGATGGATACTCGGTCTTCCCAATCAGGGTTGATGCCATTTACCATGGCACCCTGATTGCGGCCACCGACCGAGAACATGCCCTGCTGCTCGACAAAAGGCGCCGCGCCGATGACCCGCTCTCGCTGCATCAACTCTTCGGCAAGTGATTCCCATTCGACCATGCCCACACGGGATTCAATTTTAGCGTGCGGCACCATGCCTAAAATGCGCGTGCGCAGTTCGTGGTCAAAGCCGTTCATCACCGACAGCACAAGAATAAGTACCGCGACCCCCAGCATTAACCCCAGCATCGAGGTGAGCGAAATAAACGAAATAAAGTGATTCCGGCGTTTAGCGCGCACGTAGCGCAGCCCCACCAGAAAAGGCAAACGATCAAGCATGGCGTCATTCCTTATCAATAAGCGCTCATGGTACGGTTTTTTTAGTGTCTCTGCATGTTCAAACGACCATTAGAGCGACGTGTATTGCCTGCGTTCAGATAAAATACGTTACGCTTGCAACTTACCCCGCCACACCCTACATTGCGCCGATTTAAGGCGTCCTCTGGGGCAACCCTCTCTTCCAACTCGACAAAGGCATTCATGACGTTGGCGACCATGACATATCGTTTGCTCCCCGAATGGTATCCCCAGGATGGCATTCAACTGACCTGGCCGCGCCCTGACGGCGATTGGGCGCCATTACTCGCGCGCATTGAAGCCACGCTTGAACGCATCGTCGTTGCCACAGCCCGCTACCAACGCGTGCTGATTTGCGTTCCAGATGAGGCAACCAAAGAGCGTTTAGTCACCACATTTAATGCCTACGGCGTGGCCGATAATCGCCTGCTGCTTATTGTCGCACCCACCAACGATACCTGGGCACGCGATCATGGCCCGGTCAGTGTTATCGATGAACAGGGCCTGATGATGATGCTCGATTACACCTTTACCGGCTGGGGAGGCAAATTTCCCGCTGAACGCGACAACCGGCTCACCCAGTGGCTTGCGGATGCGGGCGTTTGGGCTTGCCCCGTAACTAGCCGGGATTTAGTACTCGAAGGGGGCGGTATCGAAACCGACGGCGAAGGCACGCTGCTCACCACCGAAGCCTGCCTGCTTAACCCCAACCGTAATCCCACGCTCTCTCGTGAAGATGTAGAAGCACAGCTCGCCCAGGATTTCGGCGTTGATCGCGTATTGTGGCTGGCCAACGGCCATTTAGAAGGCGACGATACTGACAGCCACATTGATACGCTGGCCCGATTTTGCAACTCAACCACCATCGCCTATGTGCGCTGTGATGACCCTAACGACCCACACTACAATGCCCTGGCGGCAATGGAGCAGGAACTGCAGGCATTTCGTCAGCGCAACGGCGAACCCTACCAGCTTATTCCACTGCCCTGGCCGCAGGCTTGTTTCGATCCCGATGACGGCCATCGCCTGCCCGCAACCTATGCCAATTTCCTAATTATCAATCAAGCCGTATTGGTGCCTACGTACGGCGACCCGGCAGATGTGGCGGCGCTGCAAGCACTAGCAGACGCTTTCCCAAACCACACCCTCATTCCGATCGATTGCGTAAGCGTGATTCGCCAACACGGCAGCCTGCATTGCCTCACCATGCAATTGCCTAAGGGTACGCTTGCCCGGGGCACGCTTGCCGCGACCGCTACTTGTTAAAGGAGTCACTATGTCGACAACACTTACCGTCGCTGTTGTGCAGCAACCCGCGTGGCCTGATAAAGCCCAAAGCCTATCCGCTAGTGAAGAAGGTATCCGTAGCGCCGTTAAGCAAGGTGCGCAGTTGGTGCTGCTTCAAGAACTGCATGCCACCCACTATTTTTGCCAGTTTGAAGACCCTTCTCTGTTTGACTTAGCAGAGCCGCTTGACGGGCCTACCGGGCAGCGCCTTGCCGCGCTCGCTAAAGAGCTCGATATCGTATTGGTGGGGTCACTATTTGAACGCCGTGCCCCGGGGCTCTACCACAATACTGCCGTGGTCTATGACCGTGCCAAAGGGCGCGTTGGCCAGTATCGCAAGATGCACATTCCCGATGACCCTGGGTTTTATGAGAAGTTTTACTTCACGCCGGGTGATCATGACAGCGCGCGAGGAGAAGGCTTTACGCCCATTGAAACGTCGGTGGGTCGACTCGGCGTTTTAGTTTGCTGGGATCAATGGTACCCCGAAGCTGCTCGCCTGATGGCGTTGGCCGGTGCGGACTTACTGCTCTACCCCACTGCGATTGGCTGGGACCCTACTGACGACGCCGCTGAGAAGGAGCGTCAAAAGGATGCCTGGACAGTGATTCAGCGCGCTCACGGTGTGGCCAATGGTTTACCTGTGCTAGTCGCCAACCGGGTTGGTTTTGAAGCGGATCATTCCGAAGTTGGCGATGGCATTCAGTTCTGGGGGGGTAGTTTTATCTGTGGGCCGCAAGGTGAGCTACTGGCCCACGCAGGGGAAGAGACAGAGCAGTTGGTCGTTGAGCTCGATATGGCGCGCAGTGAAAATACCCGCCGCATTTGGCCCTACCTAAGGGATCGCCGAGTAGATGCCTACGGGGATCTAACCCGCCGTTACCGTGACTAACCCCACGTCACAATCCCCCAGAAAACAAAACGCCTGCCTGGAATAAATACCCAGGCAGGCGTTTTTGATAACACAAGGCGAGCTAACGCGACCGATTACTTCCAAAAATCGCGGATTGAGGCAATGCCTTGTGCGCCCACTGCACGGGCATGATTGGCGTCAAAACGCGTCATCCCACCGAGTGCAAACACGGGCATGCCGGCTCGCTCGACCAATTGCTGGAAATCGTGCCAGCCAAGCGGGAACACTTCCGGGTGCGAAGGCGTGGTGCGCAGCGGCGAAAGGCTGACAAAGTCACATCCCAACACAGCCGCCTGGGTAAGCTGCTTTTGGTTGTGCGTCGATGCCGACAACCACTTGTTTTCGGCAATCGGACGACGCTCAAGCTGCATTAAGCGCTCACTAGTTAGGTGAACACCATCGGCATCAATCTGATCAAGCAGCGTGGGTTCGCCATTAAGCAGCAGTCGTGCGCCGTACTCACGGCATAGGCTTAGTGCACGTTCAGCGCGTGTGAGATAGGCCGTTTCATCCAACTGCTTGGCGCGCAGCTGTACCAAACGAATATTATCTTCGCGCAGCGCACGCTCCAAAAATGCATCGAAGCGCGCTTCGTCAGTCTCTTCACCCGTAATCAGGTACTCGGTAGGCAACCTTACCGCCCGTAGAATCGGTAAATTTGCCGCCGGGAAGGGGTAGTTGGAGAGCTCGCTCATGGGTACCCAGCGCACCGCCTGTCCTTCACGACCAAAAGGCTCGCCAGCAAACTCGTGCACCTGCCATACATCCAGCAGGATATGTTTGTCAGGATACTCATGGTGGACGCGAATCAGTGGCTGAGCACACACAATCTCAACGCCCAGCTCTTCGTGTAACTCACGCTTCAAACCTTCTAGACCGGTTTCATACGGAGCTAGCTTGCCCCCCGGAAACTCCCACAGCCCGCCATGATCAACGTTAGATGGTCGACGAGCGATCAATACTTGCTGTTGATCGGCGCTAATAATGGCAGCTGCCGCGACGTGAACCCGTCGTTTTACCTTTATGCTCATAGACTCATATACTCGTTACGTCTTTATCCACTGCGCGCACCAACGCTAAAGACATCGGCGCTATCTCGCTGCGTTTGCCCATTACCCCTGCCAACCACCGCCCCCGGCTGGGAGCAAAGGCCTAGCTACGGTAATCCGCGTTGATAGATACATAGTCATGGGAAAGATCAGAGGTCCACACCGTGGCACTCTCTTCACCGCGCCCCAAGTTAATACGAATGGTAATGTCTGGCTCCGCCATGACAGCGCTCCCTGCTGCTTCAGTGTAACCAGCTGCACGTCCGCCTTGTTCGACTAAACGCACATCGCCTAGGTCAATCACCACACGATTGACATCAAAGTCATTCACAGGCGCCCGCCCTACGGCTGCTAAAATACGCCCCCAGTTAGCATCGGAAGCGTAAAGCGCGGTTTTGACCAGCGGTGAGTGAGCAACGGTAAAGGCGACATCAAGTGCTTCCTGACGACTTTGAGCTTCGCCAACCTGCAGAGTAACGAATTTGGTCGCCCCTTCAGCGTCGCGAATAATCGCTTGTGCCAACTCGGTCATTACTCGCTGAAGGGCATTGCTGAAAACGGCGACCTGCCCATCGTCGACGATGCTCGGGCCGGTGCCGGTTGCTGCCAACATACAGGCATCATTGGTCGAGGTATCGCTGTCCACGGTAATGCAGTTAAACGAGCGATCGACGGTTTCGCGCAGTAGGCGATCCAGTAGCGGTGCTTCGATAGCCGCATTGGTCACCACAAATCCTAACATGGTCGCCATATTGGGCTTGATCATGCCCGACCCTTTAGCGATGCCATTAATCGTCACCTGCTGACCACCGATTTCCAGCGTCACGGTCGCGCCTTTCGCACGTGTATCGGTGGTTAGAATACCTTGACCAGCGTGCTCCCAGGCAGCATCGTCGCTGGCCAGACTTTCAAGGGCTGGCGCCAAGCCTGCTAACAGACGCTCCATCGGCAATGGTTCACCAATAACGCCGGTTGAAAATGGCAATACGTCCTGCTCAGCCACGCCTGCTAGCTTGGCCAGTTCAGCACAGCTAGTACGTGCATCGCGCAAGCCGGCTTCGCCCGTACCCGCGTTGGCATTGCCGGTATTGATCAGCCAAAAACGCGGCGAACGATTTTCAGCGCGGCACTGTTCAAGGTGCTGCTTAGCGACCACTACAGGCGCTGCACAAAATGCATTACGCGTAAAAACACCTGACACCGTTGTGGACTCGGGCAGCTCAATCACCACCACATCACGGCGATTCGGCTTTTTAATACCCGCCATTACAGCGCCCAGACGCACCCCGTCAAGGGGCGGCATTGCTGGAAAAGGAATGCTTCCCACCGCCATGATTATCTCCTTCAGGCAAACGCTTACTCTGAGAGTGCTGCCGTTAGCTTAATTTTCCACAGCACTGCTTATACTTTTTACCCGAACCACAAAAACAGGGATCATTACGACCCACCTTTGGGCCTTCGCGACGCACCGGACGCCCTTCAACACCTGGCGCTGCTTGTTCATTCTCAGATTGCTCTGAGGCAGGCGCATCGTGTCGGCTGGCGGCTGTCGCGGTTTCGCGCTCGAGTGCTTCGCGACGCTGACGTTCAAGCGCATCCACTTCCTCAGGCTGACGAACCTGAACATGGCTCAGAATTCGTGTTACATCTGCCTTTATATGGTCAAGCAAGTGCTGGAAGAGCTCAAACGATTCACGCTTGTACTCCTGCTTGGGGTTTTTCTGGGCATAGCCACGCAGGTGAATACCACGACGCAGATGATCCATTGACTGAAGATGTTCTTTCCAACGGGTGTCGAGCACTTGCAGCATGACTTGCTTTTCAAAGCGACGAATCAGCTTCTCGCCCGCTGCAGCAATTTTGGCTGCATAGGCTTCACGGTGCATGGTCTGCAGACGTTCACGTAACTGCTCTTCGCTAAAGCGATCATCCTCAGCGGCCCACTTAACCACAGGCGCATCAAGATTAAACTCCGTTTTCAAGTGCGATTCCAAACCAGGCAGATCCCACTGCTCAGGCAGGCTCTGGGGCGGCACATAGTCGCTAATCGCCGTTTCCATCACCTCTTCACGAATGCCAATAACGGCATCAGCGACATCGTCTGCTGCAAGGATTTCGTTGCGCTGGTCGTAGATGACTCGCCGCTGATCATTGGCAACGTCATCGTACTCAAGCAACTGCTTACGAATATCGAAGTTACGCCCTTCGACTTTCTTCTGGGCACGCTCGACGGCATTGGAAACCATCTTATGCTCAATGGCTTCGCCATGCTCCAGCCCTAACGCCTGCATCAGGCGTTTGACGCGGTCAGAGCCAAACAGCCGCATCAGACTATCTTCAAGGGAGAGGAAGAAGCGCGTGGAACCTGGGTCACCCTGGCGGCCAGCACGACCTCGCAGCTGATTGTCGATCCGCCGTGACTCATGGCGCTCAGAACCCACCACATGCAGACCGCCCGCGGCCAGTACGCCATCGTGGCGTGCCTGCCACTCCGCTTTGAGCGCATCAACTTGCTCTTGGCTTGGGTTTTGTAGCTTGGCGGCCTCAGCCTCCCAGTTACCCCCCAGCATGATATCGGTACCGCGTCCGGCCATGTTGGTGGCGATAGTAATCGCCCCAGGACGGCCAGCCTGAGCAATAATCTCAGCTTCACTCTGGTGCTGCTTGGCATTAAGCACGTTAAAGGCAAGACCCGCTTCACGCATTAGCTTGGCGAGGTACTCGGATGTCTCAATGGAGGCCGTACCGACTAATACCGGACGCCCGGCCTCAGTCTCAGTTTTGACATCCTTGATGATCGCTTCGTACTTCTCTTCAGCGCTCAAATAGACCAGATCATTGAGATCTTTACGGGCTAACGGACGGTTGGTGGGAATAACCACCACGTCGAGGCCATAAATCTGACGAAACTCAAAGGCTTCCGTATCCGCTGTCCCGGTCATGCCGGCTAATTTTTCATACAGGCGGAAATAGTTCTGGAAAGTGGTAGAGGCAAGCGTTTGGCTCTCACGCTGTACTGTAACGCCCTCTTTGGCTTCTACAGCCTGATGTAAACCTTCCGACCAGCGACGGCCTGGCATTGAGCGGCCTGTGTGTTCATCAACGATGACCACTTGGCCTTCGGAAACGATGTAGTCAACATCACGGTTATATAGATAACGGGCGCGCAAGGCCGAGTGCATATGCTGGAGCAAGTTGAGGTTTTGCGCGGCATAGAGCGACTCATCATCGCCCAACAACCCTTCAGCACGCATTAGCTCTTCAACTTTATTATGGCCCTGCTCGGTCAGCTCTACCTGTTTCTGTTTCTCGTCGACTAAGAAGTCACCCACCACGGTGGCCTCTTCATCTTCAACCTCTTCGCCTTTTTCAAGCTGCTGTGCTAATTCGTTAACGACTTTATATAGATCGGTATTTTCATCTACCGCACCTGAGATAATCAGCGGTGTGCGCGCTTCATCAATAAGAATCGAGTCAACTTCATCGACAATCGCATAATGTAAGCCACGCTGTACTTTATCTTCTAACGAAAACGCCATGTTGTCGCGCAGATAATCGAAGCCAAACTCATTATTGGTGCCGTAGGTAATATCGCACTTGTAGGCATGTCGCTTCTCTTCTCCGGTCTGACCAGAGAAAATAACGCCTATAGAAAGTCCAAGAAATTCGTAAAGCGGACGCATCCACTCAGCGTCACGGCGTGCTAAGTAATCATTCACGGTGACCACGTGTACACCCTTGCCAGGCAGTGCGTTCAGGTACACTGCCAGCGTGGCAACCAGGGTCTTACCTTCACCGGTCTTCATTTCTGCAATACGGCCACGGTGCAGGGTCATGCCACCCACCATCTGCACATCGAAATGGCGCATGCTCATGACGCGCTTACTGGCCTCACGAACAACCGCAAAAGCGGGGGCTAAAAGTGCATCTATTGACTCACCCGCTTCCAACCGCTGACGTAACTCAGCTGTCTTATGTTGCAAATCAGCGTCACTGAGTGCCTCAAACTCGGCCTCTAGCGCGTTAATCTGCGGCACATTTTTTGTGCATGCGCTTAACATCGCGATCATTTTTTAGAACCGACGACTTTACGTAATAAATTATTAAGCATGAAATATCCAAATATTCACAAATGACCCTTCGGGCTGTCCCCTTTTGGGACTATGCCTTTTACTGCAGGTCATTTTTTTGGCAAGCCTTGTTCCTACAAGCGTAGGGGCAAAATAAGTAAATTAACTAAACACTCGATAGGAAGGGGGGCCGCGCTGAGTCAACACATCGCGGGCCGCTACTAGCAGTGGAAGTGGTGGTAGCCAGCTGTTTAGGCGCCGCATAGGGGCAAAGCGCCTGGTGCGTTGAGTCCAGCGGCGAAGTGCACGCCGCCGTTTAGCAATCCAGTGTGATTGGGCGCGTAAAATCGCGGGCACCCACAAGCAGATAGTGATACTGCGCTCGCCACTGCGAAACGCGTCCGAATGGCCTAAACTCGCGGGTAAAAGGCAGCTCACTAACAGGCCGGCCAGCCACCAACGCGCTAAACCGTGGCGACGATGGCGCCGCGGCATAGCTGATTGAACATCAAGCGTAGGTGACATGCTGTAGACCGGCTCCTGAGCGTGGTAGGCTCTGCTAATGGGTGATCGGCTAAGATCGCCGACGTCATTGTTAGGGTTACCCTAGGAATTAAGCGTATGAGTATAAAGGTTAAGCGTTCTCACGCACAGCCCATTGCCCGACTGCTCAACAAGTCCGGCGATATTAATCAATTAATGCGCCTATCTCGTCTAATTGATCAAGCTCAAAAACATCTTCGCGCGCATCTGCCAGAAGAAATGCGCGAGCATATTTTTGTTGGCGGCTTTCGCGAAGGCAGCCTAACACTGATCAGTGGCCAAGCGAGTTGGCTGACATGGTTACGCTTTGAACAACGCCGCCTGCTGGAGCTACTCCATCAACTGCCCGGCTTTGAAAGCGTGAGAGGCTTTACGTTTAAAGTACGCCCAGTTCGCCCAATTGTGGCACCGCCGCGCAATACTCGCAGTTTATCAGCAGATGCCGGCAAAACCCTGGCTGAGTGCGCTGAAGACACAACCAACCCGGCATTAAAGCGCGCACTCGAGCGGCTAGCCTCACACGCCCGCCCCGCTAAGCAATGAATACCTACAGCTGGCTGAGAATACCTTCTTCATTGTTACGCTTAAAAACGCATAAAGCACCGCCTAAGCGATGCTTTATAACAGTGTTTAGTTATGTGTCTGCGGTTAGCTTAGTTCATCAATAACACACAAGCAGAACAACCATTGAGAGTCGACACATTACGCCATAGCGGGCGCGGCGTAAGAGATCGGCGCCACTGCTTTATCTTCTTCAAACGTCACAATTTCATAGGCATCGGGTTGCGCCATCAACTCACGACACAGCTGATTATTCAGCGCATGCCCTGACTTAACACCACGGAACTCACCAATGAGGCTATAGCCCAACTGGTACAAGTCACCGATGGCATCCAACACTTTGTGCTTAACAAACTCATCTTCGTAACGGAGACCGCCTTCGTTAACGATACGGTAATCGTCCACCACGATAGCATTGTCTAAACTGCCACCTAAAGCCAGATTGTTAGAGCGCAAGAACTCTAGATCGCGCATAAAACCAAAAGTACGAGCCCGTGACACTTCTTTGACAAAGGAGGTTGTCGAAAAATCGATCAGCGCTGTCTGCTTCTGCTGCTCGAAAACGGGGTGGTCAAAATCAATCGCGAAAGAAACCTTAAATCCTTGATGAGGTAAGAAAACAGCCTCTTTATCGCCATCAGTCACCGCGACACGGTGCTTGATGCGAATAAACTTCTTAGCAGCATCCTGCTCTAGAATACCAGCCGACTGAATCAAGAAGACAAACGGGCTAGCGCTGCCATCCATAATGGGAACTTCAGGTTCGCTGACGTCCACGTACGCATTATCAATACCCAATCCAGCAAACGCCGACATCAAGTGTTCAACGGTCGCCACTTTAACCCCATTCGAAACCAGAGCAGTACAAAGCTTGGTATCTTCCACCAACTCAGCTCGAGCCGGCACGTGTACAACGGGATCCAGATCGGTTCTAACAAACACAATCCCAGTATTGGCCGGCGCCGGACGCAGAGCTAAATGAACTTTCTTGCCTGAATGCAGGCCCACTCCGGTGGCGCGAATGACGTTTTGAAGGGTGCGTTGTCTGATCATGGATAGTAGCCGAACTCTGATGACGGTAATAACCGCAGGGGAAAAAGTTATCAAACAGTGTTCACTTTAACAGCAAGCGAGCGTTTTAGCCAATAAAACGCTCGCCCGCTGCTACAGTGAGACCGTTATCGAGAATCAATCCGCCTGGCGGCGTAGAAACGCGGGGATGTCCAAATAGTCATCGGCTTCAGTAGAGCGACGCTTCTCAGGACGAGGCTTAGCGGCAGCTTCGGGCGCTTCAGCACGCGCTGTCGCCTGCTGACGCATAACCGTAGGTTGCTGCATTTTGCGATAATCGGATGTTGATTCCGCCGCTGAACGGCGTGCCGGTTCGCGTGCGGTGGTTTTGGCTTTCTGTCCATCTAAGCCTGCGGCAACAACCGTGACGCGAAGCTCATCAGACATCTCCATGTCAATGGAGGTGCCCACCACAATAGTCGCATCCGGAGAAGCAAACTCTTGAACGGTAGCGCCAACATCATTGAACTCACCGATTGATAAATCGGGACCAGCTGTGATGTTAACCAAGATGCCGCGCGCGCCATGAAGATCGATATCTTCCAGCAGCGGACTGCGAATAGCTTTTTCGGCAGCTTCGCGAGCACGATTCTCGCCCGTTGCCCCACCGGTACCCATCATCGCCATACCCATTTCGGACATCACGGTGCGCACATCGGCAAAGTCGACGTTGATGATGCCTGGGCTGGTAATCAGCTCTGCAATACCCTGCACAGCACCCAGCAGCACATCGTTAGCCGCGCTGAAAGCGGTTAATAGCGTCGCGTTTTTGCCCAGCACGGAAAGCAGTTTCTCGTTAGGGATAGTGATCAGCGAATCAACGTGCTCGGAGAGCTCTTTCATACCCTCTTCAGCAGCGCGCATACGCTTCGGCCCTTCAAAGGGGAAAGGACGAGTCACCACTGCAACGGTGAGAATCCCAAGCTCTTTAGCGACCTGAGCCACCACGGGCGCACCACCAGTACCGGTGCCACCGCCCATACCAGCGGTGATAAACACCATATCGGCGCCGACCAGCAATTCCGCGATACGCTCGCGGTCTTCCATAGCT
>AXCI01000282.1_pt1 | contig 32825 bp, 28 predicted proteins | sample 182571 | NCBI WGS metagenome assembly AXCI01 (sample SAMN02359225, study PRJNA218796) | groundwater metagenome | isolation source: Mt. Simon Sandstone pore water sample D5872 at 1.8km depth, Illinois-Basin... | place: USA: Decatur, Illinois | collected 2009-05 | reverse complement strand
AACCGGTCGGCACTGCATATTATTAAGACGGCAAACCTTTTCCGCCCACTCAGGTGATGTAAGCACATAAACGGCGTTGTCGGCGGTTATTTGCTCGTTGAGGCGCTGACGCTCATCGCGCGTAGCGAGTGCTATGGTGTCATCGGTTACTCTGGCCAAGTGGGCAACGTTAATGCTCATATCGTTTTGCGCAGCCAACCACGTGTAGGGGCGCAATACCGCCAAATCTTCCACGGGTAGCGCAATAATATGTTCTCGCGAGGGCCAAAGCTCATTTAGCTCATCGTTTTGTAGTACCCCATAGGGCAACGGAGCAGTAGCGGTTTCATGTAGTCGTGCTTCCAGTCGATCATGTACTGAAGCATGCCAGCCTCTTAAGTCAGCCCATTGCAGCACGACAAGGCAAGCCATGACCCACGCCATACGCTTACGTGACCACTCGTGCGCCAGCAACACCACCCCCGCCAGCAGCAGCACATATAGCAAAGGCCAAGCCAAACGGCCGCTAGAGCGCAAAATATCCGAAAGCGGCCAAATCCAACGGCCATAGTTAAATTCAAACAAGCGGTAGCCGAGCACCACCCGATCACTTAATGCAAACAAAAACATACCGAGGGCAAGCAGTAATACCCAAGGGAGCGCAGCGGGCCACTGCTGGGTAGTGTGTCGCCAACCACGGTTACCCATCACCGCGCCAGCAAAAAGCAACAAGCCCATTCCCCCCAGCCCAGCGTAGGCCTGCCCTTCATACTGCCCCCCTACCGGCGTTGCCCAGCCGGGTAGGAAAGACGATAGTGAGACGATCTCTTCGCCCTGCAAAAACCACGCTTGGGAAAACGGGTTAAAATATGTCAGTACTTCAGCAGAGAAAACGCCGTAGCCTACGCCTGCACCGCCGTCCCCTCCATAATGAAAGTAACCCGCTACCCACATCAATAGCACAATGCAAAGCGGCGTTATTACGACCGATAAGCCCCCTCGCTGAATCAGTAGCGAAGTGTTCAATTGACGACCGCACCACAAGGCGCGAAGCCACCAACCACCCCATAGCACACCTACCATAAAGAAAAGATAGAAATGCACCAATATTGCCACCGACAGTAACGCCCCCCAACGTAGCACAGCGCCCCAGGTCAACTCCGCATGGAACAGGAGCAGCCAGATGCCTAACAGCACGACCCAGTGGGCGCTAAGCGCCTCATGGCCGTGGGCGCCAATCCCTCGCATTGTGGCCATGGGCAGGGAGACAAAGAGTAACGCCCCTAACAACGCAATCCATCCCGACACCCCACAACGTTGCAACAACGCACAGCCTATTCCAGCGTTCAGCATCAGGTTCGCCAGCATTACCAGTCCCAAGTATTGAAAAGGGTCCGGCAACCAAGCGTGCAGCAACTTTAAGGGTAGAGCGATTAGGGGAATAGAATCGGTGTAAACAATGCTGGTTCCAACCTCACTGGCGAGATTGCTCATTGCCCCCAAGGGCCACTGCCACTCATCGCGACGGAAAAAATGCCAGCCCATATAGTGCTGCAAGGGATCATTCTCATAGAGCAGCCACTCCACTTCACGTGGATCTATTAGACCGCCATACAGATAGACCGCGAGCCAGCCCCCCATGGCCGCTGCCAACAGCAGCGGTAACCAGCGGCTTTCTGCCAAACTATTGAGAGATTGGGCTTTTGCTACCCTAAAGCGCGCGCCTTTCATTTTTACTCCGTCATTACCGCCTCGCGGCGCTTAAGAAAAACGCATTCTACCGCCCCACCTGCACAACGCAACGCATGCCATTCCCCTGGAGTGCCGCCCCAAAAGCTTCGAATACCAATTGTTTACTAAGCCAGCGCCCTAATCTAGAGCTTTAGCCAGGAGGCTGATTAGCGTTTATATTGCTTAACAGCGCTCATTCACGCTCAAGGGGTTTGATAAAACGGTAGGGAGGATTTACTAACACGACTTTTTGCACTTCTCCCCCTCGACTTGCATTGGCGACCAATATTGGTGAGAAGCTTCAAAAAAAGCACTATAAACCCAGCCAATTTGGCTGGGTTGAGAGGCCAAGCAGTTGAGCAAAACCTTGAATAGATTGATCTACCTCTATAAGAGGCATAGCTGGAAGTGTTTAACGGCACCATGGCGGTCACACTCTGGCCGTTCGGCATCGCCACGCAGAATGACAATATCACCCGTCTGAGCCTCAGCGTACCCAGAGCGCTGTTCGACCACGCTTGGGTTAAGGCGCGCCCCATGGGCAACCCGAATCTCACGCGCCCCCTGCTGTACCAATAAATAATCCAGCAAGCGGTGCTCCTCAAGCTCAAAGAAACCCACCTCTTTGAACACACGCCCCGACCACTCCTGGCCGTTTAGCACCTGCGCCACCGCCTGGCGTTGTTCGGCCGCATCCGCACGCCAATCCACCGGTGGGCTTAAGCTACCCGCGTGACGAGCATCAGCCACCTGCAGCCCTAACGCCACTGAGGCTACCCCCCACCACACGGGCGATGGTAGCCGAGTACGCCAAGCGCCCCACCACAACGCCGCCAATACCACGAGTAAAAACGCCAGCGGGGCGGCAAACCGACCGGTCACGCGAAAGCTTTCATAAAATGGGCTAAACAGCCCTGGAATATCCATGCCTGCCCATACATGCCCCGCCACGCGCAGATCAAACGTCATGGCAAAAATGGCCAGACCCGAGCAAGCCACGATCAACACCCACCATCGATATCGAGCGGCAGAGGTAGCAAACAGTGCCACAGGGGCCATACAACGGTAGAACACGGCAACGGCCACGCAGGCAGCTAACAACCACCACGCCCCAGTGCCAAGATAGACAATCGCATCCCCCTGGGTGGGTTCGTGGATATCATACAAGTTGCCTGCCACTCCCCACCCTAACGATTTTGTAAACGCGGCTACATCAAACGCGTATGCTTTGGCACCCCCCATTGGGGTTGAGTCTGCCTGCAGGGCACCAATGACATAGAGTAGCAATAGTGGCCAAACGACCACCCATAACAACGACCACCAGCGACGGGCAGCGGCCAATGCCACTAATATAATCAACGCAGCCATCGCGGCCACGTAAGCATGGCTCCACACCGCCACCGCTAGCACCAGCAAGAACTCCCAATGCCGCCAAGACCGTTCTTCATTGGCTGCCAGCGGCACCGCACACATAGCCCATAGCACCAGCCAGAAAGACCCCAGGGCAATGTGCTGAGCACCAATTAAACGTACCAAAACAACCAAATTGAAGGTAAGCAACCCCACCACCAACCAGCGAATGGCATTAGCAGAATGCAACCGTATGGCCAATCGCCATGCCATTACTGGCCACAGCAGCATATTTAGCAACACTAGCCAATGCAGCGATAGCGCCCACCCCGTTAATTGATAAAAGCATTTCGCTAACAGCGCGAACCACGGCGCACCATCGCTAAAAAACAGGTTAACGCCTCCAAAAGCCGGATTCTCCCCTAACGGCCAGCGCCAGCTATCACGGATGAACAGCTCAAACGCCGCCGCCGCGTTCGGGTAATCGGTATCAATCACCAGCCCGCCCTGAAGCACCGAGAGCGGGCTTCCCATGGTTACCCAGACACTCACCAAGCCCAACAGCAGTGCGCCCGCATACCCCATACCTGGGTAACGCCAAACAGGCGATGAAACAACCCCCAAACCCCAGTGACGCATAGTGACCTCAAAAGACAGAACAGAGCGGACGGTAGTCTACTTGGAAGCGATAGATGGAGGAATCCACCATTGGCCTCTGCTTTACACGTGCATAAAAACAGCGAGGGGTACACTGTGTATCCCTCGCTGTGAGTTCATAACGAGCAGGCATGCTTTGTGCTAATTATATCTAGGCAATACCTTAGGCGAGAAAAGGGTCTAGCTTGACCATAGCAGTGAATCCTGCACTTCTATTTTCACTATAAATTATTGGCCATCTTCACGCATAATGGGTTTGAAATCATAGCAACAGCTGCATAGCGCCCTTCATAGCGTGCCGGGAAAAGCTAAATTTAACTTTTCTAATGCAAGGCCATAAATATGCACTTTTTTAACAAGAGATTACTAATAAAGAAGTAAGTGTTTCAAAAACCACGTTCTTATAAAGCTATCCTAACCTAAAGCGAATAATAGCTTAAAGCAGCAGTCTGATACCGCTTAATAACTGATGGAGAGCCATAGCAAAAATAGCCAGAGTGATAAGTCGATGGTCAATCGGTCTCCACCCTGCTTCTATTTTCAAACGCTTGCTGAATTTATCAAGGAATCCGCTCGTAATAGTTGGAGGGGCCTTTTTCACGTTTAACTCTATATTTCTGGCACGCCGGTGGAGCAGGCTGGCGCGATAAACAAGAAAGGCAAAAATCCCAGCTGAAACCATTCCGCACAGCCAGGAAAAAAATGCCAGCATTAGATCTTTTCCAACCCCTGGGTATGGTTCAAATCAATACTGATTGTGGCAATGGAATTTTCATGACGTACGCCTAGCTGCTTAATGGGTTCAGCTCGCAGCGTCATGTGATAACCACAGCGTTGAGCAATATTTTCAAGTAATTCATTGCCAGGCACATGTCCACCGTTGCCGCTTTCCAGGCGTGAAATAGCGCTTTGTGTGGAGTTTATACTCATCGCCAGCTCTTCTTGAGAAAGTGAGGCTGTGGTACGCATTTCATAAACGAGTCGACCTAGTCGTAGGGAAAGCAGAACTCGATCAGTTAGCTCCCTACCCTCTTCGCTCTGCTGAACTTTCTTCATGAACGCCTTTACATGGCTACTCATCATTCACTCCAATAGGGCTTTAATTCCCCAAACAATTTTACGCTACGTTCATTGTCTCCCAACTGTTGTCCGAAATAGATGATCTTGAAAGGGAGAGGATACTGAGGACAGGCAAAAATCGCTTCATAGGAGTCCACTCCGTAGACACGAAAATTTATAGTATGGGGGTGGCCTGGGTAGGTATGCTTAATGGCGATTGGCGCAAGGGCGGCTGGTTTCATCCTGCATTCTCCCGCAACCACTATAACCGTGGCCAGAGCATTTTGCTCCGCTAGAGTGCTGGTAATATCGATACACTGTAATCGGAGTAATACCGGCACCGCCAGATACTCGTCACCAATAATATAGCACATTTGATATAAACCATCCGGCCGCCCTTTTAACCACTATAGACGAGAATATGCAAGATCGGCGTTGCTCAGGGACAAAAATGCCACCTCATATGGGATGCAGATCAAGATCATTGAAAAGAGGTGCCCACTAAGCTTACGACGCACAACTTAATCGTCAAAATCAAAGCTCAGCTCCTCATCACTATCAAAAAAGCTATCCAGGTTTTCCGGTGGTGCAACGTGGCCGGGGTTAAGGCGTTCCAAGCGCGTCAACAAATGGCTCTGCTGCAGCGATAGATTTAGCGCGTAGGCCAGCGGCAGCGCTTGGCTTTTACGTAGTGTCAGGAAGGCCTCGTCATCCAACTGGGCAAGCGCTTTCTCATTAATCATGTGCAGGCCGCTAATATGCATCCCCATCGGCGCGGTAAGGTTTTCTGGCCAGGGAGTAATGACGTTGGCTGCCTCCAAGGCGGCCAAGGCGCGTTGGGTTGCACGCCGTTTAGCATGGTTGGCTTTCAAGGTGGTGAGCGCTACTTCAAGTGCGGGTGCGGGAAGCCCCTGGGCATTAAAAAACGGTTCAGCGCCCGGCTCATCGGCAGATGCCGCCAACAGTCCGCTATCACGGTCCATTGTTACCACGCCCTTCTCGCCAATAGTCACCACGGTAAAAGGCCAGGTCGTGAGCGACTGAGGTTTATATTGGCCCAGCCACTGGCCATCTTTAATAAATAGATTGTGATGTTGATGTAACCCGGCAACGCCTACCAGTTGCCACTCACGCCCTTCCTGAACAATCGCCAGCGGCATGGAGGCAGCGGCTTTAGCCAGCTCCCCCGCGTGTAGCGGCACCAACGGGTTAGTGGCGGCAAAGCTGACATCACGCGGAGGATGCCACGCCAATCCTTGACACTCTTTAGGGCTAATCACGAGATAGTTGGACATACAGACTCCAGTAAAGACAACCAGTGCAGCCATTGTCGCAAACCCGGCCCGCCACGCACAGCTAAACGCCGCACGCCTGGCTGTTACGGGCGAGCGTTTAAGCAACAGCCTACTGGCAAACAACCCGTTCGCGGCTCCCAGAGACGCAAAAGGCAGCCAATCGGCTGCCTTTACCCCACGCTATTCAGCGGCGATGCTTGACGAGCGTTAGAACGTGTAGCTGATGCCGACAACCGCCACGGGGAACACCGGCAACTTATCGATATCATCCTTCAGGCTGGCTTCCTCGGCACGAATATCATCACGCAAGGTAGGGTCGATATTCTCGAAGCCATTGGTGGTGCGCAGTGAAACATCGACATTGGTCGCGACCACACCGAACTCAGAGAAGAACCCAAAACCAGGCGCGTTCGAGCTGCGCCAGCCCAGGCCCACATAGGGCTGAACGCCATCCGCCAAGGTAGCGGTACCCACCACAGAGCCGATCTCGGCAGAGGAGTAATCAACGCCGTTCAGCTCATAGGATCTACCATCATTCGGTGTGCCCGTCACGTTGGCATCGATATCAGGCATCATTGCGCCAGCCGAAAGGAAAAAGCGCCCGCCGAAGGGAAAATAATCTACTTTCAAGCTCGATGCTTTCATACTGAAGTCGGCGTCGTAAGTAATATCGTCTTCATCAAAGTCGGTATCGTAATCCAGCCCATCGGTGTAACGACCGGTTAATGCCAGATTTTGGTGAAAACGCCAGGAAATGTCACCACCAAAGCCCGTGGTACCTGCCACGGCGCCGATAGACACCCGCTTTTCAAATGCATCCGCACTTACCTGAGTGGCGGCTGCCATGACGACGACCCCTGCCAGAAGGCTTAATGTTTTTTTCATTCTTTTATCTATCCCTTGAAGTATCCCAATACTGCCGGGAGTTATTATCGTCTTTATTGATCAGTCTTTTTACTGACAAAAGCGATGACAATAATAGCTAATTCTTCGAGTAGATTTGTAGTAAATCGCACTTAACGTGTAAGCAACCACTTACAAAGATGACTTTTTCCTAGCTCCAGGCGTGGTTAGCATTAAGAATCATCCCTACGCCCAGGTTTGCGCGCACCGAAATTGATGAGGGAAATTTTGACACCTAGGTCAATATCGAAAGCTTGCCGTTCAGTGATGGCGATTTAGCCCTATCGTTTGACACCAACCTGATATGGTTAACCGGGTTGTATGAACAAGTGCGGGTGCGTCAGGCGGACGTTGACGGTATGCAACACTGGGCACAGCACATGCGAAGGGCGTAGACCGCGCCGATATCGCCCTGGCAATGCTCAACTCTGAGGAATCAGGCCTGGTGGTACAGCAAGGCGATACCTTTCTGGACCAGCTTTACGCAGGACTGCTGGGCCGCGATACCGATATTGAAGGCAAGCAATTTTGGGCCAGCGAAATGGCAGCGGGCGTGAGCGCTCAAGAGGTGACCAATCGCTTCCTGTTATCTGCAGAAATGCGCAGTCACGACCTTAACACCGAGGCGTGGGACTTCCTGGTATAACGACTCACACACACGGTTAATAGACTGCTCAGACAGTAGGTAACACAAGAAGGTTGGGGTCAGCTCCAACCTTCTTTTTTTGCCGGCGCTTGATCAAGCGCACCCCGAACAACGCCTATAGCGTGTACAAGCTACCCCTCGCCCCCACAGCCATCAGCCCCCTTCACACCAACCAGGGGTCGTAAATAATCCCCTCGCCGATTAACTCGGCAACCCCGGCCTTGTTTTCCGGGCTTTCGCTAACATTCACCAAAAACTGCTGACGCTGGATGCCATTATTGAGCTCATTCAACCAGTAGGCGTGACCTGCTGGGTCCGGCTGGCGGGCCAGCACGTTCAGGTAGATCGCATCGACAAAGGCCGTATTATCCAGCCCGGTGCCATAGCGAAGGGTGAATTCGTCACTGTCCAGGAAGGAGGCGGCTATTTCAATCAGCGGCATGCCCTGGTCCAGCTCATTGATCCAATAACCCACCCCCGGCTGGTCGGGCTCGCGGGCAAACGCGGCTTTATAAAGGCGATAGGCCTCCCCCGCGCCCTGCTCGGTATCCAACGCCACCGCCTGGTCGGCGAAGACTACACGCTCGACCGAATCAAGCTCGAAGTGGCGCTGCTCAAACCCATCCAGCAGGTAAAACGTACCGCCGTTGTCTTCCAACGCCATTGCGCGCGCCCCGGCAAGCTGTGCGTTCAGCACCAGCGTATCGAGCCCGTGGCCGCCGCGAAACACGACCAGGTCCCAGGCGTCCATCGCGTTCACATCAACGTGTAACCGGTCATTGCCCCAGCTGGTTTCTATTGTGCGCGCGAACTCCTGGCGAGGGCCGGGGGCGAAGTAGAGAATATCATCAATGGCGCTGCCTATATGGAAGTAGCCAGTGCCCTCAAGCTGGTGCACTACCGGGCCATGGGGGTCGCTGGCATTCACGCCATACACGTGCTGAAGCGCTAACAGATCAAATGGCCTCAGCTCGTCAACGGTCCCACTGCCTCGCTGGTAGTTATACGACATGATGGTGTTGCCGGTGTGGTCAAGTTCCGCCGGCAGAAACGGCCCTTGCTCGTGCGCGTGGTACTTGCCAGGGTGTTTCATGCCCAGCGCGTGACCGACTTCGTGCAGCATCACATCTTCAAATGCGTGGCCCGCCGGGTCTCGTTGAAATACCGGTTGCAGGTAGTTGATCAGCACGATGGGCTCCATTCCGCCCGGCGTGGTGAAACTGGCATACCCGGCTTCGAAGGCATTCGCACCCTCGCCATTAATCCCCGAGCTTAACCCAAAGCGCAACATCGCGGGCTCATTGGCCCCCACCTCGTTAAAGCGGACGCCCACGGCGTCAAACTTGGTGTCCAACAGGCTGCGTACGACCTGGCGTTGGACCTCGCTCATGGGCATAAAGTCGTGGATCGTACTCCTGAAGGGCGCTTGACCCTCAGGGGTGTTGAGGTTGTCAATAAACCGGTAGCTAACCGTTAACGGCGTCCCGTGAGGCAGCCCGTTGGACAGCCCCAGTTGTTCGTAGAGTAACGCGTCAATGCGAATATCACCGGTCATTCACCTGCCCTCTCCTCTTCATTACCGTGGACCTACCTCTGCGCCACACGCACTAAAGACCTTATCGGCCCCTGCCGACCTTTCATTAACAAAAACCCCAGCATCGGCTGGGGTAGGTAGTCACTACGCAGTGTTTAAACGCGAGCCATTAGGCGATGCTGTTATCCACCGTAAAGACGCCGTCTGCATATTGCAGGTAGCCAATACCGGTTAGGACAAGCTGAACCTGAATGCTTGTTACACTATCCACCATGATGTCGTAGCTGAGCGCGCCTGGAGAGAAGCTCCAGTCAAGCAGACCATCCATGGTATCCACTGCGATCTTGTCACCGGTTTGCAGGCCGTTGATAGTGGCGGATTGGCCACCCAGCAAGCCAGACACATCGAACGTATCAATCAAGCTCGTTGCCGCCAGCTGCGCGCCATTGGCAATATCGGTAATCAACAGGTTGGCAACGTCGTTTCCGGTGAGCGTTAGCGCAGGGGCCAGATTTTCTAGCGCTGCGGCTGTCAGGGTGAGGAACGCCTGATCCGCCAGCACGAGGGTGTCGTTATCATCGAGTAGCGCGATGGCCTCCGCAGCTTCAAAGCGGCCTTCAATCGTGGTCACACCGGTCACGGTAATTAAATCGCCATCAAAGAGGTTAATCACCGCCGATTCGTCAATCGCCATTAGTTGAGTTTGGCTCAAGACGTAGGCAGCGGTCATATCGCCGCCAAGGTTCAGGGTGGTGCCTGCCGTGTTCTCAGTGACGGTTTCCAGGGTTAGCGGTGCGCCATTCGCCACATCGGTGGCAATGATGCTGTCGGCATTGGCCAGCAATGCGCTGCCATCGCTATTCTGGGCCAGGATATTGGCCAGCGAATCGGCCAGGTGATAGCCGTCGGCATTCACTAGGTCCACTAAATCCAGGAAGGTAAAGTCGACCTCCCCGCCACCACCAACGTCCAACATCTCCACAACTGACCCGATGATGGTCGTGCTACTCAGGTCAAATTTGGCAGTGATGGCCAGGAACTGCTCAAGTTCATCTAAATTGTTCCCACCGTAAGTAATGACCATGGCGCTACTGGTTATAAGTAACTTCAGGGCATCAAGCCCAATGGACTTATTGGTCAAGTCGATAGAGTCAGCGCCTTTTAGCACGGCTTGCAACGCTTCTAGCGTGACGGAGGGAGCGAGCGTTTGGCTAGCGTCTTGCACACTGAAGGTCAGCAAATTCCCAGAGGCATTAATGGCTCCCAACAGATGCTCAGCGCTATCGACAATTTTATAGCGGGCGGGCAGCGCCTCATTGCTCTGGAGTTTTTCGACCGCCTCCATCACGCCCAATACCACCAGCGGAGGCGTCGGGGTGCTGGGCACGGGCGTGTCATCGTTACCCGCCCATTGGTCCACCAGCGCTTTAGCGTTGTTCTGAATGAAGGTAGTGACGTTGGTGGTGGCGGTAACTTGATTCAATAGCTGCGCGGCGGCGTCGATCGCGCCATAGCTAACCCCCCGCTCGGCGACGTCCTGGGTGAACTGCTGGGCCACCGCGGTGCGCTTACCGATCACGATGCTGTCATCGTCCTGGGCGCCGTTGGCGATATCCAGCGCCAGTTCGATCAGCGAGCTATCGCCACGGGCGAGCATATCGGTATAGAACGCCAGACCCGCGTCGTCTGCCGCCCGGCCGAAGAGCTGCTGGTAGAGGTTGTTGATCAGCGCCGGTTGGCTTAACCCGCCAAAGCGGGTATCGAACTCGCCGGAGGTGGCAAAGGCGCTGATGACCGAGCCCAGGTCACCGCCGTTGCCTTCCAGGCGGTCGACCCAGTAGGCCAGGCCATTGGGGTCGGCGGGGCGGCCGTAATAGGCGAGATAAAGCTGCTGAATAAGCGTGGTGGTTTCCATCGTGGCGTGTATATCCCGATTGTGGTGAGGGTGGACGCTAGGAGGGGCTTATCAGCAGGCTGACCGAACGCACCGGCACTCAAGATACCACGTGCTTAGTCATTTCAATCACTGTTATTAATGCTTATGCAGTAAATACCGACTGACCTTCTTCATGCCTGGTAACACCGCGAATACTCAGCTCAGAAAAGTCCGGCCGAGGCTGGCGGCTTGCTGTTCAATGAGCAGGTGTGCCGACCCAACGTATCGCCTTGGGGGGCACAAGGCATGGTGGCTTTGGGGTAGCAAGATAAGCTTGCCGGGGGAGCAAATAAGCGCTTTGCCGCTGAAGAAACGAGCCTGATAAAAGACCCTAAAGTGCCCGAACAAGAGGATAGGGCCAACGCGGCGTCATTCTTGCTGAAAAATCTTGAAAAGCAACAGAGTGAGTAAGACAGACATGGCCATAAAGAGTAAAACGATTATCCAATCCAGCCGGGCCCTGCGTCGTTCCAGGCAATGGATCGTTTTTAACATCGCGCGTTGAGCAGGGTCAGTGGGCTCTTTCACCGAATAGCTTTTGGCTAGGCGAAGCTGTGTTTTTTGTTCTAGTAAGTCGGTTACCGTTCTTCTCAAGGCGTTAGTTTCCTCCAGGTCCTTATCTGCCAATTTACCCAGCAGCAGCAAGATGCGCCCTTCGTAACGCTGTTTCTCCCCATTTAATCTTAAAATGGTGAACTGTAGCACCAAGGCCAAAGCCCCCATCGCCAACGTAAAGTAATTTGCTTGTGTCATCGAGATGCCGGGTAGTCGGTTGAAAAAAAACCCCCAGCCGAGGCTGGGGGTTTGTTCACTGCGACAGAAAACGTCGCTAACGCTAGGCTAGGCCTTAAGCGATAGAGATGTAGCCGTTTTCCAACTGCAGGTCTTCAGCGTTAACACCGGTAATAGTGATGACATCGCCTTGGAATCCGTTAGTAGCATTACCTTGGAAGGCTTCAGATTCGAAAGACAATACAGTATTAGCACCAACTTGCTGGAAAAAGACTTCCAGGGTGCCAGACTCGCCGAATGAAGAATCGGCTAGAACATCGTCATTTTCGTTTAGATCTACACGAGTGAAGGCATCGCCAATGAAGAACAGATCTTCGCCCTCGAAAGAGAACTCATCAACGTTGCCAGTAGTTAAGCCAGTTTCTGCATCGAAAATATACAGATCATCTTCAGTGCTAGAAACGTCATCGGCACCATTCAGATCCACATCCAGATCAGCAATAGCTTGTTCAGCGTCATCAATGTTGTTTTCAAGCTCTACTAACTGATCAACCAATGCTTGCGCTTCTGTAACGTCAGTTTCAAGTTCAGAACGGTTTTCAATAGCAGTTTCGGCTTGATCAACAGCAGTTTGTGCAGAAACGAGAGCGTCTAGAAGAGGAGTATCATTTTCTCCATTTTCAAGATTTTCAACAGCTGTCAGAGCTTCATCTTCTGCTAGTTGCGCATTAGAAAGATCAGCTTCAGCAGCTAGTTTAGCTTCAATATCTGTCAAAAGAGCTTCGACACCTTCTAGCCCTTGCGCATCAACTTCACTTTGAACAATTTCAAGCTCATTTTCTGCATTCAATACGATGAATGCAGAACCAGTATCGTAGGAAGCAGTACCATCTGGGTTTACAGATAAAGTAGCGCCACCGTTACGAGTTTCAAAGGCTGAACTTTCGGAATTAAGATCTACATTGGCTTCCAATAAAGCGGCTTCAGCAGCTTCGGTTGCATCTTGGGCGGCCTGATAGTCAGCAATTTCTTTGCGCAGATTAGGCACAGCAGCAATATTTTGTTGTGCTGTAGCCAACTGAGCTTGTGCATCTTGCAGGTTAGCGTTCAGTTGATTGGTTGACCCACCGTTGTTAGTGATGTCGGCTGCAAGAGCACTTTCAGCAGAAGTCAGATTGTCACGCACATCTTGAGCTGAAGTTTCGATCTCTGGATCTTCGTCAAAATCAACTGCTTCTGACTCAAGGAATTCAGCCAATGCTTGTTCTTCAGCTAACAGCGTTTCAATAGCTTCAGTCAGCTCAGGAACGAAGATGCCACCATCAGCACCAACTACTACTGCAGTCGCAGCTTCAAGGTTGTAGTCTTCAGCAGCGCCGAATTCAGCGGTGTATTCTGCGGCGGCTGCAACTTTCGCATCTACAACCTGACGATCCTGGCCACCCGCAGCGTTCAGGATTGTAGTAGCGATTTCAGCCAGTGATTTCTCACCGCTGCTTAAAACGCCAGTCCAGTATTCCAGGCCGTTCGGCTCGGCATCGCGACCGAACATTTGGTTGTACAGGTTGTTAACAGCGTCAGCGTTGGACTGATCGCCAAAACGCTCGGTGTACTCTTCAGAGGTACTGCGATGCTACCATCTTTCTTTTCCATTGATTTTTAAAGGTTTTCTCCTTCGCTTCAAAAGACAAACGATCCATTTCTACTATATATCTTTTTTTGAAAGCAGATATGTATTTTTTGAATCATCATTAAGACTAGCGTTGATGCAGACTCGGGCCATTTTTACCTTTCTACGGCCCATCTACTTTTCCTTGCCCTTCTCCCTTCTACGTTCTTCCAACGCTTCTAGACCTTTTGCGGTCACAGTGAGGGTCAGGCTGTCAGTGGCCCCCAATAGGTCAACATCGATACCCCGTTCGCGAAAAAGACGCATCATAGAGGTCAATGTGTCGGCTCGCATTGCCATTTCCAAGGTTTCGTTACGGGCAACCGTGGATTTGGCCACACCTAACGCATCTGCAAATTCTTGCTGACTCATGCCGAGGGCGGCTCGACCCATGCGCATGGCGAGCGCAAAACGGTTTTTTTCTTCCACTAGGGTTTACTCCTTACGAATATGAAGCTATAAAATACTCAACTGCTATCATTGATAGCGAATACGTATCAATATACCTTTTTTTGACTAATACGGAGAAATCAGCCATGCCGTCGTTAAATCTGACTCAAAACTTCGTGGATCGTAGCAATCTGTGCCCAAAGGGCAAGAAAAAGATCGACTACTTTGATCATAAAGTTACAGGTTTGCTATTAAAGGTGCTCGTTTCAGGCCAAAAAACCTGGTACCTACGCTATGCTACCGACCATGGGCGCATGCGTGAGAAAAAGCTAGCGTCGGCCGCAGTGTTGTCACTGGTCGATGCCAGAGCACTTGGCCGTCGCCATTTGAGCGATATTGCCCGAGGGAACGATCCGTTTGACCGCAAGGACGCTATGAAAGCGATCCCCACGCTATCTACGTTCGTGAGTGAGCGATATATGCCCTATATGCGCAGCCATAAACGTTCATGGAAGACCGATGAGACCTTGCTTCGCGTTCATGTGTTACCGCAATGGGGCCATTTGCACCTGGATGAGATTACGGCGCCTCATGTGAACAAGCTGCTCGCGGAGCATCTCAAAACGCACAAACCAGCGAGCACCAATCGCCTCTATGACACGCTCAATACAGTGTTTCATCTTGCCATCACGTGGAAGGTGGGAGTAACCGAGAATCCGCTCAAGGACGTGCGGCGCTATCAGCAAAACAATAAACGGGAGCGGTACTTGTCCGAAGATGAGGCCAAACAGCTATTCAAGGCGCTCGAATCGACGAAATCGTCACAGCTAAAGCCCATCGTGACCATGTTGCTACTGACGGGCGCCCGTTTAAGCGAGGTATTGAACGCACAGTGGAAAGATTTTGATACAGATACGCGGGTGTGGACGATTGAGTTCAACAAGAGCGGTAAGACCCGCTACGTGCCATTGTCTGATTCAGCGACCCAGCTGCTCGATAACCTACCGCGCATTGAGGCGTGCCCCTACGCCTTCGCCAACCCGCAGACGAGGCGACCGTATACAAGCATTTATAACGCTTGGGACAGTGCGAGGAAGCGGGCGGGTTTGGCGGACCTGCGCATTCACGATTTACGCCATAGCTTCGCCAGCTTCCTAGTGAACGGGGGACGGTCGCTCTATGAGGTGCAGAAAATCCTGGGACACACTCAGATAAGTACCACCCAGCGTTATGCCCATCTACGTCAGGAAACTTTACTGGAAGCCGCCAGCACGGCGATGAATAGCGTGCCAGTACCAACCTTGCTGCCAACGGGCAAGGTGATTGAGGGACGTACCGCTAGATCACTCCGAACGAGAGCGATCACTCACAGCCCACCGCTACAGGCGTCGCTGAGTGACTCGACGGCAGCAACGTAGGAAATGCATTAGGGAATGACGCCGACAAAAAAACAGGTAGATACGACAAGGGCAGCCACCGGGGCTGCCCTTTTTTGTGCGTAAAGCGAGGATACTATCAATAAGGCAGGATCAGTGCTGAGTCTCAGCACGCAGTTTATCGACTTCTATCACCGATAGATCGGCGATCTCCGCGATCGCTTGGTCATCCATTTCAGTCCGGGCAATCAGCTTACGTGCCGCATTACGCTTGCTTTCCAAAACGCGCTGTTCAGTTTCCTGCAAAACCTTCTGCCGCTCTGCTCGGCGCTCTTGCTGCGCCCAGTTCTCTAAATTCTCTGCCAGCATATCTTTATCCTCCACCAAACTGTTGAGCTGATCCAAATTGACCTCAGCTCCGAGCCGCTGCAGGTGAAGGCAGGATCAGTGCTTACCGAGCAGGGCTTCTAAGCTATCTGCCGTTAGGATCTGCGCGACCCAATTATCTAGTTGATCGTCAGTAGCAGAGGCCAAGCGGTTATTTGCCCATTCAGGCAGCACACCAAATTTCAAAGCAATTTGCTTGCGAAGAGTCCCTTCAACGCCTTCATGACGCCCTTCATGAACTGCTTTTTCTCGCTCTACGCGCTCAATCGTGTTGACGTATGGCATGTGCTTTTCCTCCTGTATGGCGTTAACCGCCTGTGCAAACTCGGGTTCCAGCTCTTTGGGCAGTTGTAGCATCCAGTCGATTATGTTGAACAATCTAACAACCTGCTCTCGGCTGTAACCGCGCTCGTACAACAATCGTATCAGAGCCACTTTGACATCCTTGCGCGTGGCGTTGTCTTTCACTCGCTTAGCCTTAATCTGGGCCATGACCACCAGAGCGAAGACATTATTGCTGGCTTCCAGCTGTGACCAATGATCTTCCCAATCAATCAGTTTAGCCATGGGGAAGGTAAACGTCAGCTCGCATCCCCAGCGTTCATACTGAAACGTGGTGGGCCGGAAGCTCTTACGAGTATCTGCCAATACCGCCAGGCTGACCACATCCATGTTGTAGCGATCCCGCAGCCGGTACTGATAGGTAAACATTCGTTTGGCAAAGTATTCCTCGGGCTCACCCTGTACCTCGACGTGGATCAGCACCCAGGTTTCGCTACCATCTTTAGCGTAGACCTTGATCAGTTTATCGGCGTAACGCCTACCACTATCGGCATCGGGTGTAATCTGTTGCAGCTCTGTATCCAGAAAGCTGTAGCCCTTTGACCAGTCTACCTGCTCGTTAATGGCCGGGAATAGCAGCCCCAAAAACTCTTCAAAATATGACTCTAACGCCATCTTCCACGGACTGTCATGATCAGCCCGGCGGCTATCGTCTTGATCGCTCATGCAGACTCCTATCTCAATATCCGTATTTTACCACAGCCCGCGCTGGCAAACGCTCAACCGCATTCTTCCTCATCTTATCTATCCGCAGCGTAAAGAAAAAAACCCACCTAGACAGTCCCGCCCCACGCTGCCAGTAAGGGCAAGCGTGAGGCAGGGAGCATGGCATTAATAATGACAGCGGCCTTACAGCCACCCCCGTTCAGCGAATGAGGTGTAGCCTTCGTGGCCCACTACGACATGGTCCAGCACCCGAATATCCACCAAGCCCAGCGCTTCCTGAAGCCGCTGGGTAATGCGACGGTCGGCATCGCTGGGCTCAGGATCACCACTGGGGTGGTTATGCACCAGAATGACAGCGGCGGCGTTGTGCTCAATGGCGTGCTTGATGACCTCGCGGGGGTAGACGCTTGCGGAATCAATCGTGCCCCGAAACAGCTCATCAAAGGCGATCAGTCGGTGCTGGGTATCTAATAGCAAGGTACCAAATACTTCGTAGGGGTAGTCGAGCAGTAGGGTTTGCAGGCAGCGATGGACTTCATCGGGGCTGCCGAGTTTATTGCCTTTGCTGAGCCGCTTTTGGGCAATCATCTTGGCCAGGTGTAACAGCTGTGCGTCAGTCACGTCGCCATTGACGCGGTAGGTGCCGGGCTCCTCCCCGGCGATCAGTTGGGGGTTGGTGAGTAGCGAGGCGTTGAGCGGTGCGTTCATGGTGTCTCCTGGGGGCCGTTCTGTAGAAAAATCCGTAGAAAAACGTCCGGCGATTTATGCTGCTAAATCAGCACCTTTCAGCTCGGCGAAGCGCTCGGTGAGCTTCCATAACGCGCGATTTAAGCGCACGTCTTCGGTCACGCTATTAATCGCTCGGGTACGGGTGGCCCGTCCGGAGTGAGAGCGACCACGTAAGCCGCCCTTGAAGAGGTTTTCCTGGGTACGGTTGAACACACTCCACAGCGAGCCGTTGGCGTCCTCACTGCGTCGAGCTTCGAGTACATTGCTCGGTTGGATAGGGCTAGCCTGCTGCCAGTGGTCGCCATAGCGCAGCAACAAAGCCCCTTCGGCAAACAGCTGGGCTTCACCCCGGCTGATCAGCGTGGATTGGAACGCCTCCACCCCCTCGGCAATGCGGGGCACCTGATGGCTGAGTTGAATCGAACCTTCCAATATTTCATCGACGATCTGCTTACCGTGACGTACGCGGATACCGCCCACATCGCCCACCGGCGTGACCATGCCGTTGAGACACACCAGCCGAAACAGCCCTAGATCGAGCTGAAAGGCCGCGCTGCGGTCATGGCTATTGGTCAGCACCAGTTCGGTAACGCTATCGCCCACGGTCATTTGGCGGTCGGGGTCTTGCCGGAAACGGATCATGTGCCGCGCCACGCTCTGGCGTTCGGCTTGGCGAACGTTGGTCTGTTGGGCACGCACGGGATACCAGCCCTCGACCTGCAGGGCATCGACCACGTTGATGGTGGGCACAAAGCCGTAGCGATCCGACACAGCTGCGTCGGGTTGGTTAGCAAAGATAGCCGGGGCGGTGCGGTGCAGTTGGTCGTGGGTCAGAATACGCATGATGAGTTTCCTTATCGGTTAACCACGGCATAACGGCCCGCGCCAATCAGGCAGCGGGCAGCCTTAAGGCATTGGTAGGTTTGGTTGGGTATTGGTTAAGGGGGAAGCGGAGAAAAGTGCTCAGGCGCGTTTGGCCTGACGAGACGAGGTCTGTGGGGAATGGTCGACAGGTGGTGCGGCTTCCTGGTGGGTACTTTCCGGTTCGGATGGCTCAGGCTTGCCCTGCTGGCTTTTGGCCTGCAGCTTGTCAGCCAAGGTCACTGGGGCATTGGGTTCCTGCCTGCCCGGCGGATGCTCGGGGGCATCGGGGTAAAACTCTTCGACCACATCGGCGGAGTCCTCGGCGCTGTCCTCAAACGCTCCATTGGCAAAGCCTGCCTTGGCGGCCTTATCGAGGGCTTTCTGATCAAAGCCGGTGGAGTGATGAAATTCGTCCAGACGTTGTGCTTCGGCCAGCGTCTCTTCCAGCGTCCAGCCCTCGCGCAGGGTGATGTCGACGTAGAAGATCGCCGTGCCACGACTCTGGCGAGTGGATTTTCCTCTAAGGCGTAACTCCAACGGCATACAGGCCAGCCGGTTACCCGAGATGGCTTTGAAGTAGGCAAGCCTCGCGGCCAACGTACGGATCGAGTTAAAGCCGGTGGTGCGGAAAATAAAACTGCCCAGCGGGTCGTCATCGCCAATCAGCACATTAAGACGCCCGTAGGGCTTACACGCGCCGCCCTGGGCCAGGGGGCAGCCATCGGGAGAAGGACAATCAAGCGTGACCATGCCGTCCTGGGTACGCCGCTTGCACTGCTCGCCATCACCCACGCACAGCGGTCTGGCCGTTTGCCGATCAAACAGCGCGTACTCGGCGCGTAGGTTGAGGTCGGGATCACTGAACAGGAGCCGAATGGGAATCGTCCTGAGTTTGCCCTCCTGGGCGCTGCGCAGCTGCTCATCGAGGGGGTGGCGTATCCAACCTTCCTTGGTCTGGAGTTGGGACGTAATGGTGAATTGATCGTCTTTTTGCGGCAGACGCTTGCCGTTGTTCTCGACCAGTTTGCCGATGGTGATCCGCCCCAGAATGGGCGGGGTAATCGCGAGTCCCTTAAGCATGGGAACCTCCTTACTACATCAATGGTGAACCCGAGTTGGTGCCCCATAACGCACAACGCCCCAGGCGGCCGGAGAGCCGCGCTGAGGCGTTTGCTTGATTGAGGCAACCTTAAGGGTGGGTTGGTACGGCAACCGCGTACAGCGGCGCTGTGTTACGACATGAGCGCTATTAGCGCACCACCAACCGCCGTGTGCCGGGGTGCGAATGCAGGTAGGCGGCGCACAGCGCGGGGTGTTGCTTTTGCAGCGTCTTGGTATCCAGCCGATTGACCGGTTTGGTCTGCTTCCAGCTCAGCACGCCGCTGGGAAAGGTCGCCAACGTGGCGGTGCCCATCGCCTGCTGTAAGCGGTGCTTGAGTTTGGCTTCTTCTTTCTTGGCGTCGTCCAGGGTATGACGTACCCGCTGTAGATCGGCAAAGGCTTGGCTTAACCCCACGTCGTGGCACCAATCAACCGTCTCGCCATCGTCCTGGGGAAACAGCGCCCGCAGGGCTTGATCCGCCGAGTCGCTGCCATCGGCCGGGGGTGGCGTGTCCTTCTCCACGTACTCCCAGAAGTGCCGCTCCAACGTGATCAGTTGCTCAATCATCGCCTCGTCGCGTTCGATACGGTGGATCTGTAGCTCATGGCCCCCCAACAGCACGGCCACGTCAGCGGCCTGTTGCCCGGTCACCGCTAACTGGTGCATCACCTGCAGCTGCACGTACTCGGGTACACCCTCCTTCCATAGCTTGGCCCCGTAGATCCCGGCGGTTTTACATTCGAGGATCTGCACTTCCTCGCTCCCCACGACCTCCCGATCCAGGTTGGCCAACATCCACGGGTGCTCGACGTGCTGCAAAATGGCATTAACCCGCTGCACCCGGTAGCCGGTGTGCTGGGCGTAGTGATCGGCGACCAAAGGTTCCAGCACCTGCCCCCAGTGCAGAGGACTGGTGAGGATCTCGCCTCGGCTGGGCTCCTTGTCACCGAATTGGCGTCCGGTCTTGTCCATCCAGAGTTCCAACAGCGATTTATACGGATGCAGCCCCACCGCCGCCGCCGCGTCACTACTGCCAATCCCGCTCTGGCGAATGGAGAGCCATGCCTGGCGATCCAAGGCGCGGGTATCCACCAAGCGCCGTGCTTGCTCACGGTAACGCCGGGGAGGAGGTGTAGGACGCTTGCTGCGGGCGTCTTGCGTAGGAAGGGGCATACCGCTTTGCTCGATAGCGTCGAGCACGGAAGACGTGTGGCTGGGGGCAGCCGGCTCAAACGGAATCACCACCGATCTTTTATCCTGGTGAGCAGGTTCCGGGGAAGTTGTTATTTGCGTCGCGTGGGATTGGGCGTTGTGGCTCATGGTGTTTCTCCTGCATGAGGTAATTTCTTACCAACACGGCATAACGGCCCGCTGCCCAGAAGGCGCGGGCTAAGCCGTCGTTGTGATGATCAATAAAGGGGAAAGGAAGCGGCTTATTCGACGTGTGGGCGAAAGGTGTGGCCACAGCCACGACACTCGTAATTATCGAGGACTTTGGTATCCAGCTCTTCACCGAGCTTGGCCCCGGCAACCCCACCGGCGGCGCCTCCTGCTAGGCCACCGAAGATGGCACCCGCCAGTGAGCCGAGACCAATCCCCACCGGCCCGGCGAAGGCCCCGATAACCGCACCGGCCTTGGCACCGCCGAGAGCACCGGCAGCGCCTGACGCCGTTCCCGCCGCCACTCCCGTGGTACCTCCTACCTTGCGGCCAACGTTGCGGGTGATGACGTGATGCGAGCCACAGCTCGGACAATAAACAGACATGGGGTTACCTCCGGTTCATTTTTTGAACGATGAATGACGCCAGCGGTTGCCAGCTTCATGGAGGTAATACAGGGCTGAGATTATTTGGAATCGAATCGGTGGGGAGGCGTGACTGGCAAAGGGGATAAACGAGCAGGCATGAGCCAATGTAATTCTTTACATCACCACTCCATCGGATGCCACGATTCATTTTTTGTGGGAGTACCTGACGGACGGGAAACATCGGGCTTGGCTAGACACCCGGATAAAAATCACGGGTGAATACGGCGTCTTTTATCAAGGGCTTATCTAGGTATACGTTAATATATACTACTGCACTAGAGTACGATAAGCCGCCTGCACTAGAGCAGGTTACCCAGGCAACAGAGCACGCTATTGTGGTGACTTCATAACACCACTTCATTGCACGATAGCAGGACGGGGTGGTGCCCAAACACCTCCCCGTCAGACGGCTAAGCATTGCCTACCTTGATAGCCCCCGCTGAGACCCGTGAGCGTTTGATCCTCACAGAGATGTGTCTCAAGGGAGGGAAGACGGCGAAGCAACGTCCCCCCATCCCCGTCCTGAACAAGCCTCTCCCAGAAGCGTGGTCATACCGGCGAGCGTTTGGTCTCGCCGTTCATCCTTCGATCTGGAGATTGACCATGAAACAGCCCAAGCGTTTAAAAGATAACCGCAATCACATCTTGCATCGCAGTAAGAAATACAGCCCTAAAGAAGACATCACCTTCTCGGTGCTCACCAAGAAAGGCCCTTTGATCACAAGCTATCTCGATCGTGCTTACAAGGTATTTGATACAGCCTTGAATGCACACAGCAAGGTACTAGCGGTGCGTTTTGATTTAAAAGTCCCAAGGGAAGTACCGCTTCCAGAGGACGCCCAGGGCAATCAGGTGATTCGTCGCTTTCTGGATTCCTTGCAGAGCAAGATTGATGCAAACCTCAAGCGCAAACAGAGTCCGCACAAATGCTTGGTGCGCTATATCATCGCCCGAGAAATCGGGAGTAAGAACCACAGACCCCACTTCCACGTGATGTTGCTGCTCAACGGTCATGCCTTTCGCCATGTCGGGGTTATCGAATCGACAAAGGATAACCCTTTCTGGCTGGTTGTCGGGGCCTGGGCCAGCGCCTTGAGGACGACGGATGAAAAAGCCGTGGATGGCGTGCAGTTCGGCTTTGGGCGTGGGGTGGTGCAATACTACCTCGACCCCATCGAGGACTACCGCAAGCTACCGGCTGCATTCAGACGGGCCAGTTACCTCTGCAAAGCGGAGACCAAGCACTACGGCGATCGGCACCACGGTTTGATGACCAGTAGAAGATAACGTGTCCTTGCCTATGGTATAGAACCTTCCTGCGCTAACGGGTAATAGTGGGGTAATACGCCCGCCGACGACAAAAGCCGGAAACAATCATCATTCGACAACATGGCCTGCCCTTCTAGGAGCAGGCCTTTTTATTGATCGATCAGGAGCACCACGATGTTTAACTTCCCTTTTCAACAAGACACACCGCAGCAAGCATCAGAAACGTTTTCTGAGACGCATCATACAACACCCGCCCCCTTGCCTTGGGATACCAACGCATCGCCTTACGATGACGCCGATAAGCGTCTCGCGGCCATGGAGGCGAACGAACCTAAACGTCGTTTGATTCGGGATGCCAAAGCGCTATGCAAACTACGCAAGATTACCCAGGCACAAATGGCCGAGGAGATCGGCGTGCCGAAGCGCACCGCCGAAGAATGGATGCAATTTCGCCGTATGCCGAAAGCGCCCGGCGTGACGTTGATTCGCCGCTGGGTAGTGCAGCATGGCGGGGAGCTGTCCTAACGCCTGGCTTGTCGATGGACGTTGCCAGGGCCAACGACAGGACATCGAAAATCAACCTGACCCTGGATCTACCCTCCCTAGGAGCATAAAGCTCAAAATAAGGCCAGTTAACCTCCTGACCTCCTGCCCCAAACTTTAAAAGCAAATGCTTTTAGGGCCACCGTGTCGCATTGCCTCCCACTTGGTTTGATACAGTTGAGCCGCACATTTTTCGATCTTGCGGTAATAAACACTGTTTTTACCCTTGCGCACAGGTGCCTCCACGCGAAACCCATACGCTTCCATCAGGGAGGTGCCTTCATTGATCTTAGACCCTAAATGCCGAGGATTACGTGGCCAATCTCCGTCCGCTGCCCCCTCAGGTCGGTACGCCTCAAGCGTCTCAAACAACTGGCCCACAGGCATCTCCACACTATCCTGTCCAGAGTTCGCCAATAGGTCTCTGATGGCGGCCACCACGGGATATTCATAAAGCTCCAATTCAAACCGGCGTTGCAGACACGCTTGCAATTGCTCATCAAACGCCTGTTCACCTTTGCCCATGACAGTAGCGGCCACCCTTCCGATTCGATAATAATCCATCATGCCCGCCGGGCAATCGCTGACATCTAACTGCTGCCATTGCCACATCACTCGGCTCAGTAGGATCATCAAACTATTAAAGCCCGCCGACAAAGCTCCACTTTTCACTAGGTCGGCAAAATGGCGATCCTTGATTGCCTCTAATCTCGGCATTTCTACCAAGATACTCCGATCAGCCAACGCCGAATCGGTAATCACGCTTTCCGAGGTATTGAGCACAATAGGATGCTGAATGGACGTCACAGTGCGGGCTGATTCATTTCCAGGCGTAAGATTAACCAGCTTGCCTTTCAACACGTCGAGTAGCGCGTCCTGCAGCTTTTCTGATACGCCTTTTACATTATCCAAGCTCAGGACGTAATCGTCGTTGGCTAACGTGAACAGCGCCGGAACTCGGCTTGGGATACCCGTGGCCAGGGGCTTCTCGCTTGGGTCAACCAACGCTTTCAGGGCGGACTGCAGGGTACTCTTCCCGGTCATTCGCTTGCCGACAATTTCCAGCAACACCGGCTCCACGTTCGGAATCAGCGTGCTCAGCAACCAGGCGATCACCAGTAATTGCATGTCGGTCGGGACATTAAGTGCTGTCAGCAGGTCTTCCAACAGAGTGTGGTCAACTGTGGAAAAGTGCACGGATTGCTGCGGCTGTAGACCATTTTTCAACCGCATAAATCCGGTAGGTGTCGAGAGACACGTTACCCGGCGATAACCACCGGTGGGTAATAGCTCCATGATGCCTTCCGGTGTCTGTAAATACAGCTCACCGCCATGTCCGGGCGCGGTAAGTCCGATACTTACCCATGCCTGCGAGGAATCTGGGGGATCTCCTCGAAGCACAGCCAGAGCATCCTCGATTTCTCCTTGGGTGACAACGGACCCCGACGCATTCATTGCCAGGCTCTTTATCTCGTTGATGAAAAAATTGACGTCTAAAGACATGGCTTGAGCAGTTCTTTTATCGATCAGTAAAGGGGTTCCCCTTGGGGTTCGGACATTGAAGTAATGAGTACGAAGCAGCTTGACCACTTTAAGCACATGCCGGTCCTTACGGCTGCGGTTGTTGGCACGAGGTGTGCCAGGAAGATGCTGTGGCTCACCTGGCCCGGCTTGTAATGGTTGGGTCGCATGCTGCTGAGGGACGTTAAACGTCGCTGGGGACCCTGGCGGCGGTCCACACTCACCGGTGTCTCGGTCAAAGTCAAAATCAGGTTCGTTCATGGGATCTCCTGGTTGGCAAGGGATGGAATCAAGCACTTGCGATAGCCGCGCTGAGCGACTATGCTGATCAACATAATAGTTTTGACCCACTTATTCAACAAGCTTTGGAGCGCCGGCGATGGCCCGTCCCCTTAAACCCACCTTCAGCCCGGCGGAGCAGGAGGAACTTGACCGCCTTACCTCGGATGGCTCCCTTGAGATGACCTATATGGACAATGGGGAGTATAAGCATCAGCGCATGCGAACCAGCGAACCGGATCATTTGGGGAAGCTGTTAAAAGCTGAACAGCTGGCAGTGACCCACAGTCACTGGCGGCAAGCGCCCAGTTATCAGGTATTGCCTATCGAAAGCAGGCACTCGACACGGATTGTGCCAAGCAAGGAGCTACTTGAATTAGTGCGTGCATGGCAGGACATAGTCAGCGTAATGGAGACCACAGCATCAAGCGGCAAGAAGCTATCGCCCCGCTTTACGCATTTCTTCACGGCTTATCACCCACTCATGGAGCGTTACCGAGAGGCGCTTGTTCAACAAAAGGAGATTTCCGAAACTGAGTTCACTATCAACGAGCTACGCCAAGACATTGACACGTATTTAAAGGAGGGATTTGACCACTACCAGCAAGCCATGCAGAGCCATTCGGTCACACGTGCCATCAAGCAAAGCCAGACCAATCACAATCGCAACCGACGCTCTCTGCTGAACTATGTGGAGGTATTGTTAGAGGCTTATAGCGCACTCTATGTGCTTCACCTGGACTTGGGCTACAACGTATTCAATCGCTCAACCATGCTCAAGGCCACGTATTCACGCCTACGGGAGGATCTCAACACTTTGTTTCACGCTCGCCACCGCAACCCGATGTGGAAAGATGATCTGGTGGGCCACCTATGGAAAATCGAAGACGCGCCGGAGCGGCGTTTTCATGCACACCTGCTGCTGTTCTACGACGGCGCTACTGCCGAACATCACCAAGAGGATGCGAACCGCTTACAGCAACGCTGGATTGAGGAAATTACTCACCAGGACGGTGCGCTCTATGCGCGAAGGGAAGGTCAAAAACCGGTATGGATACCCGAAAACAAGGGGTGCTTAATCACAAGACACGATGACACACAGATTCACCAATTAAAGGAGTATCTGGATTACCTGGTTCAGGTCGATAAGTTATTTGGTCTGGAGACCCTGCCCCAGGCCCGTGTATTCGGCAAGGGAAATACACCGCGAAAGCCTACAACGCGCTGATTGATAACACCCAATGAGGAACAGACCATGCTCATTAACGCTAACGAACACCGTCACCTTCACCTGATGCCGATCGATAACCGAGTACTGGCGGCTTGCCAGGCCGTTATCGACCTCACCGATGCCGATATTCTGCCCTTGGCACAGCACGGCATCCCTATTGTGCTACCCACCGGCGCGGGGGCATTGCCCCAGGCACTGCTGACCCCGGATAACACGGACGATATCTTTGGTGGGCATACGCCTAGCCTGTGGCGTGACTACCCGTTTACGTTGATAGAGCACACCCTGGGCATGACCCCGGAGGGCGAGGCGACAACGCAGAGTGTGCTGTGGGCCGACCCACAGGCACCGCATTGGACACCGGATCAAGGCTTTCGGCTGTTCGATCTGACAGGCCAGCCAACGCCTTACCTAACGAAAGTGATGCAGCGTCTGCAAGCGCAACAGAAAGCAGCGGAGCGCACACGTGAACTGGTGAGCCTGCTTCACCGGGCAAAGGCACTCACCCCCGCGTATGTGACGCACCAAGACCAGACGTTGGCGGTTTGGCGTATTAAGGAAGACAGCCTCCATGAACGCTTGGAAGCACTCGGCAGCGATCTGTCGTTGTCAGCGTCTCTGTTCGCGGATGCGCTGCTGATGGCACAGCCATCCTTCCACTGTCATCCAGCCGGTATACCCGCTTTAAAAAGCTAACTTTAATGCAAAACGGCAGAACCATCGAACAAACAACGGCGGCGTGCCGCTTTTTATGCCGCCACACCATCAAGGCGGCTTGAGCAACTGACAAACCACGCTCTTTAACAATAGACTACAAAAGTATCGAGGCGCTTCCACCAGAACGTGGTGCGCCTATCTTTTTATTCGCCCCCATCCTGCACCGTCGCCACCAGTTCCAGGTAGTAAGCCCGCTCCACGGCATCGCCCCCTGCCCCGTCGCCTTCAATGCAGGCCCCGATAAAGTCGTCCAGGGCATCGCACAGGGCGATGGCTTCGGGGGGGGGTCGCCCAGGGTAGCTCGCCACTGGTCATACAGGGCGTAAAGGCCGTCAAGGTCGGCCTGGGGCATGGGCTCGAACAGCAGATGCTCGTAACCTTCCAGTTCGGCCAACAAATCCGTGCGGGTAGCAGGGGGGGATAGGCACCTCATCAGGGCCTTGGGGTTCGGGGAAGTCAGTCATAAAAGGATTTTAGCAGCTCATAGCGGCCTTAGGGCCGCTTTTATGCCGTAGAAAAATTAATGCAGACGGCGACATAGAAAGCCGCACGAGGCGGCATGAAGCAGAACACCTATTCCACAGGCTAATTGACCGGCATAAGCTGGCGAATTTTAGTGAAGAATTTAGTCGGTTCGAACCAATCCTTATGCGCTAAGTATGCTAAAAAATGAAGCATTTCGACCTGATTTGTTATCTTGTACTTACATGGAAATTCTGATTTATATTGCACCTGATCTTCCACTTCTGGTGCACAAAAATACCATTCCCCGCTCTCCCTATTAACCGCCAAGACCCCTTCATTAAGAAGCACCCTTTTACCGGTAATATCACACGTTGAAAAATAAACTGCCATCGAATAAATTCCTATCAATTACTTACAATTTTTGAGTACAAAATAATTAGAGGTTAAGCAAACCAATTATTCCACAAAACGGCATAAAACGCCGCACGCTGCGGCATTGAAGCTTAATCAGGTTATCGGCGCGAAGGGCACACAGCCACCCAGAACAAGCAGGGCCGTTGCCATAGAAAAGAATCGCAGTATGATCATTGAGTCTCTTTCTTCGGCAATTCTTCTCTCATCGCCCGCGCATACGCGGTACGTGCCGTCTGAAAGATCCCTAGACGCTATTCAGCCGCTTGATGGCCATGTCGGCCTCGTGCAGCTTGGCCAGTGCCTTGCGGGCAGCCTCGTAAAGATGGCTCAGGGGGTAGCTCACCCCATCCAACACCACCGTCTGCTCCGACGCAGGGGCCGTTGGCTCGGTTGCGCTGACAGGCAGCTCCCCTTCCAGGTTGAAGCCCTTGTGGCGTAGCAGGTACTGGGGGGCGGTATTGCCGACAAAGGCCTTGGGCCCAAGCCGTGGCCGGTTTGGGTAGCCGATGGCATAGGCAGCCGCCACCAGCGGGCGGGGTTCGAAGGGGCCGCGTCCCTCGTGCATGACGCGCTTGCCCTTCGCGGCCTTGAAGCTTTGATGCGTGGCCGTGCAAAAAGCTTCTGGCCCCATTTGGCCGCAACGCACCATGGCCTGTTCAATGGCATCCCAAGGGATACCTGCCTCTTGCCAGGGCATGATTGTCTTCATTATTTCCAATACTTAAATAATCGGCACAAACGGCACACAGCCGCCCAGCATGGCGGCTATCAACAACACGGTGCTTAACTTAATCATCGAAATCAAAGCTCAAATCCTCATCGTTATCAAAGAAGCTATCTAATGTTTTCAGGCGATACAAGGTTCACCTTAACACCCACCTGCCATTAAATCTTTGCATCGCCTTTTGTAAGCCATGGCTTACTTTTTTTGGCGATATGGCTTACAAAACCATAAGAGAAAGCCTACAACGTCGTGCAGAATGGGTGACGCCTTCTGGGGCGACACTGAACCTATAACACCCGCGCTGGTGTCACAGATGTGCATCGATTTACCCTATTACTCAAATAACTGGCAATAAAAAACCCCCAGCCGAGGCCGGGGGTTTGTACTACGACAGAAAACGTCGCTAACGCTAGGCTAAGCCTTAAGCAATAGTAACGTAGCCATTTTCGATCTGTAGATCTTCAACATTTACGCCAGTCAAGGTGACTTGAGCGCCTTCAAAACCGGTAGTAGCACTGCCTTGGAAGGCTTCGGATTCAAAGGACAGTACAGTGTCTACACCAACTTGCTGGAAGAATACTTCTTGTGCGCTAGCAGAACCTTGAGCTGTACTAGTTAAATCAACACCTGCTTCGACGTTGACGCGAGTGAAACTATCACCGATGTAGAGCAAATCTTCACCAGCAAAACCAAACTCTGCCGCACTGTCTGCTGTACCAAGCGTAACATCACCGCCATTAACTTCAGCATCGAAGATAAACAGATCAGCACCATCAGTAGCTACAGCAGCATCGGCATATTCGACAAAGTTAACGTCAAGCTCTGCAAGCTCTGCTTTAGCGTCTGTAACTGCCTTGTCTAAGTTACCATACTGCTCATTCAAGGCAGAAAGTTCTTGGTAGTCAGCAACAGCTTCATTGAATGCCATAGCTTGCGACTCGGCATTAATGTAAGCACCGGAAACGGAAGTGGTACCAGCAGCAGAATCGAAAGTGAGATCTACTTCGCCTTCGGTAGTCGCCGGAGCATATGTGATAGCTGTTGTAGTATCGTCCAGACCTACGACTTTAGTGATCGCAGCGTCAAGAGAAGACTTCTGCTTTGTCACTGCTGCTGTCGCATTATACTGAGCTTGTGCAGTGCTAATCAGAGCATCTAAACCGTCAAAGTTGGATGCTGTTACGCCTTCGGCCAGAACCAAATTACCGTTGCTATCTGCTTCGATAAAGGCTTCAGCACCACCAGCAGCAGTGTCGGCGACATAGTCTACGGTACCGTTATCATTCAGAACGAATTCTGTAGTAGCAACGCCATCATCATTGACGGTAGTGAACTTAGCGAACTCACCATCCAAGTCTGAATCGGTATCGATCTCAGCCTTTAGTGCTGTTTCATAACGAGTTTCAGCAGTAAGCAGTGAGTTAACGGCGGCTTGCAGACCATCGGTTTCAGCAACGGCAGCTTCAGCGCTTACAATTGCTTGGGCATATGCTTCTTTCTGAGCTGCAATTTGTGCTTGGGCAATGGACTGGTTGGGATCAAGTGTATTGATTGCATCACCTTGAAATACCACTTCATCTACTGCCAAACCTAGCTCTGCGCCTAGAGCTACATCAATCTGTGAATCAGTAGGCTCGGTGATACCAGCAGTCTGAAGATTTGCAGCGACGGCTTCGTTAGCAGCTACTTCATTCTGCAAATAGTCAGATTCGGCCTGCTGTGCACTTTGCAGCTCTTCAATAGCTGCCGTGATGTTAGGTACAAACAAACCTGGCTCTGCGCTTTCAATTGCATCTTTAGCAGCTACTAGATCGTAGTCTGCAGCAGCACCAAAATCAGCAGTGTAAGCAGCAGCGGCTTCAACGCGGGCGTTGAAGGTTTGCTGATCAATGCCTTGGGCAGCGTTGGTGATAGTCAGCGCGATTTCAGCCAGTGATTTCTCACCGTTAGCCAAAACACCAGAGTAGTACGCCAGGCCTTCCGGTTCAGCGTTACGACCAAACGCTTGCAGGTAAATGTTGTTTACCAATGTCGCGTTGCCCTGACCTTCAGACAGTTCGGTGTACTCTTCAGAGGTACCGAATGCGTTGATAATGGCGCCTTCGCCTTCCGCTTCAATACGGTCAGCCCAGTATTCCTGACCTTCTTGGTCGGCAGGACGGCCATAGTAAGCTACATAAAGGGCTTGTACGCGATCGAGAGTTTCTTGTGTTGCCATGGGACTATAGTCTCCTTGCTTTACAGTGGCCGCCACAATTAGTTGTGACGGGCCTTTCATTACCTTGAGCGCTCAAGGTGAAGCTTGTGCGTTGCCCTTGTAATTCAGCGGGGCGGCTAACATGAGTGGGGGTTCCATTACTCACTTTACCTCCTTCGCACTAGGCTACGTGGCTAATGTATAGGGCAGAATCATGACAAGTCAATGAAAACGCCTTATGTTATACATAAATTACCTTAGACTACTCAACGTAACATATCTTAGGAGTTTGCCACGCCAAGCGGCGTTATAAACCGCTAATAAACGCCTAAAAGCGCTTATAATTTTTCCATTAACTCGCGCTTAATAAGTTTTCGAACTGTGTTCGCAAACGCTTGACCGCATCATAGTCGCTAATTCTCAATGCCGCAATCAGCGATGCGATGAACGGCGACTGACCAGTCGAAGCAGTTCGCGGTTCGTTGACGTGCGTCAGTTACTTTGGCCTGCCGCGCCTCGGCTTGGGTGGCCAACAGCGCCTTCAGGGCCGCGGGCCACGCGGCTTTTTCCGCCAGCCACACCTGCTGCGGGGTAAAGTCCAGCCCGCGGTTACCAAACGGCGTGGTCAATACCGGTACCCCACTGGCCGTGTAGTCGAGCATTTTTAGGTTACTGCCGGAGCCCGAGAACATCGGGTTCAGCGCCACATCGACACTGGCCAGCAGCACCGCCAGCTCGGTATGGCTCACCCGCCCCAGGGCACGCACGTTGTTGGGGGGCAGGTGGCGAAAGTCCGGGTGGTCGCAGAGGCTACCGGCCAAATAAAACACCACTTCCGGGCAGGCCGGGGCCAGCTGGCGGCAGATGAACTCGGCGGCCTCCAGGTTGGGGCCATGCCAGCTGCCCAGAAACAGCGCCACCGGGCGGTGCTGCTGCAAGCGGGCCTGCCACTGGCTGCGGGTGGTCATATCGATAAACGGCAGGGCGCTTAAATCGGCGCAGTTGGGCACCACGCAGCCTTTGTGGGTCGGCAAGCCGTAACGTTCACGAAAGGCCACCAAGTCTCCCTCGGCGCAGGCCAGTAGCTGCTGGCTCTCTTCACAGGCGAGGCGCTCAGCGTTCTCCACTTCCGCCATGGCCTCGAGCGCCTGGGCGTCTTGTTTGGCCAGCGGCGCGGCCAGAATGGCGCGTTTCAGGTCGGTTTCCACGTTGTGGGCTTCGTACCACCACGCCACGTTGACGTGTTCGCGCAGGGCATGGACCAGATACGGGTGGGCGCACACGCCTTGGGTGGCGGTTTCAGCGTAGTGCTTCAACAGTTCGATATAGCGTGGGTTATCGCGCCAGCCTTGAATGGCGGCAATGTCGTCCACCGGCACGCCCAGGGCAGCCTGCAGGCTTTGCTGCTGGCGGGCCTGGCTGCGGCTGAGCGGCACGCGGTGCTCGAACAGGCCGGGGGCGATTTCACGGCACTGCTCTGGTGTGTTAGGCGGGGCCAACACCAGCAGGGTGACCTTGATGCCCAGCTCGGAGGCCACGTGGCGGTAGAAGTGGAACATGCGGCTCTGGCCGCCGCCCATGGGCGGGTAGACCGGGTAGGTATTAAGTACTAGCCAGTGGGCGCCCGCCCCGCTGCTTTGGGAAGCCGCTTCGTCAACCGTTTCAAGCGCACTAGCGGGTGTCACTGCTTCCGGCTTAACGACCGGAAAGCGCTCGGGCGCGGTGGTGCTGGGCTGGCCGGGGCTGGCGATCAGCTCGCGCACAGTATCGGGCCAGGTAACGTGGGCAACAGCCTGGCGGGCATTGTCGCCCATAGTGCGGGTTCGGGTGCGGTCTTGGGCGGCCTGGGTAATCGCCTCGGCCAGCGCTTCAGGTTCGGGCGCCACGCACCAGCCGGTCTCGCCGTGGCGGACAAACTCGTTCACGCCCCCGGCATCGGTGGTGGTGATCACCGGCTTACCGGCGCTCATGGCTTCCACGGTGATCAGGCCGTAATCTTCGTCATAGGGTAAAAACGGCACCGCCAGGGCGTCTTGATACTGGGCGGCCACGTCGCGGTCGCGCACAAAGCCGAGAAAGCGAACGCGCGGGTCGTCGGCGGCCAGGGCCTTTAGCTCGGCCTCCATGGGGCCGGTACCGGCGATGCGCAGCTCCAGCGCCACATCGGTGAGCAGAAAGGCGCGCACCAGCAGGTCGAGCCGCTTGGGGCCGTCCAGGCGGCTAACGGTAAACAGGTAGCCCTGGGCCGTTGAGTCGTCGCTTTGCGCCTTAACGGGGAAGTCCGCAGGCGGTGGCAGGTCTGAAGGGTGA